>Ga0190359_1001941_pt1 | contig 12621 bp, 8 predicted proteins | sample 48721823_MG_FD_161269 | JGI IMG/M metagenome (GOLD analysis project Ga0190359, IMG submission 161269) | Hydrothermal vent microbial mat bacterial communities from Southern Trench, Guaymas Basin, Mexico - 4872-18-2-3_MG | ecosystem: Environmental > Aquatic > Marine > Hydrothermal vents > Microbial...
GATGAAAAAGTGAAGAAAAATGGCATCTACACCAGGGTCCGCACAAATTGCTTTAACAGCCTCACCATAGGCCCTTTGGGCTCCCGAGCGTTCTATTGCAGGCCAGAGGTCCACAGGATTTGACGGAGGCATCCATTCGGGGAAAACGGCTTTCAGTGCCTCAATGGTTTCCCCTGATAGCTCTGCAAGTTTGAGTCCTCTGTCACTCATCATGTCCGTGGATACTATTCCCGCCGCACCGCTAAAGGTCAGGATCGCGACCCTACCACTTGATTGTGCCTCTTTTGCTGGGTACATTGCCATGGCCTTGGCAATGTCAGCCATTTGCTGGAAGTCATGGGCCTCAACCACACCCACCTGTCTCAGAGCACCCCGTATCACATGCACATTACCTGCCATACTCGCCGTGTGGCTCATTGCAGCCCTTGCTCCCCCAGCACTCTTTCCGCCCTTCAGCACTACGATGGGCTTTTCCGCCTGCCTGCATAATTCGAGGAACCTTTTACCATTGGCAACCGCTTCCACATATAGGCCAACAGCCCCTGTTTGTGGATCGCCAATCAAATACTCAAGTACATCACATTCATCCACATCCGCCTTGTTACCTATTGAGCAGGCCTTGCTAATGCCCATGGTGCCATGACTCATCATATCAATGAGGAACCCTGCGGAGAGCAAGCCACTCTGAACAATCAATGATACATTTCCCTCAAGCAGGCCATCATCCCAGATGGATGGCGAGACAAAGGAAAACACATTCTTGTTCACCGCATCCACAAGGCCCATGCAGTTCGGACCCCAAACTCGTATCCTCTTCTCGCGAGCGATCTGCACCAGCTCTTCCTGCAAGGCTATACCCCTTTTACCCACTTCAGCAAACCCTGCTGACTGTATCATGACTCCTTTGATACCACGTCCAGCACATTGCTTTACTATGTCTGGTACCTTTGAGGCCGGCACAAAGATGATCGCGAGATCTACCGGGTCAGGAACCTCCTCAACAGATGGATAGCAAGGCATTCCCTCTATTTCATCATACTTCGGATTAACGGGGTATACCTCACCCTTGTAACCCATGGTCAGATTCTTCACGATTGAGTATCCTACCTTGTTCTTATTTCCTGTTGCCCCTATAACGGCAACCCCTTTGGGCTTAAAGAAAAAATCCATTTATCTATACCTCATACATCCAATCCTCTCTTATTTTTCCTCTGCTTTCTCATAGATCTCCTTCACTTCATCCATTAGCCCCCAGCCCCCTCCAAGGGCCTTGTACAGACGGATAAAATTGGATGTGACGGTCCCTCTGCTGGCAGCCACCTGGTCCTGAAGTGACTGAAATGCTCGTTCGGCATCAAGCACTGTGGTGAAATCCACAAGTCCCGCTTTATAACGGTCACGCGCCAGCTCCAGGGACCTAGAAGCAGCTTGGGCCGCAGAACTCAACGAAGCCAGGCGCCTTTGCTCCTTTGCAAAGGACACCAGTGCATTTTCCACCTCTTCCAGCGCTCCCAAAATAGCAGCTTCATAGCGCGCAAGTGCCTGTTCCTGGCGGGCAGTCTGCACCTTAATATTTTGACGAATGGCACCGGCATCAAATATTTTCCACGAGATAACTCCCCCAAATTTCCACGTCCGGCTCACCCATTCGAGCAGATCCCTGGCACTCAGTGACTCAAGACCAATACTGCCAGAGAGCCTGAACTTTGGATAAAGTTCTGCCGTAGCCACCCCTATCTGAGCAGTTGCGGCTGCAAGCTCCCTTTCTGCCTTCCTGACATCAGGCCTGCGCCTCAGTGTATCTGCCGGGATACCCACGGCGACCTGCACTGGCGGTACGGGTATGGGTGAGCGGGGAGCCAATTCCTTCTCCAGGGCACCGGGAGGCAGGGCCAGCAAAACCGCTAACCTGTTCTTGGCTGTCTCAAGATCCCTCTTTAATTGCGGTACCTGTGCCCGTGTGTTCTCAAGCATGTATAGCGATTGCTGCACGTCAAGCTCATCAATGAGGCCTGCCTTATATCTCGAAACATTCAATTGGTATATATCCTCTTGCGCCTTGATATTTGCCGCTACTGCGTCAAGCCTTGCCTGATAGGTCCTCACGTTTGCATAATTTAATGCCACCTCTGCCATCAGGCTAACAAGCACGTCAGTCAGGCCCTCTTGTGCAGCCTCCAGTTGGGCCTGTGCCGCCTCTATTGAGCGCCTTGCTCCACCAAAGATATCAAGCTCCCATCCTGCATCAAAACCAGCGGTATAAAGGGTAGTCCTTCGCACAACCGCGGTGTTACCGCTCGTTCGCTGCCTCGTAACGCCCCCGGTTGCATCAAGGGCGGGAAAAAGCGCTGACCTTTTCACTCCCCGCAGTGCCCGGGCCTCCCTTACCCTGGCAAGGGCTTCCTTAAGTTGGAGATTGCCTGCCACTGCCCTTTTCTCAAGGCTCGAAAGAACAGGGTCGCCCAGGGCTGTCCACCATTTGGCAAGGAGCGTGGGATTAGGTGGGGAAGTACTCAAACCAGCCTCAAGCCCTGTATGCCATGATCTGCATGATCTGGGAGAAACTGGCTGAGGTGGCTCATAGTTTGGGCCTACCGGGGCGCAGCCCATAATGATGAGTTGCAAAGCAATCATCAAGACAAGGCCATAACCCGCAATTGCATTCCCATATCGCGCATGAAAGTGTTTCTTTTCCAAACCTATCTCCACTTGATGTGTTCCTAATAAATCCCGCTTACCTCTTCTCACCATTGCATTATCCCAACATGCCCTTTATACCCTTAACCCAAATTCCATTATTCCAACACCTCATATTCCACTCTCCCACAACCCCTTGTGAGCAAGAGTTCGATTACTTTGACCCTACCTTCTTCCGCCTGCCCATCACCCTCTCCCTCATGGACTGGAAGGCATAATACATGGGTGGGATAAGAAAGATCCCCACCAGTGTAACAGCCAGCATACCGCTAAAGACCACCGTGCCTATATGTCTGCGACTTGCTGCCCCGGCTCCCGTTGCAATAACCATGGGTGCAACTCCTAGTATAAATGTAAATGCAGTCATAAGCACGGGTCTGAACCGTATTCTTGCCCCCTCCACAGCCGCCTGTGAAATGGGCACACCTTCCCTGCGCCTGTCCCTGGCAAACTCCACTATCAATATGGCATTCTTGCTTGCAAGGCCCACCAACATAACTAAGCCGATCTGGCCGTAAATACTCAGGTCCAGTCCAGCTAGCCATATACCCACCAGCCCTCCCAGGGTTGCAACCGGTATGGAAACAATTATTGCCATAGGAATGGTCCAGCTCTCATACTGAGCCACTAGAAATAGATACCCAAACAGCATCGCTAAGGCGAACAGCATGCCCACCTGTCCCTTTGCCCTGCGCTCTTGAAAAGACATGCTGGACCAATCAAACGAATAGCCTTCTGGAAGAGTTCGGGATGCGACCCTCTCCATTATCGACATTGCCTCAGTCGAACTTGTACCTGGCGCAGCCTGCCCATTTACCTGTACTGAAGGGAACTGGTTATATCTATACACCTGCTGGGGCCCCAGCACCGTGGAAAGTCTCACAAGTTCCTTTATTGGTACCATATCTCCTTGATCGTTTTTGACATACAATCGGGATATATCATCTTTCATGTCGCGGAATGGGGCATCGGCCTGGATCTTGACCTGATAAACCCTGCCAAACAGGTTAAAGTCATTGGCGTATGCTGAGCCCAGGTATGCCTGCAGGGTCTTATAGACCCTGGCCACAGGTATTCCCATTGTCTCAGCCTTTGTGCGATCAAGGTCCACATATATCTGCGGTGTCTCGGCCCTATATGTGGTAAAAACCCTCAAAAGCCCGGGATCCCTGTTTGCCGACAGGACCAGCGCCCTGGCTGCGGCGGCCATCTCTTGAGGGCTTTGGCCTCTCAGGGCCTGGAGCCTGAAATCAAAACCCCCCGTTCTGCCTAATCCCCTTACTGGAGGAGGGATAAAGGTTAGTATGCGAGCGTCAGGGACTGATGCCAGTTTCCTCTGCACCTGCCCTACAATGGCCTCGAGACTGGTACCTGAAGTGATTCGCTCATCCCACGGCGCCAATACTCCGATACCAAACCCTACGTTCTCGCCCACCCCGCTCAACAAACTGAAACCACTTATTCCTAGAAAATTCTGTATGCCCTCGATTCCCCTTATCTCCCTATATATCCTTTGCATAACCCTGTTTGTACGATTTAATGAAGACCTCTCGGGCAGTTGCACATTGATGAAAAACGCACCTTGATCTTCGCGGGGAATAAAGCTCCTAGGTGTAATGTGAAACATGAAATACGTAGACACAAATACCCCTACCACTACAAAAGCGGCTATGGCTAACCTTCTTATTAACCAACCGGCCCCAGAGGCATACATATTTCGTGCCCCTGCCAGGGCCTTGTTGAACCAGCCAAGGGGCCCCCGCTTATAAGGGGCTTTAGCTTTTAGAAACACGGCACACAAGGCAGGACTCAGGGTAAGGGCGTTAATTGAAGAGATTAGTACTGAGGTGCTTATGGTTACGGCAAACTGTTTGTAAAGCTGGCCCGAAATACCAGGCACAAACCCGACGGGGGCAAATACCGCCAGAAGCACAAGCGTGGTGGCAATGACCGGCCCGGTGACCTGCCGCATGCTCTTGATTGCAGCCTCCTTTGACGTAAGCCCTTCTTCTTCCATTATCCTGTGCGTGTTTTCAACCACCACAATGGCATCATCCACCACCAATCCTATGGCCATGATCAATGCAAAGAGGGAAATGGTATTGGCGCTGTAACCCAGGGCCATGAGCACGGCAAAAGTCCCTATAAGGGAGACTGGGATCGTAATGGTGGGTATGAGGGTGGCCCGCCAATTCTGCAGAAAAAGGAAAGTAACCCCTACTACGAGGAAGAATGTCAAAAAGAGAGTGAACTCTATTTCTCGAATGGCAGCCCTTACGTATGTGGTGGTGTCATGGGCGATAGTGTACTGGACATCAGAAGGCATGCGAGGTTCCATACGCTTTAGTTCGGTTCTTACAGACTTCATTGTTTCAAGGGCATTGGCCCCTGCTGACCTATAGACGGCCAGTCCAAGGGCAGGCGATCCATTCAGAAAGGATGTGGTTGCGTAAGATTTCGCTCCGAGTTCTACCCTCGCCACATCACGGATCCTTACCTGTGCTCCCTGGCTTCCGCTCCTTACTATAATCTGCTCAAAATCCTCCGGCTTTTCCAGTCTGCCTCTCGCCCGCAGTGTGTATTGCAATTGCTGGGTTTTTTCTGCTGGAGAGGCACCGATGGATCCAACCGCTGCCTGCACATTTTGGCTACGGATTGCCTCAAGCACATCCTGAGCCGTAAGCCCCAAGGATACAAGGCGGTCAGGATTGAGCCAAATCCGCATACTGTATTCCATCTCCCCGAAGATGCGCACATCGCTTACTCCGCTGAGCCTTACCAGCGCATCGCTAACACTGTGGCTCACGTAGTTGCTCAGAAAAAGCTTGTCCCTCGTACCCTTTGGAGAATAATAATTCACCACACAGAGCATATCAGAGGAACGTTTTCGGACCGTAACTCCTTGGTCTACCACCTCCTGGGGCAACCTGGATAGGGCCTGCTGAATCCTGTTTTGCAGATTTATCTGGTCCACGTCTGGATCAGTCCCCACCGCAAATGTCACCGTGAGGCCATAGCCCCCGTCGTTCGAGCAGGTGGACGACATATAGAGCATATTCTCCACTCCATTAACCTCTGCCTCTATGGGTGCGGCCACGGAATCAGCGACCGTTTGGGCATCGGCCCCTGGATAAAAGGCACTAACCCTTATCTCAGGTGGGCTTATTTCGGGATACTGCGCCACTGGGATGTTCAATAGGGCAATGAGCCCAGCAAGGGTAATCACAATAGATACAACGGCTGCCAGACGGGGCCGTTCAATAAAAAGCCGGGATATCATTTACCGCTTCCCCTAGGTTTGTCCGAACTGATGGGCTTGACTACCTGACCTGGCCTAACCTTATGGACCCCTTCTACGATAATCCTTTCCCCAGGTGAAAGGCCCTGTTCAATAGCCCATGCACCGTCGATAATTGTCCCTGTCTTTACGCGTCGAACCGAAACCTTGTTTTCCTGGTTAATTACCAGTACGTATGAGCCCTTGCGGTCCTCCATGACCGCCCTTTGGGGCACAACAGGAACCCTCTGGGATGCCTTCTTGGCCACAAGCACAGTGACATATTGCCCCGGAACAAGTATTCCCTCTTTGTTTGGGAAAATTGCCCGAACTGCAATGGTTCCCGTTGATGGATCCACTTTGTTGTCTATAAAGTCCATTTTCCCGGAAAATGGGTATTCCCTTCCATCTGCCAGTCTCAACCTCACCTTTATGGGATCACTTTCGGCCTTTCCCACATTTTTCCTCAGTGTAGCCAGGAGACCTGAAATTTCCCTCTCGCTCACCCAATACAGGACCCGGATGGGGTCTATCTTGACAACAGTAGCAAGTGGACCAGAGGATGAATTGACAAGGTTTCCCCGGGTATAAGCACTCTTTCCTATTCGGCCCGCAATAGGTGCTCTGATAACGGTATAGCTAAGGTTAATCCTAGATAGATTCAACTCAGCTAGAGCAGCCATCAGTTGTGCCCGAGCGCTCGATTCATCAGCAATGGCACTATCCATCTGCGTTGCGGGTACGCTCTCTGGTCTTGCCGAACGCAATCTCTTGAGACGTTTTTGAGCCCTATCTAAATTGGCACGTGCCTGGGCGACCTTAGCCTCAGCCTCAGACACTTTGGCCTCATAAGGGGCCCGCTCGATCACGTAGAGGATTTGGCCCTTTTTAACAAAATCCCCTTCCTTGAACTTCATCTGCTCGATGAAGCCCTCTACCCGTGCCCTCAAGTCCACCTTCTCAACGGCTTCCACGTGGCCTACGTATTCTTCCACCGCACTTACTTCACGAGAAGAAACCACCTCCACTTCAACCAGTGGAGGAGGCCCCATGCCCGATCCAGGCGGGCCAGCGAGGGCTCCTGAAATATGAAGAAAAGAGACCATACCCAGCAAAATCCATAGATCCAACACTGGTTTCATCAGCGCCATGGTCTTCGCAAATCTTTGCATTGTTCCTCCAGGTTGTCTTCCTTTTGGTGCCTTAACAGTGCGGCGTTTCACCATATCACACAATCCCTGCAATCAGCCTATAAAGAAATGGCTTGACAATGTCAAATGAAAATTTTAAATGCTAATTTTAATTTATGGCTCTAGCTAATGCGCATCCATAGATTTCCTCTTCGTTTTTCATATCACACCCCCCTGCCTGCAGCAGGCAGGCTCACCCAGGCTCTCCCCCTTTAGGGGGAGAGGGGTTTAGAGTCTACGGATGGGCAATAGCTAGTTTGCAAGGGATTGAAGCTTTATCAGGCCTTACCATTATTTCCTTTAGAGGAGCTCTTTATGGCCCCAAGAGAAGACGGGATGGAGACGAGGCGAAGGCTGTTGGAGGCGGCCTGCGAGGTGTTTGCAGAAAAAGGGTATCGTGCTGCAACCATTGCTGATATCTGCAGGCGAGCAAAGGCCAATGTGGCCGCAGTCAACTATTATTTTGGCGACAAGGAGACCCTATACAAGGAGGCATGGGAGCATTCATTTTGCAAATGCGCTGTCACTGAACCTCCTGATCCCAACCAAGGTGCTCCAGAGGATCTTTTGCAGGATTACATCCACACCCTCATTGAAAACTTCGCCGAGAAAAGCAGCCGGGGGTATTTTACGCGCCTCTACCTTATGGAGATGGCCAATCCAACAGGGCTTGTTAAGGAAAAGTGGAAGAAACTCATCGAGCCCAGACGCCAAAAGTTCCTTAAACTTATCCAAACAATTATGAAAAAAGAGGGCGTGGATGAAGATGTTATTTTCTGCGAGATGAGCATCATGAGCCAGTGCCGTGCCCTTCTGACGGTGAGCCCCACTGACATAGTCCATCTTCTGGGAAGGCCCCTGTCCGCTGAGGTTATCCACCGCCTTGCCAACCACATAACCCGATTTTCCCTTGCAGGAATAAGGGCCATAGCACAAAAGGGTTAGTAGGCAACGTTGGACATAGCATGATAAAAAAGGCATTTCCTGTTCTTGGCTTATCCATCTTCGCCTCCATGCTGGGGGTGGGGATCGTGGCCCCCTTGTTGCCCCTTTATGCGGAAAAGATGGGCGCAACCGGTATCTGGATAGGAATGATCTTTGCAGGGTTTTCCATATCCCGTACTGTAGTAATGCCCATCGCGGGCAGGATCTCTGACCGCAAGGGACGCAAAATCTTTCTGGCGGCGGGACTCCTTCTCTACGCTATCATCTCCCTTGGGTATATATGGGCCAGCGATGTAGTTCAACTCACCCTGGTGCGCTTCGTGCAGGGCATTGCCGCTGGCATGGTTATACCAATCGCCCAGGCGTATGTAGGCGACCTCTCACCCGAAGAAGAAGAAGGTAAATGGCAAGGCTACTTTAATGCAGCATTTTTCAGTGGGTTCGGGTTTGGTCCTCTTATGGGTGGGGCCCTTACGGATCACTTTGGTATGGAGCTTGCCTTTGTGGCAATGGGTGGTCTCAATATGTTGAGCTTTGTTCTTGTGATGTTTTTTCTCCCAGAGCCTCAATCAAAACTAACAACGGCTCATATGACTCCTTCATTCAAAAAAATGCGGGCAAGTAATGTAATAAAAGGTCTTCTAGGCTATCGTCTGGCCTTTTCTATAGGCAGGGGCACCTTTGCCGGTTTTCTTCCCATCTTTGCAGGCATGTATATTGGCCTTACTGCAACCCAGATAGGGATATTGATAGCATCTAACATCCTAGTTATGTCCCTACTGCAGCCCCTCGGCGGTGTTTTGGCTGACAGGTTCAGCCGCATGGTGTTAGTCATAGCAGGGAGCCTGGCTAATATCGCCTTTTTAGCGCTGATTCCATGGGGCAGGAATTTCTTTGAGCTTCTGGCCATATGCCTGGCTGGAAGCCTCGGGGGAAGCATATCCATGCCTGCTGCATCTGCCATGATCGTGGAGGAAGGTAGAAGATTTGGTATGGGCTCAACCATGGCGGTGTTTGGCATGGTATTCAGCCTGGGCATGGGCATTGGCCCTCTGTTAGGCGGGATTATCGTTGATACATTTAACATCAGGGCGGTATTTTACTTTGGGGCATGCATGGGCATAATAGGAACGGCCGTATTGGCACTCCATGCACGCGCTACTCGTGTCTCAAGGCCTCAATGGGGTCTAGATGCGCCGCCTTCCTTGCAGGAAAATAGCCAAAGAAAATCCCCACACCAAGGGAAAAGGCGAATGCTATAAAAATGATCGTTGGATCAAAAACAAATGGCACCAGCAAGACCCTGGTGAGCCAAGCCGACACTGCCAAGGCCAATATTATCCCCATGATCCCTCCCAAGCTGGACAGGACCACAGCTTCAACCAAGAATTGTAAGAGGACTTCTCTCTCAAGGGCGCCAATTGCCAGCCGGGTGCCAATCTCCCGTGTTCTTTCCGTGACAGAAACCAGCATGATATTCATAATGCCGATACCGCCTACCACAAGGCTGACCGCGGCCACCGCCCCCAGCAAGGACGTAAGCACCCGGGTAGTACCTGACAAAATCTGTGTTATCTCCCTCATATCCCTCACATGAAAATCATCGTCTTCACCTGGAGAGATATGTCGCCTCTCACGCATTAGCCGTTCTATGTCGTGCTTTACGTTATCGATTGAGGATACATCAAGTACCGAAACGTATATATTGTTAATATCCGTATTTCCCGTGATACGTCGCTGGAGTGTTCGAAGAGGGATCAGAATAATATCATCCCAGTCCGTACCAAAAGTGGACTCACCCTTTTCCTTCAGTACCCCTATAACCCTAAAGGAGATTCTCTTTAACCGAATAACAACACCCAGGGGATCCTCATTTCCAAACAGCTCCTTGCACACCGTTTTTCCCAGGATACAAACAGCACTGCCTGCCCTCTGCTCACTATCGGTAAAGGGCCGCCCCCTTTCAAGGGGCCAGTCTCTCACCTCCATGAATGCATTGGTACTTCCTGTAACCATGGTGGACCAGTTTCGGTTACCTAATATTGCCTGGATAGGCGCCCCTGCAGTGGGAGCCACCCCTTCGATCCCGGGTATCTCCCTTTCAATGGCCTCCGTATCCTTCACATCAAAGGGTTTGGCGGTTCCCCGCACACCCCCGTGGCCTCTGAAGCCTTGCCCTGGGCGTACCACCAAGAGGTTTGTCCCTAAACTGGCGATCTGTTCCTTTACCTTCTTAGTAGCTCCCCTGCCCAGGGTAACCATCGTGATAACCGCCGCCACACCTATGACAATGCCAAGAGAAGTAAGGGAAGACCTCATCAGGTTGCGGCGTATCTCCCTCAAGGCAAGCAAAAAGGCATTCCACAACATCAGAGTGCGCCTCCATTTTCTTCCTCTGCCACCATGCCATCTACAAAAAGGACCCTACGGCAGGCGTAGGCCGCCATCTCATGTTCGTGAGTGACCATAACGATGGTGAGCCCCTCTTCTTCATTTAGGCGCCTCAGGAGTTCCATGATTTCATGGCTTCGAGAGGTGTCCAAATTTCCTGTGGGTTCGTCGGCCAAAAGGACGGCGGGCTTGGTCACAATAGCGCGGGCAATGGCCACCCTTTGTTGCTGCCCTCCCGATAGCTCTACAGGGCTGTGGGTCTGCCAACCCTTAAGGCCTACAGCGTCCAGTGCTGACAGTGCCATCTGTCGCCTTTGGCGCGACGGTATCCTTCTATAGATCAGGGGAAGTTCCACGTTTTCCAGTGCAGAAGTACGTTCCAACAGATTATAACCCTGAAATACGAACCCAAGATAGTGACGCCGCAGCAAGGCCCGTTGATTTCGCGTAAGCCGCCCTACTTGGACCCCCTGAAACAGGTAGGATCCGGAAGTGGGAGTATCCAGACAACCCAGTATGTTAAGACATGTTGATTTGCCCGAACCACTTGCTCCCATCACGGCAACAAAGTCACCTTTGCTGATTCTAAGGTCGATACCCCGAAGGGCCTGCATGGAGGCCGCCCCGGTGCCGTAAACCTTGGTAACACCCCTCAGTTCTATCAAGGGTCCATTTTCACTGGATGCATGGGTCATTTCTTAAATACCACAATACCCGTTAAGACCTTCATGCCGGGCCTGATATCTCCGCTCAAGACCTCTGTCATGCGGCCGTCAGTAGCTCCCACCGTGACCTCCACAGGCTTGGGCTCTCCGTTGTGCAATATCCACACAAACCGCTTGCCAGTAGAAGGCGAAGCCTTTTTCCCTTTTTCCGAAACAGAGGATCTGGGTCGATGTGGCAGCAGTAAGGATACCAAACCTCTCCTTTGTTTTTGAGCACCCTCAGATTTACGTGTGGGCCTGAAGCGAAGCGCCGCATTGGGTACAAGCACGGCATCCTTGACGTGTTTGACCACAATGTCGGCTGTAGCAGTCATTCCAGGCCTCAGTGATAGGTCAGAGTTGTCAACAGATAGCACGGTCTCATAAGTGACAACCCCTTCAACTGTCTTCGGTGCAAAACGCACCTCCGTGACTTTAGCAGAAAAAACACGATCAGGATAGGCATCCACCGTAAAGCTCGCCTTCTGCCCCTCACGCACCTGTCCCACATCCGCCTCGTCCACGTCAACGTGCAGTTCCATTTCTCTCAAGTCCTCGGCCAGTGTGAATAGTACCGGCGTCTGGAGTGAAGCTGCCACCGTCTGTCCTTTTTCCACGTGCCTGGACAAGACAATGCCGTTAATAGGAGAGCGAATGACCGCCTTTGACAAATCGGTCTCTCGCATCTTCAGTGCGGCCTCCGCCTGATCCACCTCGGCTTGTGCCATATCAAGGTCTGCCTGGGAACTGAGGACAGCTGCTTCCGCAACATCCATTTCCACCTGCGAAGGGACTCTACCCCCGCTCAACTCCCTCGCCCGTTTCATCTGATCAAACTTGCTCTCCGCCTGCTTCAGATTCGCCCTTGCCTTAAGCACCTTTGCCTTTGCTGCATCAAGAGCGGCCTTGGCCTGTAAAACCTGGGCCTCCAGTTTGGAGGTATCCAGCCTAGCCAGTACCTGGCCCTGTCGCACAGGATCATTATAGTCCACCTCAATAGCGTCAATAGTTCCCGACACCTCTACCCCGACGTCAACTTGGTTAAGGGGTTGGAGGTTGCCGGTAGCGGTCACCGTCATGGTAAGATCTCCTCGGGTGACTTTTGACGTTTTATACTGAACCGTTCCTTGACTCTTCTTGACAGAAAAGATCCTTGCTCCCAAAGCCAATGCTGCAGCCAAAAATAAGATACCTAAGGTGATTTTGAGGCGTCTCCTGCGCGACGAAGCGGTATCAGCGCCTAATATCTCCTGAATATCCTTCCCTCGTTCCCTTTTCATTAGCTCCTCTCCGATTGGGGGATATCTTATTCCAACAGACTCACGCCCTTTGCTGCTAACCTATCTTTTCTTATCCATGTTCACCTAAGCTTTTGAGCCAGCTCTTCCGGCGAGATAACATTTATTATTTTTCCTGG
>Ga0190359_1001943_pt1 | contig 12613 bp, 13 predicted proteins | sample 48721823_MG_FD_161269 | JGI IMG/M metagenome (GOLD analysis project Ga0190359, IMG submission 161269) | Hydrothermal vent microbial mat bacterial communities from Southern Trench, Guaymas Basin, Mexico - 4872-18-2-3_MG | ecosystem: Environmental > Aquatic > Marine > Hydrothermal vents >...
AACTCAACCAAAGCGCGAAAGATAGCGAGGCTGAAGAGCGGCTTGGCGAATCGCCGAATCGCGACGCAGCGCTGTTCTCGCGGATGTTTGGTGACTGATATGTCGTTGCTGTTCAAAGATAACACGCAAGAGGATCTGGATGATCTGGCGCTGCGCGTCGAAGAACTCTCACAGCGCCTGGGCGAGTTGTGGGCTCGGATCACTGGAAGCCCTGGGGAAGCCTCACGCTCAGGTGGTGTGCGCGGATCCGGCATTGACTCCCTGTTCGGCATAAGCCTTGAATCGCTGGCGCGCAGAACGGGCTACCAGATTGCGGGCGGCGAGAGCCTGGATGTCGTGGTGCGCACAGCGGTGCGGCAGGTGGAGCGGGCTGCGGGCCGCCGCCTGGAAAGGCTGCTCGCCGGCAAACTGGGTTATGGCTTGCTGGCCAGCCTCGTGGGGGGCGGAGCGCTGGCACTGCTGGACGCAGGTTTCGCTGCCATCACCCGGCTCTTCAAAAAGCGCAGGCTCGATCTGCCCAGGTTGGAGGAGCGTCCGTACGGAGGCTTCCCCCGTTTCGCCGAGCGCACGCGTCTCATTCCGCCCGGTGCAGAGCGCGATGACCGGCTTGAGCGGGAGCTTGTGGGAATGCTGGCGCGTTCGATCGCGGAGGAGAAGTAGATGCTGAGACTATGGTTCGGTCCATCAGTTGACGACACGATAGATGTGTCTCCGCTGGCGCTGGAGACGGAGCATGGCGTGGGTTTCGCAGTCGCCACCGATCTCGCGGGAAATGTGCACAAGGTGAATTTCGCAAGCGGGCGCTATCCGGTAATGGCGCTCATTACTCTTCCCCCGGCGCAGCTTGGGGTGACCGGCGTCAATGTGGGAACGCTCCGGGAACGGCTTTTAGACAGCCTCGAGTCCGGCAGTAACATAACGGCGTTCGTTGAGAGCACAGGGCTGGCTTACAGCCTGGTTCTCACAGAAGCCTCGCCCGCGCTTCTTGCCGACGAGGACCTGAGTGAGATGGCAGCGCGGGAGACCATCAGGATTGCCGCGCTGGTTCTCGACGACGGCGTTTTCAGTGATTACGCGCAGCTCGGCAGCGTTATCTGGCGGGGGAGGAACTGATGGGTTTCACTGAGACCGCCCGCCAGCACCTTCAGCAGCTTGACAAGCGGGTCTGCTACACGCTCCTTGCGCGCAATTCGCATCCTGAAGGAAGCGATTGGGTTGGTCTGAAACTGGCCGGCGCCGGCTTCGTGCTGGTCAGCGACCGTACCGAGTTTGCGGCGTCACTTGAGTTCACGATCCCCGCTAGCGACAGCGCGTGCTTCGCCGAGCTTGACCCCGGAAACGTCCTGGCGCTGTTTTCAGAAGTCAAGCTCGTATGTGAGGTGGCCGGGGAGAGCGAGACTCTCTTTCGCGGGTTTGTAACAGAAATCCGTGAGGAAGGCGCACATATCCGCGTGTTTGCGCGCGACCACGCACTAAAGCTCTCGCGCACCATCTGTGCTGTGGAGATAGAAGGCGACAGGACAGACGAGATTGAGAACGCACCGCTTATCGCTCTTGCTGGTGAGTTCGACGACCACACGTATGGATTTGACCCCAACGTCACGCCTTTGGGTTTCTCCAGTGAAGGGAAAAGGCGTGCCTGGAAGCCGGGAGACATCAGAATATATGAAAACGGCGAAGAAGCTTCTCCTGACTTCTACCGCGTCTATCCGATGAGCGGCGTGGTGAAATTCCTTGACCCGCTACCCGCGTCGCCCGCGGTAAGCGGCGTTCGCTGTTATATCGAGGCTACGAGCGACGCGGCGGAGGCTGTGGCTGAAGCGCTTCAACATCCCGAAGATGATGGCGGTATAGGCGCAACATCCGGCGAGCTGGATTTGCCAGACATCGGGATAGGCCTGCACCTGCTTGAGTGGAAGCGCGGGGATGGGCATACCTCGGACTGCGTTTCCAGGATCGCCGACAGGCTGCCACGCAACTACTGTTTCCACTATGACAGTGGAGCCGGCAAGTACACGCACGGGTTGCTGGAGCAGGCCGAGGCGCCCTCGCGGCCGCTCATCAACGTTTCGTCGTTTGCGCGTATCCGCACAAGAGAACGCATCTACACGCGGGTCGTTGTGCATGGCGCACGAACAAATCCGCCTAACCTCGCTCTCAACGCGACGGTGGCAGACCTGCAGGCTGGAGTCGGCGAGAAATACGAATGGAACGGCAACGAGAAGCACTTCGGCGAAGGCTCGGTTGCACTGACCTGCGATGGCGACAGCAACCGGGGATTCGGGCGCCACGACGCGCCATACTCGTACGAGTTCTACGACTTTGCCAAGTATGACCTGGGGCTGGACGGGAACGGGCAGCCACCACGGGTCAGCGCCGTAGGCATCGTCGCTGCCAATTCCAAGAACGTTAACAGCCAGAAGTCTGCCAACAGCAAGTTCAGCTACGGCTATGAGATTCTGGGAAGCACCGACGATATAAGTTACGAGCGGGTCTCGCCTGATGCGCACTTGCTGCTCCCGCCGCTGGCTGAAGTGCTGCTGACTAATCTGACAATGCGGAGGATGCGCTACGTTAAGGTTCGCGTGAAGCCGGCCAAGGACGGCGTGAGCAACGAAAGCGATCCTGGCCTGGCGCTAAACGAGATACGCATCTTCGGCGAAGGCGATTTCGTTGTGGAAGCGGCTGTGCAGGGGACAGACCCCGGTGAGCCTTACTACTATCCGGAGCTGCTCGAGAAGACGGACGGCGCGGGGCCGCAAGTGCTCACGGTTGAAGTTGGTGATGAGCTGCCGGAAAGCGAGGCATTGAAGCTCGCAAGGGACCTGCTGGAAGAGTCGCTTTACGCTTACTTTGGCTACGAAGCCGTGTGTATCGCCGATCCCACAGTTCGTGTTGGCGACACGGTGTCCTGCACCCATCCTGTTACGGGCAACGCTCAGGCGTTCCTCGTGGAGCGCGTGGAACTTGCGCCGGCGCGCACGCGCGTTTTCGGAACAGACTACAACGCGGAGGTTCTGCGATGACCAGGAATGCAAGCCTTCCGCAGGCCCTGAAGTCACTGGTGGACGAGCGCCTTGAAGCGCAGAAGAAGCGCATCACCGGCATGGGCAGCGAGCTGAAACCGCGCGCGCCCTACTTCGGTGGTCCGGGCGGCGGCGACGACTTTGAACTCGGGGGAGTGAGCAGCCTTTCGGTACCTGGAGAGAACGGGATAGACGGTGATGTTAACATCGCCGGCGGCGAAGGGCTTGTTGCCAGCCAGTCCACCGACACTATTACGCTGGCTGCTCCGCGCATCAGGCACTGTCCAAATCCGCGAACTCCGCTTGCCCTCGCAACTGCGGCTTCGTTGATAGGGAGTCGCATCTATTTGCATCCGACAGAGCTGCCGGGGAGTATGCAGGTTGCGGCGTATTTCCTTCAGATAGAACGCGCCGGCGACCCGGACGATCAGGTGTCGCTCATCGAAGTTGCGATATACAAGCGCAACGTAAGTGACGACGGCTTCACGCGAGAGGCTCACTTCGGAGCGCCCTGTTTCAATGATTTCAGTCAGGTTGCCACGGGGAACGTTTACAGGTCCGCTCTGGGTTCGAGTGTCCTCATTCCGATGGGGCAGCATTTCCTGGCGTTTCTATACAAGTACTCGGGTGTGGACGGTTACAGGTTTGGAGTGTGTGAAGCCCCCGGCGCCCACTATCCGGGCTCAGGCATCTACCAGGACGGAAGCGCCACAGAGCTTCCCGCGTCGATACCCGACTCGGATCTTTGCGCCGAGTGCACCGCTATTGTCTGGACTGAACTTGCGGCAGACTAGCCGCCATTAACAAGGAGGAGAGTGTGGACCTCAAGAGAATCGGCAGGAAAATACTTGTGTTTGTACTCAATCTGCTTTTCGCCATTTACGAGGTGGAATCTGAACTCGTTATGGCCATCGTCGCCGAAGTGCGCGCCGAGGGCCTGGCTGGCGATGAAGCCCGCCGCGAAGTGTTCAGGCGCTTCCGTGAGCGCTACAAGGACGAGCTGCGGGACAGCGTGCTCAATCTTTTAATAGAAGCAGCGGTTGTCGTGGGCAAGCCCTAGCGATGGAGCAGTGGCCAATCATCATCGGGAACCTCGGCATAGGCGGAGGCTTGGCGTTCTTCTTCGCGTGGTATCTGGTGCGGGTAGTTATACCCTCGCTGACCAGGGAAAACGGTAAGCAGCGGCAGGCGTTCCTTGCAGAACTAAAGGAGCAAAGGCGCGAGTTCATCGCAGCGCTGCACGAATTGAAGGAGAGCGGTGAGCAGTCAGCTAAATGCGTCTCGCGGGAGCTTTCAGGCCTGGGAACGGCGATACAACGCAACAGTGAGCTGATTGTGCAGTTTAATCGCGGGCGCGAGGTCGGCGGAAGGTGAGTGGATGCGAATTATCGACATCCGTGAGGACCTCGCACGCAGCCGTTCAAGGAAGTACGCAACAAGGCCGCTGCGCAAAATCGAGAAGCTCGTGGTGCATCATTCGGGCACGCGCGGTGGCACACCTAAGTCTTTTGCCTGGTATCATGTCCACGCGCGTGGGTGGCCGGGCATCGGCTACCACTACGTGATTTCGCCCGACGGCGTGGTCTTCAAGACTAATGCGCTCACGACAGTAAGCTACCACGCGAGGGGAGCGAACCTCGGCGGTGTGGGCATCTGTCTGGTGGGCGACTTCAACCGGTCTGAGCCAACTGGTGCCCAGATGGAGGCGCTCACCGAGCTGCTCGGCTTATTGCTCCACCACCATCCAGGGGCTGAAATCGTGCTGCACCGCGAAGTGAAGGGCTCACGCACAAGCTGCCCGGGGCTGAAGTTTCCGGCCGAGGGGCTTCCGCGCTAGATGGGGGCCAGCCCCAATCGCTCCAGCAGGCCATTGACGTATTCCTGCGGCATCTTCCAGCCTGAATAGGGTCCGCCGGAGAAGCCGTGAAAGTCGCTGCCGCCCGTAACGACGAGCCCGCGTGCTCTGGCGAGCCGGAGCAGTTCATCTTTCATCGATTCCTGGCCTTTATAAAAAGTCTCAACGCCGTCAATGTCGGCGGAGAGGGCGGCTTCTCTCACCTTTGGGGACACGATTTTGCCTGGATGGGCGACAACCGCCAGCGCGCCGTGGCGCCTTATCCAGGTGATTCCTTCAGTAAAAGGCAATGGCGGAGGCAAATACGCCTTGCCGCCGGGCCCGTATGTTTCCTCCTCGAAACGGTCGAACCAGCGCCTGACGCTGCCGGTAGCCAGGCCTATGGCCGACCACAGAGGGCGTCTAAGCAGATAGTCCCGGACGAAATGGGCAACCATAACCGGATCCGGTTCCGCTTTCCGCCGCAGCCGTTCAAAGTCGAAGTCATAGCCTTCTGCGCGCAGCCTTTCGCAAATCCTTGCCTGCAACTCGTTTCGCTGCCGCTTAATCTGCTCAAGCCCGTGTGCAAGCTCCTCGTCAGCACGCAGTCCCATCGCCAGAACGTGGACCTCTTCGCCGGCGCCGTCGGCTTCGAGCCAAGTGGTCAGTTCGAGCGCAGGAATCGTGACAATGCCAAGGTGGAACGCCTTCTCGGAAAACTCCAGGCTCCCGCCAAATGTGTCGTGGTCGGTCAGGGCGGCGACGCGAACACCGCGCTTTTTCAGGAGGCGTGCCAACTGCGGGGGGCTGTAACGTCCGTCTGAATGCGTGGAATGAAAGTGCAGATCGCAGGTTATATCAGCCATGTCGGCTCGCCAATTATATCAGCGAAACCCGGATAAAGCGGACAAAAGGAAAGGAAGATAGATTGTCACAAGCGCGATGATCAGGATAAGCACCACGAGTGCAATTAGCAGGCCAATTGCAGCGCCGGGCTCAAAGGGTGCTCTTCGAATGTAATAGGTTACCGAGTGGGTTACGGTTGGGCGTTCGGCCCATCGCTTTTCCAGATGCGCCCTCCACTCGCGGATGAATCGCTCGTTTTCTTCCTTGCGGCCAGGCATCTGCATGTACAGGTGGTATGCGGCGGCGAATACCGCGCCGAAGACCACGACCGTGACCAGCGCCGGGATGAAGAAACCTATCAGGAGGAAGCCGAAAAAGAGCGCGAAAAAGGTGGCGAACCAGGCAACGACTACTCTTGGTTCAAAAACCATCATATGGGCTTCCTCTGTATGATTATACCTTCCCTAAGCCCTCGGCGGCGTATTGCCGCACGAAAGCTTCAGCTTCGTCCACATCCCGCACCGTTCCCTCAACCTGTGCTTCGAGCAGCGCTTCCTTCAAACGTCCTATGTCGGGACCTTCCGGCAGACCGGTCACCTCCATTATCTGATCGCCCGTAAGCAGCGGTATCGGCTCCACCGTTTCTTCGCTGAAGTAGTGATGCCAGAGTATCGCGTTGACCACCTCTTCGTGCTTCGCAAGGAATTCCTCGCCGGCATCCGGGCCGCGCGTCGCTCTGGCATCCGCCAGCGCATGAATGCAGCTCATTGTGGCAGCGTCGCCGAGCTTGCGGTGAAAACGGTAAATGAGCTTGTTCGTGAGCTGCGGCTCATTGCAGTAAAAGCCCACCCGGAGGTGCTCTTCAATGAGCAGGAGCAGCACATTCCGCTCCCAGTTTGACAGCCGCAGCCTTTTGAGTATCGGCTCGGCGATCTCGCGGCCTGCCTGCTGGTGGCCGTAAAAAGTGAGCTTACCGTTTTCCTGCACTTGCGCGGTCTGGGGTTTGCCGACATCGTGGAAGAGTAAAGCGAGTTTAACCAGTGATGCTCGCGTAGCCGGCGGCGAGACAATCTCGCGCATCTCCGCAAGCACCGTGTCGCGCACGTCATCAGCCAGTCCTTCCCCGGCAGAGAGGATATGTTCCAGCTCCCGGATCGCTTCAAGGCTGTGTGCCAGCACAGGCAGATGGTGGAAGTCGTTTTGCTTGAAGTGCCGCATCGGCTCGATTTCCGGGAAGAGCGCTGTCAGCACGCCCGCCTTGTCGAGCGCCGCCAGCCCGGCGTGTGCACGAGGATGTCGCAGCATCAAGAACAGCTCTTCGCGGATCCTCTCGCCGGCGGCTTGATTGACTGCGTCCGCGTGAAGCCCAAGCAAAGACGCCGTGGCTTCCTCTATCTCGAATCCCAGCTGGACAGCAAACCTGTAGGCTCGCAGGATGCGCAGAGGATCCGCCAGGAGGTTGTTCTCAGCTACGGCAACGATCCGGTGCTGCGCCAGGTCTGACAGTCCATCAGCAGGATCGATTAGCGCACCGGCTATGTCTTTGTCACCAAGGCGGCCAAAAGGAAGCCCGATTGCGTTGACCGTAAAGTCCCGCCGCAGAAGATCCTCTTCCCAGCCACTGCCTTCCAAAGGCGTTATGTCAAGTGTCCCGTGGAATAGCGTAAAACGGCGCGTCTGAAACCGGTCGCCCAGGGCGAAAGCATCCTCGCCCAGAGCCTCTGCGATTGCCGAAACGCCAGAGTCGTAATCCCCACTCAGGACGATATCTACATCAGTGGGGGTCCGGCCGAGCAACGCATCCCTTATGAAGCCCCCGACAAGGAGGGCGTCCAATCCGAGCCCGCTAATCTCCGCGATAACGGGATGGTGCCGGAGGACACGTGAAAGGTTCGCGACATCAGGCATAAGCTGATATTAGCACAAGGCATTGACGGCTACTTATGCGCCCTGGCGCTGACGCAGCGCCTCTGGCAGCGTGCCGGTTATGCCCGTTTCCGGCTGCCTAGGTGCCAGGGAAGAGCGGCGTCCTGCGGCTCTCAGTTTTCAGTCCCTGCACTTCCTCTCGGAGTTTCCCGCGTTCTATAGGGTCAGCGCCAACGTAGGCGGCGTAAAAACCCTCAGCAATGACTTGAGTCTCGCCATATATGCGGTAGTACATAAAGTAAGTGTCCTGGCGAGGGAATTTCGTCTGTTTCTTCTCGGGCAATTGCAGCCAGAGCTGGTCCACGACTGCATCCTCGTTGATAAGGCGGAAATACCCGTTTCCCGGCGAAAACTCCTCGTGCCAGGGCTCGAAAATGCGGTTTGTAATGGGGCTGGTGTATTCGCACATCCATCTCTGGACCCAGCGCTCCCATTCCTTGCCCTTCATGCGCCTTCGCGGGTCGAGCAGATAGCGCATATCGTAATAGTCGATAAAGAGCTGGTCGGTGCGTTCAATGACCGTCTTGCTGTGGTTCTTCCAGTAATTGCGCATGAGAGCTGCGAACACCGTGAACAGCGTGTCGCTTTCCCAGTACTGGAGGTCGTCTCCGGGGAGAACATTGAAGGGGTAATAGCGTTTCAAAAGGAGCCTCTCGTTATCGGTAAGGGTTTCGTACCGCTTGCACCGTCCACAGTACTTCACTCCGGGAATCCGGATCTTGCGGATATAGGTGGGGGGGCCCTGGGTACGCGTATAGATGTTCATAATCGCGGCCCGGATCTTCTCTTTGTACTCCTCCTCGGTCCACCAGTTCTTGCGCTCAGTAACCATAGGAATGAACTCTTCTGCCGGCAGGCATTCATCCCAGAAGTCCGGGGGCATCTCAAACGACTGCATGATCTTCGTAACCGCAGCCTTGGCCTGCTCGTCGGACAGCGACCTTGCGTAGACGGGCTTATCGTGGTACCAGGGGCGCTCTTTCTTCACGTGGACCGGTCCCACGTCAGCTACCGGCAGATAACTCGGGCGCTCCGTCTCACTGCAAGCGCAAGTTATCGCTCCGGCGAGAATCGCTATGATAAATGTAATCCCAAACTTCATTACGCCTTACCTCACGTAAGCGTGATTGGCTGGACTGCAATCCATTATACCGCAATGCACGGGCACCCGGGATGGGCAAAGCAGCGAATGATAGAATCGTTCAGGGTTATGGCGAAGGTAACGCAATTGCTGGACGTGCGAGATCTGGTTAAGCACTTCCCGTATGTCCAGCGGCGAGGTTGCTTTCCCAAGAAGGTGGCGCTCAGGGCCGTTGATGGCGTGAGCTTCTCGCTGGCTCGAAAAGAAGTGCTGGGTCTTGTAGGCGAGTCCGGTTGCGGCAAGACAACCACAGGGAAGATGATTGCCGGCCTGCTAAATCCGACCGATGGCGAGATACTGTTTGAGGGTGAAAACCTCACGGGCTTGTCTTCGGGTAAAAAACGCTTGCTCCGCCGCCGGATACAGATGATCTTCCAGGACACAGTATCTTCCCTGAATCCCCGGATGAAAGTCGGAGCCATTCTCCAGGAGCCGTTGCTGGTGAACCGCATCGGGACGGCAAAGGAGCGGCGTGAGCGGCTGGCGGAGATACTGGATGAAGTAGGCCTGCCGCCGGATTCGGCGGGGCGTTATCCCCACGAGTTCTCCGGTGGCCAGAGGCAGCGCATAGGCATCGGTCGCGCATTGATGCTGCACCCGGACCTGGTCATTGCAGACGAGCCGGTCTCTGCGCTTGACGTTTCCATCCAGGCGCAGATAATAAACCTGCTGCTGGAGCTGCAAGACACATACGAGCTTTCGATGCTTTTCATCGCACACGATCTTTCGGTAGTTCGCGCGGTATGTGAACGTGTGGCGATAATGTACCTTGGGCGCATCGTGGAAACGGGAGATACCGAGAGCATTTTCGCTCACCCGCTGCACCCATACACGCGGGCGCTTCTCTCGGCGGTGCCGGTGCCGGACCCGGCGGTGAAACTGTCGGTGCCGCCGACCAGCGACGAAGCTTCCTCGCCTGTGAACCTGCCTTCGGGCTGCCGGTTTGCCACGCGATGCCCCCAGGCTATGCCGCTCTGTCACCAGAAGGAGCCCGAGCTGATACCTGACCGCGCTGAGCCGTCGCATTCCGTGGCCTGTTTCCTGTATGATAATAATGGAGATGGCATATGAGTGAGATCTATGAGAGGAATCGATACCTGCGGCTGGCGGTGAACATCGTCCTGGTCGCGCTGTATGTTGTAATCGCGACATGGCAACTGGGGCTGCTGCGCGCCGAAGAGCGGGAGATTAGCACGCTTGACGGCCAGATACCTATTCTGGAAAAAGACGTCGTCCTGAAGGAGCAGAACTTCCTCACCGAGCAGACACTCCTGGAGATGACACGGGAGAGGCTCACGCCTCAGGAGGCGGTGAAACAGTCCCAGGAGCTTCAGGAGCTGAGAGACAGGCTTGAAGGCAGCCGCAGTCAGCTGACCGCCAAGCGCGAGGCGCGGGATGAACTGCAAAAGCGCAGGCGAAGCCATAACATTATCCTGATTGTGGGTCTTGTAGTACTGGCGGTACTGCTCTGGGTAAACTGGGTGATTAACTACTGAGCCGCTTTGGCTTCGTCGAGCCGCTTGAGTACAGCGGAAACGAATCTGGGCGCGAAACCGGCACGCTTTATCTTGCTGGGTGTTAGCTTCTTCTCCTTGCGCAGATAAAGGATTTTATCCACTTCCCGAATGACTTCGCGTGGCTCCGAGCCTTCGGCGGGATTGCGCCAGAGTTCAAAGCTCGGCTGGCGGATACGGATTTGCTCGGGAAGGTCCAGGTAGTCGGCGATTTCGAAGATGTGTGTCTTGTAGAGCTCCGCGAGCGGCTGAGGAACAGGCGAGAAAGTGCCGCACAGCAGGCCCAGGCCCAGCAAGCGCTCGGTGAGATTCAACGCGGACAGGTGGGCCATGCCCTCCTGCCCCGCGATATCCAGCACCAGCATCGTGCGCAGGCGGTCCATTATCTGGTATCTCCGCAGAGCGGCCTCTTCGCCGTGGAAGGGAACCCGGAGCATCTCCGCCAGAGTCTCAACAGGAGTGGTTATATCGATCATGCGCATTCGGATGCGCAGCTGGCGTGCCAGGATTGCGCCATCCTTAACCTGCAGCTCCTCGTCATACGAATGTACGAGCTGCAGGCCGTAGACGTTTTCGCTGCCCAGTGCGCGGCAGCAGAGGTCGGCGAGCACCGATGTGTCAATGCCGCCGGATATGCCCAGCAGCACTTTCCCCTTGCGGCTCGCGCTGACGGCAGCCCTGATCTTGGAAGCCACTGACTGCACGACACGGGGGATGTTTATCTCCGGCAGCTCGGGGGTTTCCTTGGTCCGTACAACCATAATCTCGCCCGTTCTCCGTGCGGGCGCAGAGATTGTAGCACACCCGGGCGTTAAAGCGAAAAAGTGGAACCATTGTTATATGAAAGGCAGCGGAGTGCAGGTCACAGTTAAACGATTGGCTGAGACAGGTAACGTTCAATCAACTCGCGGGCAGCCTTTTCCGTAGCCTCGTCATCCGGAAGTTCGCCGTCAATCTTGCGCCACCACAACTCCTCCTGCGCTTTCCCCACGAGTGGCCCGGCCGGAAGGCCAAGGCTGATAAGGCGCTCACCTGGGAGAACGTTGCGCCTGGGGGAAAACTCGCGGAGGTGTTTTATAAGGTTCGTTCTGAGCGGCTCCGTATCCTTTGCCAGGTAGCTGCCAAACGCTATAAACAGGAGCGTCTTCCGCGGATACTCCTGGCATACACGGTAGATTCGTGAAGGCTGGAAGCCGGTGTGGTTCATGCGCGCGGCTACTTCATCGAACTTCTCGCGGGCTTCCACTATGCTTTGCGCCAAACGCGCGTGCACGCCGATGCGCTTGAGTACGTCCGGCAGTGCGCTGACCCGGACATTCGCCAGAGACCACGAGAGCCGAACCAGCCATTGCGGAACCATGTCCTGTTCGAGCAGCTCTTCCTGGTTGCGGATGCCGAGTTCCAGGACTTCCGCGTCAGAGCCGGACATTGTCGGGAGCTGGTTCCACTCAGGATGTAACGAAGCCAGCAGGTCGCTCGTGTAAGCCGCCCAGAGGATGCCGAACCAGAAATCCTCGTTAAGCATGCACTCTAGCTCGTAGCGTACTCTTTCCGGGCTCAACTGGTCAAAATAGCTTTCCTCAAGGCCCTGAGTGAGGAGCAATGCGGTCTCCTCGTCAATCCGGTAATTAAGGCGCAGGCTATAGCGGATTGCGCGCAACATGCGCGTAGGGTCCTCAAAGAAAGACTGTGGGTGAAGTACCCGCAGAATCTTGCCGAAAATGTCCCCCACGCCGCCGGTCGGGTCGTATAGAGTCCCGAAGTCCTCCTTGCAGATTGAAATGCCGAGCGCGTTGAACGAGAAATCGCGCCTTAGAAGGTCTTCGTATATCTCTGCTTCCCCCAGCACTTCCGGGAGCTTCCCGGGAATCGGGTAGTGCTCGCGGCGGCACATCGTGACGTCGACTGCGTAACCTGAATCATCGATCCACTTAGCGGTCTGAAAGCGGTCGTTGCGGATGACCACGCCGCCGTGTTCTTCGGCCAGCGCCTCTGCAAGCGCTATCGCGTCCCCCTCCACGGCGATGTCAATATCGAAGACGAAATGCTGCAATTTGTCGGTGGATATCTGCTCAACGAATGCGCGGGCCACTTCCCGTGCGCCGCCACCGACAAGATACGCCCGCAGACTCCTTGCTTCCGCCAGGGCGCTGACCTGCCTGATAATCTTCAGCGCGTATGCCGGCAGGTATGTCTCAATGAACTGCGGCAGTTTCGCAAAATCCCAGCGCGACACCGGCGCGATTATATCAAAGGCCTCGATTCTCGCGCCCCGGCGGAATGTGGCTCCAACATAGAGACAAGACGGCCCCAAGAGCCTACAGCG
>Ga0190359_1001944_pt1 | contig 12612 bp, 11 predicted proteins | sample 48721823_MG_FD_161269 | JGI IMG/M metagenome (GOLD analysis project Ga0190359, IMG submission 161269) | Hydrothermal vent microbial mat bacterial communities from Southern Trench, Guaymas Basin, Mexico - 4872-18-2-3_MG | ecosystem: Environmental > Aquatic > Marine > Hydrothermal vents >...
GATATCATTACAAGGGTGAGAGAGCAGTGTCTGCTTCCTCTGGCCGCCTATAACGTGAGCGGGGAATATGCGATGGTAAAGGCTGCTGGGCAGAAGGGTTGGATTGATGCCGCAAGTGTGATGATGGAAATGCTCACATCCATCAAAAGGGCGGGAGCTGACTTGATACTGACCTACTTTGCAAAAGAAGCAGCCAAAATGATAAAGTCTACCACTTAACCGTGGTGGCGAAATCCCATCCTGAAACTCCCTACAAGAGTTTTTCCCTTGAGAGAAAACTAGAAGTAGGGGTTCTCACAGAGCCCCTTGGATGGCAGAATGGAAAACAAGAAACTTACAGATAACGTACCCCGCCTGGTAGCATGGGAAATAACGAGACGCTGCAACTTGAATTGCATTCACTGCAGGGCTGCTGCAGAAAGGGGGCCATACCCTGGTGAGCTCAGCAGTGAAACTTGTTTCAATATTCTGGAGCAGATTTCGAATCTGGCCAAACCAATTATTATCCTCACCGGCGGTGAGCCGCTTTTGCGGGAGGATATTTTTGAAATATCACTGCGCGGAACCAGGCTTGGATTCCGTATGGTGATGGCCACAAACGGAACGCTGATTACACCTGAAGTGGCAAAAGATATGAAGGCTTCAGGGATTAAGAGGGTCAGCGTGTCTATTGACGGGGCAAGTGCTGCTCAGCATGACGAATTCAGGCAGGTTCCAGGCGCCTTCAAGGGAGCCCTTGAAGGAATCGAGTTGCTTAAAAAAGAGAACATTGAGTTCCAGCTTAATACAACCATCACGAAGCATAACCTGGGGCAAATTGAGGAGATCCTCAATCTGGCAATAGAGCTTGGCGCGGTTGCCCACCATATCTTCTTACTGGTTCCCACTGGCAGAGCTAGAGAAATGGCGGACCAGGAGATAGATGCCGGGCAGTATGAAAAACTTTTGCACTGGTTTTACGAGGCGGGTAAAAAAGCCCCTATCCATTTGAAGGCCACTTGTGCTCCTCACTACTACCGAATACTGCGCCAGGAGGCGCACAAGAGAGGCGAGAGGGTTGATTTCAACACATATGGCCTTGACGCAGTTACACGAGGTTGCCTTGGCGGGATTTCCTTTTGCTTTATTTCCTATGATGGCGTAGTGCAGCCTTGCGGGTATCTTGAGGTCAAGAGCGGGGATCTCAAGAAATCATCCTTTGAAAGTGTGTGGAAGAACTCGGAGGTCTTCCGCAAGTTGAGAGACTTTTCCTCATACGAAGGAAAGTGCGGTAGATGCGAATACCTGCGCGTTTGCGGCGGATGCCGTGCAAGAGCTTATGAAAATACCGGAAATTACCTGGCTGAAGAGCCTTTGTGTTTATACAATCCTACCCGCGAGGAGTTCCATGGACGACATTGATAGAGCCATCATTAATGAAATCCAGTCTGACTTCCCCATAGAGTCTCGCCCGTATCGTGAACTTGGTAAGCGCCTTAACCTCCCTGAAAGAGAAATACTCAGGAGAGTGAAAGCCCTTAAAGATGAGGGAATCATAAGACGCATTGGGGGTAACTTTAACTCCAAGAAGCTTAACTATACAAGTACTCTGTGTGCAGCACAGGTTCCAAAGGAGAAAATAGAGAAGTTCGTAAGGGAAGTTAACAAATATCCAGGGGTCACGCACAATTACCTCAGGAACCACGAGTACAATGTTTGGTTCACTTTCATAGCACCGGACATGGAATACATTGATACCGCACTGGAAGGAATTTCTCGATCCACAGGCGTTACAGAGATTCTCAATCTCCCCGCAGTCAGAACTTTCAAGATCAAAGTGGATTTTGAGGTATGATCCTGTTATTACTCAGCGCTGCTTTCTATTTGTTCCAGCTCTTCCCTGCTCATTTTTCCTGTCTGGACCAGGAGCTCACCAATGCCGTCTTTTCGAAGTGGATCAATTGAGAGGATATATTCGTTTGTTTTTCCTTCTGTGCTGAAAATAGTATAGTCCAGTGTGAGCCTTGATTTCTTGAGTAATTTTATCCTGTTGTTAATGAATATGAAATGATGGCCCAGGATAAAATAAAGGAGCCCTGCAACGATAACCCATAACAGGAATTTTCTTGGCCTCGACATAGCTTAAGCACCCGTTGCGGCTCCATATTCCCCAGGGGTGGTGGGCGATGCGCGACTCGAACGCGCGACCTCTGGTTCCGGAGACCAACGCTCTATCCAACTGAGCTAATCGCCCATTACAATGTAATAAATTTTTATCACTTTTTGTGTAGGGTGTCAATAGGAAGGTTTTGTTGAGCTTAGTTCATGGAAAAATACTAACCTTAAAAAATCTTATGTTAAGTAAAACAAATTCGTTAAATATAGGCTATATTTGCGACAATATAAAGTCTTGACACCAGCAACATTTCGTGTTACTTATTAAAAATTGGTTAAAATGATTTTCCGAACCCTAAATATCAGCAAATGGAGGCTGGTGATATGGATGAAAAAAAGAGTCCTGTAACGGATAACCAGATTGACGACGAGGAAGATCTTCTCAACTTTGATCTGGACGACATTGCCTCCGAAGATTCTGATCTACAGAATCTGGGCTCTGACCCCGAAGATGAAATAATTGAGCTGACCGATCTCGTAGAAAAAGGTCCCGGTGAAGAAGAGACGAGAGATGTGGAAGTAGCCAACTGGTTGAAAGAGAGCCAATCCATAGAAATCGAAAAAGATATTGATTTTTCTGCTAGTGCCCCAGCAAAAGAAGGGGGGGCCTTGGGTGAAGAAGGGACTGGGAAGGGAGAAGAAGAGTTTGACGTTTCAGATATTTCCCTTGAGCTGGATTTGGATGACACCGGAGCGGAGCCCGGCCAAGAGGAAATAACAGCTGAAGAGATTGAGAAGCTTTTGGAGGAAAGAACCCCTGAGGAACAGGGTAAGCAGGTGAAAGCAGAGCCTGAGGTCGAGGAGAAAGGAACGGCAGAAACTGATCTGGAAGCCCTGTTAGAAGAGGCGGGCGGAGATGAAATTGAGCTTGAGTTGGATCAAGAGGCCGGAGAAAGAGAAGTAGCGGAAGAGCCTGCGGTGGCTGGATCTGATCTCGCTGACGAGACCGTGGAGGAAGAGCCTGGAATCGAGCTTGATCTTAAAATTGAGCAAGCTCAAGAGGCTCAGCCTCAAATCTCCGTTGAAAAAGAGCAAAAGTTAGAGGAGGCGGTTAGCGAGGGACTCTCTGATGAGGGGGCGCGAGCGGAGGAGGTTGAGGGGGCACGTGAAGAAAAAGTAACGACAGAAGTTATAGGGATCACTGAGGAAAGAATCGAAGAGCTCATTACAAAGGTCGTGGAAGACGTTGTTGAGAGGGTCGTGCGCGAGACGGTGGCCGAAGTTGCTCAAAAAGTGATTGGGCAGGCTATTGAAGCTCTGGAAAAAAGCCTTGAGTCTGCCTCTTCTGATTGAAGCTTCAAAAAAGTCTTTAAAAGCTTTGAAATTTATGCTTAGTTTTGGGGTTGCTCTTGAAGCAACCCTTTTTTGTTCGCCCTCGCCATAATACCCTGTAGGTCGCTGGTAGGGCAAGAGGTGGTGGGTGCTGTTATATGGCAGGAGGGCGTGGAGCGTTGTGCATCATTTTTTGTTCACTTTGCTGGTGCGCGCCGATGGGGACGCACTTATTATTTTGCAAGAGCATGCTATCAAGTATTAAGTTTGTTAGTGGAGGAGCAGTCTTTAATGCATGATGAAGCAATTAGCAAATCCTATGAGCCTAAAGAGGTTGAGGAGAAGTGGTACAAATACTGGGAGGAAAAGGGTCTTTTCAAGCCAGAACCTAAGTCGGAAAAGCCCCCTTACTGTATTGTGATTCCGCCCCCTAATGTGACGGGGTCCCTGCACATGGGCCATGCGCTTAATAATACCCTTCAGGACATCCTTTGTAGATTCAAGAGAATGAAGGGATTCAACGTCTTGTGGCAGCCGGGCACGGATCATGCCGGTATCGCCACGCAAAACGTCGTTGAAAAAGCTTTAGCCAAAGAAGGCCTGGATCGCCACAAAATCGGACGCGAGAAGTTTATTGAGCGAGTGTGGGAGTGGAAAGAGAAATATGGGGGCCTGATTATAAACCAGTTGAAGCGTCTCGGAAGTTCCTGCGATTGGAGCAGGGAAAGGTTTACCATGGACGAAGGCCTCTCAAGGGCTGTGCGCGAAGTTTTTGTGAGGCTTTATGAAAAGAAACTAATCTACAGAGGCGATTACATAATCAACTGGTGCCCGCGCTGCCGCACCGCACTTGCAGATCTGGAAGTCGAACACGCAGAGATGGACAGCTTTCTTTATTATATAAAGTACCCTTTTGAGGGAAGGGAAGGACATCTGACCGTTGCTACTACAAGACCCGAAACTTTGCTGGGGGACACGGCAGTGGCAGTGAACCCCGAAGACGAAAGATACACCAATCTTTCCGGCGCACAGGTTATTTTGCCAATACTAAATAAGGTGATTCCCGTGATCTACGATAGGTACGTGGACAGGGAATTTGGTACCGGCGCCCTCAAGATCACACCTGCTCACGATCCCCACGACTTTGAGATTGGCAATGCGCATGGGCTCGACCGAATAAGGGTCATTGCGGAAGATGGCAAAATGAACGAGCACGCTGGCCCTTACCAGGGCATGGACAGGTTCGAGTGTAGGGAAAAGATAGTGGAAGATTTGAAGAAGGCTGGACTGCTCGAGAAGATAGAGCCTTACCGCAATGCCATAGGCCATTGTTACAGATGCAAGACAATGATCGAACCACTTCTCTCAAAACAGTGGTTTGTCAAGATAACCCCCCTTGCTGAAAAAGCCATTGCGGCTGTCAGAAAGGGGGATACGACTATTATTCCTTCAAGCTGGGCTGGAGTCTATTTCGAGTGGATGAACAACATCAAAGATTGGTGTATTTCCCGGCAGATCTGGTGGGGACACCGGATCCCTGCCTGGTACTGCCAGAATTGCGGGGAGATCGTCGTGGCTCGAGAGGAACCGGCAGAATGCTCTTCGTGTCATTCAAAAGAGCTTTTGCAGGAATCAGACGTGCTGGATACCTGGTTCAGCTCAGCCCTGTGGCCCTTTTCAACGCTCGGGTGGCCTGATGATACCGAGGAACTCAGGACTTTTTATCCTACTTCTGCCATGGTCACCGGTTTTGATATCCTTTTTTTCTGGGTGGCCAGAATGATGATGATGGGCCTTGAGTTTATGGGCGACGTCCCATTTCGCGAGGTTTACATCCACGCCCTGGTAAGGGATGAACACGGCAAGAAAATGAGCAAATCAAAGGGAAACGTGATAGATCCGCTGGAAGTCCTGGATGAATACGGCACAGACGCTTTTCGCTTTACCCTTGCCGCCCTTGCAGCGCAGGGCAGAGACATAAAGCTATCGGAAGAGAGAATATCCGGCTACAGGCATTTTGTTAACAAACTGTGGAATTCAGCCCGCTTCGCTATGATGAATCTCGATGACTCAGTGGAGATTGAGGCTCAGGGGCGCGAATACACACTTGCGGAGCGATGGATTTTGACCAGGCTTTCTGAGGTAAGCGAACAGATAAGCACTGCACTGGAAGAGTACCGCTTTAACGATGCGGCAAGCATGGGATACCAGTTTGTTTGGCACGAGTTCTGCGACTGGTATCTAGAGATGGCAAAACTCTCCCTTTACGGTAATAATGAAGAGGCTAAGAGAACTTCAAGAATGGTTCTTCAGAGCACGCTGGCTGCTGTCCTCAAGCTGCTTCACCCTTTTATGCCTTTTGTGACAGAAGAAATCTGGCAAAGACTTCCAGGCACTGAGGGGAGCATCATGGTCGCCAAATTCCCCCAAGCTTCTGATTTCCAGGTTGACCTGGATGCTCTTTCCGAGATGGATCTTATTATGGGGGTTACTACGGGGATTCGTAACATAAGGGGAGAGATGAACATTTCTCCCTCAAAGAAGGTGGATGTCGTCATAGAGGCACCTGAGGAGAGGGATGCGGATCGAATAAGGAAGAATTTTGCGTACATTCAAAACCTGGCAAAGGTTGATTCTATTGCCGTGGAACACAGGGTCCAAAAACCGGAAGCCTCTGCCACGTGCGTGCTTGGGCATAACCAGGTCCACGTTCTTCTCAAGGGATTGCTTGACTTTGAGGAAGAAAAAAAGAGATTGAAAAAGGCCATTGGAAAGATTGAAAAAGACATGGCAAGCGCACAGAACAAGCTTTCAAATAAACGCTTCATGGAAAGGGCACCGGCTGAAGTGGTGGAGAAGGTAAAAGCCAAGGTCGATTCCATGCGCCTTCAGCTCGACAAGCTTAACCAAAACCTTGCTTTTTTTGAGTCTATAAATGATTGAAAACTCATTGTTGGTGGATCGTATTATCCGTAATGCCCTTGAGGAGGATCTGGGCAACGGAGACTTAACCACAGGGGCAATTGTCGCTCCCGGGGGCAGGGCAGAGGCTTATCTTCTTGCAAAAGAGAGCTTGATTCTGGCGGGACTCTCTGTGTTTAACAGGGTTTTTGAACTGCTCTCACCAGCTATAGAATATGAGAACCACTTCGAGGATGGGCAGAGCGTGGAGGAGGGACAGAAAGTCAGTACCCTCTCAGGCCCTACAGATGCAATTTTAATGGGTGAGCGCACTGCGTTGAATTTCCTCCAGCGAATGAGTGGCATTGCAACCCTCACAAGGGCCTTTGTAGAAAAGGTCAGTTTGACCAGGGCAAGAGTTGTTGACACGCGAAAAACTGCTCCCGGCCTTAGAGTTTTGGACAAGTATGCTGTTTGCGCAGGCGGCGGATTTAACCACCGCCATGGGCTTTATGATGGAATCCTGATCAAAGACAACCACATTGCAGTTGCGGGTTCCGTGAGCAAAGCTGTTTCCATGGCAAGAAAGAGCGCTCCTCATACCATAAAGATCGAAGTAGAAGTAGAAGACCTTGCCGGCGTAGAAGAAGCTCTTAGAGCGGGCGCTGACGCGATACTTCTGGACAATATGACACCGGACATGATGAAAAGGGCTGTAAAACTAGTAAGCGGAAAAGCAATAACGGAAGCGTCCGGGAATGTCAGTCTCGATAACATAGAGCAGATTGCAAAGACAGGTGTTGACATTATTTCAGTGGGGGCGCTTACACACTCCCCACGTGCAGTAGACCTCAGCCTGGAGTTCGCGCCCGCGTAAAATCAGCTCTTGTTAGTTTTCCGCTGGGGGGATCATGAAAAAGTACGCCATCGAGTTCAAGAACGTGTACTTTTCCTACGGCAAGACGGAGGTCCTAAAAGAGGTGACCTTTGCCCTGGAGCAAGGAGACTTTCTGGGGATAATAGGCCCGAATGGAGGAGGAAAGACAACGCTTTTAAAGCTCATGCTGGGGCTGCTCAGACCGGACAAGGGTCAAATTCTTGTTCTGGGTGAGGAACCCTTGAAAGCCAGACACAAAGTCGGGTACGTGCCCCAGAGCATGGACTTTAATCTGGGCTTTCCCATATCTGCAATGGAGGTCGTGCTTATGGGGAGGCTAGGGGCGTCAAGGATTGGAAGAAGGTATTCGGAAGAAGATAAACAAAAAGCCAGGAGAGCGCTTGAAAGAGTGGGAATGTGGGAATACCGTCATATGCCTGTGGGGAGTCTGTCAGGAGGACAGCGACAAAAGGTATTCATTGCCAGGGCACTTGCAACAGAGCCAAAGATTCTTTTCCTAGACGAACCGACCGCCAGTGTGGACCCTGATTTTCAAACAGACCTCTATGATTTCTTGAAAGAACTCAACGCTGAAGCCACCATAGTTGTGATAACTCATGATATTGGAGTTGTTTCGAGCTACATGAAGTCCATTGCATGCGTCAACAAGCACTTGATTTTTCATGAAGCCGGCAAAATCACCCAAGAAATGCTGGAAATGGCCTACCAGTGTCCGGTCGATTTGGTTGCCCACGGCCTTCCTCACCGGGTCCTGCCCACCCATGGGAAAAAATAGGATGTGGGAAGCACTTCAATTCGAATTTATGCGAAATGCCCTGCTTGCAGGAATTTTGGTTAGCATTGTTTGCGGGATTCTGGGGACACTTATTGTTGTCAACAGGATAGTGTTTATATCCGGGGGCATTGCCCATGCTTCTTTCGGTGGCATTGGGCTGGCTTTCTATATTGGCATGTCACCAGCCCTAGGGGCCGCTATCTTTGCCCTGGCAGTTTCAATGGTCATGGGCATAGCCAGTGTTAAGAACAAAGAAAGAGCTGACACCGTTATCGGGGTAATGTGGGCCATAGGAATGGCACTTGGTATTATACTGATTGAGTTAACCCCCGGGTATAATGCCGACGTTATGAGCTATCTCTTCGGAAGCATTCTTACTGTGCCAAAGTCGGATATTTGGTACATGTTATCCCTCGATATTTTAGTATTTTTTGTAGTGTTTTTTTTCTACAAGGAATTCATAGCAATGTCTTACGATGAAGAATTTGCTTTCGTGATGGGCATTCCCGTGAGATTGCTTTACTTCGTCCTGCTGGCAATGATTTCACTCTCCGTGGTCATGATCATCAGGGTCGTTGGCCTTATCCTAGTTATCGCGTTGCTTACAATCCCTCCTTACATTGCCGAAAAATATACGACATCACTGGCCAAGACCATGGTTCTCTCATCGCTTCTGGGTATGCTTTTCACTACAGCAGGGCTATGGTTTTCTTACAATTACAATATTGCTTCCGGCGCAACGATCATCATGGTGGGCGGGGTTGCCTTTTTCATTTCCTTGGCACTTGACGCCTTTGGTGGTAAAGCAGAGGCTAAATCCAGCATTTGAGCTTGGCCCCTTCCTGGCAGCCTGTGGGAAAACTGGATTCATCGGAGGCTGTTGGCTAGAAGTGCCCCGCAAGGACGAAGGGTAAGGATAACGGAGCCCTTCGGCTATGCTCAAGGCCATGAGCCTGTCGAATGGCAGAGGAGCGTTTTCCGACAGCCTCTTAGCGGAAAAACTCGGAGGCAAAACGGGGCAGCGTAAAAGAAGATCGGTGGATTTGCGGGGAATAGTATTTGAGGCCTTTAAGGTTGGCCGCCCTTGCCTCATCAAGATCTTTGATGGGATCGTTCTTGAGAGAACAGAAGAAAAAACCGATCAAGCCGCTCGGGTAGGTGGGTACCATGGTGTAGTAATACCCCAGCTTGGGGAAAATGCTCTGAGCAAAAGAGAACACGCCCTTAATAACTTGCTGGTGGAGATAGATTGATTCACACTGGGTAACCGCAATCCCTTCATCGCGAAGCGCTTTTTTCATGTTTTCATAGAATTCCCTCTGAAACAGGATTTGCCCCGGACCCAGTGGGTCTGTTGAATCTACGATCAGAGCATCATAAGAAGAGGGGTTATCGGCCACAAATCGTGCACCATCTTCATAGAATATTGTTACCCTTGGATCATCCAGCGAAGAGGCAAGAGAGGGAAAGTATTTCTTTGATGCCCGGACAACCTCTTTGTCGATCTCGCAAAGATGTACCTCTTTGACTTCGGGGTGCTTCAAAATCTCGCGCACCGCACCGCCGTCACCGCCCCCGATAACAAGAACCTTTGACGGATTTGGATGCACGAGAAGCGGAACGTGGGCTATCATTTCGTGATAGGCAAACTCGTCATATTCCGTAAGCATGGTTATTCCGTCAATAACAAGCATTCTGCCCAGTTTTTCGGTCTCAAGGATGGTTATCTCCTGGTACTTAGAGCGCTCATGGTAGAGAACATTCTTGATTTTTATGGTAAGGGCGAGTCCGTGCCCGAATTCAATGCTATCTTTATACCACAGATCAAGAATCTGGTCCTTTTGCGGATTGAAATCAACCAGGCCTAAATCTTCTTCTGTTTGTTTTTCCATGGCATCACCTGTTCAAGTTGAATTGAGAAATCCACTGGCTTGTTTTTAAAAATATCTAAACGAGGGGGATTTTTGGAAGAATCCCAAACAGCTCGCTTCCGGTTTTTAAGGGGCACTATATGGCAAGTGTTTTTGGAGGTCAACCCCCTCTGCCTTTGCTCTCCGATTCACTATCAAACACCGTCTGCCCTTCGACAGGCTCACGGCCCTGAGCATAGCCCAAGGGCTGCGTTACGCTCATCCTTTGTCCATGCGGTGCACGTGAATGTACGCCTCACCTCTCGGGATTTCGCAAGCCTTGCATCTGATGCTTGCAGGTGAGGGGGATACCCCCAAATCATTCGGTTTCGCTAGACAAACCAAAAGTTGACAGTGGATTTAGGGTGCTCCCCTAGCAGCATGGGCATACCCGGTGCCTAATTGGATCATATTTCAAATTGACTAAGTAAGCTAGATTGGCTATTAGATACACCTTGGCAGCAAATATTGGAGGCGCACTTTTGCCCAATCAAATATGGCCTGATTTATTTTAGCTGAATGATGTGCAGCTTCGCTGGGAGCCTGTGGGAAAACTGCAATCACCGGAGGCTTTTGCCTTAATGGTCAGTGTATCGTACCTAATGGATCTGAAATAAGAGCTAAAACAAATGTAATGGAAGGACTGGGTTTTTATGTCAAGACACAAGAAGATTGAGCGGCGAAGAGAATTAGAGCGCAGGCGGCGTAGAAGGGCAAAGAGGCTTAAACAAAGGGCCAAGGAAAAAGGAGCTCAGGTCGGGCACCGTCCTTCAGGCTGATATTGCTTTCTGGCTCACAATTCAATTTCCGTCCTTCCTTTTCAAGGGATGGATTTTTTGTGGTAGATTTTCTATCTTACTCAGGATGGTGCTCGCGTGAGATCCAAGCAAATCCGAAGTCTCCAGAATCCAAGCTTCAAGAAGTTCTTGCGGCTCTTGACCTCTCAGGGAATTAGGAAGTATGGGCTAGCGCTTATCTCAGGTCCGAAACAGGTGAAGGAGGTCTTGAGGGACTTCCCGGAGCGATGCGAGGGAGTACTCCTTCGAGAAGATCATGAGTTGCCTGAGCTCTCTTTTCAGCATAATATTTGGACATACTGCTTTAGCTCTTCGCTCTTTGACAAGATAGATGCCTATGGCACAAGGCAACCCATTCTTTGCGTCAAAGTCGGTCCTTTACCTGCATGGAATTCCAGACGCCGTGTGCAAGGGTGTACATTATTTATACCTTTCCAGGAACCGGGAAATGTTGGGGCTGCAATCAGGTCTGGAGCAGCATTTGGCGTTTCAGGAATTGTTATTCTAAAAGAAGCGGCACACCCTTATCACCCTAAATCAACAAGGGCTGCAGGAAGCACGCTTTTCAGAGTGAAGCTCCTTAAGGGCCCATCAATCAATGATCTTTATAGATCAGGTATAGCCCTCGTTCAGCTATCGCCCAAGGGCAAGAACATAAACAGGTACCGGTTTCCTTCTTCATTCGGCCTCTTGCCAGGCCTTGAGGGTCCAGGGCATCCTGCTGGGTTAAAAGGTGCCCCGGCGGTCAGAATCCCGATGGAACCGGGTGTTGAATCCCTTAATGCCGCAATGGCGACAGGTATTGCTCTTTACCTGTGGAGAACAAGACTCAGGAAATAACAATAGGGATTCAAGGGGAGGTGGGTTCTATCTTGACATTAGTGTCATTGGTGATTAAATAGCAGCTTCCAGTACTGCTAAGCTAGACAGGAGAGAAGTTCATATGGCTTCAAAAACAAAGAAAATAAGACAAATTCGAAAATGGAAAAAAAGCCCTAATAAGAGAAATCTTAGAGCAGACGCGAAGCGTTTTCAAAGGAACAGGGAGATTCTGGAAAAGCTGGCCGCCGAAGATGCATCAAAATAGAATACCAAACGAGCGCTCAGTAATAAGTCCAGCGCTTATTTAGAAGGTTTGCGATTCTTTCGTCTCATTCCTAAACCCCTGCTTTCGATGATTTCGACGCACTTCTCAAAAACTTCCTGAGGTGTTACCAGGTCAAGGCATTTAGGCTCACTGCATTTCCTTTTTGTACATGGCCTGCAGTCGACTTCTTTAAATACGATTCTGTAAAGGTCCTCTGAGGTATGAGGTCCGAAAAGCACCGGACTCTCCGGACCGAATATGGCCACTAATGGTATTTTGAGCGCGGCTGCAATATGCATTGGGCCGCTGTCATTGGTTAGCAATAGGTCACACTGGCTGATGACATACACCAACTCATTAAGGGTTAATTGACCGGCAAGATTCAGGACCTCGCCATCTATTTTACCCTGAATCTGCGGAGCAATTTTGTCCTCACTAGGTCCACCTAAAAGCACTATTTTAGCATGAAAACGTTTCTTAAGACGATTGGCGACAGTGGCATAATAGTCTGGATTCCACCTCCTGCTCATTCTATCCCCGCCCGGGTTTACTCCCAGGATTATTTTTTCGCTTCTGCCAGTGTTTGAAAATAATTGCCTACACTTTTCCTCAGCTCCTTTGCCCCAAAATACTTCAATTCCATTACTGTCAGGAATACCGCCAGCCAGTTGGGCGATTTCTTCCATGGCATCCGCAAAATGTCTGCCTTGAAAAATATGCTCATCAGCCTTATCGCTGAGGAAAAGCCCGAAGCCCTTGTATCCATGTCCAACTTTTTTCTTTCCTTTAAGCAGAAGGAAGAGGAGGCCCATTTTGAG
>Ga0190359_1001949_pt1 | contig 12593 bp, 7 predicted proteins | sample 48721823_MG_FD_161269 | JGI IMG/M metagenome (GOLD analysis project Ga0190359, IMG submission 161269) | Hydrothermal vent microbial mat bacterial communities from Southern Trench, Guaymas Basin, Mexico - 4872-18-2-3_MG | ecosystem: Environmental > Aquatic > Marine > Hydrothermal vents > Microbial...
TCCCCTTACATTAGTAGCAACAGGGAACAAGGAAACAGTGAATCCTGGGTTGTCTGGTATAGTGTCAGTGACTATAAGCTTTCCCTGTGCTTCATGTGTGCAGGAGTTCAGATTGCAGTCCCTTACAGTGCCTCTCACAGTAAAGGTGTGCTGGCCCTTTGTCTGGGGGGCCTGCACATCAAATACAAGGGTTTGCGCTGGGCTTGTGCTTGAGGTTGATACAATATCTGATGGTGGGATTATATTAAGGCCTTCGGCTGTCAGGTCTATAACAAGGTCTGCGTGGGATTGAACAAAAAGGGTGTAATTAACCCACTGGCCTGGTGTGGCATACTTTATGCTGTTTTGAAAGCCGATGGAAAGGATATCCACATGGGAGTTTATAATATCCCAGGGTTCTCGGTCTCCTGGGTCAGAAACCACATCCACATCAGGTATGCTTGAAACACAAACGCCGCCCCTGAACTGTCTTGACACACCCAGGGATGGTGCTGATAAATATATGGTAAAGTTAGAGCACTGACCTTCCCTTTTTCCGATGCCTGAAAAGCATACAGGCGTTATAACCGTGTTGTTCTCATCTGTCCTTATTCTTGTCTCTGTTATGCTGCATTTCCAATCACTCTGGCATACAATAATGTACTCTTCTATGCCTGTGTTTAAAACATCAGAATCATCCGGCAGTATTATGTTTATGCATTTTTCAAGCTCTTCCGGGGCCAGTGTGAAGTAAATGTTATCACTGGCCTGCAGGGCAAGGGCAGGAACTGAAAAAACAAGGAGTGCAAGAAGTGCAAGAAGTGGTGCTTTCATGTAATAATATTATTGGTTTATTAATAAAAAACAGTAATTATACTCTAGATACGCATTTGCCTTTGGTACAACATATGAATTCTCTTGTTCCATATTCATTTGAAAACCAATAATAACTGTAATATTTTTCACCCTCGCACCCTACCCCAACAAATCCGCAGAGTTCACCATCATATGTATTTTCACAGAGTGCTTTTTTTTCTTCGAAGAACTCCTCATATGTTTGGGGCTTGATTTTGCCTATTATGGCAGACTCTGCTAATCCATAAATCTCATATCCACCGTATTCATTATCAAGCTTTATGTCATAGGTATGATCATACATCACATTTGTCACTGTTCCTGTTTTATATTCAGTAGCAACTAAGAACTCGATGTGATCATCTGTATTATATTTATAGCCTGCGGAGCTTTCGCCTGTTCCGGTTTTTCTAATTGTGAATGTTCCTAGGGCGGTTGTGCCAGCACAGTTCCCTGATTTTATGCTGCCTGTTATGGCGCCCCCGCTAAGCTGCCCTTCCAATCTTAGGCCACTGCATTGGATGCCTTCTATATTGAGAGTGCCTTGCAAGACCACTTTTCTGTCTGTGTTGATGCTGCCTGTTAGCTCACCCCAGCCAGTCCCCAGAGTGAGCGTGCCTGTGTTGGATGGTTGTGTAATGGTTGCCTGTGTTACTTTTTTATTAAATGTTTGTGGTCGTGTGAATTGGAGTTCTAGATTATAGGATCCTGCTATGTTATCTATAGGCCCCTGGGCTGTTCCGCTCTCATCTCCTGTGCATATCCCGTCCTCGTTTGTATCAGGCCATATATGAACCACCTTGCTTCCTGTTGGTGTTCCCAGATCACCGCTGGTCTTTGCATTAATGTATTTGTCTTCGCTTGTGTAGCAGTAAAGTTCGAATGTCCATGTTTCCTTTTGCTTTATATCGTCTATGCTTATGTCAAAGGACCCTCCTGTATGCTCAACACCACTATATGTAACAACAGGGTAATTACACCCAGAGCCGGCTGTTATCTTGATATTCAGGGTATCCCTTCTGTCTTTACCATACGGTGTTGTGTCAGGGTATCTGTTGCAGGCAACATTTCCTGACTGAAGTGGCTTGTTGCCGTTTATTAGGATGTTAAGGGCTCCCTTTCCTGTTCCTGTTGCCTTTTGCCACGCCTCTCCCACCTTCTGCCATCCGCTGCCTATCTCCATTCCTAGACCGCCTATACTCCTTCCTATACCCTTTGCTGAATCTATGAAGTTGTTTATGTAACCAAAATCCAGACAGCTTGCTATGCTGTTAAAGCATCCCTGCGCGTTGTCCTTGCATTTTCCTGTATCAACCTGGTGCTGGTAGACCTCTATGCACATCTCCATCTTTATGAATCTCATCTCCATCTCCACCATCTTCAGCTGAAGTTCTTTAATCTTTGATATCATCTCGCACATGTTCGCTAATGACTGTATAACCGTTTGTGTTGTTACGCTCATTGCTTTTACACCTTCCCAGTATTGGTTTCCATCGAAGTTTGTAAACAATTCCTTTCCTCCTGGCCTTGCTGTTGACCAAGGATCTTCTTTCAGACCCTTTGTGTTCAGGTCACCTGCTACAAATGCAGGGACTATGAATGTCATTGCAATCATTGCGATTGTTGTGAATAGTATTAGTTTTATGCACTTTTGCCACATCTCTATTAGTTCTTCCATCAGGGCTATGGTGTCGTACATCTTGCCCTTTAATCTGCCAATAGCATCCTGCATGATGTCGTAAAGCGATCTTATCTTCTGTGTTATCTCTATCTTTGGATATGATGCTGTAAGGGTCTTTGTTTCCCTCGCTCCTGTCATTCCATTTGTATAGCTTATGAAAAGTGAGAGTGTGTTGTTCAGGTAAGAGTATGTTTCTCCTTTTGAGCATTCATAAATTCTTGGTATAACAAGGGTGCAGTTTACTGTTGAATTCTGGGTACCGAAAACCCTTTTTTGCAGGCAGGTGAGGTAAGGTGCATCATTGCCGCCAAGCTTTCCATAATAGTGCTCCACCATCATGCCTGATGGCTGGTTCTCTACATGGGCCTTTATGTTCACTCTTTGCGATATCTCACATGAATCAAAGTGCACAGGTGCAACTGGCTTGTCTATTACCAGTCTTATACCGTCTTTTGACATGCATGTCCCGTTCGGGTTATATGTCGGGTCATAATCACAGTAGTAGCCTGGGCCAAAATCAGGGTCGTCTGCACATGCACAGTCTATACAGCAGTTGGACCCGTCTTCACCCAGATCTGCTTCACAACCATAAAGCCCACAGTGCCAGGTTGGTGCAATAATAATATCATCAACATCTGCCTCTATCTCCTTGGTTATCATCTCCTGTGAACCATCAGGGAACGATACTGATAGCCTTAGTTTATTGGGGCCTATGACATAGTAAGGCAAAGAACATCCCTCTATCTCAGGTATGCTTAAGATGCAGTCATATAATCCTGTGTTGTAGCCCATTGATTGTGGTGTGCACTGGATATTCCATCCCTGTATGTCATCGTTTATAAGGAAGTAATAGTAGTTGAGCTGCGTGTTCGTGGGTGAATTCAATATCCTTGCTGTTATCTTAACCTGATGGGTTGTTTTGCAGTCTGTTAAGTTCTGTGGTGTTACGGAATCAATAACCAGTTTAACATCGGTTTCGGGCTGGCATCCCTTGACACTGTCGCAGTAGTCCCCTGGATTTGGACATCCACAATCCAGGCAGCAGGTGTCTGATGTCTCATCCGGGGTTTGACATCTCTGATCACCGCAAATAGACGGTGGTATTAACACATCTGTAAATGCTGATGTTAGATCCTTTGTTATGGTTCCTGAACCGCCGTTACTAAATGTTACTGCGAATCTTATCGAATTGCTTCTTATAACATATCTATATGTGCGGTTGTAATTGGTTATTATATCAGCCGGTATTGTGCAGTTGTATTCAAAACCGGTTGAGGCGCCGCCAGAGCATGTAACGGTTCCTGACGCGCCTGGCAAGAATCCTGTGCCATAAGCACTGTCATATGTTATGTTGCCAAGGGTATAATAGGTTCCTCCTATAGTTAAATCAGAAGGTGCGTTGTTTATCTTGGCCGTGAGCTTTATCACGTTTCCTGAGGAGTTGTATTTGATCTGGGGCGGAACGCTAAGGACCTGAAGGTTTATAGAGGATTCTACCCTGCACATGCTTGTATCAATACTGCAGTAATAGCCTTCTGCACATTCGCAGTTGTAATCTATTCTTGCCTCAGAAAATTCTGCACTAAGCTCCTTTGTTATTGTTGAATCCCCATCCCTGAACGATAATGTGAAATTAAGCATGTTTGGACCAATAGCATAGCTTCCTGCTCCGCACTGGACATTTGGGTTAAGGGTTACAGGGCATGTATAAACAGACGGCCCTCCGGTGCATGTGACACTGTAAAGAGTGTCGTTTAAAAGAAGATTGCCATTAATAGAAGAAGGCAGGTTTGATGGCGGGTTGTTTATCCTTGCCATTATATCCATGGTAAATGGGTTTGTGCAGTCTGATACAGGCTGTGCTGAGGCCCTTGTAACATCCAGTGCTATGATTGTTTCGTTTCTGCACTCCCCTGAGGACGGGTCTTCCTCGTTTGGCAGGTCACAGTAGCTTCCTTCTGGACAACCGCAGTCATAACAACAGCTTGACTGTGTTTCACCAAGGTCCATCTCGCAGTCATTGTTGCCACAAGTGAATTCAGGATTCAGATTAAGGGTTACAGCGCCTGCGATTCCGCTTGTCGTATTGGACAAAACAAAATAATAATCCTTGTTTATGACTGTTATATCATTTGATGGCCGTGCTGCTTGGAATGCTGGCGGTGATTCCTCTATATCTGCTGATGAAGCACCAAGAGCATACAGCGCATCTGCTGTCTTAAATGTTACATTAGAAACCCAGTTGAATGGTATCATCTGCTTGTTATTAATGAAGTTTTTTATGGGTTCAATCATTTTTAATGAGGATGCGTGCAATTCTATATCATCCAGTTCATAGCCGAAAACATCGAAAATGTTGTATTCTTTTCTCTTTATTATGCTCCAGTACCCAACCCAGTTCACTCTTCCGTTAACATCCTCAAGCTTTGCTATAATAAGAATATTTGCTACCTGTGGATATGTTGAAACGCCGGCTTGTTCTGATATGTCACTCCATGAAAGCTCTGTATCTGCCCACTCGTCGAAGCTCTGTGGTGCTAGTTTTGCACAGCTTAGGGGGCTAAGGTTCCTGCATTTGTAGAGATATATCTTTTTAATATTGTATGCCAGGGTGGCACTGTTTATTGTGATATGGACCTTTACATTAGTCCACCCTATATCGTCAGGGTCCTGTATTATGGTTATCTGCTTGTTGATCATGTTCTCTGGACTTATCTGAACAGTATCCTTGACCTCGCCATTAAATATTATGTTTATGTGTGTTGCAGAAGTTACTGGCAGCATTAATAGTAAATAACATACTGCTATTGCGAATGTTTCCAATCCTGTTATCTTGTAATCCATATTGCACCTATGCTATCACATCTGAATATGCCTTTATGCATGGAAGGTTTGAGGTATCATAAGGTTCTTGGGATACAGGACCTATACCACATTTACCCAAAACCGATGTGAATATACCTACCTGCTCCACAATTGTGCTGTTATCTGTAAGCCCCTGGAATTCATAGTTGTAAGGAAGGTATATGTAAAGGTCTGTCACTTCTTCTGATACAGGATACCCCTGTATCGCAAATCCACCATATCTTGTTTCCAGGGTTGAGCTCATCAGCGTGCCTGAGATTGAGTAATAACCTGGGGGTATAAACCTCTCTGTTCCCATGCCTGTTTCATAAAACCTGTTGTACGCATCTCCCTCCGGAACCCTGTAGAATGTTATCAATGCTGATTCATCCCTTTCTGTGTCAGCATCCAAAGGCTTGACATCGCCGGCACTTATCCAGTACTCACTTGTCACCGCGTTGTTAGCTATGTTAACCTCATAAAGATGTATGTTCATTACAGGATACTTTCTAAGGGTGATTGTGGCATTTTCCAAATCATCTGATGACATTGGTTCATCATAGATCTCATAGCCTTCCTTATATACGTTAAGAGGGGCTATACCGCAAGGTCCTGTTGTGGATAAAACACCATTTTCTTCTGTTCTTCCTAAAAGACAGTCTGAATAGCCCACAGCAGCGTATGGCACTGGGTTGCCGTCAGTGTCCTTCACTGCTACCTTTATCGGACATCCTGGGGTGCTGCATATAAGCTCTTGGTCTTCTGGCGTGTAACCCCCTATTCCTTGTGTCCAGTCCCCCGGCTTGTTGTTGTATATATAAACATGATAAGCAAATGTGAATATGTTGTTGGTTAGTGGGTCCTTGACCCTTACAATAACAGGGTAATTAAGGGAATAGTAAACAACAAGTGGGTCTGATATGCATGTGCTAACAAACGGTACTGGTTCTGCCATGGCTATTATGGGGTTTGGTGTAAACTGGAAGTTGCTCTGTGTTAGCTCAAAGCTGTCTGGCAGGTGGAAGGTTATGTCCAGATCAGGGTATGTTTTTCCGTTAACATCTGGCAATGCATATTTGGGATAGCTTGAGTTGTACATTATATTCAATGGAACCTTGTCCTGCATGTAGGTATGCGCCAGTGTTGATTCAATGGTTTTCTCCATCTCTGGTTTTACATCCCACCATGTCTTGAAAACAGAATCACCGCATTCTAAAAGATAAACAAACACAGGCACTGCGTGGGATCCGGATTCAATAGGTGAAATAAGCATGGATGAGAGGGTGAAGTATTCAAAATATCTGTTTGAACTGGCAAGGGAAACAAAACCGTTTGAAAAATCATATATATCACCAAACATGGTTGGTATATTAACCACATATGGTTCCCTTATTTGATAATTCATCACCGTGGTCGGCATATTAACAGTCACTGTTAGCTGGTTGCCCCTAAGGTCTAAAGCAACGTGGGGATCTCCTATAGCAACATCCTTTCCAGAGAATGAGGATTCCAGGCTCGCTTTATGGTTTTGTAAATAGTTTTCTATTCCTTCAAGAAGATTTGCCTGCACATCGGGTATTGTTTTCTGGCCATTGTATTGCCAGTATGGTACATTATGCCCTAGAAATTTAACAGGATTGGAGAATGAATTATCATTAAGGTATCCGCCATACATGCTCATATTCATCATTATATCAGCCACAGCAGCCCTGATAAAGTTGTTTACCGTGCTCTTAACAACACCCATCTGTTTCTCCACTGCTGGTGGAATGACTGATGGTCCTATCAAGCCGCTTGAAAATGCATAGAATATAGCTATGACAGCAATAATTATTATACCGAGTATGACAGTAAACTCCACCTGACCCTTTCTCATAATAATTTATTAGGTTAGTTTATTTATATTATATTGTATTTATTTTAGTGCTATTATCAGCTGGGCCCTGAGCCTGTATTCCCCTGTTGCCGTGATCTTTCTTATCTCTTCACTGGCTGCCCATTTTGATATCTTGGCTGTTTTCAGGGTGGAATCGCCTATAGATATCTTTAGCGGCTCCCCTGTTGATGATCTTGCTACAAAGCCGACAGGCTCTACTGTAAACAGATACCTGAAATTCTTTCTTATATCCCTGAATCTGGAAATATATTCATTTATTGACTCGTTTGCTATGGTCAAGCAATTGGGGCCTGATTTTCCGCATCTGTATTCTGTCTGAAAAAAACCGCATCTCGTAACGTCTGAAACAAGCTTGCACTGAATGTCTGTGTAGCCAGTATCTGTTCTTAGTATAGAAAGCAAAAGGTTGTGTGCATACATATGCATGTATTCATCCTGGCTTATTGTCCTTGCAAAGGACAGCAGAAACAGAGCCAGCCCTCCAAATATAATGATCAACAGAACAACCAGTATTATGTTTATTTGTGCCTTACGCATAAACACCAACCCTGATAAATCCAATGTCCACCCTGCTAAAAACCCCTGTGGAAAGGGTGTATCCTATTCTTCTGTATACATTCACAGGCAGATCGTATGTTACGTTTTTTTCATTCTTTGTGCAGAATTCCCAGTAGTTGCAGTCAGGATAGTTAGACCATGTACATTCTGTTTTTGGTTTACCGTCAAGAACCGTTATCTCTATGTACCAGTCATAACCGAATATCTTTTCAAGCTCCCCGCATAATTCAGGGCCAAGTGATTTGAGTGCTGTGAGTTTCCCGTCATCAAACATATAATCGTCCTTAACAAGGAGAGGAGAGTGCGATAGGTGCTTTGTTAAGAAGAGAACCCTGCTTGATGCGTCCTTTGTTTCTTCTGCTTTTAGCTGGGCGAAGTGCCATCCTGAGAGGAAGATTATAATTACAACTATTATAACCATCACAAAAAATATCATGACTATATATTCCATTATCTGTGCCTGGGATTTCTTATACATATATGTATTCACATCCTTTGTCTACAAGCTCCTGATACTGTGCCCTTGCTTCATTCAGTTTGTTTTTCAGTTGCATTAATAAGGGAAGATTTTTATAATAGTTCTCATTTGAGAGTATGTTTGAGATGGAGTCCTGTCCGCCAAAGTAAAGGGTGTCTGCAAGGTTTTTATATGGAATAACACATTCTGTCCAGTTGGTGTTTGCCTGCAGCCTGCCGGAAATAAGAACAGATCTCTGTGCCATTACTTTGCTCATTATTTTCATCCTGTTTCCAAGGATCTTGTTTTTATACTTGAAAAGCTCTTCTGCCCCTATTCCATAAATACTTACACTATCACCGCCTATTATTGCGGAAACAAGGTCCAGCGGATCCTTGTAAATATATGTTTCTGCTGAACCGTTTATGTAAAAATTACCAATATCTGTCTGGCTTGGAACTATGCATATTCCCTTATCCGCAAAACCATGGCGGCAGGAGCTTGATACGGTCACAAGTCTGTATTTCTCCTTGTCCATACCGGCTGTGCATTTTGAGAAGCCAACACCACCATGCTGCTGGTTCAGGATGTTCAAAAAGTCATATCTCTCGCATGGTTTTCCACCGCACAGATTCTCATCCAGGTTTATGCCGTCACAAAAACCAAATGTTACCTTTGGCCTGAAATTGGTTGTGTCAGGAAGTGTCTTTGTTATATTCTTCATCATATCCCATATTTCCTCGGTGTTTTCCAGGGGATTAAAAATTATTGTCATATCAGGAACAGCCTCAACAAAATCAAATTTCCACCACCCATAATCCAAATCCAGCCTCTCTATAAATATGTTGTCTCCCTGTGCAAAGAAAAGCGGGGTCATAACTATCATACTGCTAACACTGGATCTCAGTTTCGGGGGTTCTGCCGTGCCCTCAAAATACAGGTCAAACTCAAGCTTTGAGAATTGTGAAAAGTTTATAGGAATTCCTGTTAAATAAACATCCTGTGCTGTTTTCTTGAATGCCTTTAGGATTAGAACCCTTTGTGTATCCCTTTGCATCTCTGAGTATACAGCAGAATAGTAAATCAGGAAGTACAGAATAAACACTGATGCTATTATTCCGAATATTATCCTAAACAACTTATATATACTGATCACTGTATCACTCTATCTGATTATTTCTATACCAACATGATCTCCATTGTTTTGCATGTATAGTTCTACACCTGATTTAATGCAGAAGTTGCTTGCTGTTTTAAGATGTGGTATATTATAACCGCTCTGGCCTAAACAATGGAAGTACCATAAATTATAACTTTTTTCCATTATCATGTCTTGTATTATCTCGTCTGGATCCCAGCCTCTGGCGGTGTTTGGTTCTGGATTAGAGGGGTCAACAAAGCAGAATTTATTGTCTGATGGTATTAACAGGGTGTGGGACTTTCCTGCCCCTTCAGACCAGACATATATCTCCTCGACCTGGGCCTTTATATCATTTATGGCCTTTTGTGTCTGTGTTTCACTACTGTAACAGAAAAATCTTGTTATTGAATCCATTCCAAAAGCAAGTACAAACACTATCACAATAACTGCAAATATTATTGCAAAAACCATTCCCACATTCATATTAGATAATTAGTATTAACTGTTAATATTATTAAACAGAACAAGGTGTTTATATTGCCTCTATCTCTATACTAAAGCTTTCATCACCATATAGAGTAGGTGATGTTGTGTCTGTGCAAATCGATTCTTTACAGACTATTGCCTTGAATTTGTATATGCCTGATTGTGCATCTGTTGTTGGTTTTATTATTATATCACTGGCTTTTGATTCTCCTTTTGGTATGAATTCGCTGTTGGAAAACGTGAGCCATCCTCCTATATTAGGGCAGTTGCTACCTGTTGTGACACAATCTCTCATGCCTGTTCCTGGATTGAATTTTTCGAGATAGACATTTATGTAATAGGTTTTATCCTGGTCTAGATTTTCATTTCTTATTCCCAGGGCAAAGGAACCTGTTTCTCCTCTTGTCCATGTAGTGACTGTCGGTGCTGCTATACCTACCCTGCCACCTGCTGAAAGCCTTGACATCAATTGGTCCCTTGCAACATCAGTGACCTTGTGTGTTATCTCTGTGACGCCGCTCATTATGCCCTGTATCCATATTATAGCAAGGGTGAGCAGGATTACAGCAAAAACCAGTGCAACAATCATGCCCAAACTCATCTGTATTGCTGCCTTTAGTTTCATATTAATTAATTGGCTGAAGTTGTTTATAAATCCTTATGGGCATGGGGAGAAGTCAATGGCCCCAGGCCAGCTATCGCTGCATCTTTGCACAGTATCAAATACATTACCTGAACCGTGGTTTCCAACCGGATCGTCTGCTATGCCAAGAACGTTGCAAAAAAAGTCTTCATTTTTATTTCTGCATGCCTCGTTCTCTTCTATCAGATTGTTATTTGAACCGCTATATAATAATATTCCACGGCATATAATGCCTGCTCCTGCTGTACAAGAGTTTGCTTTGTTGTTTATTATTATGTTGTTTGCAGAATATGCGAGTGAGATTCCCGTAAACTCATTTGAATTTGCTATGTTGTTTTTTAATTCATTGTCTGAGCTCTCATAAAGGCTGATGCCGTAAGTATTGTAGCTTGCATTGTTATTCGTTATGTTGTTGTTTGAGCTTGAATGCAGACGGATTCCGTGCCCATCGCCCAGTGTTAGATTGTTGTTTGTTATTATGTTGCTGTTTGAATGTGAAAAAAGATATATTCCGTTGTTGTTTGAAATAAACATGTTGTTTTCTATTTTTGTCTCTGAGGTTGAGTTCAGATACAATGCCCTAAAGATATCAGTGAAAGTGTTGTTATATATGTAAGAATTATTAGCCTTAAACAGATTGATTCCATAACTTCCTGGCGGATAGCGCATCATGGTTACTGTTATATTGCAGTTCTGTATTGTTGTGTTCTCTGAGTCTGAATATATTCCAGAGACATCTGCATCAGGGTTATAGATTGTCAGGTTATCAAAAGTGCTGTTTATGGAATTCCTAGTTACATAGATACTGTGATTTTCAGAGTTGTATAACTTTAGGTCCCGGAATGTGTTGTTTTCTGATCCATGAAGATGGATTAAGTGGTTTAAAGATTTGTTAATCTTTCCTCCTAAGAATGTATTGTTTTGTGAATTCTTAAGGTATATGCAGCCAAAATCATCGCTTGTACAGTTCCAGATACTAATGTCTTCTAATTTACTGTATGAACACATATCACATTCAATTCCAATATTATTAGAGTTTGCTGTTAGGTTTGTTAGATTAATCTCTGCTATAGTGGCCTGAATTCCCTCTTCACTGTTTAGGTTTGTTGTGATATTCTGAAGCGTGCCTTGTACCCGTAAAAATAGAATGCCTTTTTTGTTGTTATTTGCTGTTATATTTGTTAGATTAAGATTTGTGGTCCAAGCACCGTATATTCCTTCACAAAAAATGGAAGGGTTGCAGTCGTTTGCAACAACATTTTTTATGTTAACATCCTGGGTTTTGGAAAATGTGATCCCTACGCCCCTGTTCCCGTTTGCTGTTATGTTTGTTAGGTTGATGTTCTTGCTTAAATAGAAACTTACTCCACTAAACACATTTGATTTGGCTACAATATTTGTTAGATTGGTGTTGTTAGCTTGGGATATATAGAGTCCGTTCCATGCGTTTGAGTTTGCTTTAATTTTATCTATGGTCATGTTGTGGGAGTATTGTATAATTATTCCACTATACTGATTGCTGACAGAAGTGTTGTAAATATAAGAGTTGTTTGCATTTCTTAATTTTATTCCCAAACCACCAAAAGCGGGGCCAACATCTATGTTACAGTTTTTTATTTTTGTGAATGTTGAGTTTGAATAGACACCGATACCATTAAACCCATCATCATTAATTCTGAATCCATCACAATCCAGAGTCACGTAATTTGCTGTAATATTAATACATGCACTGCCTGCCGGTTTGTTGATATTGAGGATGTCATTTGTTAATTTGTATTTTGTATTTATTTTATTCAGTTCCATGCAACTATCGAATCTCACAGGTGGTCCAGTGCAGGCTGGGTGTGCAAGATTGCATTGTGATTCAGCAGCACAGCCTGATGGGCTGCATTTTCTTGTCTGGTACATCTGATTACGAGTACAGCCGCCGCCGCCGCATCTCTTGTCTTCCCATGATGTGCATGAGCATGCCTCGGGCGGGGCGTAGCACATAACATCCCTTTTGGAAAGGGACATTATTTCTTCTGGTGTTAAGGATCTGTTCCACACTGC
>Ga0190359_1001951_pt1 | contig 12590 bp, 9 predicted proteins | sample 48721823_MG_FD_161269 | JGI IMG/M metagenome (GOLD analysis project Ga0190359, IMG submission 161269) | Hydrothermal vent microbial mat bacterial communities from Southern Trench, Guaymas Basin, Mexico - 4872-18-2-3_MG | ecosystem: Environmental > Aquatic > Marine > Hydrothermal vents > Microbial...
TCACCGAAAAATTATACCAGCCGGTATCATAACAACAACGCATAAATACACAATCTTTCAAACATCATAAAGGCACGTTAAACGCGCCTTATATTTATAGAAACAGAATGAACTGCAATTTACCAACGAAAATGGGCAAATGCCTTATTGGCCTCCGCCATTTTATGGGTATCAATTTTCTTTCGTATAGCTCCACCTTCATTATTGCTGGCCTGAATAAGCTCACCTGCCAGTTTTTCAGCCATAGTCTTTTCAGAGCGTGACTTTGCATACGATATAATCCACCTGATTGCCAGTGTGGTACGGCGCTCTGAAGAAACCTCAATGGGTACCTGATAATTGGCACCACCAATACGACGGGATTTTACCTCCAGCTGGGGTTTTACATTATCGACAGCCTTCCTGAAAACAGCTAATCCATCCTGCGATGTTTTCCGGCTGATTATATCAATTGCCTTATAAAGTATGTGCTCAGCCAGCCGCCGCTTACCGTGACGCATAACACTGTTAATAAAGTGTGTCACCAGTTCACTTTTATACTTGAAATCCGGTACAACTGTCCTCTTTTGTGCTCTTCTTCTTCGAGACATATTTTTTTATCCTACCTACTTCTTCGGTTTTTTAACACCATATTTTGAACGACCGCGTTTCCGCTCTTCAACACCTTGTGTATCAAGAGACCCGCGAATTATATGATAACGAACACCCGGGACATCTTTTACACGACCTCCCCGAATAAGCACAATCGAGTGCTCCTGAAGATTGTGCCCTTCACCCGGAATATAGGCATTCACCTCAATATGGTTTGTCAAACGTACCCGTGCAACCTTTCTGAGTGCAGAATTCGGTTTTTTAGGCGTTGTTGTAAAAACCCTGGTGCATACCCCTCGACGCTGCGGACATTTCTGTAACGCCCGCGATAAACTCCTTCGCAACTGACTCTTGCGACCTTTTCTAATCAATTGACTAATTGTTGGCAAATGGTATCCTCCTAAAAAAAGAATCCCATAAAATAGTTATTTGTTTTTAATTCAATCAACCTATTTTCAAAGTATTTCACCACTAAGTCCGTCAAAATCAGGGTTTTCTTCATGCTCACCGACATGAACCAGATCAGCTTCAATATCTTTTACCTTAATGTTCCTGTAATATCGCGAACCGGTTCCTGCCGGAATGAGATTACCCATAATAAGATTTTCTTTCAATCCTCTCAACGCATCCACTTTTCCTTCAACCGCCGCTTTCGCTAATACTTTCGTGGTTTCCTGAAATGACGCAGCGCTGAGAAACGACTCAGTAGTCAATGACGCCTTGGTAATACCAAGAAGCATCGGTTTAAAGGTTGCCGGTTTATTTCCTTCGTTTATTGCAAGCTCATTTTCTCTCCGCAGTATCTTCTTATCAACCGAATCACCTTCAAGGAATTCTGTATCACCCGGATCCGTAATTTTCACCTTCTGCAACATTTGTGATACAATTACCTCAATATGTTTATCATTTATTTTAACACCCTGCAGGCGGTATACCGCCTGAATTTCATCGATGAGATATTTCTGCACGGAATGCTCACCCAGAACCCGGAGAATATCATGCGGATCAATTGATCCCTCGCACAGACGGTCACCGATACTTACCCGATCACCGTCATGGACACGCATATGTTTACCAACCGGTATAACATACTCTTTGGAATCATCATGGCTTGCATCACGGTGTTCATCATGAATAATAACTTTACGATTACCCCGCTCTATATCCGGTTCCAAAAGCGGTTTTCCATCACTGTCACTGATAGCTTTACCACTCTTATCCTTAACCGGACGCATCTTAAATTCAACGATACCGTCTATTTCAGATATCACCGCCGCATCCTTCGGACGACGTGCCTCGAACAATTCCGCGACACGCGGTAAACCACCGGTAATATCCCGGCTTTTACCACTATCACGAGGGATTTTAAAAAGAATATCTCCCGCTTTTACCTTCTTCCCGGTACGGACCTGCAGAAATGCACCGGCAGGTACTGCAATATTGGCAATAATTTTTTTATCGTTATCCAGTATTCTGATATGCGGGTGCAATGTTCTTCCTCTGTCTTCCATAACAGCAATGTTGGTCATTCCGGTCTGATCGTCATATATCTCACGGATTGTTTCACCCTCCTTCAAATCTATCTCTTCAACGGTACCACTCTTATTGGTAATCACTACATTATTGTAGGGATCCCATTCAAACAATACCTGGCCTTTTTTTATCTTTTCATTATCTTTCACCCGAAGCAGAGAACCGTGAGGAACATTGTAGCGGTACCGTTCATGATCCTTATCATCGAATACGGCTACTTCGCCAAACCGGGTCATGACCACCATACCGGTGTCATGCTTGACCGATTCAATTTTATAGAGCTTCACGTACCCATCAACCTTTGAAACTTCCTGTGATTTCGCAATAAGACGCGACGCTGTTCCACCGATATGGAAAGTACGAAGTGTCAACTGCGTGCCGGGTTCACCAATGCTTTGCGCAGCCATTATACCGACAGCTTCACCGACACTGACCTCCTTGCCGGTTGCAAGGTTCCGTCCATAGCACATTTTACAAGTACCATGCACGGCATCACAGGCAAGCACCGAGCGAATCAGGACACGCTCCACACCCGCCTCTTCAATCCGAACGGCAGTCTGTTCATCAACCAGTGTATTAATACCACAGATAAGTTCATCAGACACCGGATCATAGATATCCTGCTGCACAGTTCTTCCCACAATACGAGCTGCAAGGGATTCAATTATCTCATCACCTTCCCGCAGCGCTTCAATCTCAATTCCCTTGGTGGTACCGCAATCATCTTCGGTAATGACAATATCCTGTACCACGTCCACCAGCCGTCTGGTGAGATATCCGGCATCCGCCGTTTTCAGGGCCGTATCGGCAAGTCCCTTACGAGCGCCGTGGGTGGATATGAAATATTCCAGTCCCGATAGACCATCCTTGAAGTTGGAGAGTATCGGATTTTCAATAATCTCACCAACCGCACCGGTAATCTTCTTCTGAGGTTTCTGCATTAATCCACGCATACCGGCAAGCTGTTTGATCTGGTCCTGACTACCGCGAGCCTTTGCGTCAAGCATCATATATACAGAGTTAAATCCGTCTTTATCATCCTTCAACCGATCATACAATACGCCGGATACCTCATTGGTTGTATGTGTCCAGATATCGATAATTTTATTGTACCGCTCACCTTCAGTGATAATACCTCGTGTATACTGTTTATGGATACGCTTTACTTCCTCAAGTGATTTTTTAACAATCTCCTCTTTCTCTTTAGGTACAACAAGATCGTCAATACCGAATGTAACTCCTGCTTTGGTAGCATATTCATATCCGAGGTCTTTTACATTATCAAGGAACAGACAGGCAGCTCGCGTACCGCACTGTTTAATAATTTTCGCGACAAAGCTCTCGAGGTTTGATTTCTTCATCAGTTCGTTGAGAAATGGTATTCCTTCGGGTACGATTTCGTTAAAAATTATTCTTCCCGGGGTTGTTTCGATTCGTTTTCCGTCAACCCGAACCTTAATCTTTGCATGGAGTGAAATCTGATTATCGGCGATTGCGTGTAATACCTCTGTCGTATCAGAGAAACAGCGTCCTTCTCCCCGCTGTCCGGAAGCCATTTTTGTTAAATAGTATATACCAAGCACCATATCCTGACTGGGAACCATAACCGGCTCACCATTTGACGGACGCAACAGGTTATTGGCGCTGAGCATGAGCAGACGGCATTCAATCTGTGACTCGAATGAAAGCGGTACATGCACCGCCATTTGATCACCGTCAAAGTCCGCATTAAACGCGGCACATACCAACGGATGCAAACGGATAGCCTTACCTTCAACAAGTACCGGAAAAAAGGCCTGGATACCCAGCCGGTGGAGTGTCGGCGCCCGGTTTAACATCACCGGATGATCTTTAATTACCTCCTCAAGAATGTCCCACACCTCGGGACGCTCTTTTTCAACAAACTTTTTAGCGCTCTTGACTGTCTGCACCAGATTTTTTTCTTCCAGCTTCTGGATAACAAACGGTTTAAACAGCTCAAGCGCCATCATTTTAGGCAGACCGCATTGATGGAGTTTTAATTCAGGCCCGACAACAATCACACTACGGCCGGAATAGTCAACACGTTTACCGAGGAGATTCTGCCTGAATCGACCCTGTTTACCTTTTAGTAAATCACTCAGCGATTTGAGCGGACGTTTCCCTTCACCCTTTACCGAAGAAGTACGACGACCGTTATCAAACAGGGTGTCAACCGCTTCCTGCAACATTCTCATTTCATTACGAAGAATAACATCAGGAGCCTTAATCTCAATGAGTTTATTTAACCGGTTGTTCCGGTTAATCACCCGTCGGTACAGATCATTAAGGTCGGATGTTGCAAACCGCCCTCCTTCAAGCGGTACCAGTGGCCGTAAATCAGGCGGCAGAACCGGCAGTACAGTCAGCACCATATTTTCCGGTCGATTGCCGGATCTGAGAAACGCCTCAGTAATACGCAACCGCTTGAGATGCTCCTGCTTTCTCTGTTCGGATGATTCAATTTCTATTTTATACCTCAACTCCGCTGAAAGATCCTCAACATCGAGTGTAGCAAGAAGCTCAAGAATAGCCTCGCCACCCATTTTTGCATCAAATTCTTTCCCGGCCTCGCGTAATTCCTCGAAATCCTCTTCTCTGAGCAGATCCATCTTATTAAGTCCGGTATCACCGGGGTCGATCACAATATACGATTCATAATAGATTACCCGTTCAAGAATAGTATTTGATACACCCAGTAAAGAGCCAATCTGTGATGGAATACTTTTAAAAAACCAGATGTGGACAATAGGGACCGCCAGTTCGATATGCCCCATCCGTTCGCGTCGTACCTTGGAATGAGTTACCTCGACACCACACCTGTCACAGACAACACCCCGGTACCGAATCCGTTTATATTTTCCGCAATTACATTCCCAATTGCGTACCGGACCAAAAATCTTTTCACAAAAAAGCCCATCCCGCTCCGGCTTGAAGGAACGGTAATTAATGGTCTCAGGCTTGGTTACCTCTCCATACGACCAGTTTCGGATTGTATCAGGCGCAGCAAGGTGCACACTGATACTGGCGATTTCCTGAATTTTCTTTCCATACTGACTATACAGTTCAGTCACGGAACAACCCCCGTTTTTTGGGTTAATAAAGAATTCTATTTCTATAAAACCGTCTCGAAAAAGTCCGGTTCTAATCCTCTTCGTAATGCAACTGAATGTCAAGCGCCAGCGCTTTAATTTCGCGCACAAGCACATTAAATGACTCCGGGATACCGGACCGTGGTGAATTCTCACCTTTTACAATAGACTCATAAATCCTTGAACGGCCGGTTAAATCGTCACTCTTAACCGTTAATATCTGCTGCAGAGTGTATGCCGCACCGTATGCTTCAAGCGCCCAGACCTCCATCTCACCGAAACGCTGACCACCGAACTGGGATTTACCACCCAGTGGCTGCTGCGTAACCAGAGAGTACGGTCCGATCGAACGCGCATGAATTTTATCATCGACCAGGTGACACAGTTTCATCATGTATGCCGGCCCGACGGTGATTTCATGATCAAAAGGCTCTCCACTCCTGCCGTCACGAAGCACGGTTTTACCGCTTCTTTCGAAATTCGCCTCTTTTAAGAGTGCAACGACATCATCAGGGCTGGCACCGTCAAATACCGGTGTGGACACATGCACATTGAGTTTCTGTGCAGCTAATCCCATGTGGCATTCCAGAATTTGTCCGACATTCATACGGGACGGCACACCCAGAGGATTAAGAATAATATCAACCGGGGTACCATCCGGAAGAAACGGCAGGTCTTCGCGGGGAACAATCTTTGAAATCACCCCTTTATTACCATGTCGACCGGCCATTTTATCACCAACCGATAGTTTTCTTTTCTTTGCAACATATACCTTTACCAACTGCAGTACACCCGGTTTTAACTCATCGCCACGTACAATTTTGTCAATTTCTTTATCCAGGCGATCCTCGAGTTTTGTGATGAGATCATTTGCCTTGAAAAGAATTTCTTCGGCAATCTTGCTCTTCTTAGAGCTCGTACACAGACCGTCTTCATACGAAATACTTTTAAAATCAAGCTTTTTGAGAAGCTGCTTCTTCCATTTCTTGCCTTTGGGAATAATGATATCCCCGGTATGGGCATTGATAATTTCTTTCGTCGCCGTTCCCTCAAGCACATCCCCCATTTTGTCTATACGCAGCTTCTCGATATCAATAATCTGTCTGGTTATCTCATCCTTGACTGCATCGATTCGTTCCTTGTCTTTCTTCTTTGAGCGTTTGTCCCGGTCCTTTCGTGAGTATACGTGCGTATCAATAACAATTCCCTTAAGTCCCGGAGGCGCCTTTAACGATGAGTCACGGACATCACCGGCTTTCTCGCCGAATATTGCCCTAAGCAGCCGTTCCTCGGGAGAAAGCTCGGTTTCACCCTTCGGGGTAACTTTTCCAACGAGAATATCACCCGCTTCAACCTCTGTACCGATACGAATAATACCGTTTTCATCGAGATTCTTGACCGCATCTTCACTGACATTGGGAATTTCATGCGTCAATTCTTCGGGGCCGCGTTTGGTATCACGGACTTCCGTTTCGAATACCACTATATGTAACGATGTATAAATATCATCGGCGACGAGTTTTTCGGAAACGATAATCGCATCTTCATAGTTATACCCCCGCCACGGCATGTATGCAACCGTTACATTACGCCCCAGGGCCAGTTCGCCATTCTTTGTAGCGTGGCCGTCGGCCAGGACGTCGCCGGCCTTTATCTTCTGGCCAACAGACACACATACTTTCTGATTAATGCAGGTATCCTGATTTGACCGCTCGAACTTTACCAATTCGTAGGTATCGGTTGCCATAAGGCCGAGAATATCTTCCGTATCCTTGCTCGCCGTTTTCCTTATAACAATTTGTGAGGCATCTACTTTTTCGACAACCCCGTCATTCCGTGCTAAAACCAGACAGCCGGAATCCTTTGCGGCTCTTTTTTCAAGGCCGGTACCGATAAGCGGCGCTTCCGTATTTAACAGGGGCACTGCCTGCCGCTGCATGTTTGAACCCATGAGCGCCCGGTTGGCATCATCATGCTCAAGAAACGGTATGAGACCGGCCGCGACACTGACCAGCTGCATGGGTGAGATATCCATGTACGAAATATCCTTACGAGGTATTACGGGGAAATCACCACGATACCGGGCAAACACGTTTGCTTCAGAGATTTTTCCATCCTTTTCGATCGGGATATCCGCAGGCGCAATGTAATAATTATCTTCCTGGTCTGCGGTCAGGTAATCAATATCGCCCGTTAAATAGCCGTTTTCCACTTTCTGATAGGGTGTTTCAATAAATCCGAAATCATTCACCCGCGCGTAGGTACTCAAAGATGCGATCAAACCGATGTTCGGGCCCTCAGGTGTTTCAATGGGGCAGAGACGACCGTAATGGGTGTGGTGTACGTCGCGGACCTCGAAACCTGCCCGTTCACGCGTCAATCCCCCGGGTCCCAGCGCACTGACCCGTCGTTTATGCGTGAGCTCCGAAAGCGGATTCGTCTGATCCAGAAACTGTGAAAGCTGACTCGAGCCGAAGAAGGCCTGAATTACGGTTGATACCGTGCGCGCGTTTATAAGGTCCTGTGGTACAAGACTCTCCGTATCACGAATACTGAGGCGTTCACGTATTGTCCGCACCATTCGAGTCAATCCAACCGCAAACTGCGCCGACAGCAGCTCCCCGACAGATCGTACCCGACGGTTACCCAAATGGTCGATATCATCAATAAAGCCCTCGCCGTTACTGAGTTTTACCATATATTTAAAAGATTCAATAAAATCATCTTTTGTCAACGTATTCACCCCTTCCTCCGGCTTAACCTGGAGGCGGGTATTAATTCTATATCGACCGACATCACCGAGATCATACCGTTTTTCATCAAAGAAAAGCCGCTGTACTAAATTTCTGGCAGTTTCAACATTCGGCGGCGGTCCCGGACGCATAGTCGCATAAATATAAAACAAAGCTTCTTCCTCAGACTTTGTCTCATCCTTGGCAATGGTATTTCGTATTACCATATTTTCAGGATTCGGGACATCTTTGAGAAGCACTAAATCCGAGATATTATTCTCAGTAAGTTGTTCCCACTTTTCTTCAGTGATAATATCATTGGCGGTAAGCAGTATCTCACCGGTTTCAGTGTTAAACACGGTTGAGGCGACAACACTTCCGACAACCTTGTCTTTTGTTGATTTCAAAATACGTACTTTCTCAGATTCATAAAACAACGCCATGATCTCTTCATTGGTGGAGTAACCGAGTGCCCGAAGGAGAATGGTGGCCGGCATCTTCTTGCGGCGATCGATATTTACCCAGAGTACATTATCCGGATCAAGCAGGAGTTCAACCCATGAGCCGCGCTGTGGAATGATACGGGAAGTAAGCATAGTCTTGCCGGAGGGATGCGTCACTTCATCAAAAGTGATACCCGGAGAACGGTGGAGCTGACTGACAATGACCCGCTCCGCGCCGTTGATCACGAAGGTGCCCCGGTCAGTCATCAGGGGAATTTCACCGATATATACTTCATTGCTGATTTTCTCAACAAATTTTTTAATTTCTCCATCCTGCTCGTACACCAGAAGAGACATGTCCACCTTTAACGGCGCGGCATAAGTCATACCCCGCTCTTTACACTCTTTCAGTGAGTATTTCGGCACACCAAGTTTATACCCGTCATACTCCAGGGTATAGTATCCTTTGACATCACTGACCGGAAAAAGATTAAGGAATCCGCCGTGAAGTCCCTGGTTTTTTCTCTGTCGAGGCGGCACATCCTGCTGAAGAAAAGATTTATACGACTGGATTTGAATTTCTAACAGATTCGGTAAAGGCATTACTTCCTTTACTTTGGAATAGTTCTTTCGTTTTACCATTCCATCATCCCTTCGGCTGAATATAGTATGCTGAATACAGTATAATGTTTAAAACCATATATATAAAAGAACAACAGGCAATACGAGATACCTTCATGGTACCTCGTATATACACGTTTACCAAATAATACCAACTCTCACGTATCGTTTCGTAGTTAGGGAAAATAATACCAAAAGGAATTATTTAATTTCTACTTCTGCTCCAGCTTCTTCAAGCTGTTTTTTATAATTTTCAGCGTCTTCCTTTGAGATTCCTTCTTTCACCGCATTCGGTGCCCCATCAACCGCATCTTTTGCTTCTTTAAGTCCAAGGCCGGTAATTGCCCGTACCACTTTAATTACTTGAATCTTCTTAGCGCCGGCGCTCTTGAGAACGACATCAAATTCAGTCTTTTCTTCACCGGCACTCTCACCCGCCTCACCTGCAGCAGGCGCAGCAGCTACTGCTACCGGTGCTGCAGCTTTGACATCAAATTTTTCTTCAATGGCTTTGACAAGCTCAGACAATTCAAGAACGGTCTTGTTGCCGATAGCTTCAATGATTTCTTCATTCGTTAACGTCGCCACGTAAAACCTCCGTTATATAAAGTTTATAGATGATTGTGTTCCTGTTATTATTATTGTTCCGATTCCTTTTTATTTATAACTGCATTCAGCGTGCCGACAAATTTCGTTAGTATACCACTCAGTACACCCACAAAATTAGACATCGGCGCATTGATACAGGATAATAACTGGGATAATAACACTTCTTTAGTTGGTAAGTCAGCCAGCCTTGCGGTTTCGTCAGCATCAAAAATTGAACCGTCAACATAGGCGACCTTTACCGTCAAAAGATTCTTATTTTCCTTTTTGAATTCTTTAATAATCTTTGCCGGAGCAACAGCGTCACTTTTTGTTATAACAACACCGATGGGGCCGCTCAAATGAGGCAGCAATGCATTAAAACCGCAGCGCTCCAGCGCGATATGGGCAAGGGTATTTTTAACTACCAAAAATTTAGCGCCGGAATTACGAATATCGGCCCGCAATTTTGTCAATTTCTCCACATTAATATTGGTGAAATCGGTCATATAGATACCGGTAGCCCCCGAAAATTCCCGCTCCAACGAGGCTATTGCATCTGTTCTTTCTTTTCGTGTTGACATGGTGAGTTAACCTCTTATAGAATAATCAGATAGAATAACATTTACTTTATTTATGATTTAACCTCTGCGACTTTAACCTTTAACCCGGGACCCATGGTGCTTGATAAGGTGACTTTTTTCACATAGGCGCCCTTGGATGTTGCCGGTTTTGCTTTGTACACAGCGTCCATAAAGGCTTTTACATTCTCCTGAAGACTCTGTGCGTTGAAAGAGACTTTACCAAGCGGGGCATGCAGAATACCTCCCTTTTCCGCTCTGAATTCAACTTTTCCCGCTTTCAACTCCTTTATTGCTTTACCGATTTCCATGGAAACCGTTCCGACTTTGGGATTGGGCATCATACCGCGGGGACCGAGGATTTTTCCCAGCTTGCCAACCACCTTCATCATATCAGGAGTGGCAACCACCGCATCAAAATCCATCCAGCCGTCCTGTATTTTTTTTGCAAAATCCTCGCCACCGACATAATCAGCCCCGGCTTCCTGCGCCTCTTTCTCCTTTTCCCCCTGGGCAAACGCAAGTACCCGGGTTGTCTTGCCTATACCGTGAGGCAGGACCACGGCACTACGTACAGCCTGATCACTCTTTCGGGGATCCACCCCTAAATTAACGGCAATATCCATGGTTTCATCAAATTTTGTATGTGCATTGGTTTTTAAAAACTCAATAGCCTCACCGAGAGAATATTCCTTTAATTTATCAACCTTTTCACGGGTCTCACGCCATTTCTTTCCACGTTTCATAACAAGCAAGCTCCCCTTTTGATCAAAGTACTATACTACGGTAACGCCCATACTCCGCGCCGTACCGGTAATAATTTTTACCGCAGCATTCATGTCGGAAGCATTTAAATCGGGCATTTTTATTTCAGCAATTTTCTGTAACTGATTTTTTGTTATAGTGCCAACCTTTTCCTTATTGGGGACACCGGAACCTTTCTGAATGCCAATTTCTTTTAAAATAAGCACGGATGCCGGCGGCGTTTTTGTGATAAATGAGAAAGAGCGATCCGCATATACAGTAATGACAACCGGTGTTATCATACCGTTTGCCTCTTTCGTCCGTGCATTAAAAGCTTTGCAGAATTCCATTATGTTTACCCCATGCTGTCCCAACGCAGGGCCGACAGGAGGTGCAGGATTAGCCTGCCCCCCGGGAATCTGTAACTTAATCAAACCGATGACTTTCTTTGCCAAAACACTCGTTCCTTTCAGTATGTATATCGTGTTATGAAATCGGATTCACATGAATAAAATCAACCTCAACCGGCGTTGAGCGTCCGAATACACTAACCATCACCTTTACTTTTCCCTTTTCAGGATGAACCTCATCAACTGTACCGTCGAAATCCTTAAAAGGCCCTTCTTTAATTTTAACTGCATCGCCGACCTCAAAGGGTACTTCAGAGATCTGCTGCCGCTCACCTTTTTCTGTCTGACCAAGAATCCGTCGTACCTCTTCTTCCCGCAAAGGCTGAGGCTTTCGGCCTCCGATAAATCCGGTTACCCCGTTTATCCCCTGAACAAAATGCATTGCTTCCTTGCTTAGCTCCATTTCAAGCATAACATAACTCGGGAAAAATTTTCGTGAGGTCTTAACCTTTTTCCCGTTCTTTATCTGGACAACGTCCTGGGTAGGACTTAATACTCTGTTAATCATACCATCCAAATCGCCGGCATCAATAAAATCCTGTATGTATTGGACGACTTTTTGCTCCTGCCCCGTATAGGTTTGTACTACGTACCACTGAAATGCCATTCATCCAACCTTATGGAAAAATTATAAATTTAAGAGATATCCCAACAACCGACTGAGTACCTGATCAAAACCCCATACTACAACGGCGAACAATATACTGAAAACAACTACCAGCGTTGTCGCATTCGTTACCTCATTCTTGCTTGGCCAGGAAACCTTTGCCATTTCGGATTGAACGCCTTTTAAATATTGTATCAGCTTATTCATTGATTCACTGCTTTCGTTTAACAGGCCTGGAGGGACTCGAACCCCCAACCAATGGTTTTGGAGACCACTACTCTAACCAATTGAGCTACAGGCCTAATAGTAATTTCCACTTCTTTTGTTTTACACAATTCCTCGAACCGTCGTCCGGCACTATTTCGATTCTTTATGCATAGTCCGCTTCCGTTCGAAGGGACAATACTTCTTAAATTCAACACGCCCGGAATGAGTCCGTTTATTCTTAGTCGTTGTATAATTTCTCTGTTTACAAGAAGTACATTCCAATATAACGTTATCTCTCGGCATTCCACATCCACTAGTTAGTAAGTTTCAATTCTTTATTCAATAATATCAGTGACCACACCGGCACCAACCGTGCGACCACCTTCACGTATCGCAAAACGAAGCTCCTTCTCCATCGCTATCGGC
>Ga0190359_1001955_pt1 | contig 12568 bp, 12 predicted proteins | sample 48721823_MG_FD_161269 | JGI IMG/M metagenome (GOLD analysis project Ga0190359, IMG submission 161269) | Hydrothermal vent microbial mat bacterial communities from Southern Trench, Guaymas Basin, Mexico - 4872-18-2-3_MG | ecosystem: Environmental > Aquatic > Marine > Hydrothermal vents >...
TAGAAAGTGGCTTCCCAATGACGGTGATATTGAATCAACTTTAACCACTTTTAATTTTACTGGTAGTGCCCCACTTCTCAAAATACTCTGCAACCTTCTTTCTTCATGTACAGCTTCCTCTTCTGTTTTTCCACCACCACTTATTTGCGGAGTAGAGTATGCCTGCCCTGCCAGTGATGCGCTTATTCTTAGGCTGCTGGCTGGTTTTTCATCCAAAAAGAGGTATATGCTTTCTTCAAGATACCTTTCACCTGTTTTTGAATCCACAACAACTGGTATGTCCTGTGTTATTTCTGCAAACCTTTTTGCCCCTTCGTCAGATATTAAAATTTGGAACAAAAATTCCCAACCGTTTCCATATTTCCTTATGTAAGAGTGTTGGGGGTCAAAATAAACATATTTAATATCTTGGCTTGTGAAAACCTTTCCTGCCAGTACGGCTGTGGTGTTTGTTATGTTCCAGATCTTAAAATCAATATCACCAATCGTTAGCGTATCATTTACTTCATAAAAGGAATTATCTATTTTTATTTTATTATCTTCCCTAAGTATGTTATAACTTTTATTCTCAAGTTCTAGTTTTCCTGAATTGTTTTCAAATTTAATCACTCTTGGAACATATGCCTCAAATTTTCCCTGTTTTCCCAATAAATCGTCTATCTCTTTTTTACTTGCACCAGCAACTTCTATTTGTATATAACTGTTTCCGTTGATGTCCTTTACTGTTTGGAACTTTATCTCCTTAAGCCCGTAAACGTTTGTTCTGGTCTGAAGCGTTGATATAACCTGTTCCATTAGGAGTTCCTTTTCTTTTTCAGTTGTATTTTCTTCGTATTCTGGCGCTAACAATACTCTTGTTCCCCCCACAAGGTCCATCCCAAGCTTAAGTTTGCTTATTCCAGCATTTTCCACTTCTAATCCCAATCCATTTTGAACCTCTTTAAGAGTTAATTTTCCATTGTGAAATATCCTTACCATTCCCGTGTAGTTCTCAAATTGGACCATGTCGTTAACCGAATTAATTTTAACTTCATTTATTGTGGTTATGCTTTCACCAGGCATTATTTCTCCGTAGAAGGGGGAATTCTCATCAACATATTTTACTACAACACCCTTTGCCCAAGGATTAGGGGATATCGCAGCTATGCTACCCAAGACTATAAAAATTAAAAGCCAAATTCTCCACTCCTTCCACAAATTCATCTTAATCCCTTCTTATCAATCCACCATCTTAATATGCCAAGATTCATTAACCACGTGTTTGGTATATCAATTAAAAGCGCTATCAACAAGACTGTTGCTATTTCGTGCAGTGCAGTTGCCCCTGATATAATATAAAGCGCGAGCAACGCTACCATGGTGGTTGTTGTCATTGTAAGGCCGGTTTTAACGGCTCCTATGCTTCTATCTACAACAGTACCGTTCCTTCTTTTGAGAAGTCTTGTTGTAAGTAATATGTCTGTATCTATTGAATAACCAAGAACCAACAACAGGCCAGCAAATGATGCCAGCGATAGCTCTAACCCAAATAGCTGCATGACACCAAGTGTGCATATTATATCAGAAAACGCAGCAAATATCACTGCAAGCGACGGTGCAACATTCTTGAATATTACAAAAACAACAATACCCATAAATATGAATGCAAGCGCCAGTGCAATCTTGCTCTGTGTGAAGAAACTCTCTCCAAGCTGTGCACCAATTTTCTCAAAAGAATAGTCATCTATTTTTATTCCATAATCTTCCACCATTTTTAACAATTTGGTTTGGTCTACGTCTTCCCCGGCTTTTATGATGAGCGTATTTCCGCCTATGCTTGACGCAACCCTTATCTCAACATCGCCGATTTTTGGTTTTAGATATGATTCCAGTGCAGACACATCAACATTTTGTTTTGTTTGTATGTTTGTCTGTGTACCTCCGCTCAGGTCTATACTTTTAATAAAAAACTCACCGGTGGTATAATATTTATAAAAAAGCGTGCCGGCAAATATTATAAAGATTATTAATGGTATTATCATCAGCTTCTTATAGTCGGTTTTTTCGTACCATTCTTTCAACTTCATACTAACACTTAATAAAAACAGCCTTATAAATATTTAATATGTATGATTTGGTTGTATCTGGAGCAGGTCCAATTGGCTCCTTCCTTGCATGGAAGTTCTCTGAAAGGGGATATAGAGTCCTGGTTTTGGAGGAGCATAAAGAAATAGGGAAGCCGCTTGCGTGTTCCGGTTTAATTTCAAAAAAAATATGGGACTTCGTTCCTTACAACAAAAAAATAATAGAGCATAAGATAAACGGCGCCAGAATACATGTAGGTGAAAAAGTACATGTTTTTAATTCAGACCAAGCGCAGGTGATAAACAGGCCTGCGCTGGATAAGCATATTTTTAATCTTGCTAAAAAATCTGGCGTTAAATATCTTCTTGATTCAAGGTTAATAAATTTTTTTGAGGGCGAAACAGTATCGATTTACGTAAAAAGAAACGAAAAAATAAAGAACATGAAAACAAAAGTCCTTGCTGGTTGTGATGGGCCGTTATCAACAGTGAGAAGAAATCTCGGACTGAGAGAACCAAAATACCTGCATGGGATTTTCACGTATGTTGCTGGCAACCAAGATTCTTTTGTTGACCTTTACTTCAAGGAGTTTCCAGGTTTTTTTGCTTGGAGAATACCAAGAGGTGCGTACACTGAATATGGGCTGGCATCTTCCACTAAAGCCAAATTTCATTTTACCAACTTCCTCAGAAAACACGGCATCAAACCAGCTAAAATATTCTCAGGATTAATTCCATACGGTCTTCTTCCTAAAATTTCCTCTAAGAGAGTCTTTCTTTGTGGTGATGCTGCTGCTCAAGTAAAGCCATATTCTGGTGGTGGTGTTGTCTATGGGCTGACTGCGGCAGAGATAGCGTCCCAGACCATTGATTTAAGCAATCCGGACATGAGGTTGTATGAGAAAGAGTGGAGAAAAAAAATAGGAAGGGAGATAAAAACAGGTTTGTGGATAAAAAGGTTTTATTCCCTACCCAAACCATTTTTAAATATAGCTTTGAATAAGATATCTAAAAGAAAAAACCTTAATATGGATAAACCTTCAAGTATTTTTTAAAAGAGATGTTATTATGAAAAAGAAAACCATTGTTTTGTTTTTGTTTTCATTCGGAATATTAGGGGCGCTGATATATTTTTCAGACCCTGTAAAAATATGGGCAGTTTTGTCAAATGCCAATTTACTTTTTATATCTCTTGGCTTGTTTTTATGGGTTTTAAATTCCCTTATAAGGACGCTAAGGTGGGACATTCTTTTAAAAAAACTGGACATAAGGATAAAATTCTTTGAAGTGTGGCAGATATTTGTTGCTTCAATGTTCATATCAAATTTAAGCCCTGCCAAAACCGGGGATCCAATAAGGTCTGTCATTTTGAAAAAAACAGACAACAAGTCGTTTTCAAAATCCCTTCCTTCGGTTGTTGTTGAAAGAATACTTGATTTTATGGTATTGATAATCATAGCGATAATATCCTCGGGATTTTTGGCACTCAAAATACAAAACCTTTCAATATGGCTTTACCTTTCCATACTGTTTTATGTGGTTGTTATATCTGTTGGCCTGTTTGTTGTTTCATCCGAGAGAAGGACAGAAATATTTTTTGCTAAAGTTTTTAAGGCATTTTCTTTCATACCGATTGTAAGGAACTATGAAAATAAAGTCAAGGAAGCTTCAAAAAAATTTCACAAGTCTTTCAGGGAATACAAGCACGCGCCAACGATATTGATCGCCACACTTCTCTCGTTTGTGGTTTGGATAATGGAAGGATTGATAATATTTGTTGCATTCCGTTCAATAGGAGTTTCCATTAGTTTAATACCATGTATAGCGATACTACCGCTTTCAATATTGCTTGGAATTTTGACATTTTTGCCAGGGTCTATCGGCTCGTCAGAACTCATAACAGTAACGTTTTTCACAACTCTTTTCGGTGTGGCTCTCTCTGATGTCACGGCTGTTACAATCATAACAAGGTTTTTGTCATACTGGCCTTATGTTTTCATAGGGGCAGCGCTCTTTTCACATAAGTTCAAATAAACTTTCTTTTTTAAATCAAAAGCAGCGCCAACATCAAGACAAGAAACAGCCCCCCTGCTCCAATAAATTTTTTATTTTTTGTGAAAACATCTTCAGGTGTTTTCACCGGGGAATCCTTTTTAAAAGTCATTTTATAGTACCACCACAGCAAACCAATGAAATATGGCGTCAGCAGTATAAGAGAAATTTTTAGGCTGTATGCAAGGAAAAAGAAGCTTATTATTGTAATAAAAAACGAGAACAGCGCAATTCCCTTCAAAGATGTTGGGGAATACTTTCCTAAAACAGGTCTTGATTTTTCAGGGTTTTTTATCCAGAGTTTTTCACCTAACCTTTTCAGTGACAGCAAGAACACTGCTAGAAAATAAGTGAGTCCCATCATAGATACAAATGACAATGTTACTGTTGAGAAAGTTGTTGAAAAGTTTATGATTCTTGGTGGTGTATTGAAGAACAGCGCCTGTATAGAATTTGAAACAATCTTGCTTGATGTTATTTTGTACAAAAACTGGAACTTCCCTTCATTATACGGTTCAAACAAATACCACCCGACGCCAACTCTCAGTGGAAAGTTAATTGCTGTGACAAAAATATCCCAATACTTTAAATCCTTCAAACGAATTGGTCTTGAAGAATAAATAAAATTTATCGCAACAAGGAGTATGTCAATTATTGCGATTCTTAAGTCAATCAACATCCCGGTTACAAATGCTGTAAGGAACAAAACAAGCGCGAACAGTTTTGCTTCATTTTTGTTTATTTTTCCTGAAGGGAGCGGTCGTTTTTTCTTTTTTGGGTGAAGCTTGTCTTTTTCTATATCAGCTATATCATTTATGGAATAAATCACACCCTGAATCAATATCATGTTTATTATGCCCAATATGAGAAGGTATGGAATTAACACCGGCCTGTAGGGAGTGAGAAATATTGCCGGGATTGCACCAAAAATTATGTAGAACGATTTAAACCATTGTCGTGGTCTCATCATTTTTATGAAATATTTGATTTTTTCCATAAAACTATTTAAATAAAGGTAATATAAAAATGATTTCATGAAGACTTTTTTAATTACGGGGGCATCCGGTTTTTTGGGGTACAACCTTTGCAGGTATCTTTTAAAGGAAGGGCAAAGGGTTGTAGGTATAGACATGAGCGATTTTAATTATCCCGAAATTTCTAAAATAAAATTCTTTAAGGGCGACATAAGGGATAAAGAATTTTTAAAGAAAGCAATGAAAGGAGTGGATGTTGTTGTCCATGCTGCCGCGGCTTTACCACTTTGGTCAAGAAAAGACATCTTATCCACGAATATCAATGGAACAAGAAACATTCTTGAGGCAGCATTCGATTCCGGAGTAGAAAGGGTTATTTACATATCATCTACATCTGTTTATGGTATTCCAAAAAGACATCCAGTTGACGAAAATTATCCATTAGTTGGTGTTGGCCCGTACGGAGAGAGTAAAATAGAAGCGGAGAAAGTCTGTTTGGAATTCAGGAGAAAGGGATATTGTGTTCCAATCATAAGGCCAAAAACGTTTGCTGGCCCGTTTAGGCTCGGTGTTTTTCAGATTTTATGCGACTGGGTGATGAGAGGGAAAAACATACCTATAATTGGGAGCGGAAAAAACAAGTATCAGCTTTTACATGTCGACGATTTATCAAGTGCCATATATTTGGTAGCGACAAAACCAAAGAAGCTGGTGAACGATACTTTCAATGTTGGGGCAACCGGGTTCAAGTCAATGAAAGAAGATTTGCAAGCACTTCTTGATTATGCAGGTTTTGGAAAAACAGTTGTTCCAATACCAAGTTTTGTTGCAATACCAGCTTTAAAGCTTCTGGAATATTTGCGCCTTTCTCCACTCTATGAATGGGTGTATGAGACAGCAGATGTTGACCACTATGTATCCGTGGATAAAATTCAAAAGATTCTTGGCTGGAAACCCAAGTACACGACAGCAGAAGTGTGGATAGATACATACAAATGGTATTTGAAGAACTATAAGGATTATGAAGGCAAGAGTGGCGTGACGCACAGGGTTCCATGGAATCAGGGTATTTTGCGTTTTTTCAGAATTTTCTTTTAATCTCTTCCAGGTCTTTTTTTGTATGCATATGCCTGTTCCAACCTGAAGTGATATACCCAAAGAGCATGCCCTCTTTTGCAAGTTTTGGAAAAACATCATCTTCCAGGCTGTTTCCGTTGTATTCAAATATTTCCGGTCCGCAGAAAAACAGGGGGACAAAGGCAATATAACTCTTAAAGTTTTTTGGTTTCTGTACAAAATCAACTATTTGGTTTCCTTCAAGCTGAACAACTCCCTTTTCTCCAGGTTTGTCATAACTTTCTAAAGTCAGCGTTGCAGTTCCCATGTTTTTAATATGCGCTTCCCAAAGCTTGTTTAAGTCTATATCAAAAACAACATCCCCAAACACAACCAAGAAATTTGTGTTTATCCTCCCTTTAAGGAGCCTTAAAGAATCCATCGTGCCTTTAGAAAAAACTTCTTTTATGTATTCAACTTCTACGCCATACTTTCTACCATCTTCCAAAATTCTGAATATGTTTGTCAATAGATTTTCTCTCGCTATTATGAAAATGCGCTTAAAACCGTACCTTTTCAGTTTTTTTATTGTTTCTTCTATCAGTGTAGAATTGTTTATTCTGACAGTGAACCTATATTCCCCATCTATTTTATACTTGTTCTCGTCACCGCCACAGAGAATAACGCCAATCTTTTCCTCACCAAGCGCCCTTTTAAGCAGATACTCAACAGCCTGGCTGGTGTTTCTTATTCTCAACCCGTCGACAATGCCTTCCACTTCTTTCAAGACCTTTTTCTCTATTGTCAAAGAAACCTTTTCCTTCATGCACCCACCAAAAAATCCTATAAAGTAGTATATTTGTAAGATATTTATAGTTTTTCAATTAAAAGATGTATAAATAACTTTCGATATATAATTAATATGTTTTAAAGGTGTGGTTTGATGAGTAAAACAGTTTTGTCAGAGTCTATGCAGATACCAACATATAAAGAATCAGAGCAGATTTTGGGCTTTCAGATGGAGGGTCTTTTTCCTACTGGTGTCCCAAGTGAAAAAGTTAGAATGGTTAAAACAGAGAATACTAGAAAAACAAATTTGGAATTAGATAAAAAAATAAAAAAATATTGGGAAAATTTTAAATCAGAAGGTTCTTTTGATGGCGATAGAGCAAGGTTTGAAGGATTTATATATAACACAGAGCGGGGATCACTTCAAATTAATTATAGTGAAGAAAAATATAGCACCCATTTCTTTATGAGAAACACCATTTACCCGAAGCCATATCAAGCGCAGCTTTTTAGCATAAACGGGATAGTTCTTTCTTCGGATATGAAGATCCCTATTGGTGTTAGAAATCCCAAGACAACCGACCAAGGAAAAATATATCACATAGTTCCTGCTGGATTTACTGATGTTTTTAAGATAGTAAAACCAGAAAAAACGCCTGTAACAAAGGAAGCCGAAGAAGTTTATGAGACAACACTAAGAAAGTTTATGGATGAAATTTATATACAAGGTAATATTTTTTCGGAGTCACCCCACAAAGCTGCTGCTAGGGAGTTAGATGAGGAGCTCGAAATTAATGAAAAATCAACAATAAAAAACATGAAAGTAATTGGCATTATTTATAATTCAAGAAAGAATTTTGATACAACAACCTCGGTTTTAATACCGCTAGATGTAGATTCTTCAGAAATAAATTTAAAAGGGGATGAACACACAGAACTAGAATTTTTGGATACTTCTAAACACGCATTGGAGGAAAAATTGACTGAGTTTTCTTTGGAACCGGAATCTAATTCTGGACATTTAAGAGGGGATATAGCAGCATTGATAGCGCATCTATATGGTGAACAAGCATACATAAATTCAGTTGATAAAGTTGCAGAAGAGGTTGCTGCTGCTAAGTTTTCATACTAAAAAACAAACAAGTGTCTGAGATGCAAATACATGCGAAAAACGTTGTTTTTGATTATGGGAATACAATACTCTTAGACCCATTTGAAGAGATTGCCAGTAACATATCCAGCGAAGTGGCAAACCTTTTAAGAAAAAACGGATACGATGTCAAACAAAAAGAAGTTGTTGACAACTGGGTCGAGTCAAATAAAACAGTGAACGGTCCCCATTATTCCCATTTTTCACAGGAGGAACCAATTATTCAGGATTTTCTCAGGAGAATTAATGTCAAACCGGAAGATTCCAGTTTTTTAGCGCCAGAGATTTTATTAATATATAGGCACGAATTCAGAGGATTTATTCTCAGAAACGATTACACCAAAACAAAAGAAACTTTGGAGTATTTGAAAAATAAAGACAAAAAACTTTTTGTCTGGAGTAATGACAGGGAATATGGTGTTAAATCTGTTATGAAGTGGATGGGGCTGGATTCTTATTTTGATAAAATTATTTCATCGGAAGAAATTGGAGTTGAGAAACCAGATACAGAATTTTTCAGAAAATGTCTTGATATGTGTGATATTAGTGTGGAGAACAGTGTTTATGTTGGTGATGATCCCGGCAGAGACATACTTCCTGCAGGCGAAGTTGGTTTGAAAACTATTCTATACAAAACAGAGGAGCATAAGCCGACATCGTGGAGAAGATACAGCACCCAGGCAAAACCAGATGCAGTTGTCAAGAAAATATCAGATTTAAAGGAAGTTATTGTTTAACTTCTTAGTGGTAAGAGATAAGGTAGGATAAAGGTAAGATTTTTATATACTCTTTTTAATTTTTATATTGATAAAAATGAGAATAGGCATAATTGGTTCTGGGCGGGTTGGTGAGAAGATAGGAAAAACTTTCTTGGACAAGGGAAACGATGTATTGTTTTATGATGTTAAAGATGAAGTTATAGAAAGATTAAAAAAAGAAGGGTTGAATGCTACAAACAATCCAAAAGAAATTATTGAGAATACAGACATTTCTTTCATATCAGTTCCTACTCCTATAGACAACAAAGGAAATTATGATTGTTCTTACATAAAATCAGTTGCAGAGACATTTGGTAGTTTTTTGAAGGACAGTTTTTATATTTTTGTCCTAAAATCAACAGTCACTCCAGGAACCACAGAAAACATTTTTATAAGGGGGTTGGAGGAAAGTTCAGGTAAATTTTTGGATGAGGGTTTCGGAGTTGTTTACAATCCGGAGTTCCTGACGGTTATAGAAAAAACATGGACAGATGATGAAAGATTCAGAGTTACACCTGGCACTGAAGGAAGAATTGTTCTTGGCCTAAGCGAAAAGGCATTAAAAGGCGGGGATAAGACATTTAAGGCCATGGAAGAGCTTTATTCCAGCTTCGGGTTGAATATACTTAAAACAGACTATAAAACAGCGGAGTTCACCAAACTTGCAGCCAACAACAGACTGCCGCTTGCTATCTCCTATTCCAATGAGTTGTTTTTATTCTCAGAGATGCTCAAAGAGAAGGGCGTGGACATAGACATTGATTTTGTCATAAAAGCTGTTCACATGGACCATCGAATTGGCCCATATGGTTCTGTTTTTGGAAAGGCATGGGGTGGTCCTTGCTTTAAAAAGGATACAAAAGCATTTGAGAGGTTTTTCCTGAATATAACAGGCAAATCACCGTCTTTAGTATCAGACAATATAAAAATAAATGAAAAAATGAAAGAATTCGGGGTAAGGGAATAAATATGAAAGTTATTCAAAACAAAAAAACATATTTTGAACCTCTCATTGAGGGTCGGGGTGAAGTTCAATGAAAGCAATTATTTTAGCAGCCGGAGAAGGGAGCAGGCTGAGGCCGTTGACATATGGCATACCCAAGGCGCTCCTTCCTGTAAGGGGAAAGCCAATCATAGACTACATAATAGACAACATCTCAAAATGCAAGAAAATAGATGAGATAATTGTTGCCACTTCATACATGCAGGACAATATTAAAAATTACCTTCTCAATACAAGAAACGACTTTGATATAAGAATAGTTAATGTCTTGGGTATGGAGACTGGCGGTGACCTAAAAACAATAATAGAGCATCTTGGAATAAAAGAGCCCATTCTTGTTGCTTACGGTGATGTGCTGACGGACGTGGATATATCCAAAATAATAGAGTCACATGACAAAACAAAAGGTCTTGTAACACTTGGGTTGTTTGAGGTTCCCAAAGAGGAGATAAGCAAGTTCGGCATAGCAGAGTTCGACGGGGAGTTTATAAAATCATTTATAGAAAAACCAAAGGAGCACACATCGAACATAGCAAGCGCTGCCTATTACATAATAGAACCGGAGGCATTTGACTACATGTCTTTTGGAAGGCATAAAATAGAGCATATTTTGTTTCCAAGGCTTGCAAAGATGGGAGAAATGAGGGGAGTTTTGTTGAACCCAAAATTATGGATAGACATAGGAACTTACCATTCTTATATGAAGGCAAATAAAATGGTTGAAAAGCTTTTGCCACCGGAGTGATTGTAATTATGAAGTCTATAGTAACAGGCGGGGCTGGTTTCATTGGCTCTCATTTATGCGAGAGGTTGTTGAAGGAAGGGCACGAAGTAATAGCTTTGGATAACCTGGCTACGGGCAAAGCCAAGAACATAAAACATCTTCTTGGTAATCCAAATTTCGTCTTCATAAAGCATGATGTGTCTAAACCTTTCGAAACCAACGAGAAGATAGACAACATATTCCATTTTGCTAGTCCGGCAAGCCCAATAGATTACCAGGACATACCAATAAATACAATAGGCGCTAATTCCTTTGGCGCTTACAACATGCTGGTTCTTACAAAAAGAAACAATGCAAAATTTCTTATTGCATCCACTTCTGAAGTTTATGGCGATCCAAAGGTGCATCCCCAAGTAGAGACATACTGGGGAAATGTAAATCCTGTTGGTGTCCGTTCCTGCTATGATGAAAGCAAAAGGCTTGGTGAAGCAATTACAATGTCTTTTTATCGGGCATATAATCTTGATGTCAGGATAATCCGTATTTTTAATACTTATGGCCCAAGGATGAGAATGGACGACGGGAGGGTTATACCGAACTTTGCTGTACAATCACTTACAGGGAAGCCGATAACCATTTATGGGGACGGAACCCAGACAAGAAGTTTTTGCTATATAGATGATTTGGTGGAAGGAATATACAGGGCTATGTTCTCTGATGGGACTAAAGGTGAAATTGTAAATCTGGGAAATCCAAACGAGAAGAACATGTTAGAGCTTGCTGAATTGTTTAAGAAACTGACAGGCGCCAAATCCGGGATTGTCTTCAAACCGTTGCCTAAGGACGACCCGACAAGGAGAAAACCCGACATAACAAAAGCCAAGGAGCTGTTGGACTGGGAGCCAAAGATATCCTTAGAGGACGGGCTCAGGAAAACTCTGGAGTATTTCAAGAGAGAGATTAATTATGAAAGTTAAAAAAGCAGTCATACCTGCAGCTGGACTTGGAACAAGGTTTTTGCCTGCAACAAAAAGCATACCAAAAGAGATGCTGACTGTTGTGGACAGACCGATAATTCATTATGTTGTTGAAGAAGCAGTAAAATCAGGTATAGACGATATTCTTATAATCACAGGTGATGGAAAGGAGGCAATAGAGAATTATTTTGATAAGCCTTCAAAAGAGCTGGTAGATGCACTCAAAAGGAAGGGCAGAGAAAAGGAATTAGAGAGAATAATGGGAATTTCAGAAATGGCTGACATACATTACATACGTCAGGGGGAGCCTCTCGGCCTTGGCCATGCCATATCCCGCGCTAAAAGTCATGTTGATGGGGAGCCTTTTGCTGTTTTGCTTGGTGATGATATAATAGATTCTAAAGTCCCCTGTATGCAGCAACTCATGGAGGTTTATGGTAAATATGGCGGCATGGTTGTTGCGACAGAAGAAGTTGTTTTTCAACCGGAAAAATATGGCATGATTGTTGGGGAACATCTTGGAGGTAATGTCTACAAGATAACTGATATGATGGAGAAACCAAAGGAGCCGATATCCAACATGGCAATAGTGGGGAGGTATGTACTCAAGCCAGAAATATTTGACCATATAGGTGGGAAGGGCCACGGTGGAGAGATACAGATAACTGATGCCTTAAGAAAAATGATTTCAGACGGCATTTATGCGCTCAAGTTTGAAGGGAAAAGATACGACTGCGGCAACCCGGAAGAATGGTTAAGAACAAACATAGAGCTGGGAAAGAAATTAATCTAGAAAAGATTCTTTCAAGGCGAAGAAAACATCTTCCGGTTTCTTTATTTTATAATTGACATTTTTTGTTATAAGGATAGCATCTTCGTGGTGATCTCCTTTCAGAATTCTACCATCCTTTGTTTTTTTAGGCAGAGTCTGAACCTTTGCTTCACCAAAGGAACAGAAACCGTGGTCTGAAATTATTATTAATTTATTTTCATTATTTGTCAAGAACCCCGTGTCAAATAAA
>Ga0190359_1001956_pt1 | contig 12562 bp, 13 predicted proteins | sample 48721823_MG_FD_161269 | JGI IMG/M metagenome (GOLD analysis project Ga0190359, IMG submission 161269) | Hydrothermal vent microbial mat bacterial communities from Southern Trench, Guaymas Basin, Mexico - 4872-18-2-3_MG | ecosystem: Environmental > Aquatic > Marine > Hydrothermal vents >...
TATATCTGAACATCTAACCGGTTTGATAATTATAGTTGTGGGGATTTCTTTGCTGGAATCCATAGAATTTTATTTTGTTTGGAAAAGATCTTTACGCCCCATAGAACAATTTCTGCAGAATAATGATGTTGATGAGAAAACGAGACATAAAGCACTGCTATTATCTTACAATGCGCCGTCAAGAATGATGATTCTCACGATGATCCATTTTTTTATTCCGTCCATAGTAGCCGGTATAATGTTATATATGAATTACAATTGGATGTATGGTTTACGGATATTTGTGATAGGTTTTGTATTTGGAATTTATTCATTACCTGTGGTCCTTGCTTATTCCCAAAATTACCTGCAATCGGTGACAGAATCACTGTATAAAACCGGTGTGGAGTTCGAATCTATTCAGCCCAAAGTAGTTAAAATTACACTTGTTAGAAAACTGATTTTGCTGTTTATTGAAAACCTTATCATATTTTCAATAAGCGGTTACCTGATAAACAGAAGTATTATTCCAATGATACTAACTGTTATTTTTGCCACATTTGTAAATTCAATAGTACTTATCTCCTATACGAAGCAGTTGAAACATCTCATGGATAATGTTAATAGGATAATAGAATCCGGTAAAATAAATGAAAAAATTCATATTTATGTGAATGATGAAACGGCAGGAATAATATCTCTTTTTAATAATCTGGTGGATATGCTTTTAAAAATGATCAATAAAATGATAAAGGATGCCGACAAACTGGCGGGAATGGCGGATAATCTTTCAAGCAGCACAGAGGAGATGAATGCATCCGTTGAAGAAATATCTGCAACGGTGCAGGAAATAGCGAGAGGAGCAGCGGAACAAGCTGAAGATACCGTAAAGATGAACGAAACATCCGAAGAACTTTCGGAAATTTCGGAAAATATCGTTTCTCAAGTTAAGAGGGCGAATATTTCGGCTATAAAGGCTAAAAATGCATCAATCAAGGGTAGAGAAACTTCCAATAACACGAAAGAAGCGATGGACTTAATTTATTCCGGTTCTAATGAAAGTCAGAACAGGATCGAGCAATTGAAGAACCGCTCGGAAGAGATTGATGAGATAATAGATGTAATTAAAAATATTACAAATCAAACCGATTTACTCGCATTGAACGCTTCCATTGAAGCGGCGAGAGTGGGAGAATACGGGGCGGGGTTTGCTGTTGTAGCGGAAGAAATCAGAAATCTTGCCAACAGTTCACAAGAATCAACTGAAAAGATAAGCAAACTTATAAGTGATATAAAAGCGGATGTAGAACAGGTTGTGGAAAGTATGGATAAAGTTTCGCAGTATGTGGAAGAGGGAAAGAAAAACGTTGATTTATCTAAGGAGAATTTTGTAGAAATCGAGAAAAATGTTACGATAACGGAAGATATGATAAAAGAGGTCACTGAATCCATAGAGAAACAGAATGATCTGATTGTTAGCCTTGCAGAGAAGAATAAGAGTCTTTCCGAAATTTCCAATGAAACGGCTGCAAGTACTGAAGAGACTTCCGCATCTCTTGAAGAACAGATGGCATCGATGCAGGAGATCAGCGCTTCTGCTGCTGAATTACATAAATTAGCACAGGACCTTAGAAATCTCGAACAACTATTTTCAGAGGAAAAAGATGAAGCGAAACAACAATAATGATATCGAGAAGATAAACGAACTACTTGTTGAGACGGAAGAAACACAGGATAAGAATGAGTTTAAATATATTTCATTTTCCATAGATGAGGAAAAATACGGAATAGAAGTCGAGAGGATATTGAAAATCGTTCAAAAGCAAGATATAACAAAAATTCCCGACTTGCCAACATTTGTTATGGGTATTATGCAAATGCAGAACAGGGTGATTCCCATTGTTTCTTTGACGGATAGGTTCGGATTGGAAGGAAACGGGACAGAGGGGTCGGTAATTATCGTTTCCATACAGGGGCAGGAAATCGGGCTTATGGTAGATAAAATTGAAGGGATTAAAGGGATTAACAGAGAGAATATTGTTGATGTCCCTAAAATATTCATAAAGAGAGGTATAAGCTACTTTGCAGGTATAGGCATATTAGAGGACAGCAATATTGTCACATTTCTTGATACGGATAAGATTCTAAAAGAGGAAGAGATAAAGCAAATTGAGAACATTAAACAGGAAAACAATTGATAGATACCTATTTTTCAAAATATCTAATGTAAATTTGTGTGTTTCAATATTGGATTTTCAATCGGTTATAAATATAGACAACAGTAAGAATAAAGTTACAATTTATAAACATAAACGATACAATATAAGAGATTTGGCCGAGATTTTAAAAATAGATGTAAAAGAAAAATCATTATACGGGATTACGAGAGAGAAGGATGTGTACCTTGTTTATAGTATTTTATCCGTGGCATTGCCGGAGAAAATTATTCCCTTCAATCAGAGGATAACAGGTAGAAAATTGTATAAAAATTATATTTTTTTTAAAGGAAATGTCTATTTGCAGATAGACATGGAAAGAATATGAAAAAATTTTCCTATACTATTGCCACATTTTTCTATATAGGTAGATTTCCATTTGGTCCCGGTACTTTGGCAAGCTTTATTTCATTACCGATTTTTTATTTAATACTCAAGAAAATTCTGCTATATATTATTCTTTTGACAGTGATTATAATCGTCGGTGTTTTATCTTCCCGTTCCGTGGCGATGGAAAGCAAGGACAATGATCCTTCTTATGTTGTTATCGATGAAGTGGCCGGAATGGGAGTTTCTCTTTTATTCGCTCCTCAAAATATACTGTACATTGCGGTTGCATTTATTTTATTCAGAATACTTGATATTTTTAAACTACCTTTTATAAAAAAAGTGGAACATATAGGTAACGGTATAGGTATAATGCTTGATGACATACTATCAGGAGCAATTACATTGATTATAATGGTCATTGTTCACAGGTTCGGTATTGTATGAGAGTATCCATATTGACTATTGGCAACGAGATATTATCGGGGAGAATTGTTAATACGAATGCAAGCTTTATTGCATCAAGGTTATATGAAACGGGATTGGATATCGTGCACATATTAACGGTAGCGGATAAAGCGGATGAGATTAAAAAGGCTCTGGATTACTTGATAAACGACAGTGATATTATCATAACAACGGGTGGATTGGGACCTACAAGCGATGATGTTACGAAAAAGGTGATAACAGAATATTTCGGAAAGAAGTTATACCTTGAAGAAGAAATTGCAAAATATCTGTCCGATTATTTAAAAAAGAATATAGATGATAAAAATTTGCGTTCTCAGGCATTAATTCCTACCGAATCCTATTATTTTATAAATAAAGTGGGAACCGCTCCCGGTATTTTGGTGGAAAACGGGAATATAAAGCTTTTCATGTTACCGGGTGTTCCCATGGAGATGAAATACCTGTTCAGCGAATGGATAATCCCTTATTTGAAAAAAAATTTCAGAGTAGATGCGAATATAGTATACAATTTTCGAACATCAACAATTCCCGAGGTTGAAATATTTGAGAAACTGAGCGGTAAAGTAGACAAGAACGATATGTCTTACTTGGGATTTTATCCCTCTTATGGAGTGGTGGATATCAGAATTTCCGGGAAAAGGTCGGACAGAGAGAAATTAGAAGAATTGAGGGATTTGGTTAAAACAGAATTTAAAGATTTCATATTTGAAGAAGGTTCTCGTAAACTCGAGGAGGTATTGGGAGAGTTATTGAAGAAAGAGGGACTTACGCTTGCGGTAGCGGAGTCGTTGACAGGTGGATTGATAGGCAAAAAACTAACTGATATACCGGGAAGCTCACTCTATTTTCTGGGTGGAGCAGTAACATATAGTAATTATGCCAAAATGAAAATCCTCGGTGTGAGAGAAGAGTCTATTAAGCGTTTCGGAGCGGTTAGTAAAGAAACATGTGAAGATATGTTAAAAGGAGTTCGAGAGGTCTTTAATTCGGATTGTTCAATAGCGGTTACAGGCATAGCGGGGCCATCCGGCGGAACGGATAAAAAACCGGTAGGCCTTGTTTATATAGGGGGAAGCATGTTTGACAAATTTGTAATAAAAAGGTATACTTTCCCAGGTAATAGAGATATGATTAGAGAGAGAACGTGTAATTATTCCTTGTTTTTATTGTTAAAATTGTTGGAGTCAAATAAATGAAAAGAATATTTATTGCGGTTGATGTCGAAGAAGAACTCAAGCGCTATCTTGAAAATTTGATTGGTGAGATAGACAGTCTTAACATTCCGAATATAAGGTTGGTTAAACCAAAAAATATACACATAACATTGAAATTTTTAGGGGAGGTAGAAGATGATAGGGTTAATGAAATAATAGAAGCATTAACAGGAATTGATAAAAGGTTTCAAATGAATGTTTCGAAGATTCTCAATGTGGGGGCATTCCCCAACATAAAAAAACCTCACGTACTATGGCTTGGAATTGACGATGGGAAAGAGCAGTTTTCAAAGATGGCGGATTTCATTGATAATTCATTGAGTATTTACGGTTTTGCAAAAAATAACAGGCCCTTTTCTCCGCATCTCACACTCGGGAGGTTCAAGAAACCGATTTCCAATTTACGTTCTTATGTAGAAAAATTAAATATTCCCGACATTGAATTTGGAATAAATAGAATAACAATTTACGAGAGTAAGTTATTTCAAACGGGACCTGTTTATACAGAGATAAAGCACTTCACCTTAAAGAGGAGGAATAATGGCAAACAAAAAAAGTGATAATAATGAACTAAAGGGAAAGGAAAAGGCAATAGATATAGCCTTGAAGCAAATAGAAAAGGAGTATGGTAAGGGAGCTGTTATGCGTATGGGAGGAGATTCTCCTCTTGATGAGATTGGTGTCATTCCAACAGGCTCCATATCGTTGGATGCAGCACTTGGTATTGGTGGTATTCCAAGAGGAAGAGTAATAGAGATTTACGGAGCGGAATCGTCGGGAAAAACAACACTTGCACTCCACATGATTGCGGAAGCTCAGAAACTTGGTGGGGTTGCCGTATTCATAGATGCCGAACATGCCCTTGATCCTGTTTATGCAAAAAAGCTGGGAGTTGATATTGATAATTTGTACATATCACAACCGGATACCGGTGAACAAGCTCTGGAAATTGCCGAGACATTAATAAGGAGTGGAGGAATTGATATTGTGGTAATAGATTCGGTTGCTGCCCTTGTACCCAAAGCGGAGATAGAAGGGGAAATGGGTGATTCACATATGGGGTTACAGGCACGACTTATGTCACAGGCATTAAGAAAACTGACTTCTGTTATTAGTAAATCCAACACAGCGGCTGTTTTTATAAATCAGGTACGCTATAAAATCGGTGTCATGTTCGGGAATCCTATGACTACTCCCGGTGGGCTTGCATTAAAATTTCACTCATCTGTCAGATTGGAAGTGAAACGAATCGGCACAATAAAGAAAGGTGATGTCGCTGTTGGGAATAATGTTCTTGTGAAAGTTGTAAAAAATAAAGTTGCACCTCCGTTCAAAGAAGCGAATTTTGATTTATTGTATAATCAGGGTATTTCAAAATACGGTGAGATTCTGGCTCTCGGGACGAATTTTGGGATAATAGACAAATTGGGTACCTGGTATTCCTATAAAGGGGATAAGATGGGGCAAGGAAAGGATAATGCAATGGAATACCTGAGAAACAACCCGGAGGCATTCAATGAAATTGAACATGAGATTAGAGTTAAATTGGGGTTGCTAAAGGATAAAAAAACAGAGAAATGAAATCGGATGACGACATAAAGGGCAGATTGAAATCTGCCCTCTCTTACTGTTATAAAATATTGAATTATAAACCGTATACAGAATTTGAAATAGCCCAAAAGATAGGGAAAAAATTCGGTGATGATGTGGTTGATCAAACATTGGAAAAACTCAAAAAAGCTCGTTTGGTTGATGATAGGCTATATGTAAAGTTGTGGGTGAATAGTAGAATAAATTCGCATCCCGAAGGAATAATCGTGATGAAATACAAATTGAAGCAGAAAGGAATCCCAAATAGTATTGTAGAAGAGTATTTTTCTCTTAATGAAATAGATGAAAAAGAGATGATCAGAAGTGTAATAGAGAAGAAACTGAAACATTACAATGGAGATAAAAATAAAATGTATAAATATCTATTGGGAAGAGGCTTTAATTCGGAAAATATATCATTGATTCTCAAGGATTTTTAGTATCCAGCATTTTTTCTATAAGATTACCTATAATCATTATTAATTGGGGAAAAAAATCCCATATTACATTTCGGACCGGAGTAAGTTGTCTGCGCGCAATGAGTTCGATGACTCCTATTTCCTTATCTTTGTATAAAATCGGTATGTCTATAAAGGAGATTGGTTCTCTTCCGCTGATTTTATTAAAGCGAGTGTCTGCAACAGGATCTTTTACAAAAACAATTTTTTTAAGTTGAAATGCTGTTCCCGGGGTATCTTCGCCTATCAAAAATTCTTTTTTTGGTTTTAATTCTTTCGGGCAATCTCCTAATGTATGAAATAAAACGAGTTTTTCATTTTGAAATAGGAAGGTCTGGGCATATGAAAGATCAACATAATACATAATATCATTCATTATTCGAGCAAAGGCGGTTTTTGGGTCATTCTCGTCAAAATAAGTAGAAATGGCACTCTTTATCAAATTTAAATAGACATTGTAATTTTTTATTAAATTTGCAGTTTTTTCCTCGGAAGTTATATCTCTTATTGTACCTATAATGTATTTTAAATCTCTATGGAATGTAATCTCGATAATTTTATCTTTGTAATCAATTTTCAAACTCTTGTAATTACTTTCGTAAAGTTTCTCGTATACGTTGAAAATTGCAATGCTGTTATTTTTACCGAACAATGTTTCATTATATATACCATCAAGGGAAGAGATTTTGAAAAGGGAAAAGAAGGACCTATTTGCATAGAGGAGTTTACCTTCAATGTCTGTAACAAACAGCGGAATGGAAAGAACGTTACATAGATCTTCCTTTCTGGGATTAAAACCGGGAAATTTTTTATATTTAGTCATACATTGTTTATAATATGAAAAATTCATAATGTCAATGTAAAGCAAGTATATGTTGACTACATATTTGATTTGAATTAAAATAATATTATGAAAATAAAATTATCACCGGAGGGCTTTTTTGAGGCGATTGCCAAGATGTCAGGCAAATTGCCTCTACCTCTTTTGGAGACCTACTATGGGGGAGCTTATAGTAGAACACTTATTGCGGCTTTACGTCTGGGGATAATTGAAGAATTGAAAGAATGCCCCAAAGGCGCTGATGAAATAGCGAAAAATAGAAATTACAGTTATGAGGGGGTAAGAACATTGCTCAATGCGCTTGCTGGATTCGGTTATATAAATAAAAAGAATAATTTATTTGTTCTAAATGGTATATCAAAAAGATGGTTAATCAAAGATTCTCCGGAATCTATGGTAGATTCTATTCTTTTTGTTGGGTATGTGTTTGATATAATGAATAAAATAGAGGAGATTATTAAAACAGGTAATGTTCCGGAATTTCATTCTTCAGATAAACCAAAGATATTTTGGAAAACATATATGAGAAGCCTTGCAAAATTCGCGAAGTTAACGGCGCACGAGATAGTGAAAAAGTCGATTTACAAAGCTGGCGAACCAAAGAGACTTTTGGATGTTGGGGGAGGGCATGGTATTTACAGTGTGGCATTTTGCAAAAAATTCCCTTATTTGAAAGCGGATATATTAGATTTTCCAATGGCAGTGGATGTGGGAAAGAAGATTGTTAGAGAAGAAGGATATGATGACAGAATAAAATTTATTGAAGGAAATATGCTGAAAGATGATTGGGGACATAACTATGATATGGTTTTGCTTTTTAATGTAATTCATACCGTTTCAAAAGAAGAGTCACAACTCTTGATTAAAAAAGCCTATAATGCTCTTTCTCGGGGAGGAAGCTTGCTCTTGCTTGATTCTGAGAATACGGAGGGTAGTGCTAATATTTCCGCAACAACCGGTTTCAATGAACTTATGTTTTATGTTATTACGGGTAAGTGTACCTATCCTGAAATAGAGATTATAAAATGGATGGAAAAAAGTGGATTTTTCAAAGTTACTAAGAGACATCTTTTAGCAATGCCCATGTCTCTCTATCTGATTGCTTTCAAGTAATTATTCGAAATGTAAAACATTTAGAGAAAAACTTTTGTATCTTCCCCATTCTAATTTTTATCTTTCGTATCTTTTCCATATTCCTGTAATTTTTCCATCATTTTATCAAATTCATCTTTAGTAATATCTCCTTTTGCATAACGTTTTTCAATGATGTCTTTCGCCTTTTCACTGTCTGTATTTTTCATTTTGAAGAGAGAGGCTCTGTTGAATATAAGTAGGAAAAAGATAACTATTATTGCTATTGTAAACATTATTCCCATTCTAAAACCTCCATTGTAAAAATCCTTGTATTTAGAACGTTCGTCTTAAACCAATTTTATTAAATATTTCCCGATTATGAAACTTTAATATAAGATTCTATCAATATAGCAAATAGTAAGTATATCGTACTACCTTTGATATAAAAATTCAAGACTAAATATCTATGAAGGGCGGACAGGTGTAGATATATTAACCGATAATAAGTGAGATGCTGAAACAAGCCCAGTATATACTCGTCACTGTCTTCCTGAATCTATTGCAAGCGGATCTATTTACCCCAAAACTATTTTACCTACTTGACCCAATTCCAATACTGTGATACATTCAACAAGATATTTATGGAGTGTTTTTCAAAAGGAGGAAATAATGAAAAACGTATTTATTACATTGCTAATTGTTGTTTTAATTCCACTCTTTGCATTTTCAAATGACATGGATCCCAATGCTTTTCCCGTTTCCAACACAAGCATTACAACACAATCAAATTACGACATCGGTGCCTATGATCCGGTAAAAAACACCAGATGGGGAACGGATGTTCAGATCTATTCCGGAAATGTGAATTATATTTCTTACGATTATGACAGAAACACACACAACCTGTTTTCCCTTGTTATAACGAATCATGGTGGTTCTGACGACAGTATTAACATTTACAAATCCGCCGATCTCGGAAGTACATGGTATCTATGGAACACATATACTATGCCAAGTGTTCCCGCTTACACGGCAAAACTTCTCGTAACTGACAATGCAGACACGGCATGGGTAAGTTATGTACTTAACTTTCAGGATTATTACGGTGGAGAATTATATTGGATGAGAATTTTGGAATCGGATTCCACGTATGCGTCTATTATGCACATATCGGATTTGGATGGTGATACGATTTACTCATTTGATGCGGCTTACAGAGACAGTATGATATATATAGCATTTTGTGGAATAGATACGTCGGTGAGCTCTTCACCCTACATAATTGCCGAATCGTATAATATTAACAACGGGAGCGGTTGGACAAACAAAACAGGGCTCTATGTAAATCCCGTAACAACTGCACCACCTGCGGTATCGGCCGGTAAAGACGGCAATGTTTTCGTGGCTATCCTGGAAAACCGTCTTCATCAGGACACAATGAACATTAGGCTTAAAAAGAGTTCAAATTTCGGTGCTTCTTGGAGTGGTACGGTTCCTGTTAGCAATAATACCGGAAATTTCCCGTTAAGTAACATTTCATGTGCCGCCTCAAACGACAGTATTGTTTGGGTAGGTCTTACCTTCGATGTAAACGGGGATAAAAATTGGGGATACTATTACAGCACAGATGCCGGGGTTACTTTTAATTATTCAGCAATATATTATACTGCGGGGCATTCTTCATGGGATCAGGATCTCGGTTCAATGTCCATGGCAAAAGCAAACTCTTTCTTAACCGTGGCATTTAAAGAGGATACAAGCGGTATGCATAATGTTGTTTTCGGATATATTATGCCATCCGACCCTTCCCATTTTTACAATGATACTTTAGAGGTAATAAACGATAACTGGGCAACAGGTACATTTGCTCCCGTCGCCGGAACAAAAATTACAAAGGTGGGTTCTTTCTACTATACTAATTCTTCTGTTCTCTATGCCGGTTGGGGACCTCAGAATGTTTATTTTGATGCGTATAATTTCACAGGCGTAAAGGAAAAAGTAGAAAATAAAAAGAATGTTGAATTTTCCGTTTCGGCTACATCAATTTCGAGAAATAATGTTGATATAAAACTTACACTTGGAAAAACGGCAAATGTCAAAGCCACCATATACAACTTAAACGGACAGAAAATAAAAACACTTGTAAGTGGAAAGCGAGAAAGTGGTGTATATAACCTGAAATGGAACAGAAGAGATAGCAATAATAATAGAGTCGCAAGCGGGATCTATCTAATCAGAGTATCAGCTGACAACAGTACAAAGACAGGAAAGATCGTAATTATAAAATAAAAAGTTTATTTCTTGTAGAAGAGGCGGTATTTATACCGCCTCTTTTTTTATAACTTATTGACAATAGAATCAGTTCTGATATTCTTATTTTATGAAAAAAGACAATAATAATATTCGTTCAACAGTGTTTATAGCTCTTTTCTCTGCTACTGCTATAGCATTGGGATATGCCCTTGTTGCATTGCCAAATATAGAACTTGTTACTGCAACGTTATTTGTAACCGGTATGATTTTGGGGTGGAAGAGAGGAATATATGTCGCTGTTATAACATATTTAGTGTTTTCCTTATTTAATCCTTTCGGTTTTCCCAATCCATTGCTACTCATTGCACAGGTAATAGGAGCTATAATTGCAGTTGTTGCCGGCGATCTGTCAAACAAGTATGATAATCCTATTTTCTTTTTCTTTTCAGGATTTTCAGTAACACTTATATATGATGTTATTACGAATATAACGGGATACCTTGTATTTGTATCTAAACAAACATTTATAGCTTATTTGATAGGTGGATTGTCATTTGCAGCAGTTCATATCGTATCTAATATATTGATTTTTATTATTCTCTTATACCCTTTAAGAAATGAAATCAAGAAACTTAGATCTTAAAATATCTTCGGTTAATTACTTGAATTATTGAAAATAATTTAATATTATTGAATAAAGGAGGTGTTTTGCTATTACCATTGAAGAATATATTTATTTTAACCGGTGCCGGTATTAGCGCAGAATCGGGAATACCAACTTTTAGAGGGGAAAATGGGTTGTGGAAAAATTATAAAATAGAGGACGTAGCAACACCTGCCGCTTTCAATAAGAATCCACGTCTTGTATGGGAATTCTATTATGAACGAATAGATAAAATTCTGAATGCAAAACCCAATAATGCTCATATTGCTCTAAATAGATTGGTAAAAGCAGGTGAAAACATAAATATAGTAACGCAAAATGTTGACAATCTTCACGAAAAGGCGGGAAGCAAAAATGTTATTCATATGCATGGGGAGATTATGCAAGCCGTATGCCCGAATTGCGGGGCAATATACGATGCAGCGAAAGCGGATCGTCCTCTTCCTAAATGTAAGAAATGTGACAGTATGTTGAGACCGAATGTTGTCTGGTTCGGGGAAAAGCCACGATTTCTGGAAAAAATATATAAATTACTTACAAATTCTTCAATTTTTATTTCAATAGGAACTTCCGGGGTTGTCTATCCTGCATCGGAATTTTACATTATTGCAAAAGAATCGGGTGCAAAAACGATATTCCTTAACATTGAGGACCTTCACATAAGGACCGATCAGTATTTTCTGGGAAAAGCGGCCGTTTTACTTCCTCATTTAGTAAACAAATGGATTGAGCATGATGGGATATTGTTTAATTAAGCAGATTCTGTAAGTATTTGTTCAATATATGCGAGTGTTTCTTTCCCTGTATTTTCCCATTTAAATTGTTTTGCCCATTTTAAGGCTCCACGGCGGAAATTTGTGTATCGTTTATCATCTTCCAACATGTAAACGATTTTTGAGGCAAGGTCGTTTATATTACCATATTCATACAATAGTCCGGATTCACCGTTATTGACAGAATCCCTAAGTCCGGGAACGTTACTTGCAACAACCGGAGTTCCACATGCGTTTGCCTCTATATTTACCAACCCCCATCCCTCAATTAGGGATGGATATACGGAAATATATGCTTCCCGGAGAATTTTAACTTTTTCTTTCTGAGATACATAACCGGTGAATTTAATGTGTTTTTCGAGATGTAGTTTGGTCGTCAGCTTTTTCAGTGCATTTTTGTAATCTCCTTCCCCTACAATTATGAGATTTGCATTTATTTTCTCCAACACTCTAGGGAGGGATAGAATTATATGTTGTATGCTCTTATATTTCTTTATACGACCGACGTAAACGATTGTTTTTTTATCGGGTTTTTTATAATATGATGTGATATTGTATGTGTCATGATCGATACCGCAAACGATTGTTTTTACTTTATTTCCCGGAATTCCTCTTCTTATCACATCGTCTCTCGTGCTGTCCGAAATCACTTCAAAAAATGAATTTTTGTAAACTCTCTTAATGGGTATTTCGGAAAAATAG
>Ga0190359_1001957_pt1 | contig 12560 bp, 10 predicted proteins | sample 48721823_MG_FD_161269 | JGI IMG/M metagenome (GOLD analysis project Ga0190359, IMG submission 161269) | Hydrothermal vent microbial mat bacterial communities from Southern Trench, Guaymas Basin, Mexico - 4872-18-2-3_MG | ecosystem: Environmental > Aquatic > Marine > Hydrothermal vents >...
GGTGATACGGTCTTCCGGTATGGCGGTGAAGAGTTTTGAGGGTATGCCCATGCAGGATGCCGCGGTGCTGATGGATCGTTTCCGACGCAGTGTCGCTTCAAAAAAATTTATCCTGCGCAGACATGAAAAATTTCGCCGGCAGAACTCAAAAAAAGATCGGGGTGAAGAGGATGGTCATCCCTTTATTAATATTACTTTCAGCGCCGGATTGGGGTGCAGGGACTTTCCCGGTGAAGATTCCAGAGATATTATAGAGCAGGCAGACAAGGCACTGTATAAAGCAAAAGAAAATGGCAGAAATTGTGTGTTTTATTATGGGCCGCCGAGGAAAGAACAATAACGAAGATATACAGACTGTTAAATATTCAACTCCACAATATCCCCATCCTCCAGCACATGATCACGATGTACCATCTGACCGTCAAACACATTCTTGCCCCAGACCCGGGCGTTTTTCAGTTTCTGTAAAAAATCCAGATGCACCTTTGCCGCGAAATCCTCGACCGTGCTGCCGGTTTTCAATATAAAGGGCGCAGTCATATCAGGCTCCTTGTTGCGTGCCTTGGAGTAGACACGGATAATTTTAAGGTGTGCAACTATAGCACGCTTTAAATCTCCCATATTGCGACCGGTTTTAACCGACGCAGCCACAACCGGCCATTGCTCTTCAAGAAGCTCGGTGAAAATAGCAAGGTTTTCATCACAGCTTTCATCGTCATATTTGTTGGCAAACAGTAAAAAGGGGATGAAAGAGACAAATCGTGACATATCATAGGTATCCTTTTTCCGTCGTGCCACAATTCGGTGCTCTTCAAGAAACGAAATCGTTTTTTCGAGCTGTTCCAGCGGATCGGTGGTAATATCAAGGACAATGAGTGCCAGATCGGTTCGCCGTATCAGATCGAGCAGATCCGGCTCAACATAGTCGGCATTAAGGGGCGGGGTATCCACAAGCTGGATCTGTATATCCGATAACGGCATCATACCGGGGAGAGGTTTCCAGGTGCTCATAGGGAAATCAGCAACCTCAGGAGTTGCATGGGTGAGTGCGGCTACCAGTGATGATTTGCCGGTATTGGCAGGGCCGATAACCATAACCTGGCCGGCACCCTCTTTTTCTATACGGAATGCAATGTTTCGTCTGGTCTGTGATTTTTTATTCCCGGCCTGGTCCTTGAGCTTTGATATCCGCCGTCGCAGGTCAGCCTTGAGCTTGTCGGTACCCTTATGCTTGGGCATGATCATAAGCATCTCTTCAAGACAGGCGATCTTCTCGGCCGGGGTCTTTGCAGTGCGAAAACGCTCTTCAGCGGCGTAATAGTCTGGTGGGAGGTTTGCTGGCATATAGTAAATATAAATAAGTAATTAATGTTGATAGAAATGGCCAATTCAGCGTCATTCCGGTATGCTCTTAAGCCGGACCGCGCAACAGTTGCGATTACAACCGCTGATTATAATGCCCGGATTATTAGCCACGTTCACCAGGCCTCGCCACAAGCATACGGGAATGACGATTACCACGGGATACCGATCACAACCCCTGGAAAAAAACCGGTTTCAATTGCACCTTCCCGTAAATCTCCGGTTCCAGTTTACAAAGCAGCTTATCCTTCCCCTGCGGCAGTATGCTCTGCGATTCAGAGGGCGGGCGGATACAAGGCTCTATTATCGGCATGAGAATAATATAGTAAAATGGGATACCTTAAAAAACAAGCCGCCCTGCATGAAGGCGGCTTGCCTGTATATCAATCTGTAAATACACTGTTACTATGGTATAAGAATATTTATTGTTTTGTTAAAGCCGTCGGTTTTCATATGGCACAGGTATAATCCGGCGGGAAGTGTTTTATCATCCTGCAAGGAAATAGAATGATTTCCGGCTGTCTGTCGGCCTGAGACAAGAGTACGAATCAGTTTTCCCTGTATCGAATAGAGTTTGATACTCATTTTTTGCTCGCAGTTGCCGGGAATCCGATAGGCTATTCTGGAGCCGTCATACCGAAAAGAATAAGTGTGAGCAGTATTCGAAGTCGAAGAGATTCCTGTTGGAGCACCTTTAATAGTGAAATCATCGATACACATATCACCGCACCAGGTTGACCCGGTTTTACCGCGGAATCTGAAACGTACCCGCTCACCGACATAATCGGTAAGGTCCTCTTTTACCTCGAACCATGGATCACCGTGATCGTCGGTTAAATTGATAACCCCTTCTTTCCATGTGCCGTCCACTGAAATATCAACATAGATATTGCCCATGGTATTTGAATCACTCTTCATATGCGCCCAGAAAATGAGCTCCGGATCATTTAACGATGTCAGATCGAACTTGGGAGTGATCATTCGGGCTTCTTTGTCGGGATTATTTGGATTGGAGGCCTCAATATACACATAATTGCCGTTGCCGGAGGTATGATCACCGGTCGGGCCCGTGCTTTCGTACTGCTGTGACGGAGTCGGGCCGGAAAGTACTATCCAGTCAAAGTCATCACCGTCAAGCTGCTCCCATTTCTCCGAAAGCGGTCGGGTGGAACCGGTATCCATATCGTCAAAGTTCTGCTCATAAGGATAATCCGCAATAATAAATTCTTCGATAATACTGAAAGGGGCTTCACTCTCATTCAGCACCGTATCGTTTTCAATGCTTGCTATTTTTACTTTGTAATCATCTCCTACTTCAAAGTCTGAGGTAATATCCACGGAAAATTCACCGTCGTTTTCAGTAGATGCCGCTAATTCCTTTACCTGGGTACCTCCCTTAAGAAGGTCGATCTTAACATTCCCTTCAACATTGCTGAACCATTTTATAGTACGGGTGCTGTTCTGTTCCCACTCTTCTCCGCCGTTGGGTACCGATACCGTCAAAGCAAGCGCACCGCCGCCGAAGTACCAGGGAGGGCCCGAGTCATCACCGGAAATACCGTATCCCTGGTATCCGATTTCCTGCATAGCCTCTTCCATGGACTGTTTCATCTCCATTTTCTGTGCTATGGCTTTCTCCATGAAACGGGCAAATACCCGCTCAGATTTACCGACAGCCAGACTGATATCGCCGCCTGCAAAGAAATAGACACCGGCATTGATCATGGTTCCCTGAAACGGTTCATTGTGACAGTAGCATGAATTAAAGACAAATGATTTTCCTTCCATATCGCTGGCGCACTGAGTGACGGTGGAAGTGGAAAACCGTGAACCGTCACCAAGAACTATCATTGTACTCGTTCCGTGCCCTATACGACCCCACATTTTCAGTTTAGGACAGGTAAGGTAATTCTTAATAGTAGTCAGCGCCTCCTGCGAGCCTATCAATTTGACTGATTTATGGCCGGCACCGGTGGCGGTATTATAGGCGTTTTCAGCTCCCTCAACTGCGGTCTGGAACTCGGTAATAGCCGAAAAAACACATTCAACATCCGGATCCGGGCAGGTCTGGCACTCTTCGGTATCTTCTCTGTACTCCGTCTCTACATAATCTTTGATTACATCGACAACCCTTCCCTCGTCAATATCTACCCTATAACAGACAGCGAGATAGATATCGGAGCGCAACAGGTACACAACGAAATAATCGGAGACGCCGCCCATCCCGGTATAGACTGTAATGTCAGCTTTGTAATAGGGATGCTCCTTTAATTCAAAATCCAATGCCCCCGCCACCAACTCACGAATTGCATCATTGGACATCCGCGGTGCTCCATTATTATACGCACTAGAGATGGTATACGTTATATCCGCTGCAAAGAGAGCAACAACAGCAGTCAGTAACAGAACAAACGCTTTGGTAAATGACGACATATACTTTCCCCCTCTCTTTCATGGAGACTAATGGTATATATAAAACTGTAATTGCCTGAAGAAAATTTTGAGACGAGCACAGTATCTGACAGGATTTCTCCCATGCAATGCCTGCCAATTAACGGGTTAAACAGAGTGTTTTTTAACAAGAGAAGTTATTACGTGTACACATTTTACTTCAAAATGATGATGGTATGAAATTTCTCCCCTGCTCTCCCATATATTTTATAATATATCCCAAAATTTTTCAAAATATTAATTTAATTAATTAAGCGGATAAAAAAATTTGGTGAATATTTTTATAAAGCATAAATATAATGGCCATATTTGAAAATAACTGTGGATTATTTAGATTTTTATTGCATGTTGTGCGGATAATTCTGTTTATTGGAGGATTGTTACGAAAAACGTTCAAACCAGGTACTTTTCGGATAGACATTAAATAGAGGTAATACACCGTTTGCATAAAAAAGTATCGGATGATTTTTTCAGCCCGTAAGTCATATCTCTGAACCGGTTAAAGTCCGGGGAATGCCAGATCTCATACAGGCTCTTCTCGGCAACGTTCCCCACGATATCCAGTCCATGCAGCAGGCAACCACGTTGACGTTATGCAGAATGGGCATGTGGTGAAGCGGGTGCTGGGAGTAGAACGGCGAATCAATATTGTAGCATCCTTTCAACATTTTTCGCGGGGGCATGGAGTTAATTTCCTCTGTGGCAACCAGGCCGCCGCTGTCCCAGGGCTCGGTAATAAAAGGTACCAGTCCCATATCCTCCCAGAACTGAACTGTCTTTTCAAGTTTCGGGATAATGGAGTTGAATTTGATAATGTTTGCCCCGATAACGAACGGAGGTTTCAGTGAAGCCAGGTACCGCACATTTCCCATGGTATCCTCAAAGTCAAGTCCCGGCATCAGACGGTGAAAATCCTCCGGATCAATTCCCTCGATACCTATTGTCAGCAAATCCAGTTTAGAGGTTGCCAGCCGGTCGGCAATGTCTCTGGTAATCAGCGCCCCGTTGCTGTTGAGTTGAATGGTGGTGTCAGGCATCTTCTCCTTGATAAAGTTAACCCGCTCTATAATTCGGGGGTCAATGAACGGCTCATTCATAAGGAATGCGCAGATTATTTTTACCGGATGCCGAGCGGATTCTTCTATTAGAGTTGTTGCATAATTTGTTTTTAGGGGTTAAAAAGTGCTTTTTTTTAAGTATAAACAGCATATTTTTCATGTTAATTTTAATTATGCAACAAGTCTATTATCTTCCTGAAAAGCTCATCCGACATTTTAACGTGAGGAACATCCGGTTTTACCAGCGGATGCGGGCAGCCGACACAGCGCGAGTTACAGTGTGTGAGTGTCTGTATCGAAATAAGGTCCGGGAAATCCCGCATCCCCCGTCTCCGTATAATACCCGGGAAGGTCTTCCTTAGGAGCAGGTCTGCTCTTCTCCGAATTTTGGTAGTTATGTTCATACATCATATCCTCATATCCGTTATTATATAATATTGCATACCTTTTTTTGAAGTGTTTTGCGGATAATCGGGAAAACATCTTTAGTAAATTATGGGAGATAATGTTTCTGATACTGTTTCTGATACTAGTATAGTGTAACATTTAAACTCTCGTATAACAAAACCATGTTTTTTTTATGACAACCTAAAAAGAAGGTTGTCATGGCTATAAGATATCGGGTTACTCTTTCTGATGAAGAGCGCAAAATGCTTACTAAAATGACAAAGAACGGTAAAACTCCGGCAAAGCGTTTCCTAAATGCCAGAACACTTCTGCTATGTGATGCAAGTAAAAATGCACCCAACTGGCGAGTCAGTGATGTGGCCGAAGCACTTGGTGTTACATCCCGGGCAATCGAGCATTTAAAAAAACGATTCGTTGAGGATGGGCCCGAAGTTGCCATTGGCCGAAAGCAACGCGAAAAATCTCCTGGTGGAAAGAGACATGTTGAAGTAACTGAGCGTCGTACAAAAGTAGATTGGGTACATTTTATAAAATCAATGCTTGAAGGTCGATATCCAGAAGCAATTAAAGTCATCCTTGTAATGGATAATCTCAATACACAAAGTATTTCTTCTTTTTATATAGCATTTCCGCCAGAAGAAGCGAAACGTTTAGCAGATTGTCTAGAAATTCATTACACGCCAAAGCATGGTAGGTTGGCTCAATATCGCAGAGATTGAGTTGAGTGTTTTGAAGAGTCAGTACCTTGGGCGAAGAATTCCGGCAATTGAAATTATGCGTGATAAAGTAAAGGCATGGGAAAGTCATCGAAACAGCCGTAAACCTAAAGTTAATTGGCAATTTACAACATATATTGAAGGCCGGATGTCAAAAAAAATACTCTCCTCAGGCAGTTTTTTTACATCCACAGAAACTGCGTTATAACACTGCTGCTCGTATCGCATAGAAATATTTTCCCCCGATCGACACGGGGTTATCAGCTTTGACAATTTTTACAACAACTTCTTTTCAACCGCTGTCTCGAAATTCAAATAAGGTTGACGGAATGACCTCCGTTCCAAACATACATTATGAATCACGATATGTGTGTTCCTTGTTTCTGTTTCGGTATTACGCATATATTTATACCTTTGTAAAGATACTCACCATCCTGGACTTCTTGAAAGCCCTCAGAATCTGTACGGTACCCCGCGGATCCATTCAAAAAGCTAATGATGGTTGCAGGTCTGTACAAGTACCTGTCCGGTTGCTTCAGGGTTATTCCGCGAGGGCGGCGGTCTACTATTATCTGTTCAATTTCCAGTACCATTAAATCTGACACCCAGGAAATCATCACACATTATAATAATTTTTACTTCCATATTTTATGTCAAAGCCCTTGGAATATATAAATCACGCCATAGTACTATCCTTCGGGTGCTTTTATACTGCAGTTTGTTACGCAGTGGTTCAATACAGCCATCCTGATGGAGACCGTTCTGTATATGGGTGAATGTGGCAGCTCGTTTTCTCACAAAAAAGTGGCGTCTCCGCAGAGGTCACGAACGGTTCTCATTTCTTTGGGATAGGCATATGCCACAGGAAATTGATTCGTTCGGAGTAAATCGGCGATACCTCTGGCATCTGCCGTGTCGGTCTTATGTTTCGAGCTTATTTTCCTTTTGATATAGAGCGCATGACCGATGCAGCAGGGAATATTATTCTCCGTAAGCAGGTCAATAAGCCAGTACCAGTTACAGGTTGACTCGACACCGACAGTAATATCTTTTTCCCGGGGGGACAGGAAATCTAAAACCAATTTTTTCGAGCACACCATTGTTTTTTTCTTCTGAATCTTTCCTTTTTTGTCCATAACGCATGCAGTCAATTTATTTGCATGCAGGTCAATGCCACAAACGTATTTTGCAGATACCTGGTAAATCATGGAGGCCTCCTTGTACAGGTGGTGGAATGGTTTTAATTTAATTATACCATAACCCTTGTATAACCCTGTTCAGGGATGGCCTTCATACTAATATCAAACAAATGGTGCTCCGCTAACGCTCCGGGTTGCGCCACATTGCCGCTGGGACTAGAGGAAGGGGTTTATAGGCGGCAACGTCACCATTTTTCGGCCGTTGTCAATTAAACTGGCTAACTATAGGCGAAAAGAAGAAACCGGCTCTTTTTTAAGGAATTGATTTATAGTAGAATATGAAAAGACTTATTTTTAAAGAACAAAGAATTTTTTGTGCCTGAAGAATCACCCAACATCGTGTTGGGCTGAAGAAAGAAAAGAAACCGCAAAATGATTTTAGACAACGAAAATAAGAATTTAAAAGTACATGAATGGATTATTAAATACACATCCGAAGGCAACTTTGATATTGTTACTGGATACTTCACTATAGGAGCGTTATCATATATTAGTAACCGTATTAATGATAAAATCAAAGAATTCCGGTTTGTTTTAGGTGACATTGTTAATGTTGGCAGTTTAAAAGAGAAAACACTGGATTTGTTGAATGAGAACATTTCTGTTGAGGCCGCATTAAAATTAAACAAACTTGCCAAAGAGGTTGTTCATTTTCTTCAACAGGAAAACGTTCATACAAAGACATTGGAGCCGAATTTCTGTCATGCTAAAGCCTATCTTTTTAAATCCATTACTAACGACCCGCAAAAAGAATTCTTTATAACCGGCAGCTTCAATTTAACTGAGGCCGGAATAGGCTTGAAACATACCAATAATGTTGAACTGAATATTGCCGGCTTTGGCTCCGACCCACAATACAGAGAACTGATTGACTGGTTTTCTGCTCTCTGGAAGAAACCACAGGCTCATGCGCAAAAAACATTGTTGGATGAAGACGGAAAACCATACAAAAAAGATTTTAAACAATATCTCATCAATGAGATTCAGAAAATATTCATAGAATACACGCCCAAAGAGCTTTATTACAAAGTATTATTTGAGCTATTCGGAGAGCAGATTATTAAAGACCAGGATAATCCTGAGTTTAACCGTCAAGTCGGCAGACTCGAGAACACCATCATATACAATAGTCTTTATGAGTTTCAGCAGAAAAGCGTATTGAGTCTCATTAAAATGCTTCAAAAATATAACGGAGCTATTCTTGCAGATGCGGTTGGCTTGGGGAAAACATGGAGTGCCTTGGCAATTATGAAATTTTATCAGCTACAGGGAAGAGAAGTAATTCTTATCTGTCCCAAAAAGCTGCACAATAACTGGCTGAAATATCTGAAAAACCAGAATTCAAAATTTGAAAAAGACCAGTTTGAGTATTTCATTCGCTTTCATACAGACCTTCATACGGAAAGACTGGAAAAATATACGGATAGAGCTGACAAACTATTCATAAACGAAAAACCGAAGCTTTTTGTTATAGACGAAAGTCACAACCTCAGAAACGATAAATCAAAAAGATATAGGTGTCTTGTACAGGAAATTTTAAGTAAAAATGAAGATTTTAAAATCTTAATGCTTTCCGCTACACCCATTAACAATTCTCTTCAGGATATCCGTAACCAGTTCAAATTAATTGTCGGCGGTGATGCTTATGGATATTATGACTCTTTGGGCATAAAAAATATCGACTACACTTTTAGAGCAGCGCGAAAATCATTCAATGAATGGCGAGAAGAAGAAAGACCCCGCATAGGTGATTTCATAAGAAAACTGCCGTCAACATTCTTTAAGCTGACGGACTCTCTTATTGTAGCAAGAACCAGAAAAATGATTACCGGTGATGCGGACTCAATTAAATTCCCAAAAAGAGAAAAACCGGAAAACATATTTATAACGCCGAAGCTAATTGGAAACTTTGAGAGTTTTGAAGAATTATTCGACCACTTTCCCCCGCTTCTTTACGGATATCAGCCTTCTTTTTACGCTAATCAGGAAGAACAAATAGACATCCTGCATGACGAACGTCAGAGAGAAATGTTTCTTGTAAAGATGATGTACATACTTATGGTAAAGCGCCTGGAATCATCCTGGTATTCATTTCACCTTACTGTTGATAAAATCCTGTCTCATCATCAGAGTGTTCTGGATAAAATCAAGAACTACCAGAAAAACCGGAAAAACGATACGCTTAACAATGGCGAGACACAAACAAGTTTATTTGGAGACGACGAGATAGAGGAAGATTTTGACGAATTTGCCATAGGGAAAAGACGGCCTGTTAGTATAGCGGACATTGATAATGCCGGAAATTTAAATGCTTATAAAAAAGATTTAAAAAAAGATATTGAAAGCCTTCAATTGTTAAAATCGAATCTACAGCAATTTGAAATTTCAATAGGCAATGAAATAAAGAAGCCGGTCAATTATAAAAGTAAAGACGATAAACTGCAAATTCTCATCGAAAAAATTCTGAAAAAACAATCCAATGAGAAAAACCGCAAAGTTATCATTTTCACTGTTTATAAAGATACAGCCTTTTACCTTTTTGAACAGCTGAAAGAAAGAGGTTTTAAAAGGATAGCTGTTGTCAGCGGCGATGCTGCTAATACGGATGATTCGAATATAACAACAAAGAAGTTCGAACCCATTCTTGAAAGATTTGCACCATTTACCAAGTTATTTATGGAAAAAGAATGGGATATTGATTCTGAAATACAACAATTACCATTACATAAGCAGTATGAAAAGTGGCAAGACTGGATTGCGGAAAATGACGCGAAGACCTATGATGCTATCAAAAATCCTATTGATATTCTTATTGCAACGGATGTCCTGAGTGAAGGCCAGAACTTACAGGATTGTGACATGGTCATTAATTACGATATTCACTGGAATCCGGTAAGAGTCATTCAAAGAATGGGTAGAATCGACCGTATCGGCTCGCCCAATAAAACTATTTACGGAATAAATTTCTGGCCCTCCGATAATATTAACACTTACCTGAATTTACAGGGTAGAATTGAACAGCGCATGGCAGCCATGAAGCTTGCAGGCTCAGAAGTGAACATCGAGTTTACCGATACTTTTAAGGAAATGGCGCATGATGAAAAGTTGGAGCAGAAACAAAAGGCGCGAATGCTTGAACAGATGCAGACCAGTTGGGATGACATTGAAGTCAGTGAACAGGGGCTTGGGTTTGACGATTTGTCACTTGAAAGATATAGACAGGAACTTCTGAACGAACTCAGGGATAATGAGAAAAAATACCGCGAAATGCCGAAGGGTGTTTACACCGGTTTTAAAGCGGATAAAGAAATTTGCCCGGAATCAGGAATTATTGCTTTGCTTGGTTATCCTGCGAGACCGGCCAAGGTAGAGAGCCATGCTTACACATCCTATGACCTGATATATATAGACAATAATGGAAAACAGGTATTATTAAACCAGAAAGAGATTCTTGATGCGCTGACGCAGCATAGAGATTCACAGCGATATGTGCCGGAAGATATAGAACGTGGAGAAGAACAGAGCATTAAATTATTATCCGATGCTGTTAAAAACTGGCTGAAAAGCCAAGCAGTTGAAGAAGAAAAGCAGCCGGACGGGACCGTAAAAACAAGAATGGGCAAAACAGCACGGGATATTATTGATAAAATTAAAACAGGTGATAAAAGCGCCCTTACTCAATTAAAACAGAATAAATCTTTGAGTGATAAATTTAAACTTGAAAATTTTGATTTAATTGTCTGGTTTTTGATAAACTGATTGAAGACATTCAATCACACAATACGATTATTACTATTAAGGTACAAACATAATGGCCAAGAAGATTGATACATCGCATTACCGTAAACTTCTCAGTGAAATCCTCAGCAAAATACAAAAATCACAAATACGCGCGTTCAGCTATGTAAACAGAGAACTGATAAAGCTTTACTGGGACATAGGAAAACTTATTGTTGAGCGGCAAGATAAATACGGTTGGGGAAAATCCATTGTGGAAAAGCTTTCAAAAGACCTTGAAAAGAACCTGCCGGGCACACAAAGCTTTTCCGCCAGAAATCTCTGGTTTATGCGCCAGATGTTTTACGAGTATACCACGGTTCCGGAAGCTGACAAAAATGTGAAACAGCCTGTTTCAGAACCTGAAAAACTGAAACAGCTTGTTTCAGAAATACCATGGGGACAGAATATCCTGATTTTGCAGAAGGTAAAGAATCTCGAAGCAAGGCTGTATTATCTTAAAGCCACTGCTCAAATGAGGTGGAGCCGCAATGTTCTGCTTAACCCAATTAAAGCCAACGCATATTTGCGCCACCGCAGGGAAATAAAACAGCATAATTTCCAGAAAGCGCTTCCTGTGCATATGGCAGAACAGGCAGGTGAAGCGCTTAAAAGCAGATACAATCTCGATTTTCTCGGTATCGCCAAACCGGTTCTTGAAAGAGAGTTTGAAACACGGCTTGTGGAGAGAATAAAGCAATTCATTCTTGAACTGGGTTACGGTTTCTGTTTTATCGGCAATCAATACAAACTGAAACTGGGAAACAAGGAATATTTTATTGATTTATTGTTTTATCACCGCATTCTTAAATGCCTGGTGGCAATAGAACTTAAAGCTACTGAATTTAAACCGGAATACGCTGGTAAGATGAATTTTTATTTAAATATTCTCGACAAGCATGTCAAAACCAAAGATGAAAATCCTCAATAGGAATTATCCTCTGTGCTGAAAATCGAAGTTGAATACGCCCTGCATGGAATAGAAAAGCCTGTTGGCGTAGCTGACTATATTCTTACAAAACGCCTGCCCAAACCATTTAAGGGGAAACTGCCGACTGCCAGAGAACTTGAAAAACATATAGCCAAAGATTAACAAAGACCTTGATAATGAACCTTACAAAATTCAAAACTGATGACTTTTATTCCGCACTCAAGTCTTTTTTCAATAGTCTGAATGTCCCGCTCGATTACATAAGTAAAGACAGCGTTCCGCCTTCTGAAATTTTAAAGACCACATTCAAAACAAACTCTCCGTCTTTTAAATTGATTAATGATGTTTACTTCCTGGGTATTGTTGATGATGCGGTATTCGAGGGCAACAAGGGTTTCGCTCCTGAAAAGATAAAGGCAGACTATGACGGCATTCTGATTTTCGGCATTACGCTGCATAAACGTGAAAAAGAGCTGCTGCCGACCCGCAGCCAGTTAGCTGAAATTACCCGTGCCCTTAATCGGGAATTTCATTATACACCGGTAGTCGTTGTTTTCAAATATTCCGGTAACGATGATAATTACATAGCCTTTGCCAGTGCCGAAAGAATCAAATATAAACAGGATTGGCGGGAAGGAGAAAAAGCAGGAAAAATATC
>Ga0190359_1001958_pt1 | contig 12553 bp, 9 predicted proteins | sample 48721823_MG_FD_161269 | JGI IMG/M metagenome (GOLD analysis project Ga0190359, IMG submission 161269) | Hydrothermal vent microbial mat bacterial communities from Southern Trench, Guaymas Basin, Mexico - 4872-18-2-3_MG | ecosystem: Environmental > Aquatic > Marine > Hydrothermal vents > Microbial...
GTGTGTGCTAAAAAGAAAAAATAAAGTGAAATTGGGGAGATAAAAATTGGCATCACCTAAAAGAAGAAGGACTCAGAAGAAAAAGGTCCGTGTTGAGCCGCACGGAAAAGCCCATATAAAAGCAACCTTTAACAATACCATTATTTCGATTACCGATATTTATGGTAATGTAATTTCCTGGGCTTCGGCCGGGGTTGTGGGATACAAAGGTTCCCGTAAAAGTACCCCTTTTGCCGCTCAGATAGCCGCCGAAAATGCAGCCAAACAGGCAATGGATATGGGCTTACAAAGTGTAGATGTGGAAGTTAAAGGACCTGGCTCCGGCCGTGAAGCAGCCATTAAAGCTTTACAGGCAGCAGGTTTAAATATTTTATCAATTCGTGATGTGACACCCATTCCTCATAATGGGTGCAGGCCACCAAAGAAAAGACGCGTTTAAAGTTATGGAGATGGTAAATGGCAAGATATAAGGGACCAAGAGGAAAAATCGTTCGCAAGTTTGGCGAAAACATTTTCGGAAATCCTAAGTTTGACCGGTTGTTGGCAAAAAAGCCCTATCCTCCCGGTCAGCATGGAATGAAACGAAAAAAAGTTAGTGATTACGCCTTACAGTTACGTGAAAAACAAAAAGTAAAATACATGTATGGCTTGTTAGAAAAACAATTCCGCCGCTTTTTTACTAAAGCGGAACGTATGAAAGGCGTAACAGGCGAAAATCTACTTCAGCTTTTGGAGAGTAGGTTAGATAATACCGTTTATCGTTTAGGTTTCGCCACAACCCGTGCTCAGGCACGTCAAATGGTATTGCACCGTCATATTATGGTGAATGGACGTGTGGTGAACATTCCTTCATTTATTTTAAAACCTGGTGATATCATTCAGGTAAGAGAGAAAAGCCGTCGTTTGGCCATGTTCCACGAAGCTTTAAAGAGGGTAGATGCCGATCGCATGTTGCCCTGGTTAGAATTGGATAAAGCCAACATGACGGGTAAATTCCTCGACCATCCAAAACGCGAGGATATTCCTGTCAATGTTCAGGAAAGTATGATTGTAGAGTTGTATTCTAAGTAAACAAAGTAATTATTGGAAGATAAGGTGGTTATGAACTTATCGAATTTTCAAATGCCGGAAAAAATTGAAGTTGACGACGCAACATTTAGCAATACCTTTGGGCGTTTTATTGTGCAGCCTTTAGAAAAAGGCTATGGCGTTACCCTGGGTAATATGATGCGTCGCGTATTGCTTTCCTCTTTGGAGGGAGCGGCTATTACAGCCATTAAAGTAAATGATGTACAACATGAATTTTCTACCATTGAAGGTGTGTACGAAGACTTACCGGAAATTGTGCTTAATTTAAAACAATTGCGCGTTAAATTACTGGATAATGCTCCGACAAAAATTGTTTTGCACTTAAAAGGCCCAATGGAACTAACGGGGAAAACCATTCAGGAAAATAGTACGAATCTGGAAATCTTGAATCCTGATTTGCACATTGCTACTCTTAATGAAAATGCGGTACTGAATATGGAATTGTATTTGGGTACCGGCCGTGGATACAATGTAGCGGAAGAGAATAAGAACGAAGATATGCCTTTGGGCGTTATCCCCATCGATTCTATCTTTTCACCCATTATGAATGTCAAATACACGGTGGAAAATACGCGTGTTGGTCAAAGAACTGATTTCGAAAAACTTATTCTTGATATTACGACCGATGGCAGTGTTACGCCGGATGATGCATTGACCCAGGCAGCTCAAATCATTAAAGAGCACCTGCAAATCTTTGTTAATTTTGATATTGAATCTCAGGAAGAAGAGAAACAGGAAATTGACGAAGAAACGTTACGTATTCGTAAGCTGCTGAAAATGAGTGTTGATGAACTGGAACTTTCTGTTCGTTCGCACAATTGCTTAAAGGCAGCTAATATTAAGACCATTGCCGATCTCGTTAGCCGGGATGAGCAGGAAATGTTGAAATTTAAAAACTTTGGGCGGAAATCTTTAAACGAATTGTCAAAAATTCTTGAAGAACGTGGTTTACAGTTTGGAATGGATATAGAAAAATACCTAAAACCTGAAGAGAGTAAAAAATAGCTTAGAATAGGGATTTAGAGATGCGACACAGAAAAAAAGGTAATCATTTAGGAAGAACAGCCAGCCATAAAAAAGCATTGATGCGCAATCTGGCAGCTGAAGTCTTTGAACATAAAGAAATCCGTACTACATTGGCTAAGGCAAAAGAATTACGCAGCTATGTGGAACGGTTGATCACTTATGGTAAAAAAGGCACATTACACCACCGTCGCCTGGCATTTCAGTTTTTGCAAAACAAGCAGGCTGTTAAAACCTTGTTCGATGAAATTGCCCCTCTGTACGAAGACAGAGCCGGTGGTTACACACGTATTATCAAATTGGGTAATCGTAAGGGTGATAATGCAGCCATTTCTATTTTTCAATTAGTGGGCTTCGAAAAGATTAAACCGAAAGCGGAGAAGAAAAAGAAAAAAGCTGAAGAAAAGCCTAAAGTTGAGGAAGAACAAAAGACAACGGTTGAAGCTGAACGGGTACAGGAAGTTCAGGAAGAAAAAGCCGAACCTAAGATTAAGGAAGAACAGGCAAAAACTGAAGCAACGGAAGAAGTAAAACCGGAAACTGAACTTGCTGAAGAGAAAGCGGAAGAAGCCAAAGCGAATCAAAATCCGGAAGAAGACGCTGAAAAATCTAAAAACGAATAAAAATTTCCTCCCTCCCTAAAAAGCCATCCGCATTTATAGCGGGTGGCTTTTTTTGTTTTAGCTCTTTCTTGCATTGAGTTGAACACTTCTCTATATTTATTTTCATTAAAAATAAAAAGTTATTCCTATGGGTAAAATATTTATAATTGTTCTTACGTTATTAGCGGCGCCTCTTTTGGGGCAACACCATGGTTTATGGGTTGTCAGGAATTCCTTAAATTCTCAAAAAGATTTGCAACAATTAAATGAAATTGATCAACAATTAGGGCTTACAGATCTTTACTTGCAGGTTCGTGCGCTGGGGACAAATGTTTACGATCAATCTAATCAAAATCAAATTTTACTGGACGATATCATTGAATTTTGCCATCAAAGACAAATCAAAGTTCATGCATGGATCAATGTAATGTATGTTTGGTCTAAACAAAATCCCCCTGCGGCCTCAGACCACACTTTCAACTTAGAGGCCGATCATTTGATGACCAACGCCGATAACGATAGCCCCAAGTTAAAATTGCTCAGACAAAAAGGCGTAGAAGGTTTTTTTGTAGATCCTGGCGCCTTTAGTAATTTTAATCAGATTGTTTCCTTAAGCAAAAGCCTGATTGCAGAACTCCATTTTGATGGCATTCATCTTGATTATCTACGCTATCCTGGACGAGGATTTATTTTTTCTAAATACTTGCGTACTCAATTCATGAAAAGATATTACCTTGATCCCATTCATCTTTTTAAAGGATTTAACCAGCATATTTCATGGCAAAAGTTGTACGGCAACTTTTTACTAAATGAACTGAACAATTTTGTCGAGAATCTCCGTATTGAACTAAATAACATAAATAATAAAAGCATGCTTAGCGTTGCTGTAAAACCTGATATGGAGCGTGCAAAAACGGAATATTATCAGGACTGGTTGAATTGGTTGCAAAAAGGTGATTGCGATTATGTGTTAATGATGAATTATTCTCCGGATGATTATGAATTTATCCGGAATCTTGACAATGCCGCAAGAACGAAACTAAAAGATAAAATTGTTTGCGGAATTGGAGCGTACTATTTAGATCAAAAACAATTAGAACAAAGGATGGTATTAGTTCAGAAATCCGGACTAAAAGGTTATGCTTTGTTCTCTTTTACGACCCTGAAGGAGCAACCAGAAATTTTGTCTTTGTTGAATATTAAAAACTAAATGATACAAACGTATTGATGGAAATCTGAAAAATGGGTAAAGTATTGGTGGTTGCCGGGCAAAAAGGTGGCATTGGCAAAACGACAACTGTTGTTAATCTGGGAGCGAGTTTGGCCATCTTTAATAAATCGGTTTTATTAGTTGACCTCGATCCTCAGGGCAGCATTGGAATAAGTTTTAAATTAGACGAATATCATGTTAAATTAGGCCTGTACGATGTGTTGGTGAATAATATGGCCCTGACCAATGCCATTATTGACAGCGGTCTCGATAATTTAGATATTGCTCCTATGAATGTACGAAACGAGGAAATGGAAGTGGAACTTTACTCAAAAGCATTAAAAATAGATTTGCTTGATACAGTACTTAAACCGGTGCGAAAACTGTATGATTATATAATTATTGATTGTCCGCCCAATTTAGGTTCAATGACTTTAAATGGGCTGGTTGCTGCGGATGAAGTGTTAATTCCTGTGTTAAGTGAGTATTATGCTTTAAAATCCTTAGGCAAGTTTTTAAATACTCTAAAAAACATTAGTCGGAAATACAACAGAAAATTGAGAATTTCAGGAATCTTGATTACTATGTTTGACGGACGAGTTAAAAAACAACAGGAAATTAACGATTACTTACGCAAAACATTTAAACATATTGTATTTAAGACTGTGATCCCCAGAAATTCAAAAGTGGCTGAAGCGCCTTCGGAAGGGAAACCGGTTATTTTACATGATATTCGTTCAAAAGGCGCATTGAGCTATCTTAAACTGGCGGAAGAAATCATAGAAAAAGACAATAAAAAACAATAGAAAGGATGGGACCGTGGAAAAATTTTACATACGTTCGGCAGACCTTGAGCAAAAAATCCATTCTGTAAAGTTACCCTATTTGGCCTGGAAAGTCTTGTTCTTATTAGGCGAAAAACAAACAATAGAGAGTTTGGCCGATATTTTAGGCGAAAATGAACCCGATGTTGCCGGGGCTATTCGGGTGCTTAGTGAAAATGGATTGATTCAGGAAGAAGGAGCTCCCCAGGAAGTTGGCGAAACACCATCGACTGAAGAATTGCAAAGTGAAGAAGCCGCACCCGCAGAGGCTGCGGAACCTGAATCACAACCAGAAGAAGAAACCCCATCCCTTGAAGAAAAAAGCGCTGAAGAAGAAACCCAGCCTGCTGCAGAAGAAGAACTATTAAAAGAAGCAGAGACCTTACCGGAATTGACTGAAGAAGAAGAAATGATTGCTGAAGAAGAAGCTGAGGAGGAAGAATCTTTTGTAGAAGAAAGTGAGCTTGAGGAAGAAGATGAATTCAAAGGAATTGGTGATTTTGATCTGCCTGAGGTAGAAGAAGAATCGGAACTTGAATCACAGAGTCCTGAAGTTGAAGACCAGGAACCAGAGATCGAAATCCCCCAGGTAGAAGAAGAGACAGAAAAATTGGACATTGATTTTGATAATGTGGAAGAACCGGTTGTGGAGGAAAAAGTTGTCGAGGAGAAAAAAGAACGCCTTGGCGCTCCAACTATTCTGGTGATTGATGACAGCATTGTGATTCGTAAGATGGTGGAACTGGCCTTAGAAGGCGAGAACTACATTCTGGAATCGGCTACCAGCGGTAAAGAGGGATTAAATAAGCTGGACGAATTAAAACCAGATGTCGTAATTCTGGATCTAATGCTGCCGGATATTAATGGGATTGATCTTTTAAAAACGATCAAGGCTTCTTTAGCTATTCCGGTTATTATGCTTTCTGGCAAAGATTCTCCGCAAATGATTGAAAAAGCCAAAGCAGAAGGTGCAGATGCCTTTTTACCAAAACCGTTCAGAGATGAAGACCTGGTTAAAACTATTCATGAGTTAGTGCAAAATTAAACATAAAGTGAAAAACTATGGAAAACGAAGCACGCGTTTCGCTTATTAAACTTGCTGATCAATATTTTGCAATTGAAATAAAGTACATTCATGAAGTACTACCCCTGCCCCAAATAACACGACTTCCAAATGTCGAAAAGCAGTTTTTAGGCGTCTTTAATTTGCGGGGTAAAATTGTACCCTTAATTGATATTAGCCCGGTATTAAAGCTTAATCCGCTCGAGATGAGGCCGGAATACTTTGTTGTTTATTGCGTAGTAAATGGCAAGTATGCGGGCATACTGGCAGAAAAAGTGTTAGAAATGCGCGATCTGGAAACCGAGCAATTACATGTTCCCGGTACAGAGGTGAACCCCGATTTGTTGCCGTACATTTCGGCCATTTATGAAGACAATCAATATGGAACAATTTATGTGCTGGATATGGTCTCTATCTTTGAATCAGCGGAAGTAAACAAATACCGTTTTGAATAAATTTTTGGGCTGATTGTAGCCCTGTTTAACCAGATGAGGGCTTTATGAAAACAGACATAAAATACCTGTTTTTGCGTCTTAGTCTCATTGTTTTTGCAATTTGTTTAATTGCTTTTATTATTGCAGTTCTGTTACAAAAAAATGCAGCATTAGATAGAATCATTCTCACTCAGTCTAAGCAGTTGTCTTTAATCGGCAATGCTTTTATTTACAATGTTCAGCCGGATTCTGTTACCCGGGCGGATGCAGCTAAATTAAACCAACAGGTAAAGAACTTTCGTTTAAATCTCAAAATAGCCAATTACTACAAATTCAAAGTTGTACAAATCGAAAACACGCACACCAAAGTTGTTTATGATGAGCAAAATCCTGAGTCGATCGGAAAGGATTTTGATCTCTGGAAAGAAATGAATGAAGCCAGGCAAACGAATCGGCAAACATTTCATTTAGAACAGAAAAAAGGTCAAACTATTTACACATTAATTCAGCCCATTCAAATACAGAATACCTTGTCCAACCGCCTGATTTTAATCAATTGCGATTTAAATCAATTTAAGAAAAATAATTTTCAGGATTTAAAATTTCATACCTTAGGGGTATTCGGGATCTGGTTGTTGTTAGAATTATTTTTATTCTTATTCCTTAAACCGATTGATTATACAGTTAGCTATTTCCGTGAATCCTTTAAACGTTTAAAAGAGGGCAAAACCATTCTTGAACCGGAAACAGGTCTAAAATATTTTCAGGAAGAATATCATCTGTTAAAAGAAGCGTCGCGCAAATTTGTTCAAATCGAAGAAGCCAAACTGGATCGAACAGAAGAACAAAAACAAATCAAGGAATTTTTACGAATCGTTACGGCCGCAGCCGAGGGTGATTTTACAGTACAGGCAAGTGTTACAGCCGATGCTTTAGGCGCCCTCTCAGACTCATTCAATTTAATGATCAACGATTTGAGTGATTTGATCAGAGATGTGAAAAAGGCCGCTTCACAGGTTGCCGATTCAACGCAAAATATTTTATCCAATATCGAAGATATGGCCCGGGGCGCGGTTGATCAGGCCAGCCAAACCGAAAATATCAGTCGTTTGGCTCAGGAGATGAATGAGCTGATTGTTGACACCAGCAAAAGCGCTCAGCAGTCGGCAAAGGCCGCACAGGAGGCGCGTGAAGTAGCCGAAAAAGGCCAGCAGGTGGTAAAAAAGGCCATTGAGGGCATGCACAATATTCGTCATTCGGTAAGGGAAACCATGAGGCAGGTTCGCTTTTTAGATGAAAATTCTGCGCGAATCGGAGAAATTTCTGATTTTATTGCAGAAATTTCCAGCAGGACCAATCTATTGGCTTTAAATGCTTCGATTGAGGCGGCCCGGGCCGGGGAAGCCGGGCGCGGATTTAGCATTGTTGCCGAAGAAATTCGTAATCTGGCTGAAAGAACCAATACTTCTGCTGAAGAAATTTCAAAATTGATTGAAGGCATCCAGAATAGTATCTCGCTAACCCTAACCAATGTTGAAGCCGGAAACAGTGAAGTAACCGCTGGCGTTCAGCTGGTGGATCAAACAGGGGAAGCTTTAAGAGAAATTCTGGAAAAAGTAAAAATTTCATCTTCAGCCGCTTTAGATATTTCTGTAGCTACAGAAGAGCAAACTAAATACAGCCACCAAATTACCATGGCTCTGGAAGAAATAGCAGGGATTGCTAAAACAACGGCCGACCGGGCTCAGCAGTCAAAACAGGCTGCTCAACAATTGGAAGCTTTGTCCAAAGAATTGAACAAAGCAGTAGAAAAATTTAAGTTGAGTAACAACGGAGCAAGGCAATGATTGAATCTAATAAAATCATCTCGTTCAACACATTTTTCTTTCTGGAATTCATAAAAAAAGTGATAGAAAAGGTTGAACAACTGCTTGATCCTATAGCGGTTGAATTTTTGCGTACTCTGGAATTTAATTTGCGAAACTCTGAAGATCCGATTGAAATTCTGGAAAAAATGGCCAAATTTCAGCAAACCAACGAGATGACTATTTTCCTGTTCGATATGCTCAATCGGCTGGAAAAAATAAAACCGGAAAAAGCGATGGAAAGCCTTGATGAGCTGGCGGACGATTTCACCAATCTGCTTTCGCTGATGATGGAAGATGACGAAGTACTCAGGGGATTGAGCGAGGTTCAGGAAAATTTTATTCCTCTACCTCAAGCCACAACTGAAGTTGAAAGCTCTCAATCAGCCAAGCCTGAACAGTGGATGAATTTTAATGAATTTTATCTTAAGTTCATTCGTGAAAAAATTTTGAATTCATTTCCGCCTGCTACAAGAGAGGAAATGGAGTTAGCGCTGGAAAACCTCATCCTAAATCTGAACCAGAAAGCCGCCTGGATTGCTGAAATTAATCCTTTCATGCAATGGTTAAGAGAAATTTTGCCTGAAAATTTAACAACCCTTCCGGCTACTCAATTGATGGCTCTGGCCAATGAGCGAATTCCGCAAATTGTTAAAGGTATGAAAGAACTTAAAGCAAATCATCCCGAGTTGATCGAATCTATTTTGAGCACCGGGAAAATACCGGTTGAAGAAGAAAAAGGCGAACAGACCATTGATGACTTGTTAAAAGCCTATTTTTATTCCGAAGTTGAAGATCATGTTAAAATTTTGGAAGATATTGTTTCAAAACCGCTGAATAGCGAATCTTTACCCGAGTTGATCAAAAATCTAAAATCATTAAAAGAACTTAGCATGATTCACGGCTACAGCGGTATTGAATTTTATTGTGACAATATCATTAAAACCTTACGCCGTAAACAGGAAAAGATTTTAAAGAATCCGCAGCAGGCGCAGAGCCTTTTAAATGAAATGCTAACCGTTTTAAAAGATGTGGAACATTTTGAATCTCAATTAACCACCGAAGAACAGCGTAATTTTGTAAACCAGTTTGATCAGGACCTTGATAAGGCTTTTGAAGAAAAAGAGGCAGCCGCACAAGCAGAACCCGCGCCAGAGGCCGAGGCTGCTGAAACTCTGATCTCCCTGGAAGATGCTGACCAGATACATCAGGTGTTTAAAGATTTATGTGATAAATTAACTGAGCGGTTGTTGCCCTTTTCCCCGGATGCCCAGAATAATCTTTTTGTAGAGGCGCTTGACAGCCTGGAAAAAACTGCTTCCCTGGTTGAACCAGATTTACCAGCAGAAATTTTAGCGCCTTTTAAAGAAAAGTATCAGCAGGTGTTAACTGCAGAAAAAATAGACCAACAACAGGCTTTAAGTCAGTTACAATCAATCTGGAAGAAATTCAGAGATCAGTTAGTAGGTGGCAGAGATTTTTCTGAAGTTAAAACTTTACTGGCCGGATTTGATGTGCAGGCATTTCAAAAGGAAGATCAGTTTGCGGCAAAGGAATCGCCGGTCCAGCAGGCCATGGTAGAAGCCTTACGCGGATTGTGGGTGCAGGTTAAGCCAATCTTAGCTGAAGGTCTGGTTCATCGCGACTCAAAGTTTCTAAAGGACCTTGAATCCTTTTTAACTCAGACTTCTTCTGATTTGAAATTGCTCTCTTTACAAAACTATCTAAGTTTTCCTGAATTTTTGTTGCAACATTTACAGGTCGAAAAGGCTAAACCATTAAGCGAAGATTTAGTAGAAGAGATCGAAAAAGCAGTGGACTTATTTTTTGAGCGCCTTGAAAAACAGGGAGCTGAGGGGCAGGTGGATGATTTAGTAGAAGTATTGAAAGAGCTGTTACCTGTTGAGGGAAAAGTTACAAAACCTGAAATGGCTATTTCAGAAGATGAAAGAGATTTCCGTGAAGAAAGCCGGCAACATATCGAAACCGCACAACAACTATTAAATAAATTGATCGATGAGCCGCAGCAGCGTGAAATTTTCAAAGAGATTTCGGCTGAAATCCATACCATTTACTCCGCCGCTCAATTTTTAGGTAAAGAGCGTTTGGCAGACTCGGCGCTGATTATTGAAGAAACCGTGGAAATGTTTTCTGATCCATCGCTTGAACTGCCGGAAAATTTGTTTGACGCCCTGAAAAATGCCTTAGAGGCTTTGCTTAATACGATTCAAAATCCGCAAGAAGAACACGACGAAGCCTTTCAGAAATTACAAAAAATTTTAGACAGCTTGGTTCTGGAAGAGCAGGTAGAAGGTGAAGAAACCGCGCCTGCCGAAACAGAAACAGCCGAAGCTGGCGGAGTTAAGGAAAAGCCATTGTTTACCCCAGCTGCTACCGGTCCTGCAGAAGTGAAGGAAATTTTTAAGGAAGATGCTCAGTCCTTAATTGTTGAATTACAAAGAGCCAACGCCAGCCTTATTCAAAATCCGCAGGATGAAGCGGCCATTTACCAGATGGATCAAACGCTTCATGCTTTAAAAAATGCTGCTAAGATGACCGGTCAGAATGATTTGGCCTTAATATTTGGCCGTATGGAAGAAATTATGGAAGATATTAAGAGCGATCCTTCCACCAATACGGAAGAAATTCAAAAAGAATTAAAAACAATTATTGATGAACTGGATTCAATTATTATTAAGGGAGAGGTAGATGAAGCGGAGTTAGACACGCTTTTGTTGAAACTTGATGCTATTTTAAACAAAGTACTAAGTGTGCGCAAAAGCGAAGACGAACGGACTAAAAGACTTAGAGAACTATTTTTGGAAGAGGCTAATGACCTGGTGGAAAAGATCAATAATGATTTACTGGAGCTGGAAAAAGTACCGGAAAGTAGCACGGTTTTGGCCGATTTGCTGAGACACCTGCACACGTTAAAAGGCGGGGCCTTAATGGCCAATTTTAACAAAATTGGCGAGGTAGCCCATAAACTGGAAGATTATTTTCAGCTTTATAGATCTCAGAATGCCGAAACAAAATTGGAATTACTGCCTACAGCTTTTACCATGATCGATTTGATCAGCGAAATGTTGCGGGCCATAGAGATCGGTAAGCCGGAAATTGTTTCCAACTTTACGGCCCGCTTGGCCGATATGGACAACAAGCTGTTTTTCCTGAAAGATTTCGAGATTCCCAGGGAGATGCTGGAGCAAATTCCTGCCATGGCGCCAAAGCCAAGCAGCCCGGTAGCCGTACAGGAATCGGACAACACCTTAAAAGTGAAAGCCTCTTATCTGGATCATTTGATTAATCTGGCTACAGAAATGGTTATTTCGCGTACAGAATTAAATTCTTACTTTGAAAAATTGAAAAATCTTTTTTACGAGCTGGACAATCGGAAAAAGGATTTGCGGGGTTTTGCTCATCAGTTGGAAGATTTTGTTGAAGAACGAACTTTTAATGACTTGAAAGGCATGATGCCACAATCCGCTGAAGATTGGGAAATGCTGCGTAATTTCGCCGAAATGATTAAATCGATTTCAGGCGACTATTACAAAACAACCGGCGCCATGGGTAAAATCATTCGCTTCCTGGAACGCCATATAAGCCAGTTATCGGTGTTGAGTAAAAGCATTCACAATGATCTGCTAAAAGCTCGAATGGTGCCCATCAGTTCCTTGTTCGAGCGTTTTAAACGCCCGGTGCGTGATTTAGCCAAACAACAGAAAAAGCAAGTGGAATTGATCATTGAAGATAACGATGCCGAGATGGATCGGGCCATGATTGAAGCCCTTTATGAACCATTGTTGCACATTTTGCGTAATGCGGTGGATCATGGCATTGAAAAGAGCACAGAAAGGGAAAAGGCCGGCAAGGATCCTGTCGGTAAAATAATTTTACGTGCCCGCCAGGAAAAAAGCCAGGTGGTTATTGATGTGATTGACGACGGTCGGGGTATTGATCTTGAAAAGGTAAAAGAAAAGATCGTTAAACTTAAATTAGCTAGCGCAAAAGAAGTTGCAAAAATGCCGGAAAGCCGTTTGTTAGAGTACATCTTTTTACCCGATTTTTCGACAAAGGGCAGAGCTACAAAAACTTCCGGCCGTGGCATCGGTCTTGATGTAGTAGCCATGGAAATACAAAAACTAAAAGGAATTGTTCGCGTGAAAACAACGCCTGATCAAGGCGCCATTTTCTCCATTCGCGTACCTTTAACTTTGATTGTTTCTCATGCTATGCTGTTAAAATTCCACGACATTACGCTGGCCATTCCATTACTGGCCGTCATGGAATCAATTAAAATAACAGAAAAAGACATTCTGGTGGATGATGAACGTAAGTACATTCAGGTGCGCGGTAAGCTATTGCCCTATGTGGATCTGGATGACATCCTTGTATTCCCGCATGGTGAACAGCCTGCGCCTGCGCCCAAAAATATCGCCCTGG
>Ga0190359_1001960_pt1 | contig 12552 bp, 9 predicted proteins | sample 48721823_MG_FD_161269 | JGI IMG/M metagenome (GOLD analysis project Ga0190359, IMG submission 161269) | Hydrothermal vent microbial mat bacterial communities from Southern Trench, Guaymas Basin, Mexico - 4872-18-2-3_MG | ecosystem: Environmental > Aquatic > Marine > Hydrothermal vents > Microbial...
ACACTTATCGTTTCCTCTTAAAAAAAATGGACATAAACCGCAGTTTCCAGAGAAGAACCAGGGCCTCACGTACTATTTTAGTTGACATTTTTGAGACACCCAGCTTCCTGTCGGTAAAAACAATCGGTATTTCAACAATGTTAAAACCCAGTTTCCATACATGATAGTTCATTTCAACCTGGAATGAATACCCTGAAGAGCCGACCCGGTTGAGATTAATACTGCGAAGCACATGGCTTTTAAAGCATTTAAATCCGCCGGTACAATCTTTTACCGGTACACCGGCTATCAATCGTGCGCCAATATTGCCAAAGTAACTGAGAAGCAAACGGCTCATTGGCCAGTTAATTACATTAACCCCTGATATGTACCGTGAACCGATAACCAGATCAGCCTGCTCCGCTGCGTTGAGAAAGTCCGGAAGATAATCGGGGCTGTGGGAAAAATCAGCATCCATCTCAAAGATAAGCTCGTAATCGCGTTTCAGCGCCCACCGGAAACCGTCAATATAGGCACGACCCAGTCCCTCCTTTTTCTCCCGTACCAGAAGGAAAAGGTTGTCGATGGTTTGTGAGAGTTCGGTAACACTCTGTGAGGTTCCGTCCGGAGAAGAATCGTCTACTACCAGTATATGAGCTTCGGGAAGTTTTTTCCGAATTTCCGGTACAAGAAGAATGATATTTTCCCGCTCATTATACGTGGGAATTATTATGAGTATTTTACTGAATGCCATATACGATTATTACGTGTTTTTAAATTATTTATTATTAAAGTACATAATATAGATTTTGTTCGTAAACAGAGAAATACATTGCTTTCATATAATAGTGTCTGCTCGATTAAACAGAGACCTTTCACACAGTCATGGACTGGTTATCGAAAAATAACACCCGATAACAATTTGTGCAAGAAGGCATACTACTGCATACTGATGTATTTACTGTCAAGCCGGCAGAAAATCGCACTTTCATACAGTCAAAGGGTATTCAGGAACATACCGTAAAGACAGGTATCCTTTTAAAATCTCACGCTGCATAAGAGGTATAATGAAACTATTAAAATCCTGAAAAATATCGTGATCGTCATTGCTTTGACAAAACAGTTATTGAATGATACAATAAAAACGCACCCTGAAAACAGGGTATTACTAAATTATTATGAATCAGGTAATGTAAAGCATACAGGAAATGAATCCCTTAGCACTGGTATCACTTATATCCGGCATATTACTCCTGCTGTTGGGGCTTCTGGTATATCAGCGCAGTCCACATAACAGAGTTACTATACTATTCATGTTACTCTGCTTGTTTATGGCCTATGAAGGGTTTGTTGATTTCAATCTCAGAAATGCGGTATCCTTTGAGCAGGCCCGGTTATGGTTGCATCTTTCCATCAGCTGGGTGTTTACCCTGGCGGTTGCATGCCATTTTATACTGGCTTTTACTGAGAAATTTGAATATTTGAGAAGAAGACGTGCCTATTTGTTAATATATATACCGGCGGTTATCTTCTTGTTAATTGATCAATCGACCGGCTACATTACGGGGCAGCCTGTTAAAGAGGCCTGGGGATGGGATATTAATAAATCGACGAATGTAGTATTTCTTATTAGCACTCTCTGGAGCCTCGTCCTGGTACTATTTACCATCCTGATATGCTACAGGTACTATAAAAAAGTGAATGATATCGACAGAAAAAAGCGGGTGTGGTATGTGTTCCTGGGTTTATTGTTCGGCTCATTCTTTGCTTTTTCAACAAAAGCGTTTCTCCCCTTTATCAACATATCTTCGCCGACACTTGTTCCTCCGTCGTATCTGCTTGCATGCAGTTTTATCGGGTATGGCATATTGAAGCATCAACTTTTAATATTCGATTCCGACACCACGGCGGATACCATAATAGATACCTTGTCCGATATCATTCTCCTGATAGGTATAGATCGTAATATTGAGCAGGTCAATCCTGCGGCGATTACTATGACCGGGTATGATGAGGATACCCTCCTCGGTATGCCGATAAAAGAAATCATGCCGCAGTTTAATAAGAGTCTCGATGATATGATTAGTCGATTCTCCGGCAAGGAGCATACGACCCCATTCATCGGAGAAAATGTTGAATCAACGCTGATCACGAGGTATGGCAAAAAAATACCGGTACTCCTGCAGGTATCGATGATCTATGATAATAGAAATGAGTTAATTGGTATTACCTGTATTGCCAGAGATTGCACGGAAGAAAAAAGGGCTATTGAAAGACAGTATCTAAGCGAAGAACGTTTCAGGCTTCTGGTTGAAAATGCGCCGCTGGGAATTTTTTCCATTGATAAGGACGGTAAGGTTATTGACGCCAACCAGGAGCTGTTAACTATGCTGGGAATATCTGATATTTCCGGTATAAAAGGTTCCAGGATAAGAACGATACCACAATTCCATAAAGCTGGTTTCGCAGGAGCATTCCAACAGTGTCTTGAAACCGGGGAGAAGGTTCTGTCCGAATGTATTTGTATCTCCGCAGATAATAAGGAAACGTACTGTAAAATTTTCTTCACCCCGAAAAAGGATATGCACGGTACTGTTGACGGCGTGGAAGCAATAATTGAGGATATCACGGATGAGGTTACCCAGGCCAAAGAGCTGAAAATGGCAAAGATGGATCTGGAGAAACGGGTAAAGGAGCGGACGAAACAGTTAAAGGAAGCGAATAAGGAGCTCTTTGAAGAGAAGGAGCGTCTCGCCGTTACCCTTCAATCCATTGGTGACGGGGTGGTGACTACCGATACGACCGGCAGGATTGTAATGCTTAACAGGGTGGCTGCCAGGTTGTGCGGTATTCCGGTTGTTCAGACAGTCGGCATGATGTTTAAAGAGGCTTTTCGGATAGAGCGTGACGGTAGCTCGTCTGAGTGTTTTGATCCCATTGGTGCAGTTGTCTCCACAGGAACGGTCATTTCGAGCAGGGGGGATACAACGCTGATTTCACGGGATACCGTTTCACGGGACATCTCGTACAGCGGTGCGCCTATCAGGGATAAGGACGGGACTGTGGTGGGTGTGGTCTTTGTTATGCGTGACTGCACCGAATCAAACCAGATGGAAGAAGAGCTGTTCAGGGCCAGAAGACTTGAATCCATTGGCGAGCTGGCAAGCGGGATAGCCGGTGATTTTAATAAAGTACTCTCAAATGTCATGAACAATCTTTTCGCTGCAAAGATGCATGTTGCAAAGGAGAGTGAGGCCTATGCTTTCTTTCAGGAGGCGGAGAAGGCCGCCTTTGAAGCCAGTGCGCTGACCAAACAATTAATCGTATTCTCGCATGAACAGCAGATTATAGCCGGTAAAGTTTCGATACAGGAAATCATTGAGGATTCAATCGGGTTTCTGCTAAGCGACTCCCCGATAGATTATCGTCTTAACTTTTCATCGGATCTCAAATGGGTGGAAGTTGACAGGGGGTTGATAGATCAGGTCTTTGCCATAATTATACGCAACGCGGAGCACGCCATGCCGAAGGGAGGAACCATTACCTGCAGCGCAGAGAATGTCACCCTTACCGAACAGCATAAAATTCCCCTTGAACCGGGAGAGTATGTCAAAGTTGCAGTCACTGATGAGGGGCATGGTATTGCCCGGACACATTTACCTAAGATTTTCGATCCGTTTTTCAGTACCAAAATTAAAGGTGCGGGGATTGGCTTGTCCCGTGCCTATATTATTATTCGAAAACATAACGGCTATATAACCATTTCTTCCGAAGAGGGAAAGGGAACGACCGTCACTATTTATTTACCAGTATGTGAAGAGGAGGAGGTTGAAGAAGATGAACAGTGATGCGGGCAGCAGTAAAAAGGGGAAAATACTCCTGATGGATGATGATGAGGTGATCAGAACCGCGGTGAAAGGTCTCCTTGAAAACGTCGGCTGGGCTGTTGCTACCTGCAGTGATGGACAACAGGCAATTGATATATACACGAAGGCTCTGCAGGAGCAGGAACCCTTCGATGCCGTTATCATGGATCTGCATATTCCCGACGGTATGAGCGGCACCACGGCGATGGAACAACTGCTTGCCGTCGATCCTGATACGAAAGGTATTGTGTCAAGCGGTTTTCCTAATGATTCGGTCATGTCTGATTACCGGAAATTCGGTTTCAGCGGCTCAGTAGAAAAGCCCTATAAAATTCAGGAACTCGATAAGGTACTTCTTTCTATAATTAACCCGGAGCCTCACGAGTAGATTCGATTGGGTGTAGATTGACAGACAAAGCAAGCGTTCCGGTAATTGCCCGAACGGAGTAAATACTCTGTCGCCCATTTTTACCTATCATAATGTATATTTAATACGCTTTACTACTTGTTCGTTTTCCGGCAAAAAGTGGAATAATCCGGAGTACACCCGACAGTGATACAAAAGAGGGTGCCATACATTTCATCTCATCACGGGAGAGCTTAATTGTATGAACGAATCATCCGGCAGCCCTGAGCAGATTCATGATTTGCAGGAGCGGGTGGAGAACCTCAGGAGGTATCTTTGACATTGATAAAAAGGTCAAAGAGGTAACCGCTCTTGAGAAGGTGACTCACGATCCGGAATTCTGGAGTACTGCATCAAGCGCAAAAAAAACTCTTAAAAGGATAAAAGATTTAAAGCGGACCATCGAGCCATGGCAAAAGGTTCATCAGGAGTCCGAAGATGTTTTCAGTTTATATGAGATGGCTCTTGAAGAAGATGATGAGTCCACTATCCAGGAACTTATACCCCAGATTGAACAGCTCGCAAAAGATGTCGATCATCTTGAATTTATCCGTAAACTGAGTGGGGAAGATGACAGTGCCGATGCGATTCTTACCATTCACAGCGGTGCCGGCGGTACGGAGAGCTATGACTGGACAGACATGCTGTTCAGAATGTATTGCCGCTGGATGGAAATGAGAGAATTTTCGTATACTATCCATGACATACAACCCGGAGATGTCGCCGGCATAAAAAGTGTTACTATCGAGGTGGAAGGTGAATATGTCTATGGCCACCTGAAAGCGGAAAGCGGTGTACACCGTCTGGTACGGATATCACCATTTGACTCAAATGCCCGTCGCCATACGTCTTTTGCGTCAGTCTATTCCTATCCTGTAATTGAGGATACGGATCAGTATGAGATTACTGAGGATGATATCCGGGTTGACACCTATCGGGCCAGCGGGGCAGGCGGGCAGCATGTCAACAAGACCGATTCCGCGGTCCGTATGACCCATATCCCGACCAACATTGTCGTTCAATGTCAGAACGAGCGCTCGCAACTTAAAAACCGAGCAGTTGCACTCCGATTATTAAAAGCACGGGTACGGCAGTATTTCAAGGAACAGGAAGAGAAGGAGCGTCAGGAGAAACTCGCCGATAAGAAAAAAATTGAATGGGGAAGCCAGATTCGTTCCTATGTGCTGCATCCCTATAACATGGTTAAAGATCACCGTACAAATATTGAGACGTCAGATACACAGTCAGTGCTGGATGGAAATATCGATATGTTTATTGAGGGGTATTTGCTCGCTTTTCAATGATGCATACCACTTTTTTTCCGGGAAAGGAGCTGCACATGGATAAAAGTCATTGTATTTCAATCGCATGGTGTTGTATGGTAATAGTTCTTACGGCGCCCGGTCTGTTTGCTAATGATATGATACTTGAGCTGGAAAGTGGTGATGTCGTTTTTTTACATGCAGATCACACGTGGGATTTTAAATCAAATGCATCGGATGAATTGACTGAAAATGTTTCTATTGTGCTTAATAACGGACAGGCGGTAAAGATAAACAAGAATCATAGCTGGTACTATATTGAGCAGCAGGGACAGGATCAGACCTTTACTGAAGAGGTTGAATATCTGGGAACCGCCTATTCCATGGGTAATGCCCACAGTCCGGATCTTGTAGAGGCGAAAATGATGGCTATGAGTCAGGCAACGGTTCATCTGTCAAAACAGTTGCTTGCAGCAGTGGGTGATGAGACCCTTACCCTGAAAAAGCTGAATCAATGTATCGAACAGGAAGACAAGGATATAGAAACGAAGGAGCAGATGAAGAAGGATAAATGGTATGTACAGGTACGGTTAACCGTTGACTCGTATCAGATTCAGATGATTGTTGATTGTGCCCGGGGGGTTAAGGAATAAAAGAAATCCCCCTGTCGTGATAAAAATGGTTTCTTTTAATAAATGGTAGAATATTGGTGGTGTTTTACGTTATTTTATTATCCTGTTTTCAACTAGCTTTGCGGGATAAAAAAAGTGTTCATCTGTTTTCTGCTATGAATGAGGTTTAGAAGCAGTAATTAAACTTATAAAGGTGATGCGGATATACTTATAAAAAGGATATGCGTAATGGATGCTATTAAAATTGCTGTTGTTGGTGTCGGTAACTGCGCCAGTTCACTTCTTCAGGGGATAGAATATTATCGTACGCGGCGGGGTGCCGATGCTGTCGGCCTAATGCATTGGGATGTCGGCGGCTATCTTCCGACTGATATCAGCGTTGTTGCGGCATTTGATATTGATAGGCGGAAAGTCGGCAAAGATGTTCATCGGGCTATCTTTGAGAAACCGAACTGCACTGCGGTTTTCTGTGAACACATGCCTCCGACCGGTGTCACGGTCAGGATGGGCGCTGTACTGGACGGCTATTCCGACCATATGAAAGGCTACCCCGACGAGAGAACCTTTCTGGTATCTGACGAGCAGGAGGCAACGCGGGAAGATGTTGTCTCGGCATTACGGGATGCACAGGCGGAGATACTGGTCAATTATCTGCCGGTAGGCAGTGAAAAGGCTGTAAAGTTTTATGCAACATGCGCCCTTGAGGCGGGAGTAGCTTTTGTAAACAATATGCCGGTATTTATCGCCAGTGATCCGGCATGGGCGAGAAAGTTTGAAGAGATACACAAACCCATTATTGGTGATGATATAAAAGCGCAGCTCGGCGCCACCATAACCCACCGGGTTCTTACCGATCTATTTAAAAAACGCGGCGTGAAGCTGGAGAGGACCTATCAACTGAATACGGGAGGCAACACCGATTTTCTCAATATGCTGAACCACAGCCGCCTCTCGTCAAAACGGATATCAAAGACGGAAGCGGTGCAGTCGGTTGCGGCACAGCGCCTGGATGATGATAATATCCACATCGGCCCGTCGGACTATGTCTCCTGGCAGAACGACAATAAGGTCTGTTTCATGCGTATGGAGGGAAAGCTTTTCGGTGACGTGCCCATGCATATTGAGCTGCGGCTGTCTGTCGAGGACTCGCCCAATTCGGCCGGGGTGGCGATTGATGCTATACGGTGCTGTAAACTTGCACTTGACCGGGGAAAGGGCGGGGCGCTTCGTTCACCCTCGGCATTCTTCTGCAAACATCCGCCCGAGCAGTTCACCGATGAAGAGGCTCGTCAGATGACTGAGGATTTTATCGCAGGCAGACGCGATGACTGAGTTGGATGAGGATTACAGGTACCCTCTCGTTTCACAGGCTTCAAAATTGTTTAAATAGCGGAAATAGTAGACCCACTTCATGGGACTGTGTCCGGGAAGCCTGAATTTGTAGTTGTCCGATTCGGTTCGGCATTCAAACAGCTCTTTACGCTGGTATACATAATCCGAGACCTTGTCCGTTTTCAAGGTAAAAGAACCGTTCCCGTCACGACTCACAAACTGGAATGTTTCTTTAGTCAATGAAAGGGTGCCGGCGGCATAGTCGTTGTATTTGCCGTTCGGATCAGTTTCGCAATGGACAACATCGTTACTCACAGTCAGTGGTGTTGACGCGTTCGCGGTGGCGATTTTATCAATAGTCATTTGTTTATGCCACCTGGCCCAGTCATGCAGATCGCCGATCTCAGCACTTTTTTCATCCACCGGTGTCAGGCGGCAATGGGGATCGATTGTCCACCGGCTGCCGCAGTGCGTGCAGGTTATGGTATTCCCTTCAGTGACAAGAGTGTCTTCAGAACGACAGGTTTTACACAGCCAGACAAAATGCTCCAGCCCTTCCGCACACCGTTCTCCCCTGAACGCGACCTGCCGATTCTGCGGATCCTTGATATCGCTGTTGTGGATATGGATGATAAGCCGCTTTAAAATATCCTCCTGTGACAAAGAAGCGACGTTGTCGGCAGGTATTACTTTACACGTTACCAGGACACGCCCCTTTCTGTAGTGATACGACCACCAGGGTTTACTGAGGAAATTTCCCTTGACATTCATCATGACCAGGGGCGCACGAGTCAGTTTGATAATCTTTTCGATACCCGGAAAGACTGGTTGTGTTTCACCGTCCCAGGTGGTCTGCCCCTCGGGAAAAATCAGAACCGGATAGCCGAGCTTCATTCTCCGCAGTGTGGTTTTCATCGCCTTGTAATCGGAGGCACCCTTTTTCTTGGGGAAGGTGCCGATCTGTTTTATGTACCAGCGCGTTACCGGGTGTGCTCTGAATGCCTCTTCGTTGTTCATGATGGACAGAGGGTATCTGCTCAGGTGCCCCACAATCCAGGGATCGAAAAAGGTGCCGTGGTTGGAAACCATGATGAACGGCGGTTTCGGAATAGGGTCAGATTCTTTGCTGAGCGTGAAATTGAATTTCGGACGGATATACAGGTACACAAAAACTCTGCTTATCTGCCAGAACCAGTAGCGCCAGAAATATATCAGTTTGTTTTTCATATCTTTTCGTTTACTCTACGTTGGCTACACATTGAATTTAAAGAAAATAATATCACCGTCATGCACAATATAATCTCTGCCTTCCTGGCGGATTTTCCCTGCCGCTCGAAGTGCGGATTCAGTGCGGTACTCCTCAAGATCGTTCAGCGTGTAAACCTCGGCCTTGATAAATCCTTTTGCAAAGTCGGTATGGATTTTGCCGGCGGCCTCCACCGCATGGGTACCTATCCTGATATTCCAGGCTCTGCTCTCTTTCGGGGTGGCGGTAAAAAAGGTCTGGAGACCGAGGAGACGATAAATTTTATGCGCCAGTATATGCAGTCCCGGTTTCTCCAGTCCGAGACTGTCAAGAAATTCTTTCTGATCCGCCGGAGCAAGCTCGGCAATTTCCGCTTCAATCTTGCCACAGAGTTTCATATACTGTGCATCTTCCGATTCCGCAAGACTCTCCAGCGCGGTGGTATAGGCATTGTCCCGGGGGATCGCATCTTCATCGATATTGGCAACATAGAGAACATCCTTTGCCGTCAGCAGGTGCAGTTCATACAACTCCTCCAGATCGTGGTGATCGGTAAACACGGTTCGTATTCTGTTTCCCCGTGCAAGTGCATCCTGCGCTTTCCGGAAGAGAGCTACTTTTGTTTTCGCCTCCCGATCACCGGATTTGGCGACTTTCTCCATCCGTTCAATGCCGCGTTCCACGGTCTCGAGATCCTTGAGAATCAATTCGGTATTTATCGTTTCAACGTCACGCACCGGGTCGATCGAGCCGTCCACATGGGTGATATCTTCGTGATCAAAACAGCGCACCACATGGACAATAGCATTGACATTTTTAATGTGGCCTAGAAACTGGTTGCCCAGCCCTTCACCCTTCGATGCTCCCTTGACAAGGCCAGCAATGTCAACGAGCTCAAGAAACGCGGGGACCACTTTTTCGGCGGGCAGCAGTTTTGTTATCCGTGCATGACGATCATCGGGTATTGCGACAATCCCCGTATTCGGATCTATTGTACAGAAGGGATAATTGTCTGCAGCCGCTTTCCCGGAGCAGAGTGCATTGAAAATAGTTGACTTCCCGACATTGGGCATACCGATTATTCCGGCAGATATTCCCATGGTTTATCCTTGAAATAGTATGTCACTCGGTTATGGTAAGGGTACTAATGCCCGTTTAGTCTATCGGTTGCGTCTTTCGAATTGTTTTTTACGTCACCCTGGCCGAACAACAAAACCGGTTTCTTCTCGACATTATTCAGGGCATGCTTCACCGCTTACCATTACCATAATCGAATGGTATCGAACATATACTTGTATTTTCACGGTTCATTACTTGCTGTAATACGTCAGAGTTATGGTACTTGATTTCTCTTTATTAAAATAGCATAAGATAGTTGTTAAACTCAATCAGTATATGGCACAATAAAATTTTGTGGATTACTCCAACCGGTTACGTATTTTATAATAACCATTGTAAGGTACTATTATACGGTTTTTACTAAGGAGTTACCGTATGGACTATGACAAGAAGAAGGTGTGGCCGATTCTTAAATCAGTAACCATTTTTTCCGGTATTGACGATGAAAATCTTGAAAAGATTTATTCGCAATGTGAAATCGTTACTAAAAAAGCCGGAGAGATAATCATTGAAGAGGGCACTGATGCGACACAGATATTTATCCTACTGAGCGGTTTGGTTAAAATCGTATTAAACTATAACGATCAGCCGCTGGAGATAGTCAAACTCGGTGCCGGCCATTGTGTCGGTGAGGCATCAATCATCGGTATTCAGAAACACTGTGCTTCTGCAATTCTGGCGGAGGATTCCGATGTGCTTGTTTTCCCACGACATATACTCAAGGATATTTATGAGCGCGATAAAGAGCTGTTTTCCATGCTTATACTCAATATAGCACGGGAGTTGGCCCGCAGACTGTATAATACCGACCAGGCCCTGCTCAAATACAAGAACCTGCATCCGGACCATGACTAGTTACAGCCACGAAGCACCACGCACACCCTCGACCGGATCAGGGGACACGGGGTTATAAAATGCGTATTCATTCACCCAACCGGGTTTTACCGTGTATTATCAAAAAATATTATAAGATTTAAGAGCTTAAAATCAAGAGATTATTATTGGCACATGCAAGATACAACTTGGGGTGGCAGTGGTTGATGAGCGAATTGTGAATTTTGGGGGTTGTGTGTGAATAAGAGGCTATTAAAGATAAAGAACTGCTGCAGATGACGACATGTGTTAGTATGAATCTTTAGGAGCTCATAACCGGTACCTGCATTGCTTTGATTAATCGAAATATATTACTATCGACAAAAACCTGCGTTCTTTCCTGCATTATTAAAAAAGTAAAAAGAATAAAAGAAATGAGGAAGCGTACGAATTATTAAGTGTTGACAGATACGGAAACCTTACCAAATTTCTTCAGCAACACAGGCACCAGTATCACTGCGCAGAGGTAACTTGAGATAATGCCGATCAATCCGGTCTTGCCAAGCACCGCGAGCACCGGGTGGCGTGCAAGGGCCAGTATTCCCAGCCCGGCAAGGGTGGTACCCGCTGCAACAGTAATACTCGCTGCAGCATGCGGCATATAGTCCTTTCCCTCTTTCAGCCCCCGTACACCCATAAATACCATAAGTACTGCATAATCAATACCGAGACCGAAAAGAAAGGCAAAGATCATCAACGTGACAATATTTACGGAAATAGCGAACAGTGCCATGACGCCAAGGGTTATCACAGTAGCCAGCAGTATAGGTATAAGGGTGATTACAACAGCTCGGACATCCCGCAGCATACCAAACAGGATACAGACAATCACCAGGGGAATATACATGAGACATTTCACAAACCCGTTTTTAATTATTTCAACTACCCTTAATCCGATGCTGTCATCGTTAACCGCCAGCACGGAAAACTCTTTCGCAAGGGAGTCAATAGTACTCCACTGATGGACGGCTTCAGGAAATACCGCTACCGTAGCATACCAGAGCGAATCATCCTTATTCACAACGTTTGTAAGAATGCCGTCCCGAAAAACTTCGGGGAAATCCTCTACGCCGAGAACCGGCAGTGAGTCTTTAGAGAGGATATCGCTGCAGTACCGGTACAACAACGTCGGTTCAATGGCGAAATGGGCGGAGCCTGCCCGTATGACCGATCGCATTTCATCACGTATCTCCGATGTAAATGTGCGGGACCAGCGCAACCGATTCCGCTCCTGCATTTGACGCGAGGGAATGAGCTTTGTATAGGGTGTTGCAGGAGCAATGAGTTTCTTGTCAAGAAGGTGGTTAACCAGTGGTTGAATACGCTGCTCAGTCTTCCGGCTGACCGCCTCAAAAGAAGTATCAGTTACCGCCAGGTAGGTCCCACTCTGGATACCCGGCCAATTCCGGGAAAAGGCCTTTTCGATTTCAACCGTTTTCTTTTTCATACCGTTCAGATTGTCGGGATCTCCATCAAAAGAGAGACGGGGGATAAAAAAAACGCAGGCTACTACAACGACAAATAACGAAATGAGTAACAATCGATCCAATCGTTGCCTATACACCTTTCCCAAGATTTCCGGCAGCAGTATCCGCGGTTTACGGTTTGATACTACACGTGGCGTGGTAATAAACACAGGCAGTATGACAAGTGACAGCAGAGCAACAAATATAATCCCGGTGGCTGTAACCATGCCGAGTTGTGCAAGTCTCGGTATGCCCGCAAGAATCAGGACAAGAAACGCACCGGAGGTGGTAAAGGCGCTGGCAAAGACAGGGCCGGTAAGTGTTTTTACCGGGTCGGTATCTTCCGGGCAATCATCAACCTGATAGAGATA
>Ga0190359_1001962_pt1 | contig 12538 bp, 7 predicted proteins | sample 48721823_MG_FD_161269 | JGI IMG/M metagenome (GOLD analysis project Ga0190359, IMG submission 161269) | Hydrothermal vent microbial mat bacterial communities from Southern Trench, Guaymas Basin, Mexico - 4872-18-2-3_MG | ecosystem: Environmental > Aquatic > Marine > Hydrothermal vents > Microbial...
ATGTAACCCCAGACCAGCGGCTTGACGAGCGGATCTCCGCCTTCTTCGCCCGGATCCAGAGTCCCGTTATGACCTCCATAGCGGTGGAATTTGGTCCAGGTATCAACATCTATGATCTCTATCCCACCCCCCTGCCCGACCTCTATCTCGGCACTCAACTCATCGCTGCTGGACGGTACCGAGGTGATGGCCTGACAACACTTATCGTGACCGGGACCATGGGCGATCGCACCGTGAGCTACCGCTACCCCGTAACATTATCCCCTCGCCATGGCGATTCCTTTGTGCCAGGCCTCTGGGCTACGCGCAAGATTGGCTATCTGCTGACCCAGGTGCGTCTTTACGGCGAACGCCCCGAATGGATCGAGGCCATCGTAAAACTCAGCCTACGGTACGGCATCATCACCCCTTACACCTCCTTCCTCATCGAGGAGCCAGAGCACGTCATGACGCGCGAAGGTCGCGAGAAAGCAGCCGACACCATGCAGCAGCGCTTAGCAGCAACCCCCACTGCGGTCTCTGGTGCCCAGGCCGTGGAGGATGCCAAGCTGCGACAGGAACTTGGTGGTGCCGAAAGCGCTCCGGCCTGGAATCCTGGAACGGAAGTATCAACGGGAGGAAACACCATGCGTATCCAGCGCGTCGCCGATCACGCATTCATCTGTGACCCCACCCTCTGCACAGATACCCGCTTCGTGCCCGATGAGATGAACCCAATGGTGGTGCCGTTCGGTTCCCAGACCTACCAGGAGTTGCTCCAGCGCTCACCGTTTTGGGCGCAGTGCTTCGCGTTGGCACCAGAGGTCATTGTCGTGGACGACAATGGAACCGCCTATCATTTCACGCTCGAAGGGGCGCTCCCCCCCGAATCGCCTCTGACAACGACAAACCCACCTTCCCTTACCGTCCCCCCCGTCACTGTCACACCTCAAATCGACACAGTAGGATCTCCCACTCCGGCCACAACAGGACCAATCTCCACGCCAGAGAATCCCACGCCGATCACCGCCCCACGTGGGAACATGTGTCTCAGCGTGTGGCTGATTCTTGTCCTCTTGGCAACGGCCGTGCTCAAACATCTGCTTTGAGCAAAGTGCAAGCGTCTTCGGGTCACGCATGGCAGACGTCAGATGACAGGCGTCAGCGGTGATCCGAAGATGCATGCCAAGGCCAAACACCGCATCATCCTCGGTTGACCTCGTCCTTGCCCTGGCCTTGGAGTATGGTATATTGAGTCTTGCTTCTTCGGGGCAGGGTGAGGTGCTGGATGCAACCGGCACTGATTCCCGACCGGCGGTAAGTGCTCCAGTCAGGGGCATGAGCCCGCGAGCGGGTGCGGTGCACCCGTAGACCCGGTGCAAGGCCGGGGCCGACGGTACAGTCCGGAAGGGAGAAGAGGCATGTATTGATCTGTTGGTGAGCCCTGCCCCGAAGCTAATGGCTTCGGGGCATTTTTCTTTGGGCGGAGACGCAATGCACTGACCACGAGGAAGGGAGCGTCACTTGAAAGCTTCAACGCAGGTCCAGCTCGGCCGTGGGGCCTATCGGCCCCCATCAGGGGCCCAGTCCCCCATGCCTGTGTCCAGGGGTCTTCCATTCTACCTGCTCATGGGTATCCTGATGTGCGCAGTATGGCAGATAGCCATGTGGAGCCTGTCAGCTTCGGCGCGTCGCTTCCTCCTACCGGCCCCCACTGAGGTAGGGCTAGAGTTGCTCAACTTGGTCTCCGACGGTACGCTCGTCCATCACGTCTGGATCACACTGCGAGAGATGGGCCTGGGACTCCTCCTGGGAACCTCCGTCGCAGCCCTACTGGGCTATGCGCTCGCCCACAGCCAGATCCTCTCCTACCTGTTTGAGCCTGTGATTGTCGTTTCACAGGCTGTGCCCATTGTGGCACTTGCCCCCCTACTAACGGTCTGGTTTGGCCCTGGCATCGCATCAAAGGTCGTCGTCTGTGCCCTCATTGTGTTCTTCCCGATCCTCGTCAACGTGAACGCCGGCCTCAAACGAATCGACACACGCCTGCGCGATCTTTTCAGCCTGTACGAAGCCTCGAGAGCCCAGGTGCTTTTCCATCTTGAGATCCCGGCTGCGGCACCAGCCGTCCTGTCCGGACTGAAAATAGGGGGCACGCTCTCTGCGATGGGAGCTGTGGTAGGTGAGTTCGTCGCCTCCACCGAGGGCCTGGGTTACCTGATCAAACAGGGGCAGAATCTCTATGATCTTCCGATGATGTTTGCAGCCATCATCGTGCTGATGCTCCTTGCAACCGCCGTCTATGGTCTGCTGAGTCTATTGGAACACAAGGCACTCCATTGGGAGCGGCAAGGGCGTTGACCTATCGCAGAAATCAGCAGCACATGGTTAAGGAGGACATCCTATGAAGACACATCCGGGAAGAAGCACCTATATAGCACAGCTACTCCTCAGTATTGCGCTGTTGTTGTTTTTGGGACTTGCCAGCGCCTGTCAACGACCGGGAGGACAGGATCTACAATCCATCTCGCTGCCCATGGGCTACGTGGCTAACGTACAGTTCAGCCCATTCTATGTCGCGAAAGAGCGCGGCTACTTCGCCCAAGAGGGGTTTGACGTCACCTTCGACTACCGTTGGGAGACGGATGGCATTCAGTTAACAGCTAGTGGTGAGGTGCCATTTACAGTTGCCAGCGGCGACCAGATCATCCAGGCTCGCAGTCACGGACTGCCGGTGATCGCTATCGCGGGTTGGTATCAACGTTTTCCGGTAGCGATCATCAGCTTGGAGGGAACTCCACTGGATTCCCCACAGCACCTACGCGGCTTGCGCATTGGCATCCCGGAGACCTTCGGGGCCTCATATATCGGCCTGAGAGCCCTCCTGGAGGTCGGCGGCTTGACAGAAGAAGACATCGAGCTTCAAACAATCGGCTATACGCAACTGGCTGCCCTGACTAACGGAACAGTAGACGCCGTGGTCGTGTATGCCAACAACGAACCTGTCGTCCTGGCCCATCAGGGCGTGCCATTCAACATGCTCAAGGTGGCAGATTACGTCGATCTCGTCTCGGCCGTTATAGCCAGCAGCGACGCCTTCACCGCCGATGAGCCAGAGAGCGTCAAAGGCTTCGTCCGCGCTTTCCTCAGAGGACTCAGCGACACCCTGGCCGACCCTGATGCCGCATTCGAGACGAGCAAGAACTACGTGGAAGGTCTGGAAGAAAATGCTGAAGTTCAACGTGCCGTCCTCACTGCTTCGATCGCTCTATGGCAGACGCCGACGCCCGGCATGATGCAAGCAGAGCCCTGGGCACGCGCCCAGGACGTAATGTTACAGGCCGGCCTCATCGAACGCCCAACTCCCGTCGACGAACTCTTTACCAACGCATTTATTGAGGTCCCATGAGCCTCTGGGGCAAGAGCAAGTCCCATACCACACAGGCGCGGAATGGGCACGCTATTCAACCCGGCTCCCAGAGCAACGCGTCGTCCTTCCTTCGTTATGAGGGAATCAGCGCACGCTACATAAGCCATCTGGGACAACTGGAAGCGCTGGAGCAAGTGAGCCTGGACGTCGCCCGCGGCGAGTTCGTCTGTCTCATAGGCCCTTCAGGGTGCGGAAAATCGACCCTTCTGCGCATCACAGCCGGCCTTCTTCGACCCACCCAGGGTCAGGTCCTCCTGGCGGGCCAACCACAGATCGCACCGAACCGCAGGGTCGGCTTTGTCTTCCAGGATCCCACGCTGCTACCGTGGCGCACGGTGTGGCGAAATGTGTCCCTACCCCTGGAGATACTGGGGTTATCACCTGAGGAGATCCATAGACGCACGCGGGAGCTCCTAGAGCTCGTGGATCTTGTGGACTTCGCGCACGAGTTTCCGGCGAATCTGTCCGGCGGCATGGCACAACGCGCAGCCCTGGCGCGGGCTCTGGCACAACAGCCAGAACTCCTGCTACTGGATGAGCCGTTCGCATCGCTGGACGCCCTCACGCGTGAGCGCATGGCGGAGGAGTTCCTGCGGATCTGGGAGCGTGACCATCGCACGGTCCTTATGGTGACCCACAACGTGGAGGAAGCCGCCCTTCTGGCAGACCGTGTTGTGGTGCTTAGCCCACGTCCAGGGCGGATCACCGAGATCGTACAGGTACCCATAGCACGGCCGCGCTCCCTGCGGCTACTGGGCACGCCTGTTCTCCAGAACGTCGCACAACACCTGCGCGAGGCCCTGGCCCGGGGCAGCGCTTCCACCTGAGGGCTCAGGAGCCACTGGGCACCAAGACTTGGCCCGCGGAGAGCTCTTCTCGTCCCTCCTCGGGCCAAGCGACCTCCAGGTGGGCTACGTGATGTACACGATAGCTGATAGACCAAATCCCAGACGCCACCGCACGCACTGCCCGCTCGCCTAGAGGTTCACCATCCAGAAGGACCTCAGAGGGGCGCCTGGGCAGTGCCAGCCATACCGTCCCCTCAGCAACTCTATCCAGACGCATCGTAAATGACAGGCGAGCCCTCTCCAGCTCCCATCCAGAGATCTCCGCGCCCTGCGAGATATGAAAGGTAGAAGAAACGAGATGGGGTTCAGGTTTGACAACCCGCACACCCAGGAGTACCACCCCATGCGGCGCTATATGGAGTACAGGCCGCATGCCTCCTGGGCCCAAGAGGAAGTAGCGCTGCTCCCAGAAATCAACGATATGGTAGGCCTTCCGCTCATCCAGCGGGATGCTCTCTGGCAATGGACGCTCAATAGGGTCCTCGCCCCAATTGAAGACAGCGACCAGCCGCCATCGGCCCCATGGCCGCGCGACGGGAGCAACCACGACCTCTGGCATGGGCTGTTCCAAAAGGTCCAAAGTATCCATCCCATCCAGAAGTGGGGGAAGAAGTGCAGCCACCAATCTGCGCCGCTCCTCCGGCAGATCGTCGAGATCGTCCGAGAGAAAAATCTGTCCACCCGTCATGCCGATCAGCGTAAGCTGAGCCAACACCTCATCGAGCGACAGAGTTGAGTCCTCCTCTCTGAGAATGGCCACATCCGGATCATTGACCCACCAGCGGCCGTGCATCCAACCCCGCGTCATGACGTTGCGCAGACTGTTGCGCAGTGACGGAAGTGCAGGATTCCCCCGCACGAACCTGCTCACGCCACGCACAAGGGGCTCCCAATGAGGCGCAGTATCCGGTCCAACTCTGACCGCATTCAACAGCCCAATGGCCGGACCCAGCGGCACCCCACAGCCCAGGAGGTATACATCTTCACCAGCCGCCTCCCGGATCACACGCAACGCCTGCCGCAATGCCTGGGCCCTCGTCATCGCGCGATTGTGGCGCAGTCCCGGAAGTGCTGCGGCATAGAGAAAATCCAACTTCAAATACTCATATCCCCATTCATGGACGAACGTGCGCACCATATCGGCCAAGAACTCCTGGACATCCGGATGTGTGACATCCAGTGCCCGCCCCATGAAACTCCACACCCATCCAGCTCGCACAGGGTGTCCACGCGGCCCTCGCAACAGCCAGTCTGGATGCTCTCGCGCAAGTTGGGAACCGCGCTCTACGAGGAATGGTGCAAACCATAGTCCAGGCTGAAAACCCGAACCACGAATCCGCTCCGCCAGCCATGCCAGGGAGTGCGGAAAGCGCTCATTGCATCTCCGCCAGTCCCCCCACGCTGCCTGGTATCCATCATCTAACTGCACGACGCGCAAAGGCACCTCGTCGGCGATAAGAGCCGCGGAGGCCAAATTCTCCATCATCTCCGCTTCGCTCACGTCATGGCCATAGACGTACCATGAACACCAACCGCTCAGGGCACGACCAGGGTTCGGCACAGCCATCTGGCGCGCCACAGCATGGGCGTATTGTGCGAACGGGTCGCCACACGGCAGCGGCACCCACTCGATATAGAACCATTCAGAGTAGCGTGATTCGCCCGCCGCAAGCGAGACATCATCCATCTGTGTCTGGACCATGAAGCGCTGATGTCCTGGACGCAGATCTGCCCAGGTCTGACCAAACTGGTCCCCAGTCGAGGCAATACCGCCTAGCAAAGCCTCACGCTCCGTCACCAGCGCTCCAACAGTCTCACTCCAAAAGCGACCCGACGCTGAGGTCCGAGGTGTCACGGCATTGTGGATCATGGGGCCCTGGAGGATTCCCATGAGCCTGGAGAGGGCAAAGGAGCGGCTCTCGCGCAGTCGAAACCCGGCTGGCGACCAAGACTGCCATCCATTTACGTAAAATCCAACCGGCGCCGCATTGGCCGCAATGCCCTCTGGCACCGTGCGTATGAAGAAACGACGCAGGTGCACCGGGCCGGGACCCACGTTGGTGACGCTCAAGCGGATCAGAGCGAAGGGGCGACCGGGGTATAGGCGCACACGCATCGAAAGCGCCAACCCCTGAACTTCCTGATAGAAGAACTGGGCCTCGCCTGCCGGGCCATGCACGTCCTCCAGGCGTTGGACGACGTCACGGCCTGGCACAAGCCCTGCAGTGGTCAGCGTGTGAACTCGCCCTCGTCTCGAGACCTCGACACCTGCCACAAACTCCAACAGACGCCCAGGGCTCCCCAGGCGGAAGGTGCCCCCCCGCGCATCCCAGGACAGGTCAAAGGACGGGCTTTGCAGCAATGGCTTAAACACCCTGTATATGCCCTCCAGCCTGCACTCAGCAGCACAGCGTACGCGCTACGACTCGTCGACGACCCGAAGATGCAACTCCTCAAGCTGACGTGGCGACACCTCGGAAGGCGCTCCCGCCATCAGATCCGTCGCCTGTGTCGTCTTGGGGAAAGCGATGACCTCCCGTATGCTGGTCTCCCCTGCCAGGATCATCGCAAGTCGGTCCACCCCCGGCGCGATCCCCCCATGGGGAGGCGCACCATAGGAGAAGGCCTCCATCATATGACCAAAGCGCGCTCGGGCCTCCTCCACTGAGTATCCCAGCACCCGGAAGATATCCGACTGAATGTCGGGATCATGCACACGGATGCTCCCCGAGGCGATTTCGTACCCATTACATACCAGATCGTAAGCGTCGGAGAGCACGGCTGCAGGATCATCTATCATTGCCTCATACGTGTTAGGACGAGGCATAGTGAAAGGATGGTGTGCTGCATCCCAACGCCCCTCTTCTTCGTTCCATTCAAACATAGGGAAGTCCAGCACCCACCCCATGGCAATCAAACTGTCGTCAACCAATTGCAGGCGATCCCGGAAGGTCAGCCGCAGTGCTGAAAGGGCCGCGTTCGCAGTCGCCATTTCGTCCGCCACAATGCAGACCAGGTCGCCAGGCTCAGCGCCGGTCAGCTCAGCGATGCGCGCGATTTCCCCCTCAGCCAGGAACTTGACGGCTGGCCCACGTACCCCTTCCGGCCGATAGGCCAACGTCACCAGCCCCTTGGCCCCCTCACGCACGGCGATCTCGGTCAACTCATCAAGCTCACGTCGACTGTACGGCGCACACTTAGGCACAGCAATGCCCTTGATCACCCCACCTCCCGCCGCCACACTCCGAAAAACTCGAAAATCACTCTCAGCCAACACCGCGGTCAGGTCAACCAACTCCATACCGAAACGCAGGTCAGGCTTATCCGTGCCGTAACGCGCTAACGCCTCGGCATATGACATCTGCGGGAACGGGGAGAGAACATGCTTCTCGGGTATAACAGCAGGCACCAGGGCCGTGAACATCTCCTCAATCAACTGTAGCACGTCATCTCGGTGTACAAAGGACATCTCGAGGTCGAGTTGAGTAAATTCGGGCTGCCGATCCCCACGCAGGTCCTCGTCGCGGAAACAACGGGCGATCTGATAGTAACGCTCAAACCCGGCCACCATCAGAAGTTGCTTAAGCTGTTGCGGTGACTGAGGCAACGCATAGAAACGCCCCGGGTGGAGACGACTCGGCACTAAGTAGTCACGAGCGCCCTCCGGCGTGGACTTGAACAGATAAGGCGTCTCAATCTCCAGGAAGCCCCGATCATTCAAGAACTGCCGCATGAACTGCACAATCCTGTGGCGAAGCGCCAGATTGCGTTGCATGCGCGCACGCCGCAGATCCAGATATCGGTAGCGCAGCCGCAGCGCCTCGTCAACGGGCGCATCATCATAGATATAGAAAGGTGGCGTCTTGGAAGTGTTGAGGATGCACATCCGCTCCGCGGCGACTTCGATCTCTCCAGTGGCCCACTCAGGATTCTCCTGCCCCTCAGGACGACGACGGACCACCCCCTCCACCTGAATGACATATTCTGAACGCACCTGGTCAGCAATCTCCTGCGCTTCAGAGCAGATATCCTTGCTGGCCACTACCTGCACCAGCCCCTCTCGATCGCGCAGGATAATGAAGATCACGCCCCCGAGGTCACGGCGCAGATGGACCCACCCCGCCAAGGTCACGGCCCGGCCCACATGTTCCAGCCGGAGTGCTCCACAACTATGGGTTTTGTACATAGGCCCTTGTCTCCTTGCAACAAAGTGAACGACACTATACCACAGATACCATTGAGCTGCAATGAAATTTACGTTCACCCCCATTCCCGGGCCACAGCACAAGTGCCACCAGGATCAAAGCAGCCAGAGGCAACGGGACGCCCCGGCGCCCTTGACCGGCAGATAGCACGGCAGGGGATGGGTGCAGACAGAGGTGGGGGTGGGTGTTGGCAGCAAGAAACAAGTTGGGGTCGGCGCAGCTTCCGATGATGCGAAGGGCGAGGGAAATTGGTGTAGCGGCAAGGCCCCTCGAATATGCGAAGCGCGTCCCGAGAAACGGTGTCGGTCATCCAAACTTGGGCACGACGGGGATCCAGGCCGTTGCGCAGAGCTTCCCAGGCTGGCAAGGGGATCCGCGACGCATAACGCAGAAACACCAGTGAGGCATTGCAGCCGAGAGACTGTCACAGAAGCAGCAGGGGGGTGAGAAGCCACTCAAAGCTGGAGCCGTGTCATGAATTGCCAGACGTCAAGATGGAAACTGGTATTGCCTTTGGTTCGCCAACCGTCTGTGGCACAATCACGCCACCGAACGAGAGTGGACAGAGCCCCTGCCTTCCGGTATAATCCAAAACAACTAGACTAAGGAGAGAGCTATGCCATCGATCCTCAATACACTGAATGGCTTCTTTGGCCTCATCGGTGGCTTCGTGGTGGGGCTGATTCCGTTGATCGTGCTCCACGAGTTTGGCCATCTCCTGATGGCCAAACTGAATGGGGTATGGGCGCGCGAGTTCGGTATCGGATACCCACCACGGATCATGACGCTGTTTCGCTGGCAGGAGACCGAGTTTACCCTCAACTGGATACCATTTGGGGGCTTTGTACGACTGGAAGGCGAGAATGTGCTGGAGGCCGAAGTTGAGGCCTCAGCTCCTCCCGATCCTGAACAGGCGGCCCACGCGCTTTACAGCAAGTCACCCTGGCGACGCATTCTGATTTATCTGGGGGGGCCACTCATGAACTTGCTCACAGCCTGGGTCATCGCCGTGCTCCTCTTCACCTCGGGCATTCCTATGATCCGCACGGTGATCACGGAGGTGGCTCCCGGATCCCCCGCAGAGGAGGCCCAGATCCAGCCCGGGGATATTCCCGTCGCTGTCGCAGGGCAGCCCGTTGAGGACCCGGCGGAGCTTTCCGCGCTCATCCAGGAACATCTGGGAGAACCTGTTGAGATAGCGCTGCAACGTGGGGAGGAGATAATCCACGTGACCCTCACGCCTCGCCCCAACCCACCGGAGGGACAAGGCTCCATCGGCGTGGTCATCGCTGGGGAACCGATCAGCGGCGCACTCAAGCGTTACACACTGCCCCAGGCCGTCACCTACGGCACGAACTACTTCTTGAACATGAGCATGACAACCGTGCTCCTGCCCGTCTACGCCATCCGCATGGGGCTGCCGTTCGAACAGGCCCGCCCGGTGGGTGTCATAGGCATCAGTCAGATCGCCGAGCGGTCGGTCAATGAAAGCCTGCAACAGAACGCTCTTTATCCTTTCTTGAACTTGATGATCATGCTGAGTATAAGCCTGGGCATCTTTAACCTCTTGCCAATTCCTGCGCTCGACGGAGGACGCATCCTCTTTTCGCTGATCGAGGGGCTACGGGGTAAAGCGCTCACGCCACAGTTGCAGGAACGCATCCACTTTGTCGCGATGATGGTCATGCTTGTGCTCTTCGTCGCGATCACCATCCTCGATATTGTCATGCCCGTGCCCTTGCCATAGCAACGGGTGACTATCGTGAGGAAGTTACAGATCAAGATGACCGACAAAGAACTTCAAGAGGCAATTGAACACCACAACGCGGTGCAGCAGCGGCGAGAGATGTGGGAAGCCCTGGAACGCGACAGGGCCATGCCCGCGGAGGAGATCCTCGGCCAGCTCTCAAATCTGCTGGGCGAGGATATCAACCGCATGCACACCGTGTGGCGGGACCTCCCGCTAGATGTACGCCGTCGCCTGACCCACGCACTTAGCGACCTTGCCGGAGCCGACTTCGCCATGGATTTCAGCGCCGTATTCCGCATCGCCCTTCATGACGAGGACGCCGACATTCGCCGTGCTGCGGTGACCGGTTTGAGGGAAATTGAAGATGTGCGACTGATCCCGAAACTTGTAGAGCTTCTCAGAAGTGACCCGGCGATTGAGGTACGTGCAGCAGCCGCAGATGCCCTGGCAGAGTATGTGTTGCTGGGCGAACTCCAGAAGATCCGGCGAGCGCCTTTTGAACAGGCCGTGATCGCCTTGCGCGAGTGCTACGGGGACGCCGGTGAGAAGCTGGAAGTCCAGAGATGTGCCATCGCAGCGCTAGGCTACACGGGCGAATTTGGCGTCCCCGAACTCATCGCCTCCGCATATGCGCACACCGACGAGAACATGCGCGCCAGCGCCCTCTTAGCTATGGGGCGGAGCGCCGACACCCGTTGGAGCGAAATCGTCCGCCGTGAACTTGAGAATCCAAGCCCGATTCTCCGACTGGAGGCTACCCGCGCCTGCGGCGAACTACAGCTACGTGAGGCGACCGCCGAGATCATCAACCTAACTGAGGACACGAACACCCACATCCGCGCAGCGGCTCTCTGGTCACTGGGACAGATCGGGGGCAGTCGGGCCCGTCGTGTCTTGGAGCGCTTCACCACCGATGAAGACGAAGCCTTGAGGGCTGCCGCTGACGCCGCGCTGGCCGAGTTGGAGTTCCTCCACGGCGATCTCGACAGCTTCTTTGGACCACCAGAGGAGTTTGACGGCGAGACCGAAGATATCTGGCATGTTATGACCTGGACCCCGCCTGACGACCCGGTGGATTCAGTGGACCTCGGCTGGCCAGAGGACAACGATCAAACCAATGAGAACCCATAGCCATTCCGGTAGCCGCCCACAATATTTAGGCATAGGACAGAAACACGCCCCATCTGTCATGGCCACCACGCCGCTCAGATGTGTAACGCTGATCCTGGCTTTGACTTTACTTCTCACAAACGGGGCCGACAGACTCAACGCCCAGCGATCAGATAATGCAGGCTACCATTATACATACGGACAGACCCTGACCATCAGTTTGAACCTTCCTGCAGGGGAGGAGACCCCTGAAGCAGACCTCTATCTGCAGGTCAACAATGGTCCCACGTCTAATCATTCAGTACCGGTCGTTGACGGCACGGCTACCTACGAGCGGGATCTGCAGAGAGAGCCGCTGCCACCTTACGCCGTGATCAGTTACTGGTGGAGCTATGACAGCACACACGGTCAGGCATTGACCGACAAACGGATCTTTCGGTATGTCGACAACCGTTACGAGTGGCAGACCATCTCCGAGGGGGATATCTCGGTCCACTGGATCACCGGAGAGCGCAACTGGGTCAATCAGGCAGTGGTTATCGCGCGTGACAGCCGCGAGGAAATCGCTGAAGCCTTACAGGCGGAAGTGCAGGCGCTCACCCACATCTACATCTATCCCAGTGAGTCAGACCTCGTCTCGGCGCTCCAACTCAGTGGTCGCGACTGGGTGGAGGGCGTGACCTATCCTGCTTTGGGCGTGATCTTGATCGCGGTACCACCGAACGCTGACGGCATACTCATCATGCAGCGGACCATTCCGCACGAACTGACGCATCAGATCCTATACGACCTTCTGGGCCAACAGGGTTACCTGGCCCTGCCGGCATGGCTCAACGAGGGACTGGCGACTCATTTCGAGCGTCAACCTGACCCCGATCTGACGCTGGCCCTGCAGACAGCGCAACGGGAGGGACAACTCATCCCCATCGATCAGCTTTGCTTTCCCTTCCCAAAAGCACCAGAACAGGCCCGCCTGGCATACGCGGAAAGCCGCAGCTTACTGGCGTATCTGGAAGCAACCTTTGGCTGGTCATCGATCCGCGCCCTGTTGGCAGCTTATCGTGATGGGCTGGCCTGCGACAGTGGTGTCCAGCACGCCCTGCACATTTCGCTTAGCCAGTTGGAGCGCGACTGGCAAGCGTGGCTGAAAAGCGGTGGTGCTATGGCGACGCCTCCCTCTTGGGACACTCTGGCGGCGACGCTCAGCAACACTGGA
>Ga0190359_1001963_pt1 | contig 12529 bp, 15 predicted proteins | sample 48721823_MG_FD_161269 | JGI IMG/M metagenome (GOLD analysis project Ga0190359, IMG submission 161269) | Hydrothermal vent microbial mat bacterial communities from Southern Trench, Guaymas Basin, Mexico - 4872-18-2-3_MG | ecosystem: Environmental > Aquatic > Marine > Hydrothermal vents >...
GCTAACGGGCCATTGAATTTATATAGTTTAGCCAAGGGTGATTTGGTTGTCAAATCCCTTATTTGGCCAAAATTTTCAGAAATTGCAGCCATCGTTTAGACATCTTGAGAGAGAGAGAGAGAGAGAAAGAGAGAGAGAGAGAGAAAGAAAGAAAGAAAGAAAGAAAGAGAAAGAAAGAAAGAAAGGAAGAAAGAGAAAGAATGAATGAATGAAAGAGAAAGAATGAAGAAGAAAGAAAAAGAATCAGAATCTTGTTTTGCGCATTTCCATAATTTTGGTTGACTTTATTTTTAGTTCACCTGCTTCTTGTCTTGCTGGGGAGGAAGGCGTGGCGGTGCTTCCAGTGGTAATAATTGAGAATTATCGAGATTCCTAAAGCACCTAAGAGAGCAACGACGGCCACGGCATCTACTAGTTGAGGAGCTATGGTTTGACCTGTTAGATGCTCGAAAAGAAATTGGAGATAAGAATCGGGTAGATCCTGATAACCGAGGCGGTATCTTACTTGCCAGTGCCAATCAGTACTCGGGCAATAGCCAAAACCATACCAAAGGCCCAACCCAAACCAGGATAAAGCGGTCAAGGTAGTGACAATAAAATGAGCTGGCCGAGTCTTCTTCCAAGCCCAGCCGAGCAAATTAAAGACAATCAAGCTGGAATGGAAAATGAAAAAAAATTTATCTAGAAGATAATCAATCATTGACTTTCTGTCCCTTCTTCTGGAAATTTTGTCCTACTTGTTTTTTGGCTTTGTCCCCAAGTGACGGGACATTTCAGTTCCATGCCTAGGAAAGTCTCAATCTAGAAAACCGTAATTGTTTATGGATTTCAAGATATTTTTCCAATATTTAATTTTAATAGCTATTTCTTTTTGCTTCCAATATTTTATCTCCCAGTGCGTTATAACTAAAAAAGCGTTTTTTCTATGAATTATTTATTGTATTGACCATTTAGTTAGTTTAAAAAATAGGGTAAATATGTATTGCGTCCCCAGTTTTTTCTTTTTTTGTCCCCAGTTTTTTAAAAGCAAATTTTAAGACCCTTTTAAGTTAAAGTTAATAAGAAAGCCCGGGAAAGGCAAGTTTAATCTTGGTTTGTTTTCTCAATCTGGAATTTGGTCAGGACTTCTTTTAGTTGATCCTGAGCTTTTTGTGCTCGAACTAAATGTACTCGAGATGCTCGAAGGGAGTAGAGAAGAGATGTTTTTTTAGTCAGGATAATTCTCTGCTCAAGAGAAGCTAATTTTATCAATTCCTCATTTGGATCAAGATTAAATAATGAGCAATTTAGTCCTTTTTCCTGGAGAAGTTTGGCTAGGGCAGCTAACTCCTTGGTGGCGATAAATTTGAGTCGTCGAAGTGGTTTGTCCCTAATTTTAATTAGCGAAGAAATATCAAACGTTTCAAATACAGGAAAAACAGCCACTCGATCATGGTCTTTAAGAAGATAATCTAAGTCTACCGATTCCTGATTGATAATAATTAAATCAACATCATCAGGCGGGATGCCAAATGATTGGAGAGCTTCTTTTACCTGACACTTACCCTCCCAGGTAAAAAGCACATCCTTTTTCCTTTGCTCGGAGGGAAGAAAACGATTTAATTCTTCATAGAAACGGAAAGTGGCTTTTTTCGTTCTTCTCCTCCTTTATTTATTCTTGTGAATTTTTGGAGGCTTGGGAGTTGTTTTAATAATGTTTGCTTCTTTTTGAATTTTAATATCTCCCTTGTTTCTTAATCCTGTAAAATTTCGGTCTAAGGAAGTCTCTCTTTCTTCTTGAGCAGAAAATGAGGCTATTTTCTCTCTTAACCGGGAGGGATAGCCAAGAGCCACTAAATAACAATAAGATAGATACCGGTCAACCTAGGAGGAGAGGGGTATTTTCCAAATAGTTAATTTTACTCAGCGAACAAAAAAAAGCGAAGAATATCCATGAAGTCTGAACTGGTGAAAGAGACAGAAGTTGGGCCCACTCTTTTTGCTCCTGGAAGCCAGGCCGTTTCGTTGGCTCTTTCTTCGTCTTTATAAGTGATAATCATTGTGTAAGGTGGTGAGAGCTTGTAAGGCTTAAAATCTGATAGTCTTTTTAAGGCCGCAGTAGTTTTTTCTTTTATCAAAGCCCTTGCTTTTTGGGGACTAAGCATCAGTGCTGCTTGACCGATTCCTTTTTTGACCGCCACTGTTTCTACTTCTCCCAAAAGTTCTTTAGTCTGATTACAGATAGCTTGATCACCAGCCACCAAGACTACAGGGACACCAAATTGACCAGCGATGAAGGCATTAATGCCTGCCTCAGGCATAGGAAGGCCATTCAAGGTGACTTCATAGAAAGCGCCGGTCATGGTGTGGTCTAAAGTGGCATCAGGAGTGTTGGCCCGAGCGTGATAACCAATGAAAATAACCGCATCAAAACTTTCATCTAAGCCTTCCATCATCGAGAGAGGACTTCCTCCCCAATCGCGGATTAGCATGGCTTGAGGATGGAGTAAATCCGGGAGGATATTTCGAGCGCTGCCGTGAGAGTCACGGACCACAATTTCCGTTGCTCCAGCAGCTAAAGCGCCCTCGATAGCGGCGTTTGCCTCCTCAGTCATCAGCCGACGAAAGAGGGAGTAATCTTGTCCGTTGCGACTGACCTCTTCCCAATTAATAACTCCACTAATACCTTCCATGTCAACGGAGATAAATACCTTGAGCCCCTTTGAAGCAGATAGACTGGCCGTTGGAGTGAGGGAGAAAAAAAGAACCAGTCCCCAGATAAGCGTGGTGATCCAAACTTTTTTCATAAGCTAATCCTCCTTTGATTTGAGTAAATAGTTAGAAGAGAAAACATAATCTTTTATCTTAAATTTTCCTAAAAAATTCAAAGAAGGCAAGAAAAATTTAGTTTCCCGGCTCAAAAAATCAGCAGAATATTATCCTTTTCTATCTGGCCAGTCTTCGATATGAGCCGATTATTGATTTATAACTGGATAGCAAGAGCTTAGATTCGTAAGGTGCTTTAAGTTGCTTTAGAAGGAGAAGATAAATAACCTAATATAAAGAGGGTGGTATTTTTGATTTAATTGATTTCTCAGTAAAAATAGACTTTTTAAACTAAAGGGTAAATGATTTTCTTTTTAGGGATTAAAGTTTAGAAAATAACTGAAGAATAACTTAGTTTGTTTTCGATTTAAGGAAAAGAGAGTTGGTGGTGAGCCACAAGAAGCATACCTTGAATCGGAACTCCATAGGGGCACGCTTTTTCGCAATAGCCAGGACAAGTCTGGCAGGCCTCGACTTTATTCCCTGGAATCTGTTGGTAAAGGATCATGGCCTCCTTTTCCCTTGCTTGGACAGAGAAATAATAATTATACCGCATGATGGTGTTAATCGGGACTTCCTGAGGGCAAGAGGGTTCACAAAAGCCACAGGCATGTCGGCAGTAAAGTTCTCCGCATCCTTCTTGGTAAGCCTGGAGACGAGATTTTTCCGGAGAAGAAAGTTTTTGACCGGAAAGAGCAATAAATTGCTCCATTTCATCGAAAGTGCGGCCTAGACAACAGACAGTATTGACATAGGGATTAGAGAGACAAAATTTTATAGCTGCATCCTTGATTTCTTGTGGGTTCTGCAAGTTGTATTTTTTGATGAAGGATTCTGCTTTTTCTAATTTTGTCTGATAGCGTTTTAAGCCTTCTTCAAAGAGGGGGTGGACTTTCTTGCCTTGCTTTCTTAATTCTTCTACTCGTTTTTTTAAGTTATAATAAATGGCGAGGGGAGTGGTTTTCATTAAGGCAGTTCCAATATTTTTTTCATGAGCTATTCGTAGCACTTTTTCACCCTGGTCCATTTTTAGAAAATTATAGGCCAGGAGGAAGACATCAAAGCGTCCATCTTCGGCAGCGGCTAAAAGAACTTTTTCCATAGATTGAGCTGGGTCTTTAAACCAAAAAGAGCCATGATTGGAAATCCCAACGAAACGCACTCGGCCGGCCGCTTTTAGCTCTTGAAGGGCTTGGTGAAAACCAGGTGTTTTAATGGTTTCGACTCTTTCGGGCATGTGCATCATTAAGCAATCAACATATTCCGTTTCCAGCTCTTCCAAACAACGTTGAGCGCGACGGAGAAAGCTTGCTTTAGATTCATTCTCTTCTTTTACAGCCAGTTTAGTAGTGATAAAGATTGATTTTCTATCCAGGCCTTTAATAGCTTTGGCTACTATCCGATGATGGCCCGGATATTCTTCGGCGGTATCGATATAGTTTACTCCAGCATCTAAAGCAGCTCGGAGAACCCCTTCATCCTGGATGGCACCGGCTGCAATATCGGACACTTGAAAGCCAGTTCTTCCTAGCTGTCGATATTCTTTGATTTTGAAAGTTGGATTTGGGTCCGCCTTATGGCTCTGAGTAAATCCAGGTTGGGAAGTACATCCCCATCCTATAATTCCCAGAAAGGAATTTTTTAGAAATTCTCTTCTTTTTAGTTTAACTAACTTATGAGACCAAGCCACATTGCCTCCTGTGATAAATTTTAGTTATTGTACCTTATTCAAGTTAGATTGTCTGCCAAAATTATCTTAATTTCTTTGGAAGCAAGTTTAATTGGAACGGTTAATAACCTGTTATCTCATGGAATATTCGGAAGGCTGGATAAATGAGCCAAGTTATATCAAGAAGGAGAAACTGGCCAGATTGGTGGCTACCAAAGTTTTGCCGGTTTCCCCCTTGCCACTTGATATCGCTATTTTAGTTGTCATCGGTTATCCAGAGAATAATTCTTTTCACCAGCGAGTATCTCTACTTGAAGCCAGTTTTCAGGAGGAACAAAGGGGCAGGCATAATTGTCATTATAAGCACACCAAGGATTATAAGCTTTATTAAAATCCACTATCCATTTTCCTTCAGATTTCAGATGATCTTCTGGCCTTAAGTCAAGATATCTTCCGGCTCCATAAGTTTGTTTGCCGCTTGTAGCGTCTCGGAAAGGTATAAATAGCCCTTCTTCACTAGCCTCGCTCTTATAAGCCTGAAGCTTACATTCTTTATTTTCTATTTTGAAGTTAAATTCGCCCCAGCGAATAAAACTTCGCACGTTTCCTTGGGTGTCTTCAATCTTAAGCATTTGTTTCTGAGGGTGCTCATGAAGTTCTAATTCAAAGTAGTAATCTGGCTTAGGGGAAAAATAATTGAGGCCTTTGAATTGGCGGCGGTATTCGATAGGGATGGGTGATTGAAAATGCTCAGCAAAAAACATATCTTTTTGCTTTCTTTGCAAAATAATTTCTCTTTTCCACTTTGATATTTCCATAGTTGATTAATCCTTTCTAAAATTCAATATATAGCCGTTATTGTAGTAGTCATCGTGAAGAAGCCTTTTGAAAAATTTATTATGCAAAGAAAAACCGGCTTCTTCTACTTCTTTAATGATTTCTTCTAATTCTAGATTAGCTAATTCCATGAGGGGATAGTCATTTTTGTGATGTTTAGGATAAAGGGATAAAATTCCTTTTGGCTTTAATACTCTTCGGAATTCATCGTAAATTGTTTTTCTCTCTTTTAAATAATGAATGACGTCATAGCATAAAACGAAATCTAGAGATTCTTCATGAATAGGAATTTTTGATTCTCGGTTTATAATTTTTACATTTTTTATTTTCTCTTTTTTTATTAGCTTTACCAATTCTTCTAGAGCTTCTTTGTCTTTATCTTCAGCATATACTTTTCCTTCTTCACCTGTGACTTTGGCGGCGGGGATGGTGTAGTGTCCTTCTCCACAACCGAAATCTAATATAATCAGACCTTTTCTAAGTCCAATACTCCTTAAAAAATCCTCCCCATCTTTTCTTAGCCATTTTTCGAGGTCAGATTTCATTCCTGCCCTCCCCACCCTTCCCGGGCCATTTTTATGAATTTAAGCTTTTCTTCGGGGCCCATCTCTTTCAGATTTATCTCGATAATTATATCTGGTGCCTCTTCTTTTAAAGCTCTTTTTATTGTTTCTATCAAAAAGTTTTTTATAGGGACTTCTTTTAGAGGGAGGTTTAGCGTCAGAGAAACTTTTCTGTTTTTAATTGTTATGTCTTTTATCACTCCCAGTTCGAATAAAGTTTTAGCAGTCTCAGGATGTTCAATCTTTTTCAATATCATTCTTATGATCTCTTTTCAATTTTCTTCCAAAGTCTCTCCTTTTTTGTTCTTTATATAATATCTAATTAGGCTGAAATTAATTTGATTAACGTATTCATTAGATAGAGGTTATAAAATTTTAATGTCTTCTTCTTCCCCATCCTTTTCCATGTCTGCCATGTCCTCTTCCTCTTCTTTTTTTGCCAAATGAGGGCTCATTTCTTAAAAAATTATTAACTAATCTTTTTACTATGCTTAAAAATATATCTCCAGATTTAACCGGCTGCTGTTTTTGTTGTTTTTCAATCCAGAACGGTTGTTCGGGTTGGGAAACATTTGGATTTGTATAAGTTGGAGGAGGTTCTTTCTTTTTTATTACTGGGACTTTTTTATCAAGAATTTGATAAATTGCATTGACTGGACATTCATTCATACAGTTCAGGCACTCCGTACATTTATCGTTATCAATTACGGCTTTATTTTGAGCAATTGAAATGGCTTCGACAGGACAGATAGGAAGACAGAGGCCGCAGCCGGTGCATTTTTCGCTATCAACAAATAGGGACATTGATGGATCTCCTTAAATCAAAATTTTCTAAAGATTAGACCTTTTTCCTTCATTAGTTCTTTGCTAGATTGGGCATTCTCTGGATTTTCGTTACTTAAAACAATATTTCGAGTGTAAAGTCTGATATCTACATCTTCCTTTAATTCTTTGGCTACATTTTTTTATTAAGAATTCTCTCGCTTTATTATCAATCAACATCTGGAAATACCTTTTTAAATTTTTAATGATAATTCATTATTAATCAGATTATCATTTTTTTGTTAAACATCTTGAAAAATTTATGTTTTATAAAAATCAAGTACATCCTGAAGGTTTTGGGAAAGCTTGTTGATAGTCTCTTGAGTCATGCCGGCATAGCCAAAACGGATGCATCTTGGAGCTCCGAAAACAGATCCAGGCACAGCGCTAAACTTTTTCAGCTCTAAAGCTTTATCTATAAAAGCTTTATCATCAACCTTTATGTACTCGGGAAGTTTAGCCAGAACACTAATGGCTCCAGAAGGAAAATTTTTATCTCTGCCGGCCAAGGTAAATCCTTTTTCAGTAAGAATGGAAATTATAAGCTCCAAGCGCTGTCTGAGTTCGCTTTTAACTTTGGTGATAAATCGAGGGGAGCGGCCATTGACAAAATCGTTGACTTCTTCTTTTAGAATATCAATTAAAAGGCGCTGGCCGAGAACATTAGGTGAGGAAGAGAATGACCTGATTAATCTCGGCATCCAGACATTAGTAAAAGTTTCATCAGTGGCGATGACATAGCCTACTCTGGCTCCGGGGATTAAATATTCCTTAGAGGCAGAACTTATGACCACAGTTCTTTCGGGTGCGTAAGAAAGCATGGATTGGGGTTGGCCTTTATAGCGGATAAAGTTATAAACTTCATCGGAGAGAATAATAAGATTTAGCCGTCGGGCAAGGTCAACTAGCTTAGCTAGTTCATCTTCAGTTAGGACATCACCAGAAGGATTGTTAGGAAAATTAATAAGAAGAGAGGTGATTTTATTCTTTTGGATTTTGTTTTCTAAATCTGCAAAGTTAATATGGTAATCTTGATCGAATAAATCTATGACTACTGGATTGCCGCCAGCATTCATAATTATGCCTTTATAATTACTCCAGTGAAGAGGCATGAGGCCTACGTTTTGCTGGTGGGCGAAAATACGCATGATTATTGACAGACCTTCTGTTGCTCCTGAGACAATGGCTACATTTTGGTGGTGTAAACCGCCTTCAGGAATTCCTGGTTTTCCGTGGAGTCGATAGGCATAAGTCCAGAATTGACCTACCAATTCCCTCAACTCCACCAAACCAGAGGAAGGACCGTAATAAATTTCCTTTTCGGGAAAGATGCCGACTACCTGTCCCTGGTCACTGCGGATGAAATCAGGGGCATGGGCAGCAATTGATTTGGCTTTGGCCGCAATAGCCGGAATTATTGGTACAGAAGAGACGATCTGCCGTGTTCCATTTGGCATGTAGGCCCAGGCTCTTTCTAAAAGAGGTGTTTTAAATTCAGGCTTTTCTCTGCTTAGATTTAAACCGTCAATATTTTTGTCAGCCATTTCAATCTCCTTTCATTTTTCCTCAGGCTGTTTACTTTCTTTAATAGCTGAAAAGCGGCAGGCTTTAAGGCATTCGCCACAGCCAGTACATTTGCCAAAATATACTTTGGCCTTCTCACCACCGGCAAATTGATAAGATTCTTCAAGCTGGGGGCGAAGGAGATACAGGTTGGCGGCGTCAACATCACAGTCTAGGAATTGAAGAGGGTAGTATTTTTCGAGGATTAAGGCCAAGTTAACGGCTATTGTTGTCTTGTCTGTTCCTTCCTTGTGGTTGGCCACTGTAATTTCCAAGTGTTTATCATCCACGATTTTTTCTCCCAGCTTTAGTAGTAATTAGGTATTTTAATTCTATTCCCGCTAGTCCCTACGGCAGCTTCCTGTGGTTGAACAGGGTGGAGTAGAGCAGCGTTCTGTCCGGCCGCAGCATGTTCGGCCTGATGAAGAGTAATTGGCTACACTCACGGCAGCTGGAGTTGAGAATATCTTTTTAAGATTATTGCTGTTGCAGTGAGAACACAATATTTCAACCTTTTCATGAACAGAGCGGACAAAGATTTCGGTTATATGACCACAATCTTGGCATTTGTACTCGTATATAGGCATAAACCTTCTCCCTAACGATCCCCAAAGGGTGCGTTTGTTGATAGTAGTAGAGAACGCCTTCCTGCTGGGGAACTTTGGCCCCACAAGAAGGACAGACACAATAACCCCCAGGCCCTGAACCTCTTTTTTGTCCGAGACGCGGAGGACATGTTAGGCATAGAAACAGTAACTTGCATTCGAGGATCCATTCGTTGGTAATTTTATTTTTTATTTTTTTCTAGTTCCTCTATTTTTTTGGTGATATTTTCCATTTGCTGGCGGAGATATTCAGCCTGCTGTTTTAAATATTTTATTTCTTCCTCTGGGGAGGATGCGGATTGAGCTGGACTAGGAAAAGGAGACCCTGGTGAAGGAGGAACGTAACCATATCCTCTTCCTGTCCCCATTCCTCGACCGAAGCCACCGCCCATGCCTCTTCCCATCCCCCGGCCTAGTCCGAAGCCAGGCCCCATACCCATGCCAGAATGGGCTGGAGCATTAGGCTGAGAAATTGGCTGGAATTGGCCAGATTTATATTGCCGGACAGCATCTTCTACGCTGCCGGCTACTCCGACGATAACTTCAACTCCAGCTGCTTGAAGAGTCTGGAAGGCATTCGGTCCACAGCTTCCTGTTAAGACTATCTTGGCTCCCTTGTCAACAACAAATTGAGCAGATTGAATGCCTGCTCCTCCCGGAGCTGAGATATTGGGGTTTTCAACTGCTTCAAACTTCATTGTTTCGGGGTCGATAAAGATGAAATAAGAACATCTGCCAAATCTTGGGTCAACTGGACTGGAAAGATCTGGGCTTGAAGCTGAAACTGCAATCTTCATTTGATTTCTCCTTCAAGTTCTTTAATCCTTTTTTCTATGCCGGCTAGTTCATCCTCTAGCTGTTCGGCTTCTGCTTTAAGGAAATTCAGCTCCTGTTCAGGAGTCAATTCAGCTATTCCCCAGGGATCATAGGGAGTGAGAAAGTTTGGTTGGGGAAATCCCGGCCTAGGAGAAAAAGGAATCTGGCCTTGCTGCCAAGCATAATCCATCTGAGGGGTTGGCCATGTTCCATGTAGTAGATATTGAGCTGCTGGGCCTAAACCCATCGGGCTTCTGCCTATCCAGCCAGGAGAAAAACCGAATCTCATCCAGCCAGGCAAGCCTGTCATATAAAACATCCACCTATGTCTATTTCTCATTTTGTCTCCTTTTCTTGCTTTTTCAGCTCTTCCAGTCTTTTTTTGACCTGGATAAGTTGATCTTCGAGTATTTTAGCCTGGTCTTCAAGAAAGGCCTTTTCCTCTGCTTCTGTCAAGTACCAAGGGTAACCAAAGTAAAGGAAAGGCCACCGTGGAAACCAGTACCTCATCCAATAAGCCATATAAGGCCAAGCATACCATCCTGCTGGTCCCATTCCAAAAGGCATTTTTTACCTCCTTTCAATAAGGTTGTGATCAGTCTTTATTTTTTCTGGCTGCTACTTGGGGTAGAAGGTGAGCCAGGATAGCCAGCAGCAGGAGCTGGTGGATAAGGATAACCGTAGCTATAAGGATAAGGGTAACCATAGGGAGCTGCCCAAGGGTAGCCATAGGACATTGCTGGAGGATAAGGATATCCCCAGAAACGGCCAAACAAACCTCTTCCCCAACCGCGGCCTCGGCCAAAACCATATCCTCTACCGAATCCTTTTCCGAAGCCAAAGCCGCGTCCAAACCATAAGCCTGGCCCTGGATTCATATAGCCAGGAACAGGAAAGCCTGCGCAATACCCCAGGCCGCGCCCAGTCATAGGACCGAGTCCCCAAGGACCTGTTCTATCACCTAGTGGCATTTTAATTACCTCCTTTCTTTAAAATTTTTTATCGGCATTTCTCACATAAACCATAAAATTCAATATTATGGTCCTGAATAAGAAAATTGTATTTTCTAGCCATGTTTTTTTTGATTTCTTAACGAATTCCATTTCTTCATCTATAAAATCACTGTAATCGATTATTTTTCAGCACTTGGGGCAGATTAGATGGTGGTGCTCTTTTTTTTCACCCGAGCGGAATTCGTAACGAGTGTGTCCATCAACGATATCCAGTTTATAAATAAGGCCCATTCTATAAAGAAGATCAAGAGTACGGGAGATTGTAGTTAGGCCTATTCTTGGATGCATTCTATACAGAGTAGCATGGATTTCTTTGGCACTCATGTGCTTAGATGTTCTGCTTAGAAGATTAAGTATTACTTCTTTAGGCATAGTTCAACGGTACACGTGCCCTGAAATCTGTGCCGCCAATTATAAGGGCCTGCCATCTGGGCGTCTCCTATTGATAATGATAACCAATTTCATTAATAATTTAAGTCTTTTTCTTCTTTTTGTCAATAGTTAAATCTTTTGGGAAATAATCTTTTTTTTTCGGGATTGAAGTTGATTAGCCTGAATAATTCATAAAAAAGAGTCGTTTCTCTTCATAATATACTGATATATAACAGCTTAGAATGAATAAGAAGAAAAAACATCCAAGCGAATCAAATCATCATAGAAGATTTTTAAATGACTTGACAGGCTTCCTGAGGACAAGAGGGGTCACAAAAGCCACAGGCATGTCGGCAGTAAAGTTCTCCGCATCCTTCTTGGAAAGCCTGGAGACGAGATTTTTCCGGAGAAGAAAGTTTTTGACCGGAAAGAGCAATAAATTTCTCCATTTCATCGAAAGTGCGGCCTAGACAACAGACGGTATTGACATGGGGATTAGAGAGACAAAATTTTATAGCTGCCTCCTTGATTTCTTGTGGGTTCTGCAAGTTGTATTTTTTGATGAAGGATTCTGCTTTTTCTAGTTTTGCCTGATCGCGTTTTAAGCCTTCTTCAAAGAGGGGGTGGACTTTCTTGCCTTGCTTTCTTAATTCTTCTACTCGTTTTTTTAAGTTATAATAAATGGCGAGGGGAGTGGTTTTCATTAAGGCAGTTCCAATATTTTTTTCATGAGCTATTCGTAGCACTTTTTCACCCTGGTCCATTTTTAGAAAATTATAGGCCAGGAGGAAGACATCAAAGCGTCCATCTTCGGCAGCGGCTAAAAGAACTTTTTCCATAGATTGAGCTGGGTCTTTAAACCAAAAAGAGCCATGATTGGAAATCCCAACGAAACGCACTCGGCCGGCCGCTTTTAGCTCTTGAAGGGCTTGGTGAAAACCAGGTGTTTTAATGGTTTCGACTCTTTCGGGCATGTGCATCATTAAGCAATCAACATATTCCGTTTCCAGCTCTTCCAAACAACGTTGAGCGCGACGGAGAAAGCTTGCTTTAGATTCATTCTCTTCTTTTACAGCCAGTTTAGTAGTGATAAAGATTGATTTTCTATCCAGGCCTTTAATAGCTTTGGCTACTATCCGATGATGGCCCGGATATTCTTCGGCGGTATCGATATAGTTTACTCCAGCATCTAAAGCAGCTCGGAGAACCCCTTCATCCTGGATGGCACCGGCTGCAATATCGGACACTTGAAAGCCAGTTCTTCCTAGCTGTCGATATTCTTTGATTTTGAAAGTTGGATTTGGGTCCGCCTTATGGCTCTGAGTAAATCCAGGTTGGGAAGTACATCCCCATCCTATAATTCCCAGAAAGGAATTTTTTAGAAATTCTCTTCTTTTTAGTTTAACTAACTTATGAGACCAAGCCACATTGCCTCCTGTGATAAATTTTAGTTATTGTACCTTA
>Ga0190359_1001964_pt1 | contig 12524 bp, 13 predicted proteins | sample 48721823_MG_FD_161269 | JGI IMG/M metagenome (GOLD analysis project Ga0190359, IMG submission 161269) | Hydrothermal vent microbial mat bacterial communities from Southern Trench, Guaymas Basin, Mexico - 4872-18-2-3_MG | ecosystem: Environmental > Aquatic > Marine > Hydrothermal vents >...
AGAATCCCTGGCAGTATCTGAAGAGACATATATGACGTCTGGTGTTCACATAGGTACAAGACAAAAAACATCAGATATCAAGGAGTTTGTCTATAAAGTTAGAAACGACGGATTGTATATTATTGATGTCAAAAAAACAGATGACCGCATTAAAAAAGCAGCCAAGTTTATTGCAAAATTCGATCCAAATAATGCCTTAGCTGTTTCTGTAAGACAATATGGTCAAAAACCTATACAAAAACTTGCAGAATACACAGGAATTCAAATTCTTGATGGGCGTTTTAGGCCAGGAACTCTAACAAACCCCAACTCCAAAGGTTTTCTTGAACCTGAACTCTTAATTGTTACCGATCCTTTGGCAGATCAACAGGCACTTCACGAAGCAAAAAACGTCGGTATTCCGGTTGTAGGTCTCTGTGATACTAACAATGAGACCAGATATCTAGACATGGTAATTCCAACAAACAACAAAGGCAGAAGAGCTCTTGCTTTGGTATATTGGCTTCTTGCACGTGAAATCTTAAAAGAACAGGGTAAAATCAAATCATATGATGAATTTAAACCAACCGTCGAAGATTTTGAAGCAGAAATATAAAACAGATTTTTTTATATCGTACTACCAGCTTACATTTAGGGGTAAAGGGAGATAAAATTTGCACATAAAAGTAAGTGACAACATAGTTCTCGTTGGAACAGCACATATATCTAAAGATAGTGTTGAAGAAGTAAAAGAAGTTATAGAAGAATTTAAACCAGATATTGTTGCTGTAGAGCTGTGCCAAAGGCGGTATGATGCAATTACGAAGAAAGATAAATGGGAAAATACCCCTGTTTCTCAATTAATCAAAGGCAATAATGCTTATCTACTTCTAGCTCAAACGTTCCTTGCTTCTATACAGCGCAAGCTCGGTAAAGAATATGGTATAGAGCCAGGCTCTGAGATGATTGCTGCAATGAAAGAGGCAAAACAGCATAACTTAGATGTAGCACTTGTAGATCGAGATATCTCTGTTACATTGAAACGTGCTTGGCGGAAAATGGGTTTCAGGGAGAAGTTTAGACTTGCTTGGGAATTTTTGAAAGCTATTGTAGGCTACGATGAAGAGGAAATGGAAGAACTGGATCTCAAGGAACTCATGAATCAGGATGTGATATCCACCCTCATGGAAGAGTTCAAGGAAATTGCCCCAAGTGTTGCAGATGTTTTAATCCATGAAAGAGACCAGTATATAGCAAAAAAGATACTTGACGAAAGTAAAAAAGGAAAAGTCGTAGCAGTTGTTGGTGCAGGTCACCTAAAAGGCATACAAAAACATCTTAAGAAAGGAAAAATAGATATAGATTTGAAAGAACTAGATTATGTTCCAAAGAAACGTATCAGCATTCTAAAAATAATAGGATATGCTGTTCCTGTTATCTTTGCTGTTTTCATTGTTTATATATATATGACATACGGCGCAGGTAGAACTTTTGATGCATTAATATGGTGGGTCATTATAAATGGGAGTTTTTCAGCAATTGGAGCACTAATTGCACGTGCCCATCCATTTTCAATAATAACAGCTTTTGTTGCAGCACCAATTACATCTTTGAATCCTGCTATTGCGGCTGGTTGGGTCGCAGGTTATGTAGAATTCAAGATGAGAAAACCTGTGGTACGAGATTTCAAAGCACTTAGTAAACTTGATAGTTTTAAAGACATTTGGAACAATAAAGTTATAAGACTTTTAACGGTTGTAGCACTGGCAAATATAGGAAGTATGATGGGAACCTTTGTAGCTTTTCCGTATCTTCTGAGGTATTTATGAAAAAAAGAAAACAATGGGATGATAAAAGAGTATATGCGTCGTTTCATGAAGTTCCACCTAGAGATTACATGTATTTTCCAAAAGGAACTATTGAGGTAAGCAGACCTGGAAAGTTCAGTAGAATTGAAATACAGCATCTCTTAATCTCTATGTCTTTGCTGACTCTGGCCTTTGCATTTGCATTAACTCCGTTTAATCTTCGTTCGGGATTTGACTTTAATCGTTTACCATTAGGGATTGCAACCTCGTTTTTAGCTATTGTAACTGCCTTTTTCTTCCATGAGATATCGCATAAATTTATGGCTCAAAAGAATGGTCTTTGGGCAGAATATAGAATGTTTCCTCAGGGATTATTATTGGCATTTATCTTGGGGTTTTCTTTAGGATTTGTGTTCGCAGCTCCTGGAGCAGTGATGTTTAGAGGAGGATCGAGAGATTTCGAAACGGGAAAAATAGCAATGGCTGGCCCTCTAGCAAATATAATTATCACATCAATAACGCTTCCAATCTTTTTATTTGTAGTTTTTGAAAATGCAACATTAGCTTATATTATTGGTTTGGTTTGTCTGATCAATGCATTTCTTGCAGTGTTTAACCTGCTGCCTTTTGGCCCACTAGATGGTACAAAAATTATTCGTTGGAGCGCTACTGTATGGATTGTAATGCTAATAATATCAGTAGGTTTATTAATTACAGTAATGTCAAAAATACCAGTGTATAATTAAGATTGATATTTGTTTTTTTGTTTTTCCTGTTCCCTTCTTACTTTCTGAAGAGCTTTTTCTTTTCTCTTATCGATCTTAGGTTTTATTTTTTCGACAGCCAATGTAGATTTTTGTTGCTTTACAGGTTCAATTTTTTGTTCCTTCTTAACTACTTTTTTAGGTTCTTTAACTTTTTTTTGCTGTTCTTTTTTCTTTTTGTCTTTTCTTAGCTTTCGTACTATTCGTTTCTTAAACTTCAAGATAATAAATATTACTACTAATAAAATTATAATTCCGAGAAAGAGTGAGAAGAATAATAAAGGAGATAAATCAAATCCCTCTATTTTTACAGAGACTGTTAGAGTATCTAAAGACCTATCTAAATTATCTTTTGAATAAACATCAACAGTGATAATATTGATATCTGACGCTTCATAGAATTTATCAGGTGTTTTTATACTTAAATAAACTGTAGTTTTTTCACCTGGTTCTAATATCACACTTCCGCCTATTGATGAATTCCAACCTCTTGGTCCGCCTTTCTTTGTTGCAGATGATTTAAAAACAAAGGTATCGCGTAAATATCCTTTATTTTCTATTTCTATTGGATAACTAAGTATCGATCTTGGGGTTGACTTGATATCTTTATTTTCATCGGAATAAAGATTTGCTCTACTGAAATTTATTGCCTTTAATAATAGAGTACAGTAATGGGTATATAATGGCTCTTCGGCCTCGGGGTCTCCCATTGTACCCACTATTCTAATCTCCTCAAATCTTTTACTTATAGGTCCATCTATAGAAACAAATAATGTGATATTTTTTCTAGTTGTCCCCAAGTAACTTGAAAAATTTGTTAATCCTAGATATACATTCCAACCCTCTGAATCGCCATCAAGAAATTCTACGGATAATCTAACGGGCTCACTGATAGAAAGTGTGGATGCTTCAGGAAGAGGATCATTCCAATTTTGGAACCAATTTTTAGGATTCCATGTGTTCGGAAGCCATGGAACGGCAAAAGGAATAACCCACCAATTCCAAAGATCTTCATAGTATAAATTAATTTCAGTCGTTCCATTAAAATAATCAATTTCAGCACAAGATGTTTCAGGAGTAACGTCAAACCAATGTACAAACATCCCTGTTTGTACGCCTGGCTCTTCTTCTGATTCTTGAGCGTAAACTGGTTGAAAAAAAAGAGTTAAAATTAAAATAAAAATTAGAAAGAATGTTGAAATTAATTTAAATTTTTTTTTTATCATATGAAATTAACCTTTGTCGTCTTTGAGTTTTACTTCTTCTTATTTTTATTATAAAGTACTACAAAGATAAGTAATAATATAATAATTATTGGAAGTATCATCATAATTATTCCATAACCACTTGGAGATAATGAGAATCCTCGACTTTGTACTTCAAAGTTCAACGTATCTATTAAAATATAATCCTCTCCAATAGGAAATGGTTTTGCATAGACTTTAACAGAAAAACTTGCAATTTCATCGTGATAGCCAAAATCATATGGAGGTGTAACGGACAATAGAGTTTCTTGAACATTTTCACCTTTTTGTGAAGAAGATACTTCAATAGGATTTGGAGCTGTTATTGTCCAGCCGTCTGGACGGTTATCCATCGAAAAGTCGAATTTAACACCATATGTTGCAGAGTTCTTAATAGTTATAGGAATACTTATAGGTTCTTGTGGACTTGTCTCAAAATAGCTTGCTTTAGATTCTGCTGAAACGAAGTATAAGAAGTTAGGTGTATATGTAATATCAAGTGTTTTTGTTACCTCTTTCCAAAGTGTTTTTCCTTCTGCTGTGGCAGAAAGAGTTATCTTTCTTTGTTGTGTATATGGTGCAGCTTCAGTTACAGCGATATTCAGTGTCACTTTTTGACTATCGTCATTGAACATTTCCAATTCATTTTTATCAAGAGTTACTGTAATCCAATCCTCCTCATCTCCTTGAACAGATAAAGTGACTGTCGTTGGTGGCATATAAAATTTCTCTAAAACGTCTACAGGCGCTTGAAGTGAATACGATACTACTATTGCGATCTGTCCAGGGTTTGCTGGATCTACAAAAAGAGATTCATTACCTTCTCTATCCAATGACAATATGACAGGCAATTGCGGAATTATTTGAGCTGAAGCAGTGCTCGATTTTTGAGAAGATACATTAACGATAGCAAATACACTAGACAAAACTATCATAAATACAATGCTCATTTGGATTGCTTTAAAGCTTTTCTTCATTTTTAATCACCAATTTTTAATATTTTTAATATATATTTAGGTTTTCCCATATTTAAAGATTATTGTACAACTCTTACTCTGAGGCACATAAACCTTCTATTATTTATATATATCTTTCTTTATATAAAAGGGTTTTGATATTTTATTACAATTTATTAGAACAAATATAGAAATAGTGATTTTTGGTTATTTTAATGCCTATTCAACTAAATCAATATCTGAATCAGCAGTTTCTTCAGTCTTTTCTTCCTTCTTTTTAGTTGTTACTCTCTCTGGGAAATAAGACAAGATTACAATATCACCAATAGAGTTAACCCATCTGTAAGGAACAGCTACATCTGCGGTACCCTCAACAAGTGCAGGATTCGTATTTGTCACAAGAAGACTGCTTACACGTTTTTCATCCATATCAATAAAAACGTTACTAACATGTCCAACGTATATTCCCTGTCTTGTATAAACAGGTAATTTCAAGAAAGTTGTTACCTCCTCAGTTTTGATGTTTCCTTCTTTTTCCATCATAACACCATAATACAATTTTATATATTAAAATGTGATGGTAAAAATTAAAAGCGAAAGGTTTTTTGCATAAGGTCATATGCTGGTGTAAATGAGAATGAATAAAAATCAAGACGTGCTAAAAGAACTTGAAAAATACAGAAAAAAAGATTTTACTTTTTCAAGTGGACAAATACTTGGCAGCATGTGTACGCAACCACACCCAATTGCTAAAAAAACCTATATGAGCTTTCTTGAGACGAATCTTGGAGATCCCGGTCTTTTTCCAGGATCTAGAGAACTTGAATTGAAATATATTTCATTTATCTTGGGCTTATTGAATGCACCAGAATCATCAGGTAGCATTATTAGTAGTGGTGGTACTGAAAGCAATATAACTGCAATATGGCTCGCTAAAAAGTTATCAGATAAAAAAGAAGTTATAATTCCCAACAGCGCTCATTTTTCTTTTGAAAAAATTGCTTCTTTAATGGATATAAAACTTGTAACCATTCCTTTGAACAAAGGATATACTATAGATGTTCCAAAAGTTAAAAAAAGGATATCAAAAAATACAATGGCGATTGTTGGCGTAGCTGGATCAACAGAGCTTGGTACGATTGATCCTATATCTGAATTAAGTGATATTTGTTTGGATGAAAATATATTTTTACACGTTGATGCTGCTTTTGGAGGATATGTTATTCCATTTCTTAGGGAACTAAATTACGACGTTCCTGATTTTGATTTCAAAATCAAAGGTGTAAGTAGTATTTCTATCGATGCTCATAAAATGGGTTGCTCTGCAATACCTCTTGGTACACTCGTGGTTAGAGACAAACATTGGTTAGACAAGATAGGTGTTGAGTCGCATTGCGTGAGCAGTAAAACGCAATCAGGGATATTGGGAACCAGGTCTGGAGGACCTGTTGCTGCAGCATATGCAGTTAGCAAATATCTTGGGATAACTGGCTATAAAAAAATAGTAAAACAGTGTATGGACAATACTTATTATCTAGAAGGAAAATTATTAGAGATTGGTTTAAAGCCAGTTCTAAAACCAACTATTAACGTTATTGGAATAAAGCTCAAAAAACCTGATATTGTCGCTAACAAACTATCAGACTATGGTTGGAAAGTTAACATAATGGATAGAATTTCTTCCATCAGAATTGTGGTAATGCCACATGTAAAAAGAAAGACTATTGATAATTTTATTCCAGTTTTAAAAAAGGTTTGTAAGGAAAATGGAGAGATATAAGTACAATGACAATCTTTTCATATTAGATAATTATTATAGAATTGATTATTATGCCTGAAAACGTCCCACAACATTACCACTGCCAGATTTGTGGAAAAGCAATACCCTTGGGTGAAACTTTTTGCTCAGAAGAATGTAAGCAAAAATATCAAACAATGTTACGTCGTAGAAAGCTTATGCTTTATCTTATGTATGGAATACTTGCAGCGTTGATAATTGTCTTTGTTCTTTCAAACAGAATGTAGATAATTCTTCATAAAAGAGAAGTTTTAAAATACGATTATTTGTTATTATTTTCGACATGGATGTAATTTCTGTTTTAGTTACTCTGGGAGTAATTATGATTCTGGGGTTTATTGGCAATTATATCTTTAATAGAACCCAAATACCAAGCATCGTATGGCTACTGTTGTTTGGTTTAATAGTTGGATCCATAATACGATCCCAAGGAATTATTAATATTAACAATGAGTACTTATTAAACGCTTTTTCAGAATTTTTTGCAGCTATTGCAATTATAATAATACTTTTTGATGGTGGAATAAACACAGATTTATATCAATTATTTAAGGGTGCACCCCGTGGATTGATATTAACAATTACGGGGTTTTGTTTAAGCTTACTAGCAACTATTTTAATAATTGTAGGGCTTGCATCCGTTGGAATTTTACCGATTTCTATTGAAAATAGTCTTGCAGTTGGAGCAATTCTAGGAGCTATAATTGGTGGTACAAGCAGCCCAATAGTAATCCCGTTAGCATCTAAACTGAAAAACTTACAAGAAAAAACCAAGGTTGTGCTTTCTATTGAAAGCATAATTACTGACCCTCTAGCAATTGTAGTAGTTCTGGCAGGAATCTATATGATACTTGTTGCTAAAAGCCCTGATTTTACTCTTGGAATAAAGAGTCTCGTAAGTACTTTTTCTATTGGAATAGTTATAGGGGTCGCATTAGGATTTGTTTGGTTGCCCATTATGCACAAAGTAAAAAAAGAACAATTTTCATATGTCTTAACTCTAGCAGTTGTTTTTCTTGTATATTGTCTTACCGCAGCACTAGTTGGCATCGATGAAGGTGGAACAGGCGCCGGAGCAATATCTTGTCTTATGTTTGGGCTTGTACTAGGAAATGGCAAAAAGATCTTAAAAATGGTTAAATATGAAGGGGCAGGCTTTGAAATAGACCGTCAAACAAAAGAATTCCACTCACTTACTTCTTTTTTAATTAGAACTTTCTTTTTTGTATATCTGGGGATTATGGTCAGTTTCAAGAACGCTGGATTTATTTTGATTGGGATAATAGTTTTACTTGCACTTCTTGCATTAAGATATTTAGCAGTTCAAATTACAACCTTTAGAGGCGGATTTGAAAAAGACGACAAACAAACTATGATGGTTATAATGCCTCGTGGCCTTGCTGCTGCAATTTTAGCAATAAGCTTTGGACAAAGAATAGTCGGACCTGAAGGAATGAACTTAGGAGAAATTATGAACGGTTTTTTTGAGGATATCTCATTTGTTGTAATTCTCGGCACAGCCATCGTTACAACAGTTGGCGTTTCTCTAATTTCATATTATGAAGGGAAAAAAACAAAAAAATCTGAGATATAAAGGGATTATTCAGCTAATTCTTCCTGAAGATCTATCACCATCTCTGTTAAAACATCCTCAAATACCTGATGACGGTATTCTTTGATTGAGCCGTTTGAAAGATGTGCACGAGCTACAAAATCTCGCCCATCTTTGATTATTTCAATATGACAAACTGTTTCCATAGTGTCCCCTATACCTTAATCTTCTACCCCGTATTCTTCAGGTATATTTATATTTTTTTGTATCTGAATATTTGTAAAAATCGATATCAATTCTTGTTAATTTTTATCGCACAGAAGTAAATTTTAAAATTGCACCTGTATCTTTTAACTTTTTTTGTATTTTATCAATAAGCTCCATTTCTTCATCAAGATCTGCTAGCCCCTCCCATTTGTAAACATACTCATGTTCACCAATTGTTGGCTTCAAGCCCATTTCTAGAAGTTTTTTATGAATTACCGATGCTTTTTCTCCATTAGCGCTAATCATTACATCAAGATATGTTTCCATGCTAATCCAGTTACCATGAATTTCGTAGGGAGTTAATAAGTTAACGACTAGCCATTTCAATGATTAAAGAACACTCACATAAAAGAAAAATCCGAATGTTTTTGCATAAAAGGTATAATCAAAATCATGATTTTGATCATGTTTCCAAAGCCTCACGCTAATTTGTCCCTGACCGAAACCATAATTAAACAATGTTAAACCTCCAGTATAAGGTATGCCAATACTAACCTGTATGGTCCTCTCCTCAGAATGTAAGACTCTCCCATTACTTTTATAGGTGATCTCAATGTTAACTGAAGAAAGAGTATTGTCATTTGAATATACAACAAAAGTAATACCACGACGAGGTACAGGCAAAGGATCTCTAACAAACTCAACTACAACTGATGGCATGGTAGACGGTGCTTCTTCTTTGTCTGGCGACATCATCATATCCGACTTAGAAACGGCAGAAGAAAAAGAACACAGTAAAAGCACTAGCACGATCAATAAAATATTTAATATTTTGTTTTTTTTCATAATAACCAACTATATTTTCCAAATTATATATAATATCTTATATTTAATAAAGTTATTGGTCAAATATAATTACATAAATTTTTCTAGTAAAAGAGTTATACATATAAAAAGAGAGAAAAGTATGTCAGAAAACGTAAGAATACCTGCAGTCGCTGGCCAATTTTACGATGGCGATGAAGAAAGCCTTAAAAAGACGTTAGAAAACTGTTTTTATGATTCTAGAGGGCCGGGTGAAATTCCAAAAATCTCAAAAGGAAATAAAAAAATTCTTGGTTTGGTTGTACCCCATGCAGGTTATATTTTTTCAGGTCCAATAGCCGCTCATTCGTTTCACACGTTAGGAATAAATGGTTTTGCAGACATATTCATTATACTTGGACCCGACCATACAGGCATGGGCTCTGGTGTATCAGTGATGACGGAGGGGTTTTGGAAGACACCACTGGGCACAGTTCCAATAAACAAAAACATTGGAGAGGCTCTAAGAAAAGGCATTATAGATGAAGATCCAACTGCACACACTTATGAGCATAGCATAGAGGTGCAATTACCTTTTTTACAATTCATATCTGATAAACTTGGTTTTAATTTTGTACCAATATGTATGTCCATGCAAGATTACGATACTTCAAAAGAAGTAGGAGAAATAATGGCAGAAGCAATTAAAAATCAGGATAAAAGGGTTGTAATAATCGCTAGTAGTGACTTTTCTCATGTTGGTTTCAATTATATGAATATGCCTCCAGAGAACATGCGAGCAGATGAATATGCTGAGAAACAGGATATGCTAGCAATAGACCAAATTCTTAAGTTGAATCCCAGAGGTTTGATAGAGAAGGTTCATGAAAAAAGCATTACCATGTGCGGCTATGGGCCTGTCGCAGCTATGTTAACAGCAGCCAAGAAACTTGGTGCGATAAGAGGAGAATTGCTTAAATATGGGACTTCTTATGAAGTGCATCCAGGCACCTCTTGTGTAGGTTACGGTGCAATAGCAATTTACTAGAATGAGATGAGATTGTATGAAGCCTGTTAAAGATATAGAACTAAAGAAAGGAATGGATGCAGATCACTTAGTAAAAGAACTTTATGAAAGTGGCGGGTTTACAGCTAAAAAACTTGCACAAGGCGTAGATATCATTGAAAACATGGTTAAAGAAAAGGATTGTGTTAAATTTTTATCATTTCCAGCATGTATAATATCTACTGGTACACGCGGAGTAATTAAAGATCTTTTGAAAAAGAAATTATTTGATGTTGTAATTACGACCTGTGGAACACTTGATCATGATCTGGCTAGAATCTGGAAAGATTACTATCATGGCTCTTTTATGGTTGACGATAAAGAGCTACATAAAAAAGGCGTAAATCGTCTTGGAAATATCTTCATTCCAAACGAATGCTATGGAAAAATCCTTGAAGATAAAATGCAACCCATATTAAAAAAATTGTACAAAGAGAAAAATAAATGGTCAACAAAAGAACTGATATGGGGATTTGGAAAACATTTAGAAAAAGAAAAAAAGAAGGAAGAATCTATAATTTATTGGGCATATAAAAACAAAATCCCTGTATTTGTCCCAGGGATAACCGATGGTGCTTTTGGATCGCAGATTTGGATGCACTATCAGGAACATCGAGATTTTACGATAGATTTATTAAAAGATGAACAAGATCTTTCAGATATTGTTTTTGATGCTGAAAAAAGTGGTGCACTAATTATTGGTGGAGGGATTTCGAAGCATCATACCATTTGGTGGAATCAATTCAAAGATGGTCTTGATCATGTTGTATATATTACAACAGCAGCAGAATATGATGGTAGTTTAAGTGGGGCTCAAACCCGTGAAGCTATATCTTGGGGAAAAGTCAAAGAAAAAGCAGATAATGTTACAATAGATGGTGATGCAACTGTTCTATTACCTCTTATGATAAGTGCATTACTTGAAAGGATAAAATAGTCGATTAAGTAAGATAATTTGTGAGAAATTCATCCCAGTATGTGTTAGTTGTGAAATCTAAACCAGATGAAACATATGTATCATCATAGTAAATTGAATTCGATGGGAAATAAATCGTTAGTCCGTGAGCACGTGGATGTTTTAATCCCTTTAGATTTGCTATGACCGCATTATCAATTGAAGTCATAACGTTTTTTGCATCTACTCTGATTGTTTTATCCATAAAGAAAAATATGTAGCATTTCTTTGAGAAATCATAAACATCAATGATATTGCTTTTCATCAATATTTTATATTTTCCAAAGGGTTGACTTAAAGCTTGAATTAATTTTATTCGGTAACTATTTTTTTCTATTTTTTGTGATAAATCTTTAGCCAATTTATCAATAGAATTTGCCACTGAATCAAGCTTACTAGTCTCGATAGAGCTCATTGTTACCGATTTTCGCCACTTTCGCCATTCAGGAGACTTTAGGTTATTTTTAATTAGTTCTATGATTTTGTCACCAATTTCAACGTTGGTGATATCTGGAGAGGTATCAAGAAGTAGATATATTTCACTCATCGTATCCCCCCAATATACATATCCACTTGTTTCTTCACTACCAATATATACATCTGTGCAATTTCTAAGTTCATATGCCGATTCAACAGCACCCATTAAACAAGGTGCGCTAAAGCAAGTAATATCTACGCCAGAATTGTTAGTGAGTGCTTGTTGTATTTCATCCATGGTAAGAGCATCCTGGCTGGTATTATCAACACATGCTCCCTGCCATCCACGGCCATGATTGTAGAAAAATAGCATGTATCTTTCTGCGGGATAGTTGCTTTTGCTATAGTTAATAAAGTTAAAAAGCGTAAAATAATCGCCCATGTTAACCTCACCCAGCTCCTCCAATAAAATTTTATTATGATTGTTATCTATATACCACATATTTGCAGGATCGTGTTCCTTATCTTGAAGGACTATTACATTTATATTTTCACTTGAAAAAGCTTTTTCTGCAAACCAATCTAAAGGATCATATCCAGAAAAATCTGCATCATCATAAAACATTAATGTCCATTCTTTGGTAGAAGTTGTTGTTAAAACCACTTCTTCATTACTATCAACACTTATCGCAGATATTTTTGGGAAAGATGCAAGTAATAATATGCTTATAAGTAAGAAACTGATAATTTTTCCATTCGTCATAGTTATCGAAATATTATTATCTTTAGTAATATATAAAATTATTGTTGATTGTACATTTAAAAATTTAATGCCAGAATAATACCCTCATTACTCTTTTAACATTATTTGGCAATTCCATTTGTTTTTTACCAGCATATAAATCAATTGTTGATTTAACAATGACATTTACAGTTTGAGAAAAAAACCATCTACCATAATCTGCATCGGCTTT
>Ga0190359_1001965_pt1 | contig 12524 bp, 10 predicted proteins | sample 48721823_MG_FD_161269 | JGI IMG/M metagenome (GOLD analysis project Ga0190359, IMG submission 161269) | Hydrothermal vent microbial mat bacterial communities from Southern Trench, Guaymas Basin, Mexico - 4872-18-2-3_MG | ecosystem: Environmental > Aquatic > Marine > Hydrothermal vents >...
TAGGTTCGCAGTTATCCCCCTAATTATTGAGGTGATACAAGGAGACCTTAAAGATGCCAACAGGGAAAGGTTTCGATTACAAAAGGACGCTCATATCGGTTACAGGGTTGGCCGTCCTCTTCCTTGTCCTGATTCTTGTCAATATCATCGTATCCTACGCCGCCATCCGGTGGGATGTTACCGAGGACGATATCTATTCCCTTTCGGAAGGCACCCGGCACATCCTTTCCGATCTGAAGCAACCGGTCGCCATCAAGTTCTTTTATTCCAAGAGCAACCCCGATATTCCCGCCAATATCAAGGTGTACGCCAAGCATGTGGAGGATTTCCTGTCCGAATACCGGCGTCAGGGAAAAGGCCGGATCACCGTGGAGATGATAGACCCCAAACCCGATTCGGATGAAGAGGAATGGGCCCAGCGGTACGGCGTGGAGCCCATGAGAACCGGCGGGGACAAGATCTATTGTGGGCTGGTGTTTCTCGCCGCAGATCAGGAAGATGTGATTCCCTGGCTGGATCCGGCCCAGGAGCAGATGCTGGAATATAACATTACCAGGATCATCCAGGGTCTTCAGACAACAGAAAAAAAAGTGGTGGGGATCATCAGCAGCCTCCCGATCTTCGGGACCAAGGGGAGGGCCATGCCGGGCCAGGCCCCCGGGGAGGAATGGCTTTTCATCCGCGAAATGAAGAAGACATATGATATCAAGGAGATCAGCCCCCTGGCCCAGAAGATCGACATGCCCCTTGACCTGCTTATGGTGGTTTATCCCAAGCATATCAGCCCCCGGCTGGAATATGCCATTGATCAATACGTCCTCTCGGGCGGGAACGCCCTGATATTTGTAGACCCACTTTGCATCTCGGACCGGGAGCAGGGACAGCAAAGCTTTTTGAGGTCTTCGGGCGATTCCCTGAAACGGGTCTTCAAGGCGTGGGGCATTGCCATGGATCCGGCCAAGGCAGTGGTCGATTTCGGCCAGCCCACCCGGGTAAGGACCGGGAATAGGGGCGCTGAGGACAACCCCCTCATGGTCTCGGCAAGGGGGAATTCTTTTAATCGGGAGGATGTGGTGACCGCGGGTCTGGAGACCATGCTGTTCCCGGTAGCCGGGGCTATTGAGAAGCTGGAGGACGCTGACTCCGAATTCGAGCCCCTGGCGTCCTCCAGCACCAATGCGGGACTAACCGAGGCCTTTAACGCCTATCTCGGCCTGGAGGCCATAAAAAGGAAATTTGCCCCTGCCGGCCAACCATTTCACATGGCAGTGCGCATCCGCGGGACCTTCAAGACCGCGTTCCCCGAAGGGTGTCCCGAGTCGGAAGACGCCGGGGACAAACCGGAAGGGACCCCGCAGGGCCCCCATCTTGCAAAAGGGAAAGGGAAGGCGACCGTTATTGTGGTCTCGGATGCAGACATGCTGGCCGATCAGTTCTATGTGCACCGGGGTAATTTCTTTGGACTCTCCGTCTCCCAGATGTTCAATGACAACCTGACCTTTCTCTCCAATGCCGCCGAGATCCTTACCGGGAGCGACGATCTGATCGGGCTCAGATCCCGGGGAAAGCTGGAAAGGCCGTTTACAGTAGTCCTGGAACTCAAGAAAAAGGCCCAGGAGCGCTGGCTGTCCAAGGAAAAGGAACTTGTCCGCCGGATTGAGGAGACCAACCGGAAGCTGCGTCAGCTGGAGGCCCAGAAGGATGGATCCCAGAAGATGATCCTGAGTTCCGAGCAGGAGGCGGAGATCGCCCGATTTAAGGAAGAGCGCCAAAAAATCAACCGGGAGTTGAAGAATGTGCGAAAGAACCTGCGTGCCGACATTGAGAGGCTGGGCGCCACCCTCAAGGCGCTTAACATTTTTCTGGTGCCCTCCCTGGTGTGTGTGGCGGGCGTCCTTTTTGCCATCTACCGACAGAGGAAGGTGAAGAGAAAATGAAAGCCAAGACCCTTGTAATTCTCCTGGTCATTTTGGTCGTCCTGGCGGTGGCCGGGGGTCTTCTCATTCGTTCACAGGATACGAAGTCTCCTTCCGGGGAGATGGGGAGAGTCCTGTTTAAAGGGCTTCCGATAAACGATATTGCCGCTGTTGTCATTGAGACCCCTACGGAAACTGCCTCCCTGAAGAAAACGGCCGATTTCTGGATTGTGGAGGAGCGGTTCGGCTATCCAGCCGATTTTTCAAAACTGTCCGATTTCGTAAGGCGGCTCAGGGAGGTCAAGGTGGGGCGGCAGTTCGAGGCTGCAATAGAGGTCACAAACCGTCTCGCCCTGAGAGCGCCGGACGATGCAGAGGCCCGGAGCGGGGAGAAGGGGACCCGGATTCGGATGATGGATGCGGAGGCAAAGCCCCTCCTGGATGTGGTTTTGGGCAAGACCAGAATCGCAGATCCGGGAAAAGGGCCCCCGGATGGTCAATATCTGATGGTTACGGGCCAGCCTCGGATCTACCTGATTGATCAGATCTTCTCCTCCTTCGAGGTTGGGCCGTCTCAATGGTTGAAGAAGCGGCCCGTCCAGGTGGATGCCAGTGAAATCCGCAGGATTGTCTGCCTGGAACCGAACGGGGCCACGGTACGCTATGCAGTAAAGCGTCCTGAAAAGGGCAAAGATTTTGTCTGGGTCACGCCCCTTACGGATCAAAAGATAAAGATATCTTCAGTGAACCGATTGGCCAATGCCCTGTCATCCCTCAGCATAGAGGATGTCAAACCTGTTTCTGAGTCCCCTGATTTCGAGAAAGAGAATGTCTCTGCACGCCTGGACTATACCCTTTTTGACGGCCGCGTTTATCATGTCTATCCTGCAAGATCCTGTTCGCCTACGGTCCCCTGTCGGATACGGCTTCAAGTGACGCATGAGCCGCGAACAGAGGAAACGGCGGGGGATGCCTCAGCCCAGACCCGGGACGCCTCTGCCAAGACCGGGGCAGGGGAATCGGCCCCGGCTGTGGGTGAGACCCGGGAAAATGAACACCTGAAACCATGGGTCTTCATCATTCCGGAGTGGCAGCACCAGGCCTTCTTGACCAATTTTGAGGACCTGGTTGAAAAGGGCACGTAAAACAAGGCGTCAAAAAATAGAGCGGGTAAATAATTCTTTTTTTCCTTGACCCCTGACAAAACTGTATAATAGCATAACCATCAGCGATGGCCTGGCTTCGTTTGCGGGTCGAATTTACTCTGAGGGGTCAGTTCCTTTTGCCAGAGTGGCGACCTGGCGCCTGGGACCATACAACGTGAATTTGGGAAAGGAGGTTGGCACTTTGGGAGAAGGAGTTGTAAAGTGGTTCAGTGAGAGGAAAGGGTTTGGCTTTATTGAGCAGGAAGATGGGCAGGATTTGTTCGTTCACCACTCGGCGATTAATATGCCGGGCTTCAGGACCCTGAATGAAGGTGACAGGGTGAGCTTCGAGATCGAAGAAAGCGATCGAGGGCCTAAGGCCAAAAACGTCACCAAATTGTAACCCATCAGGACGAATCATAGAAGGCGCCGCGTTCACAGGGGGACGGGTGCCTTTTTTAATCCGCAGATTTTGCAGATTATGCGGATTGCTCTAATTAGTGTCTGAACGAAAACCCCGAAATTTGAAAGACCCAACGTATCAGCTCAATAATTCGGGGGATAACAGCGAACGTAGTGCCGGGGCAGGATGATTTTTGTTCCGCTCCTGGCCCCCGGGCTGGTCTCTTCAGTAACTTATCTGCGGGGGACACTTGCGCCCTCCCGGCAGTCGCGTCAGAAAAACCCTCCTGCCACTATTTATTGAGCGATTACGTCAAAAGTGCTCTAATTAAACCTCAGCCGTGCCCGAACCGGGTTTTTGTTCAGGCACTTATTACCAGAAGTGCGATGCGAAACGTGTAGGGTTTAATTTCCCGCAGCGTTCATTGGATCACGGACGATGTGCTGTTGAAAAAGCCGTGCTCCTGAATCATCGCGGACCCGTCGTCAATCTCAACCGCTGTCCTATGCCCACATCAAACGATGCCGTTGAAGAGATCCTGGGCCTGGAAGGGATTCTGGCACGGTCGCTTCCCGGTTTTGAGTTCCGACCTTCTCAGCTCAGGATGGCCCTCCTCGCCCGGGAGGCCCTGCGCAGGAATATGCCTGCTTTGATTGAGGCAGGAACGGGCACCGGAAAGACCTTCGGCTATCTGGTCCCCGTGCTTTTAAGCGGGAAAAAGGCAGTGCTTTCGACCGGCACAAAGAATCTTCAGGAACAGATCATTTTTAAGGACATCCCCCTCTTGCGCAAGGCCGCAGGACTCGCGGTGGATGCCATGATGATGAAGGGGAGGGAGAACTATCTGTGCGTGTACCGGTATCGGCAGTATACGTCTCAGGCCTCATTACTGAAGACCTTCCAGGCCGACAAGATCCGGCGCATCGATGCCTGGCTTAAGAAAACCGTGTCCGCTGATCGGGGGGAGATCCCATGGCTCCGCGACGACGATCCTCTCTGGTCCGCGCTATCCTGTGTCTCGGATCAGTGCCTGGGATCCGATTGTCCCTACGTGGATGACTGCTTTCTGGCGCGTCTGCGCAGCCGCGCTGCAAAGGCCCGCGTCATCGTTGTGAACCACCACCTCTTTTTTGCCGACCTCAAGGTGAAGATGTGCGGATTCGGCGAGATCATCCCCCGCTTTCAGGCGGCTGTCTTTGATGAGGCCCACACCATTGAGGAAATTGCCACGGCCTACCTGGGCGAAAGTCTCAGCACCCGTCAGATGACAGACTGGGTGGGCGATGTTAAAAAGGGGGCGCTCACACTTGAAGAGGCGGAACGAAAGAAGCTGGATAGGATGCTGGATGGGGTCCTTGCGGGAGCAGAGCGTTTGAGACGGGTATTTGAGGCATACGGCGAGAGGGGGAGGCTCGACCCCGAGTTTCTCCAAAGATTGAGCCATGGGCCGGGCCAGGACATTGTCCGCAGTTTAAGGGAGGCGTGCGGGGTCTCCTGCCTGATGGAGGAACCCCATCTCCGGCCTCTCCTGGACAGGGGGAGGGAAATGGGCCGGGTCGCGGAAGAGATCCTCAGACAAAGGGACGATAACTGGCTCAACTGGTATGAAAAACGGAAAAAGAGCCTGGTGCTCCATGCCTCGCCCCTTGATATATCCGCCTCCATGAAGGATCTTCTGTACAGCTCGGTTCAGGCCGTCCTTTTTACGTCTGCCACGCTCACCGCCAACGGCGCCTTCGATTATATCCGATCGCGGCTGGGGCTCCCGGAGACGACTCTTCAGGAGGTATGTCCGCCTCACTTCGATTTCAGGTCCCAGACCCTCCTCTATATCCCGAGAGGCCTGCAGGATCCCAATTCGCCCGGGTTCTGCCACGATGCGGCCGGGGAGATTGGGCGCATCCTCGAACGGACCAGGGGAAGGGCACTGGTTCTCTTCACCAGCTACCACAACCTGAATACCGTGTATGATCTCCTGAAGGAAAAGCTCCCTTACAAGGTTCTCCGCCAGGGCGATGCACCCAGGTCAAACCTGTTGGGCCGGTTCAAGAAGGATATCCATTCGGTGCTGCTGGCCACGGCTGCATTCTGGCAGGGGGTGGATGTTCCGGGCGAGGCCCTGAGCTGTCTCATTATCGACAGGCTCCCTTTTGACTCGCCCGGCGATCCTGTGGTGGCAGCCAGGATTGACGCTATTCGGAGGCGGGGCGGCAATCCCTTTATGGAATACCAGGTCCCTTCGGCTATTATCATGCTGAAACAGGGATTTGGACGGTTGATCAGAAAGGGATCTGACCGGGGGATCCTCTCCATTCTTGACGTCCGGATCCTGACCAGCCGATATGGCCGGTTTTTTCTGGAAAGTCTCCCGCGTATTCGGATAATCCGGGACATCTCGGAGATCGATCGATTTTTTGCTGAATCAGGGGCCGTGAATCACCCCGCTGAAGAAACCTAAGGCGGTCTGATGGCCGCAACCAAGCAGCGGCCCGGCCGCCCGTGGGGGTCTCTGCCCAAGGGCTGCAATAAAATGCGTTCATATGGTTCGGCGACCCCCCGCGGGCTCGGGATACCATTTATTGAAAGGCAGCAAGGAATCCCTATCGATGAAAGGCTGTCCTTGGGGCTTAAACAGACTGTATTTCAAAGCCCTGCTGCCGTTCCCAGGAGCTGTATTCGGTTTTTGCAGCCCTTGGGCAGAGACCCCCACGGGCACACTTCTTCGCACGTTGCAGAGAAGTTACAAACAAAGACTTTAAAGGAGAAGACCCTATGCTCCCCAAGCCATGGAAGGTTATCGACAGTACCTGGGACAGATCCTACCGGGTCTTCAGCCTGCGCACCGACCGGGCCGTATCCCCTCGAACCGGGAGAAGCCACAGGTTCTTTATCCTGGAATCATCGGCATGGGTGAATGTCATACCCTTGACGGCAGCCATGGATGTGGTGCTGGTGCGTCAATATCGTCACGGCACCCGCTCGGTCACCCTGGAAATCCCGGGGGGCCTTGTGGAGGACTCAGATACGCCTGAGGAGGCAGCGCGAAGGGAGCTGATGGAAGAGACCGGCTATACGGCCCAAGAGATCCTGCCCCTCGGATGGGTCCATCCCAACCCGGCCATCCTGGACAATCGCTGCTACACATTCCTGGCCAGGGGCGTGATCTTTTCAGGGGCGCGTTGCCAGGACGACCGGGAAGACATCGAGGTCCTTCTGAGACCTCTGCGCGCCGTTCCGGATCTGATCCGGGAGGGCGAGATCTCCCATTCCCTGGTGATAGCGGCCTTTTACCGGTATTTTATGGAATATGAAAGGGACTCTTGCAGATGACAGGGGCCGACAGGGCCGTGTGAGACGAATCGGTATGCGGTCTGCGAAGGTTTACAGGGAGGCGATGTTTTCAGCCCAAACCACGGCCTCCAGGTAGTGCTGGGGCAGGGCATCTTCCTGGATGCCTGCTTTCGCCGCGGCGTCCTTCAGCCCCTCCCAGTCTCCGGATTCATAGGCCGATACGACGTGGAGGTAAGGAGCAAGCCTCCCTTCTCCTTTTACAATGGCCCCCTTGATCTCGTCCGCAAGAGGGAGTTCTTTCATGACGGCCTCCATGGGTTGGTCCAGGATGGCGTCGATAAGGGAGAAGAGGCCCAGGATAAAGAGCTCGGCTTCATCCACCTGTGTGCTGTTGACTTTGCCGAGCAGTTCACACAGCTTCGCCCTTACGATGGAGGCCCTCATCAGTTCGCCGGGTTTGTCTTCGGCGAGGCTCGCGAGGGCCATCAAAGAGACGAAGCGCCGGATTTCCTTCTCTCCGAGCAGGACGATGGCCTGTCTCATGGAAGAGATCTCTTGGGCACGCCTGAAATAGGCCGAGTTGATGTATCGCATGAGCTTGTAAGAGAGGGAGACGTCGCGCTGGATCACCTTTTCGATCTCCTGAAAACTGCAGTCCTGCCTGTTGGCCTCTGCCATGATTTGAAGTAGGGTGAGTTTGGCAGAGGACGGTCCTTTTCCCCTCAGTATCTCGGGTTTGCTGAAGAAGTACCCCTGGAAATATTCAAACCCCAAGTCCAGGGCCTGTCTGAATGCCTCGTAGGTCTCCACCTTTTCGGCAAGGAGCTTTATGTGAAAGCGCGTCAGTTTTCTGACGAGATCAGTTAGTTGATCGCCCTGGGTAAGCATGAAATCGACCTTGACGATGCCGGCGAGGGCCATGAGCGGTTCCATCTCCTTTTTATAGACAAAGTCGTCCAGGGCCAATCGGTATCCCATGCAGCGAAGTTCACGGCAGGCCTCTACCACCGGGTCCGCTGGCTCCACATCCTCCAGAACTTCAACCACGAGCCTGGTTTTGGGAAAAAGGAGTGGAATTCGCTTGACGAGGAGTTGGTTGGTGAAGTTGATGAAGGCATTTCTGCCGCTGGTCATCCGGTCCATGCCAAAGGAAAGGAAGCTGTGGGAGAGGACCTTTGATGTAGCCATGTCTCCGTCAACGTCAGGGAAGGCATTGGACAGGCGGTCTCTGAAGAGGAGTTCATAGCCGTACAGTTTTTTCTTTTTGTTGAAAATAGGCTGCCTGGCTACATAAATGTCCATCTTGCATCCTTATTGAAACGGGATTGACAGCCAAAAAGGAGCATCGATCAAGGTCCCGGTTGGACGGTGTTGCTAAGGCGCAAGGGATCGCGACCCTTCATGCACGCGGGCGATTTTTTGCAGCGGCACGGCAATCACCATCACCGACCAGTTGAGAGCGTCTTCCACCGGCAGAATCTTGAGCAAAATGAATTCTCCGTTTGCCTGGACGGAAAACGGATCGATGATTTCCGGGAGGCCAGCCCCGATGTCTCCCAGTACACCAACGATCCTCTCACGGTCCGGCGCCTCAAAAAGATCCACAAAACGGCGACCTAAAAGCCTTTCGTCCGAACCGCCCAACAGGTACAGGGCCGCATGGTTGGCAAAGATGATCTTTCCTTCAGCATTCAATTCGAGAACCCCCTCGCAGATGTTGTTGAGGATGGTCTCCATGTGCCTTTGAACAGTCAGGAGTTCCTGGGTAATCCCCCGTCGATAGATCCCCTCAAGATCGGGAATGTGCTCCCCCGGGGCAAGGGAGACGGAGCGGCTGGCCTCTTCCACCGCCCGGAGGATGTGTTCGGACATATCGTCGAGGGGTCCTTTGGCTATGCATGTGTTGGCCCCCACCTCTGCGAAGCGGCTCGGTTCTTCTGCCACGGTTGCCGAGACCACGGCAATGTAGATGTGTTTCAGGTGGGGCGTCTTGCGAATAATCCGGCACAGCTTGTCGCCGCTGATATTGGGCATGACGAGGTCCAGAAATATGACGTCAGGCGTCGAGCTTTTGAGGATCTCCAGGGCCGACAGCCCGTCGTGTGCAGTTTGAACCTGGTGGCCCTGTTCGGTCAAAAGATCGGCCATGAATTCCAGCATGAAGCGATCGTTGTCGACTGCCAGTATCTTCTTTCCCATTTCAGAGCCCTTGCAATATTGCCGGGGGTCTCCTGGCCCGTGTTGATTCAGGCTGTTTCTGCCGCAGAAGCCACACGGCCCAAATTTTCTTACAGAGAGATCCTTATTGTCAAGGCAATTTCAGGGAAGCAGCGGCTTTTAAGCCGCGAAACGTCGTGGCAAGATGCCACTCCCACAGAATATGAACATCCGATCTGCCTCATAATGAGGATTGCTGCCGGTGGAAAATTGCGGTTGTCAAAAGGGCCGTTAGGGTGTAGAGTTGATTTACCAACATCAAGTCAATCGATGCCGAGATGCTGTGGCCTTAGGCCGGGCGCATGGGAGATTTGCAAAGGAGGAGGCGCATGCTGCTGATCAAAGACCTGAGGGTGCAACTGGAAGACAAGGTCATCCTCGCCAATATCAATCTGGAGATCAAGCCCGGGGAGACGCATGTCCTCTTCGGTCCCAATGGTTCCGGAAAGACCTCGCTTCTCATGACCATTATGGGGTATCCGCAGTATGAGGTAGTGGAGGGAAGGATCCTGTTCAAGGGAGTGGATATCACCCATTTGCCCATTAACGAACGGGCCGGGCTGGGCATCGGCATGTCTTATCAGCGGCCGCCAACCATCAACGGTCTCAAGACGCGGCAGATGGTGCAGATATGCGCCGGAGATCGGACGGATGTGGAAGGCCTGGCACGCCGCGTCAATTTCGAGGAGTTTTTGGACCGGGACGTGAATGCTGGTTTTTCCGGGGGGGAAATCAAGCGGTCCGAGTTGCTCCAGCTCATGGCCCAGAAGCCGGACCTGTTCCTTTTTGACGAGCCGGAGTCGGGCGTGGATATGGAGAACATTGGGCTGGTGGGAAACACCATCGCGTCCCTTCTTCAAAAGGGGTATGCCCCTCACCTGGAAAACCAGGGCCGGTGCAAGATGGATTTGAGGCGCACGCGTACCAAGATGGGCCTGATTATCACCCATACGGGATATATTCTGGATTATGTTACGGCCGACAAGGGCCAGGTCCTGTTCAACGGAGTCTTGAGCTGTACCAATAATCCGCGGGAAATATTCAAACAGATCAGCAAGTGCGGTTACGGAGAGTGTGTCAGATGCCTGGCGGAACGGAGTTGAGGAAACAGGCCGAGACGGCCAGAGACAAAAAGGGTGCCATCGGTCCGGATGTGGACTTGAGCGCATTTGAAAAAGGGGTCGTCCCCCATGAATATCTCTCAGACAAGGGGATGGAGCAACTTCCCGATGAGGAGCAAGCCCGGCTTTTAATGTCGGGACTGGACATATCCAACAAGGGGAGGGGAGGGACTTTTCTTCAAAAGGATACTACGGTGATCCACTGCGCGAGCCACCAGGAGGGGATCGAGGTCCTTCCGATCCGGGAGGCCCTGGAAACAGAGGATTGGATAGGGGATTACTACTGGAAACTGATCCGGGTTGATACGGACAAATATACCGCGGCCGCTGAACTGGATCTTCATAACGGCTATGTGATCCGCGCCCTGCCCGGCGCCCGGGGCGTGTATCCGGTCCAGGCCTGTCTGTACCTGGACAAGGAGGGACTTCAACAAACGGTTCACAATATCATCATTGCAGAGGAGGATTCCGAACTTCATATTATCACCGGCTGCGCCACATCCCCGCACCTGAAAAAAGGCGCCCACCTGGGGATCTCGGAATTTTTTATAAAGAAGAATGCAACCGTAAGCTTTACCATGATTCACAACTGGGCCGAGGATATGGTGGTGAGGCCCCGATCCGCGGCCAGGGTGGAAGAGGGGGGGCTGTTCCTCAATAATTACATCTCCATGCAGCCTGCAAGGAGTCTTCAGATGTATCCGGTCGCCCATCTGGCGGGAGAAGGCGCAGTGGCCCGTTTTTACAGCATTATCGTGGGAAGTCCCGGCTCTAAATATGATGTGGGCAGTCGCATTTTTCTTGAAAAGCCGCACACTCGCGCCGAGATTGTGGCCAGGACCATCAGTAACGGGGGATGGATTGTCGCCAGGGGCCATCTCATTGGCGATGCCCCTGAGATCAAGGCGCATTTGGAGTGCAAGGGCCTCATTTTAAACGGCGGGGTCGTCCACGCGGTGCCGGAGTTGGAAGGACATGTAGACGGGGTGGAGATGTCCCATGAGGCGGCAGTGGGGAAGATCGCGGAGGAGGAGATCTCCTATCTCATGTCGAGAGGGCTGGATGAAGAGGCGGCTACCTCTACCATTGTGCGGGGTTTCCTGAATGTGGATATCCCAGGACTGCCCGAGCAATTGAGGGCCGAGATTGACAAGGCCATTGATACGGGAGACAGGAATATGCTGTAGCTATAGAAGGAAAAAGGACCAGAAGAACAAGGCTGGTCCCTGGCCCGGACCGATCACGGAAAAAAGGCCTGTACAGGTCCTGAACAGGCTGCCTTGGAGATAGCCCTAATTTTTCAATGAGTTGCGCGAGGGCTGGTTTTGGACCCTGTGAATGCTTGCAATCCTCTCATTGCCGCAGAAGCGGGAGGAGGGAGAAGAGATTATCCCCGGCAAAGAGATGGGCGAGGTGAAACATAGGGCCGATCAGGATGCGGCTGAGGATGCCGGTGTGAGCGAAATTGTCCAGTAATATGATGCCGATAAGGACGAAAGGACCATATCGCGCGAATTCCCGGTACTTCTGACCTGCCCCGGGAGGCAGGATGTTTTCGAGGACGTGGGAGCCATCCAGGGGGGGCAGAGGGATAAGATTAAAAAGCCCGAGTCCGATGTTCATGAGAATCAGCCAGAGGAGCGCCTGGAGATAGATCTCAAGCGGGAGCATAAGAAAGCGGATGAGCAGCCCGGCTGCAAACGCCGCCAGGAGATTGGCAGCAGGCCCGGCAAGGGACATGATGATCACGTCCCTGCGTATGTTCTTAAAGTACCGGATATCCACAGGAACTGGCTTGGCCCATCCAAAATTGAAGAGAAACAGGCAGATAGCGCCAACGATGTCGATATGCATGAGGGGATTGAACGACAGCCTTCCCATGAGCTTGGCTGTGGGGTCTCCAAGGGCCAGTGCGGCCCTGCCGTGGGCATATTCGTGAATGGTGACGGCAAACAGAAGAACCGCGATCTTGATGATCCACTGGGCAATGTCAAAGGACATGGGCAAGCCTCTTTTTTCCGGTTTTGAACAGATAGGAAGCATAGCAGCAAACCGGACTTACAGCAAGAGAAAGTTAAAAAGCCTCTTGCAATGTCCCGGGGTTAAACCCTGGCGCTGTGCGGCATCCCGGATGCGGTTCGCTCTGGACTTCTTGTCTGCAACTTCTCTGCAACGTGCGAAGAAGTTTGCCTGTGGGGGTCACTGCCTCCCCTCCATGACGGGACAATAAAATGCATGTGTAACGCTCGGCGACCGCCCCCAAACTCGTAATAGCCTTTATGGAAAGGCAGCAAAGGACTACCGTCTTATGAGAGTTTATCCTTGGGGCTGGAGCAGAAAGAATTTAAACGCTCACCTGCCGTTCCCACGAGTTGTAACCGGTTTTTGTCCCGTCTTGGAGGGGAGGCAGTGACCCCCCACGCGGGCAGAA
>Ga0190359_1001967_pt1 | contig 12519 bp, 10 predicted proteins | sample 48721823_MG_FD_161269 | JGI IMG/M metagenome (GOLD analysis project Ga0190359, IMG submission 161269) | Hydrothermal vent microbial mat bacterial communities from Southern Trench, Guaymas Basin, Mexico - 4872-18-2-3_MG | ecosystem: Environmental > Aquatic > Marine > Hydrothermal vents >...
TTTTCCCCCAACCTTTACAGAGACACCTTTGGTGTGGATGTGGTAGAAGGCGTAATGGGTGGCGGTGCTTGGAATGCGAAGAGTTCTCCCGGAGCCAAGGAGCTCGTTGACAAATACGTGTCACGCTTTGGTGTGGAGCCCGACTACTGGGGGGCCTTGTATTATTGGTCATCGCTGCAACATTTCCAGCAGGCCATCGAAAAGGCGGGCACCTTAGACCAAAAAAAGATAAGAGACGTAATGGCAACATCAACGTTCCAAACGGCTCTGGGGCCATTCTGGTACGATAAGAACCGATACTTTGTAAATCATCCAGGTGAAATTGGTCAATGGCAAAAAGGTGTGTTTGAGGTTATAGACCCTGGGGAGAAGCGTACCGCGCCCCCTCTATATCCCAAGCCGCCGTGGCCTAAAAAGAAAAAATAGGCTTGCTTACAAAGCATACTAGCCAGGCTGCCTCAAAGGGCGCGGATACAACAATTCTTGAGGGTGGTTATTTCTTCCACAGGAGTTGTTCCGTGCCTTTTGACCAGCCACCAGAGCCAGTTGATAAAACCGGGAAGTCATCTCAATGATTGTTAGAGTCCTGGACATAGGGATTGCCGGACTACTGCTGGGCGGAATCTACGCATTGATTGCCGTGGGCCTTACTCTGCAGTACGGCGTCGCGCGGGTGTTGAATATAGCTCACGGCGAGTTTATCATGATCGGAGCTTTCATCACCTGGTCGCTGTATATCATCTTTGGAATTAACCCCTTGCTTTCTCTGGCTATTTGCGGCCCTGCCATATTCACGATTGGCTTTCTGCTTTATAGAACCTTATTCAGACGCCTTAGAATCTCGTCAGCATCACCAGCCGCCTTTGAGGGAAGCTCAATGTTAGCCTGTTTCGGTCTTCTTTTCATCATTCAAAATCTTGCCATATTAATATGGGGCGCTGACATAAAGGGATACTCCTATTTGGCCTTTCCGATAAGGTTCTGGGGGCAGACATTTGCAGCCAATCGCTTGATAACCCTCGGATTTGCACTGGCCATAGGTTTAATCTTCTATTTCTTTTTAACCTGGAGCCGCCTGGGGAAAGCCATTAGGGCAGCTGCACAAGACGCAGCGGCCGCTGAACTGATGGGGATAAACATAGATCAGGTGCTTGCCTTATGCTTTGGCTTTGGGGCTTTGATGGCAGGCCTTGGAGGCACCCTTCTAAGTATGTCTTACAAGATTCAACCAACGATGGGACTAGAATACACCGTAATCGCGCTGATCGTTATCGTCCTTGGGGGATTGGGAAGCATCCCCGGCAGTTTCATAGGTGGCCTTTTGCTTGGTCTTGTTGGCAGCATAGTAACCTACATACAGCCAGGTTTATCACTGGTGGCTTATTATCTTCTCTTTATGCTTCTGCTCCTGGCAAAGCCAACAGGGATTTTGGGAAAATAGGTAAATGGATATTGCTAGAGTTATATCGAAAAGATCCTCTGCGCTATGGGCACCATTTCTGATCCTAATCCTGTTAGCTTCTTTGCCTCTCTGTGCCCCGCAGTATACAATCATATTACTAACCACTATTTTCATGTACATTGTCATCACGGTGAGCTGGACCATGTTCTCCGGCCCTACCGGTTACATTTCGCTGGCACCTGCGGCATTCTTCGGGGTAGGCGTATATACCTCGGCTCTCTTAGGGCTTGTATTACCTTTGCCTGCAATTATCGGTATCGGCGGTCTCGCCAGTTTTTGTCTTGCCCTTTTTGTTGGCGCCTTGACATTGAGGTTGAGGGGCACCTATTTTGTTATGTTCACTTTCGGACTCGTCGAGCTTCTCTTGCATTTTGTACTTTGGTGGGAAGTGAACATAACGGGCACCACCGGGCGGGTCGTTCCCACCGTAAATAACACGAAAGTGTTTTACTTCATGCTAATTATTTTTGTCATACTGATGTTTGCTCTTTACACTATTAGAGGTTCCAGATTCGGATTGGCCTTAGAGGCTATCGGGCAAAATGAAGATGCAGCGGCCCATACAGGTGTAAATGTAACCATGGTAAAAGTCATCACTTTCGCAATCAGCGCTTTTTTCATGGGGGCAGCCGGGGCTCTTATGGCGACAAGATGGACGTATATTGACCCAAAGATTGCCTTTAATCCTCTCCTTTCTTTTATGCCGGTTTTGATGGCCATCTTTGGTGGAATGGGGCAGCTCTACGGCCCCATAATAGGTGCAGCGATCTTTGCCTACCTGGAAGAATTCTTGATAACCAGATTTCCCTATTACTATATGCTCATTTTCGGCACCATAATGGTAATAGCCATTGTATACATGCCGGAGGGCCTTGTTGGGTTAATAAGGAGGCTATTGAAGAGCTCCACTGAGGGAAGACATGCCCGTACTTGAAGGAAAAGGACTGACCAAATACTTTGGAGGCCTAGTTGCTGTCTCCAACGTGGATTTGCATGTGGATGAGGGCGAAATCGTAGGGCTTATAGGCCCCAATGGAGCTGGCAAGACAACCCTTTTCAATCTGATCTCCGGGGCGCTGCCATTGAGATCGGGGACGATATTGTTCAAGGGGCAAAAGATCAGTGGCTTGAAGCCCTATGAAATCTGCAGAAGAGGAGTGGCAAGGACATTTCAATCGATTAAAGTCTTCCCTGACATGTCGGCTCTTCAGAATGTATTACTGGGCTCTTATTTTGGTGTTTCACCGGGTATGTCATCAATGGAGGCCCTGAGAGAAGCCAAAGAAATATTAGAGTTTATGGGGTTATCGGCATCGAGTGCGACTCGTGCCAGAGACCTTACACTAGCGAGTCAGAAGCGGCTTGAAGTGGCCAGAGCGCTGGCAACCAAGCCGCAACTTCTATTAATTGACGAAATGATGGCTGGGTTAAACCCTACTGAGGTAGCCCAGGCCATTGAACTGGTAAGCAGCATTCGGAAGAACGGGATCACCATTATTATGATTGAGCACGTTATGAAAGCAATTATGAACGTGTGTGAACGCATTATCGTACTGCATCACGGACAAAAAATTGCGGAAGGAACCCCTCAGGAGATTGTCTCCAGTGAAACAGTTATCAAGCTATATTTAGGAGAGAGGGCGCGTGCTGCAAGTTAGCGACATCGACACTTATTATGGCAATATTCAGGCACTATGGGGCGTTTCTTTACGGATCGATGAAGCGGAAATAGTGGCCCTAGTTGGTGCCAATGGAGCGGGTAAAACCACTCTTCTCAATACTGTGTCCGGCTTGCTGCACCCGGCCTCAGGGAGTATCGAGTTCTGCGGCAAAAGAATTGACGGCATGGCAGCCTACGCCATCGTGCAATTAGGTATGTCTCATATACCCGAAGGGAGGAGGCTTTTCCCTGACATGTCCACTCGTGAAAATCTACAGTTGGGAGCATACCCTAGGCGTCTATGGAAACATAAGGAAAAAACTCTTGAGGAGGTCTACAAAATATTTCCCATATTGAAAGAAAAAGAAAGCCAATTAGCCAGGACATTAAGCGGTGGCGAACAGCAAATGGTGGCTATCGGTCGCGGCTTAATGTCCATGCCCAGATTATGCATTATCGACGAGCCGTCATCCGGACTCGCACCCGTAGTGGTAGATGAAATCTTCCAAATAATATTGAGGCTCCGTAACGAGGACATTGGCATTTTTCTGGTTGAGCAAAATGTCCAACAGACCTTGGAGATAGCGGATCGGGCATACGTGCTGGAAAATGGGCGCATTACCTTGGGAGGAGAAAGTAAAGAGCTTCTACAGCAGGAAGTAATAAGGAAGGCATACTTGGGTCTCTGAGCAAGCGCCCGATGAGCGATAAAAGACGGTGCAATCCGCAGTGAGCAATCCAATTCAGGAACCGAAAGATACGGTGAGAAACATACTTTATTGCAGAAAGGGAGCAGGGAAGCTATGACAGACTACGAAGCCCTGAGAAGAAGGGTAGAGGAACTAGAGCAAAGAACGTGGGATACTCAGGCAATAAAGGACAGAGTGGACAAACTGGCAAAAGAAGGAATCCCCAAAAAGATACTCAAGCGGGAGGAAGTCGTCTCCAACAAGAAGCAAATCCTGGATCGCGTTCAGCGAAGAGCTGAAGAGTATAACTTTATTTTGAAAAACTGTGCTCAGGGTACGGCGCTCGCCTTAATGGAAGAATTCGGGCTCGGCAATATGGAGATCATCAAGGCTTTGACGCCATTCCCCGGCATTGGGGGAACCGGCGAGATGTGTGGGGGCGTTACCGGCTCGCTAATTACCTTTGGCCTTTATTTTGGCAGCAATGATGCCCTGGACTCGGAATCACACGCACCTGTCATAATGAGAGCTCAGAAGTTCATGGCTCTTTTTGAAGACGAACTGGGCCACTTACTCTGCTCTGAGATACAGGAGCACGTTATATTTGGAAGAAACATGGACCCTGGTGGCGGCGAGGAAAAGATGAAGGCCTTTGCCCAAGCAAAAGGTTTCGAGAAGTGCGGATTAGCTCCAGGTATCGGTGCAAGGCTTTCTGCTGAATTCATTATCAGCAGCATGGCCTAAAGCAACCTTAACAGCGCCTTTGTTCTTGTGACGGAATATTCCCACGCACAAGAGTTTACTCCAGCAGGGCTTTCTGTTCCGCCGAGAAATCCCCCGGAAAAGCACCTGACAAGAAAGGGACACACGCTTTATTTTCTGGCCTCAGTCAGGGTTACAGAGAGCTTTAGTAACACAGGATTTATTCTTTATCTATTGCAAGAGTAAAAGCAGTATTTTCTACTTTTGGGGCGGGGAAGAATTGATGCATAAGTTTTCTTATTCAAACGTAAAAAGGGAGATGGAGGTATATGGCTACGATTCCGTTGTCAAAAGCCATTGCCGTATGTGTCACGGGGGCTGCGGGGTTTATGTCTATGTCAAGGATGGAAAAGCAGTTAAGATAGCCGGAGATCCGGATTGCCCCATTAACCACGGAACACTGTGTTCAAAAGGAATCGCATCCATCCAGCTCGCTTACCACCCTGACCGCCTCACCTACCCTGTGCGAAGGGTGGGGGCAAAGGGAAGTGGGAAATGGGAGCGTATCTCATGGGATGAAGCCCTGGATACCATTTCGGAAAAAATACTTGATTACAAAAAAAGCTTTGGTGCTGAATCCATAGTCATGGGTTACGGCACGGGCAGGGAAAACGAAGGCGTAATTTACCGCTTTGCAAATCTGCTTGGAACTCCTAATGTTTTAACCGCAGGACACTTCTGCTATGGTCCCCGAATCGCCACAACCATAATAACATGTGGATCAAACCCGATAGTTGATTACGAAAACCATCCCAAGTGTATTATGGTCTGGGGAAATAACCTTGTTATCAGCAACCCTGATTGTTACAAGGGTGAACCCTTTTCCGTATCACTGGATGCAGGTGCAAAGCTTATTGCCGTTGACCCAAGGCTCACCAGAATCGCGGCACGCGCTGATATCTGGCTTCAGCTACGACCCGGGAGCGATACAGCACTGGCTCTCGGGATGCTCAACGTAATTGTCAATGAAAAGTTATATGACAGGCAGTTCGTGGAAAACCATGTACACGGCTGGGAGCCATTTGTAGAGCGGGTAAATGAATACCCGCTCGAGAAAGTGGAGAAGATAACGTGGGTGAGCAAGGAAAAGATCAGGAATGCGGCAAGGCTTTTTGCAACTACAAAGCCTGCCGCTATTCAATGGGGGGTTGCCATTGAACAACAAATAAACTGTGCGGATAACAACCGTGCGCTCCTGGCCCTGATGGGCATAACCGGCAACATTGATGCAAAGGGAGGCCAGGTTCTTTTCAGCGCACCTAAAATAAGAAATGTGAGCCAGTTTGGAGCCCACAAGATGCTTCCCAGAGAGCAGGCTGCCAAGAGGCTTGGTGGAGATCGTTTCAGGCTTGCTGGAAATTTCGCCATTATAAACCCAAAGTGCGTGTGGGATGCGATCTTGGAAGAAAAACCCTATCCTGTAAAAATGCTTTTCTTTATTAGTTCCAACCCCCTGATGACACGTGCTAATGCAAGAGCTGTTTATCAGGCCCTTCAAAAGGTCGATTTTATGGTTGTTTCAGATTTTTTCTTAACACCTACGGCCCAACTAGCAGACATTGTCCTGCCGGCAGCCACCTGGCTCGAGATGGATTACATAGGAGATTTCTGGAAGCGCCACGGCTATATTCTGCCCAGGCGAAAAGTTATCCAAGTTGGGGAGTGCCGCTCGGATCATGAAATGCTGAATGACTTAGCCCACAGGGTTGGACAAGGTCAGTACTGGTGGGATACCTTTGAGGGGGGATTGGACTACATCTTGGAACCCATGGGAATCACATGGAAAGATTTTAAGAAAATGGATTACATCAGGGGAGAAGTCAAGTATCAAAAATACAAGGAAAAAGGGTTTTCAACACCTACTGGTAAGTTTGAGCTTTACTCCACTTTGCTTGAAAAATGGGGGTACGACCCTTTGCCCTGTTTCAGAGAGCCCCCGGAAAGCCCTTATTCAACACCTGAACTCTACAAAGAGTATCCCTATATCCTTATCACGGGGAGAAGGCTACCGGGTTTCTTTCACACTGAAAACCGGCAGGTGCCATGGCTTAGAGAACTTCACAGGGACCCTGTGGTGGAGATCCACCCGGAGACCGCTAAAAGGGAAGGAATTGAAGAGGGTGACTGGGTAGTCATCGAATCTCCTCGTGGCAAGGTAAGACAAAGGGCAAAATTCTTCCCTGGCATGGACCAGAGAATTATTTCAGCAGAACATGCCTGGTGGTTCCCTGAAAAAAAAGATCCTGGGCACGGGTGGGATGAATCAAACATCAACATCCTTACAAACAACTCCTATGACAATTGTGATCCGGCCATGGGGGCAACACATGTGAGAACACTTTTGTGCAAGATATACCGTGAATAGAATTAACTCTTAAAGGAGGCTGCGGGTGAATGACCACATGAACGCAATTTTTCAACCTAATGTCAAAAAAGCACATGAAACAAGTAGGAGGACACCATGACAAACAGTACATTGTACCCCACGTATTTTAATCCATTTCTCATCGAGCCTGGCCGGCCCCTACCTGAAGAAGTGGCAGTCATCGGTGCAGGCACCATTGGCCCCGATATCGGCTACTACCTCAGAACAGCTTTGCCAAACAAGAAACTCTTTCTGGTGGATATCGCCCAGGAGCCGCTCAAGAACGCGGAAAAGCGCTTCAAGGCTTACGCCCAAAAGGCCCTGGAAAGAAAAAAAATGACAGAAAAACAGGCACGAGAGGTTTTTAAGAACGTGGTTTGTACCACGGATTACGGTCAGATCAAGAACTGCAGCCTTGTGATTGAAGCGGCTACAGAAAATCTGGACCTGAAACGGAAGATATTTGAGACTCTGGAGAGGGTTGTCGCCAGTGATGCCATTCTCACCTCAAACTCTAGCTCAATCCCGGCCGACAGGATATTCTCCGGGATGAAGTTCCCGGAACGGTCGACCGTCACACACTTTTTTGCTCCAGCCTGGCGCAGCCTCGCCATAGAGGTGGTCAACTGGGAAAGTGTCAGCACGGAGGTGCTGGACTATATGTTTTGGTTTTTTGCTCACACCGGGAAAGTGCCTGTCATAACGGACAATGTGATCTCATTTATGCTGAATAGAATCTTCGAGAATTGGGTCAATGAAGCAGGATATTTGCTTGACCAGGCCACGGCTGCACAGATTGACAAGGTCGCAGAGGAATTTGTGTTTGCGGGTCCCTTTTATGTTGTGAATATGGGTAATGGAAACCCCTTGATCGTTGAGTCCAATACCCGAAAAATGGAAGAAGGAAAACACTATCAACCGGCACCTGTTTTCCGCTCTGTTGAAAAGTGGGCCGTGCCAAGGCCCGGTGCAAAGGTGGAAGTTCCCGATGAAGTGAAAACCACGGTCAGAGACAGGTTGCTGGGCATCCTGTTTTCCCAGTCCTTTGACATCGTGGATCGCGGTATCGGGCTCAAGGAAGACCTCAACCTGGGTTGTCAGATTGCCCTGGGATTCAGAAGCGGCCCTCTCGACCTCATGAGGGACCTTGGCGAGGATGAGGTGAACAGGATCAGCCAAAAATATGCCAAGGAGCGCCCCGGCTTTCCGCAGGCAAGTCAGGCCTTTTCCGCTTATCAGGACTTCAGAAGGTGCATTCTGGTTGATGAGAGGGAAGGGGTCAAGATAATTACCATCAGGCGACCTCAGGCCATGAACGCCATCAATGATGAAATAAACAGGGAGATTATGGCAGTCCTTAAGGAAGGAGCTGATGACGTCTCGGTCAAGGGGTTCGTGCTCACGGGTTACGGGCAGCGCGCCTTCTCCGCCGGAGCCGACATCGGTCGTTTCCCGGAGGTCCTCGGGAACAAAGAGGCCGCGGCTCAAAAGGCCAGAGATGACTCTGCACTTCTGTATTTCATCGACAGACTGGAAAAACCCATTGTGGCGGCCATAAACGGCATGGCCCTTGGAGGGGGTCTGGAGATTGCTTTAAGGTGCCACAGCATAGTAGCCGTTCGGAATGCCTTTTTTCAGTTCCCTGAGATCACGCTCGGGATATCTCCCGGCATTGGCGGTTGCGTCGTGCCCTATCGGAAATGGCCGAAAGGTGCGGCCTCGTTTCACGAAATGATCTGCCTGGCCAAGAAGATTACCGCGCAGGAGGCCGCAGAGATTGGCATGGTTTCAAAGGTTGTGGATGATTACCCCGGTATGATTGCGGCGGCACTGGCCGAGGTCGCTCGCTTGCAGGCGAAGACGGCCAGAACGCCCGACGGAAAAGTACAAATACCTGAAATCGTGCTCCCGGATGAACCTATGGCCGGGAAATTGCCCTTGAGCCGGGAGGCGATAGGGATAGTGGCACAGATCATTAAGCGCGCGGCAGCAGCAGATACTTTTGCAGAGGCCCTTGAGATAAGCTACCAGGGCGCAGGGGAAATTGCCTGTACCGAAGCGGCTAAAGAGGGTATAACCGCCTTCCTGGAAAAGAGAAGGCCTGAGTTCACGAAGTAGGGGAGCTCAACGTGTTGTATGGAGGATCTTTAATGCAAAAATATGCGCTAATTATTGACAACGAGCGCTGCTGGGGATGCAAAACATGCGAGGTTGCCTGCAAGCAAGAAAACGGGAAACCCAATGGTGTCAAACTGATCCGGGTTAAAGAAGACGGCTTTAGAGCAGGTGGAAACGGCCTTGATTTTGTATTTGAAGTGAATGTGTGCAGGCATTGTGAGGAACCCGCATGCATGGAGGCATGCCCGGAAGAAGCGATCGTCAAAAGAGAAGACGGCATTGTAATTCTGCATGAAGAGAGATGTAGCGGATGTCAGCTCTGCATCGATGCCTGCCCTTATGATGCAATCAGCCTCGATCCGCAGAGCGGTGTTGCGCAGAAATGCAATCTTTGCTATCAAAGAGTTGACAGTGGTCTCTTGCCTGCATGTGCTGATAATGTGTGTTTGGCACACTGCATCTATTTCGGGGGCCCAGAAGAGATCAGGGAAAAGATCAGGAAAGGTATTTAGAGCCCCTTAAGGGTAGCTTATCCCGTGGATGAGCGAGACATAGAGCAAGGATATGCCAACTTTCACCGAAGGCTCAACCATGTCCTTCGGCAGCGGGATGTCAAAGCGTTTAAGGCGCATGTCGCCCGGCATCCTGCTCAGGCAGGCCGCCTTTCCCATTGCCTGGGGCTTAGCGATGAGCTCGCTGAAATTGAAATGTACAAGGCAATTCTTGCTAGATCCGCGTTAAAGGATATGCATCGCGATGCTTTGACCTGGCTCCGTGACAGGGGTATCGAAGCACCACTCTCATTCACGAGAAGAAAGAAAGGAAGAGGAAAAAAGCTTCTTGCGAAAAGAGCACGATCCCGAAGCAGAGGTCACTGATATTCCCCCTTGCTTGATATTTATTGACAAGGAAGGCCGATGGTTTCACAAGGGTGCTGAAATGATCCATCGTGAAATCATCCGCCTTTTCTACGAGCATATGAGCGTTGACTCCCTCGGAAGGTATGTGATTGAGTGGGCCGGCGAGCGATGTTACGTAGAAGTTGAAGATACTCCTTTTGTGGTCCGGGGCATTGAATACCAAGCTCACAGTGAAGACCATGAAGATCGCTTCATGCTTTTTTTAAGTGATGATACCCAGGAACAACTCAAACCCGACACGCTTTATGTGGGCAAGGAAAACGTACTCTACTGTAAAGTAAAAGATGGCAGGTTTCCAGCCCGCTTTTTGCGTCCTGCCTATTACCAGATGGCCAGGTACATTCTAGAAGAAAACGGGCAGTTCTTTATTTCCCTTAACGGACGAAAATACGTAATCCCTTGCAGGGAGCAATGAACTTCGCCGCTGCAAGCCGCGGGGTATCAATCGGAAACCATCTTAACCGCCCCATGGGGCGGGGAATTAAACCCTCGTCCGCCAGAGGCGGATTGAAGCAGCTATGGTATTTGAATAGACCCTGTTCTGGCTTCATCCGAGTTATTCCTGCAGAGGATAGGTGCCTCAGTCAATTGGCCGGAGTATCTCTATCTTTGCACGTTTCTTGAGTTTCCTAAGCCAATCCTTGTATACCATCTGGCGCTTTGAGTTCAAAAGAGACTCCCGGTAGGTTTCTTTTTCTTTCTCGTATTTTCCCTTGTCAATGCCCTTCTTACCTTCCCAGCGAATAACATAAGCGCCTTTGTCGTTTTCGAACACGTTGTCAGGGTATCTTTTCTTTTCGCCAAGGCTGAATGCCGTCTCAATCAGCTTAGGTTCATACCCGATTTGCGGAACCGGCTCTTGCCTAGAAAAAAACTTGGTGGTTTTAGGCTTGAGACCGTTCTCTTCTGCGAGCTCGGACCACTTGCCCCCTTTTTTCAATTTTTCCAGGAATTCCTGCGCTGCCTTCTTAGCCTCCATTGCAGCAAGGTAGTTGATATAATCAGCCTTTACCTTTTTTCTCACCTCGTCCAGGGGTGGAATTTCAGAGGGTTTTTTATCTGCCACCTGGAAAAGATAAAATTTGCCTTTCCATTCGATAAGATCACTGACCTCACCTTTCTCCAGGGAAAATAGGGACTGGCGCAGCTTCTGATCACCACCAATGCCCGGTATAGCCTCATTTTGGGCAAAATAAGGTGTATGCTTTGCCGACACTTTCCGTTCTGATGCGTATTTTTCAATATCCACGTCATAAGGCATCTGATCAATCAGGGACAGTCCCTTTTCCTGTGCAAGATCCATGGTCATTGTTTTTGTCAGGGCCTTCTTAATCTGCTTACGCACCTCATCCAGAGATTTGGTTCTGGCCTCTTTGATATCTTCCACTTTTATTATGTGATATCCAAAGCGCGTTCTAACGAGGTCGCTTACCTCCCCCTTTTTCAGCTTGAAAGCCGCGTCTTCAAAAGGCTTGATCATTTGGCCGGCTGAAAAATAACCAAGATCTCCGCCCTTGCTTGCTGTCGGACCTTCGGAGTATTTCTTTGCAAGCGCGGCAAAGTCCTCTCCCTTTCTTACTTTTTCCAGAACCGCCAGAGCCTTCTTCCTAACCTCTTCAACCTTTTCCTTTGGGGCATCCGGGCGTAACTTGAAAAGTATGTGCCTTGCCCTTACCTTCTTTTTCTCCCTAAACATTGCAATGTTGTCTTCGTAGTAAGCCTCAATATCCTTGTCAGTAATCTTGACCTTATCCTTGAAGCTGTCTGGGTCAATCTCGATATAGGCAAGCTTTATCTTGGCAGGTATCCGGTACGCTTCCTTGTGCTTGTTAAAATATTCCAGCAGCCCAACTTTTTCCACTTTAACGGATTTCTTGAAACGGCTTGGAGAGAAATTGACAAAACTGATCTTGACTTTTTCGTTATAATAGGTGTAGCGATCCAAAACTTCCTTGTCGGTTACCGGGGAAAAGGTAAAGAGAAATTGAGCAATCTTTTCACGAAGAATTTCCTGTGCAATGCCCGCCTCAAAATCCTCCGGTTTCATCCGGTTGTTTTCAAGGAGAGCCCGATACCTCCTTTCATCAAATTGCCCCCTGAATTGAAAAGCCGGATAGGCCATAATTTTCTCCTGGATCTCTCTTTTTGTCACACTCAGGCCAATCCTCCTCGCCTCTTGGCTAATAAGCTTTTGATCAATCAAGGACTCCAGTGCCCTTCTTTTTAGGTTAAAAACCTTAATAAGATTATCACTCCAGACATTTTTGTATTGTTTTCGAAGACCTTCAACCAGATTCCTGTATGCTTTTTGATATTCTACTTCGCTTATGATCTCTCCATTCACAGTAGCAACCTTGATACCCCTTCTCGCCCTGAAGGAGTAACCAAAGTAAAAAATAAAGACTATGGAAATCATAAAAATCAAGAACTTGATCAGCCAGGATTTGGCCTGTTTCCTCATTAGACTCAATACCATTCCGATTTTCCTCCTGGTTCAGATTCACTTATGAACCCTACCATCTCAAGCTGATAGCAAAAAACCG
>Ga0190359_1001968_pt1 | contig 12517 bp, 9 predicted proteins | sample 48721823_MG_FD_161269 | JGI IMG/M metagenome (GOLD analysis project Ga0190359, IMG submission 161269) | Hydrothermal vent microbial mat bacterial communities from Southern Trench, Guaymas Basin, Mexico - 4872-18-2-3_MG | ecosystem: Environmental > Aquatic > Marine > Hydrothermal vents > Microbial...
ACCAAAGACATGAGGATGTCTTCTAACAAATTTTTTTATTGCTCCGGTCAGCACGTCAGAATAAGTAAATAAGCCTTTTTCCCGGGCAATTTCAATTTCCATAAGTGTAACCATTAGCAAGTCGCCCAGTTCTTCACACAGATTATCTACATCATTAGATTTAACTGCTTCTGAAACTTCTTCGGCTTCTTCTAAAATATTGGGAGCTAGAGATTCTAAGGTCTGTTTTCTATCCCACAGACAACCATCTGGTCCTCTCAATTTAGCAATTATACCCATCATTTCGGCAAATAATTCTTTTTCTCTTTCGTACATCTGTTCCTCCATCTTAATTAATCGTTAGTGAATAGTCGTTAGTATATAGTCATTGCAAGTGACCGCTTACCCGTTTTTACAAGCACAAGTTTCATGGGAATGACCGGGTATAAGTGGGTTTAATTCATCAAGCCCCTACCTTGATAGGTGAGACGCCTGTCCTACTAATGACTCACTAACCACTATTCATTATATTTCGACAAGTTTATCACAAATTCCTTTAAAAATTTTAATATTTCTATAGATTTAATCTTAGAGAGGTCAATTTTTGAAACACCTAATAATTTTTTATCCTCTTTTATTACACGACCTCGGTAAGCCGAGGATAATTTATTAACTTTACTATCTATATCTACATCAGGCAAATACCTGAGAACAGCAACCTCTCCTTTAACTATCAATGAAATAATCCCTAATTTTTTTAAAAATATCTTTATATATATTATTTCTAATAAATTCCTTACCTCTTGGGGGTAAAGTCCGTACCTATCTCTTAACTCATCCTTAATTTTCTCCAAATCTTCCAAATCTCTGGCATCCGATAATTTCTTATAAAATAAGACCCGTTGCTCTAAATTAGAGACATAGCTCTGAGGAATATAGGCATCTATTTTTATATCAATAAGCGGGTTAAAGTCTTTCTTCTTTTCCTTTCCCTCTTTCTCTTCCTCTTTTTTCAATTCTTTAATTTCTTCTTCTAATAGATGACAATAAAGATTAAAACCCACTTCACTCACAAATCCATGTTGTTCTTTGCCCAATAAATTCCCTGCCCCTCGAATTTCTAAATCCCTCATTGCTAATTTAAAACCTGAACCCAATTCGCTAAATTCTTTAATAGCTTGTAATCTCTTTTTCGCTGTATCGGAAAGTGAGCGATAGGGAGGATAAAGAAAATAAGCATAAGCCCGTCTATCACTCCTCCCCACTCTGCCTCTTAATTGGTAAAGTTGAGAAAGACCAAATTTATAAGCATCATCGATAATAATAGTATTTGCATTAGGAATATCTAAACCTATCTCAATAATAGTAGTACATACTAATATATCGTACTTCTTCTCTAAAAAATCAATCATAATATCTTCTAATTGTTCTTCCACCATCTGTCCATGAGCAATTCCAATTTTGGCTTGAGGAATAAGGTGATTTAAATCCCGAGCTACTTTCTGAATATCCCTAACTCGATTATGGACAAAAAACACCTGCCCACCTCTATCTAATTCTCTCCTTACTGCTTCTATTATCACCTTATCATCCCTTTGACAGATGTAAGTAGCTATAGGAAACCTATCCTCAGGAGGGGTATTTATTACACTTAAATCTCTAACTCCGATAAGTGACATATGTAAAGTACGGGGGATAGGAGTAGCTGTTAGAGTAAGAGAATCAATGCTTTCTTTCAATTTTTTTATCCTTTCTTTATGTAGAACGCCAAATCTCTGCTCTTCATCTACGATCAGTAAACCTAAATCTTTAAATTGGACATCATCTTGAATTAAACGATGAGTTCCAATAATTAGATCTATTTTGCCCTCTTTTAAATTTTGTATAATCTTCTTCTGTTCATTTTTACTCCTAAAACGTGAGAGCATATCCATATTTATAGGAAAAGAATTCATTCTTTCTTGAAAAGTATCAAAATGCTGTTGAACTAATATAGTGGTTGGGGCTAAAACAGCAACTTGTTTTCCGTCTAACACTGCTTTAAAAGCAGCCCGAATGGCTATTTCTGTCTTACCGTAACCCACATCCCCACAGATTAATCTTTCCATAGGCCTGGGAGATTCCATATCTTTTTTAACTTCAGACAGTGCTTGTATCTGATCATAAGTTTCCTCAAAAGGAAAGGACATTTCCAGCTCTTGCTGCCAGTTATTATCTGGAGAAAAGGCATAACCTCTTATCCTTTTTCGGGCAATATACAAGTGATACAGGTCCTGAGCTAATTTTTTAATTGATTCTTTTACTTTTCTTTTAGTCTGTCCCCAGGACACTCCACCCAATCGATATATTTTAGGTGTTTTATCTTTTATTCCTATATATTTATGAACTAAATTGAATTGGTCTACGGGAACGTATAGTTTATCCCCTTCAGCATATTCAATTAAAAGATAATCTTTTTTTACCCCTTTTACGGATAAGTTCACAATCCCTTTATAAATTCCGATGCCATGGTCAATATGCACCACATAGTCACCAGGAACTATTTCAAGCATAGTAAACAGAGGTTTACTCTTATATTTAGTAAATTTATATCTCCTATCTCGTTTTCTCCCAAATATCTCATATTCAGTTAGAAAAATTACCTTTATAGAGGGTAATTTAAATCCATAATTCAGGTTGCCATAGGAAATATAAATTATCGATTCTAAATTTGGATACTCTTCCAATTTCCCCAGAGTAAATCTCTTAATTCCTCTTTCTTCTAATATCTCTCCTAAACGATTTGCTCTCCCTTTGTTTCTTGCTAGGATAATAATATTTTGTTTTTCGTTCTCTATCTTTTTTAGATCTTTAGTGAATAAATCTAAATTTCCCCAGTAAGAACTAATTTCTTGTTCCTCAAAAGTAAACACACAGACCTTTTCCTCTTTCCTAATTTGTTTAAGAGAGTGATCTTTAATCTCTCCTCGAGGGGAAGAAGTAAAATTAATCAGTATTTTAGTCTTTAAACTATCATAGACCTCTTGCCAAAGCACAAAATAAAAAGAAGGAGCAAAAAGAGATTCCCTCTCTGTTCTTTCTAATTTTTCATAGGCATCATCAAGCTCTTCTCGAAATTTCTCTGCTCTTTCTTCGATTGATTCTGGTTCACTTAACATTACTGTCAGATCCTGAGGAAGATAATCCACTAAGGTATGATAATGATAATTACTAGAAGTTGGGGGTATAAATTCTCGAGGAGGAAGCAAAGTATAATTATTTACCTTAAGTATCGAGCTTTGAGTATTTACATTGAAATAGCGGATAGATTCAATCTGGTCTCCGAATAATTCCAAACGAAGAGGGTTTTTACTGGTTAGAGGAAAGAAATCGACAATCCCTCCTCGAGTGCTAAATTCCCCTTTCTTTTCCACTACTTCTGTTAACTTATAATTTTGCTCTAACAAAAATTCTAAAAAATCTTCTTTTTTTAAAATATCTCCTACCTTTAATTCTCGGCAAATACTATTAAAAATTCGAGGAGATACCAATTTAGGCAAGAGTGCTTTTACTTCAGCAATTAGTATTATCTTATTATCAATCCTATTTTGATTTCTTAAAGAAAGTTTCCTTAGGATATTAATTCTTTGTTCAATTATTTGAGGATCTGGGGTAATATCTTCATAAGGAAAGACATCAAAAGAAGGGAAAAGAAAAATATTCTCTCTCTGAAATATTCCCAAAAAAGTAGTCAAATCCTGATATATTTGCAGGGCGTTTTCCTGGTTATCAGTGATTATAATACAAGAATTATTGGTCTCTTCTATTAAAGCGGAAATAAAAAAAGAACGGGCACTCTTCTCTAAACCAGAAATCCATAATTTATCTAAGTGACCCCCTTTTATAGTATTTACTATATTTTTGAATTCTTCAGATTTATTCCATAAGGGCAATATTCCTGACAAACTCATTATTAATCCTTTCAGGATTTTTGTATTGCGTTCAGATTTAAATTGTGCGCTCTACACTATCTTACGATATACGATTTTATTTTTTGTTTTCCTTTTTATTTACTATTTTGCTAATACTAAAGCTAAATCATAAATATCTTGACTAATAGTCTTTTGCTGACTCAAAACTGTTTCTAAATCAGTAGATTCAATTTTGTTTCCAATTAATCCTACCATCTTACCGGTTTCACCTTTAATAAGCAATTCAACAGCTGCTCCTCCTAAACGGCTGGCTAATATTCTATCAAATGCAGATGGTGAACCTCCTCTTTGCAAGTAACCTAAAATAGTAACTCTCGTCTCGAAACCAACTTCATCTTCTAAATATTTATATACTTCGTTGGTTTTCCCTACTCCCTCAGCAATAATAATAATACAATGGGTCTTTCCCCTTTGATAACCTTTTTTTAATTTTAAAGCAATTTCTGGTAAATTGTAGGGAATTTCTGGTATCAGAATTACTTCCACTCCTCCGGCAATCCCTCCCATCAGGGCCAGATAACCAGAGTTTCTTCCCATAACTTCTATTACGAATGCCCTTTGATGGGAAGAAGCAGTATCTTTGATCTTATCAATCGCTTCTATTACAGTATTTAAGGCAGTATCCACACCTATAGCCATATCTGTTTCAGCCAAGTCATTGTCTATGGTGGCCGGGATTCCTACAGTCTTTACTCCCAACTTGCTTAAATCTCGAATTCCTCGTAAGGTGCCATCACCGCCAATAGCTATTACTCCATCAATTTTTAACTTCCTAAGTTTTTGAAGAGCAATATTAAGACCTTCTTTAGTCTTAAACTTTTCGCTACGAGAAGTTTTGAGAATAGTTCCTCCTCTATGTAAAATTCCACCTACCGAAGATAAGCTCATAGGACGAAATTGTCCTTCCATTAAACCAGCAAATCCTCTCTCCACAGCAAATACTTCTAAATTATGGAAAATTCCGGTACGAACTACTGCCCGAATAGCACCATTCATCCCCGGAGAATCTCCTCCACTGGTAAGAACAGCGATTTTTTTTACTTGCATAACAATACCTCCAATATATCAATTGACCAATTTTAATAAAAAAATTCGTAGTGCAGGCGTCTCGCCTCTCTAAATACGACACTTAATACGAATTTTTCTAACGAAGAATTCTGGTTGCCTCTTCTGGTGAAACAGGGTTAATATAAAACCCAGTCCCCCATTCAAATCCAGCTATTTTAGTTAAGCGAGGGATTATTTCTATATGCCAGTGATATTTTTTATTTAAATCTGTCCCCTCATCAATAGATAATTTTTTAGAAGGAGCAGTGTGAATTATAAAATTATAAGGGGGATTATTCAATTTATTATTAATTCTTATCAAAACTTCCTTCATTATCCTGGCCAAATCAAAAATCTCATCATCGTTTACCTCTTCATAATAAGCACTGTGAAACTTGGGCAATATCCAGGTTTCAAAGGGAAATCTAGCAGCAAAAGCAGAAATAGCTATATACTTCTCTGTTTCCTTAATTATTCTACCATTAAATTTTATCTCTTGATTAATATACTCACAAAAAATGCATCTTTTTTTCAAATTAAAATACTTACTTGAGCCACTTAATTCCTCTTCTATCCTTTTGGGAATAATGGGGGTGGCAATAAGTTGGGAATGAGAATGTTCCAAAGATGCTCCTCCATCAATACCATAGTTTTTAAATATTAAAATATATTTTACTTTTTCATCTTCAAATATACTTAAATATCTCTGCCGATAGGTCTTTAAAATTAAGCCAATATCACCTATACTCAATTTGTCGAAATTTGCCCAGTGATGAGGAGTTTCAATAATAACCTCATGTACCCCCAGACCATTCATTTTTTCGTATATTCCTGCCTTTTCTATGATTAACTTCTCATCTTCCATCTTTAAAGCAGGAAATTTATTAGGCACTACTCTTACTTTCCATCCTGGAGCATTTTCTAAAGTCCCTTCTTTTCGAAAAGCAAATTTTTCAGGCGGAGTCTTTTCTTCATTACCCTCGCAGAATACACAATAATCTTTTTTCCTTTCTTCTGCCCTGATATGGAAATCAAAAGGTCTTTTGTTTCTTTCTGTAGAAATTATTACCCAATTATCGATTATTGGGTCTTTTCTTAATTCATTCATCTTTATTCCCCCTCAATTAGTTGGCTGTTTAGATAGTTAATTGGCTAGGGACATTGTAACTAATTGCCCTTGATTTGTCTATAAAAAAGAGACATGGGTTTAGCATGTCTCTTTTTATTATTTCAGATCATCAGATCACTCAAGGTAAATAATCTAACAATAATTTGGATTTATTGATTATAAAATTTTATTCGCTTTTTAGGTGGTAATTATTCAATTAATTTTCTGTTATACTCTCTCATAGCTCCTTCAAAGCCATCTATTATAATCTTCTTTATTGCTTCGGTAGACAGTTGTATTATTTCCTCTACCTTTTCTTCTTCTTTTTTATCAAAATTAGAAAGCACATAGGAAACATAATCTAAATTAGATTTAAGTGGAGGTGTTCCAATCCCTATTCTCATACGGGGAATATCTTCGCTACCTAAATATTGTATAATCGATTCCATCCCCTTATGACCTCCAGCGCTCCCCTTTTTTCTAATTCTTAACTGGCCTAACTCTAAATTTAAATCATCATATACTATTAATAAGTCAGAAAAAGCAATCTTATAATAGTAAGTTATTTTATTTATTGCTTTCCCACTTAAATTCATAAAAGTTTGGGGTTTCACCAGGACTATCTTATGATGGTTTATCTTTCCTCGAGAAATTAAGGAATAGTAGGATTTTGCTCTTTTAAATTCTGTTCCCCTATCTTTAGCCAAATTGTCTACAATTCTAAATCCTATATTATGGCGAGTAAACTCATATTTTGCGCCAGGATTACCTAATCCAACCACAATCTTCAATAAAAATCACTACCCCTTCTCCTTTGCCGGTTACCGGTTCCTCATTTCCGCGTGGATAAGTCTCCCATAATCTGTTCCCTATTTTATGAGGATAAGCCTTGCGAAAGCAAGGGACAACTTTTATAATCCTATCCTTGCTTATATAAAATAAAGAAAGCTTATTCTTCTTTCTCTTCCGCTTTTTCTTCAGTTTCCTCTGCAACTTCTTCTTCTTCTTCTTTAGCCACTTCTTCCATCTTGGTAGGTGGATGTACAGAAGCAATGATTCTATCGGATTCAGTTAATAATTCAACCCCTTCAGGAAGGGCCAACTCGCCAGCAGTTAAATGATCATTGATTTTTAGATGACTAATATCTGCCTTTAAGGATTCTGGTATTTGAGAAGGCAAACATTCTATTTCTACTTCTCGTAATTCTAATTCTAGAATTCCTCCTTCTTTTACTCCTATCGGTTCACCAATCAATTCAACTCTTACCTCTACGGCTAATTTTTCTTTTAAAGTTACTTCATAAAAATCAACATGGATAATCTGTTTTTTTAAGGAATTAAATTGAACATCCTTTATAATAGCTAAACGATCGAATTTTTTCTCTCCATCTTCTATCTCCAGGCCTATGATCCCATGCCTTTTATTGGAAACTACTTTTAATAAATTTCCACTATCCACTTTTAACAAAAGATTACTTTTATTATGAGGGGAATATAATACAGCCGGAACAATCCCCTCTCTTCTAAACTTTTTATTAGCTTCTTTACCTTTATCATTTCTTAATTCAACTCTTAATTTTGTTTTTTCCATCATCTTACCTCCAATTCCGTATCTCGTATTAAACTAATTAACCAACAAACCAGTTAACTAGCTAACTAAATACTAACGACTATTCACTAAATACTATTTTATTTTAAATAACTCACTTACCGATAAATTATTGTGAATCCTTCCGATGGCTTCAGCAAATAATCCCGCCACTGATAAAACTTTAATACCTGTTAAATTCTTTTCATTATTAATAGGAATAGTATTGGTTACTACCACTTCCTTAAATAGAGAATCCCGAAAGGACTTTTCTAGTCTTTCCTTAGCAGGATCGGCAAAAACAGGATGAGTAGCACAAATAAATACCTCTTTTGCCCCGGTATTTATTAAGGCCTGACTTCCTCTAACTACTGAACCGGCGGTATCAATAATATCATCGACTACAATAGCCGTTTTACCCTTAACATCACCAACAATATGCATTATTTCTACATCATCAAAAGATGACCTATATTTATCAATGATGGCAATGGGTTTTTTAAGACGCCCAGCAAACTCTCTTGCCCGGGCAGTTCCCCCCACATCAGGAGAAACTACTACCACTTTATCCAAATCCTTTTCTTTAAAATATTTGGATAGAATAGTAACCGCTTCTAATTGGTCAACAGGAATGTCAAAAAAACCCTGAATCTGGCCAGCATGTAAATCCATAGTAAGTACTCGATTGGCTCCGGCGGAAACTAATAAATTTGCCACCAATTTTGCCGTAATGGGCTCTCGAGGACGAGTCTTCCTTTCTTGTCTAGCATAACCATAATATGGTATTACTGCGGTAATCCTTCCTGCAGAAGCCCTTCTTAAAGCATCTATCATTATTAACAATTCCATCAAGTTCTCGTTAGTAGGTGGACAGGTAGGTTGAATTATAAAAGCATCCTCTCCTCTAACACTTTCTTCAATTTTTACTTTAATTTCACCATCCGGGAACCTGGAAACATCTGCTTTCCCTAAGGGGATACCCAAATGTTGGCATATCTCTTTAGCTAATTCTCTATTAGCATTCCCGGCAAAAATTTTTAATGAATTTAGACTATAAGGTACCAAACTTTTCTCATCTCCATCACTTTAAATTTCTTTATCTAAATTTACTCTATTTTCTTCTCTTTCTCCATTCTGGTATATTTCTTTGTTTAGAACGGGCAATAGCTAAACTCCCTTCAGGAACATCTTCGGTGATAGTAGAACCAGCTCCCGTGTAAGATTTCTTCCCTATCTTAAGGGGAGCCACTAAAGAATTATTACTTCCAATGAATACTTCATTTTCTATTATAGTTCTATTCTTTTTTTCTCCATCATAATTACAGGTTATAGTTCCTGCTCCAATATTCACTCTTTTACCAATTACTGCATCACCTAAATAAGTTAAATGAGACGCTTTACTGCCCTCTCCCACGATAGATTTTTTAACCTCTACAAAATTCCCTATTTTAGCTCCCTTTTCTATGGTAGTTCCCGGTCTTATATGAGTATAAGGACCAATGATAACTCCATCTTCTATAATACTCTCTTCTATAATTGAAGCCCAGACTTTAACTTCTTTTCCTATTTCAGTATTAATCAGATGAGAGTAAGGACCAATATGGCAATTTTCGCCAATTTTAGAGTCTTTTTCAATAATAGTAAAAGGATAAATAATTGAATCCTGACCAATTTCTACCCCTTCATCTATAAAAGTGCTATTCGGATCAACAATAGTTACACCTTGAAGCATTAAATATTCACAAACTTTTTGGTAAATTTGGCGAGTAGCATTAACCAAATCAATCCGATTATTTATTCCCAATACTTCTTTACAATCGTCTACCTTTATACTACCTACTTTTAAACCATCTCTTAATAAAATTTTCACTGTATCAGTTAGATAATATTCTTTCTGTTTATTATCAGGAATAATCTTCTCTAGGGCTTGAAAAAGGTCAATCTTGTTAAAACAATAAATCCCTGCATTTATTTCCTTTATATCTCTTTTATCTTCTGGTAGATCTACTTCTTCAATAATTCCGATTATTTTGCCCTCTTCATCTCTGACAATTCTACCATAGCCATAAGGTTTTTCTAAAATAGTGGAAATTAAAGTACAACTATAATTCTTAGCCTTATGATATTTTAAGAGTTTTTTTATGGTATCGGTAGTTAAAAGGGGGACATCACCAGATAAAATTAACACATCTCCCCTAAAGTTAGATAGCAAATCTTTTGTTTGTAAGACTGCATGGGCAGTACCTAATTGTTCCAGCTGTTCCACATATTCTATTTTATTCCCCATTAACTCTTTTATCTTTTCACTTTTATGACCAACAACCAATATTTTTCTTTTTGCTTTTATTTGTTTAACATTTTTAAGAATATAATCTAAAATTGGTTTTCCGCAAAGTTTATGGAGGGTTTTAGGCAAATTAGACTTCATTCTTTTTCCTTTACCTGCCGCCATAATAATTATGGCAATATCTTCCATACCCTCACCCCCTATTTAAATAGTCGTTAGTAAATAGTCCTTAGTTATCCCTTTTCGTTTTCTACAATATTTTACATAATATCATATCATAATTTTTTATATTTTTAAAAGCCTAAAAATAAAAAATACGAGTCAGACACCAGGTCTGACTCTATTCATTGCTTAGTCTTATAGCTTGGCTGGGGCGGAAGGATTCGAACCTTCGAATGCGGGATCCAAATTCCCGTGCCTTACCGCTTGGCTACGCCCCAAACCTTAAAATATACCTTCTTCTTTTTTTTCTGAAGGTTCTTCTGTCTCTTCTCCAACTTCTTCTTTTTCTTTAGCCTCTACTTCCTTATCTTGAGGGGCTGCTTCTGCTTCTTTATGATAAACATCTAAAACTGCACTTTGTATCTTTTCTCGAATTTCAGTATTTATTGGATGAGCAATATCTTTATGATCACCATTAGGCAATCTCTTGCTTGGCATAGCAACGAACATACCTTTATTACCATCGATAACCCGTAGATCATGAACTACAAAAGAGTTATCAAAAGTAATCGAAACATAAGCTCTTAACTTTCCCTCTGTTTCAATTTTTCTGACTCTAACATCTGTAATTTCCACTTATTACACCGCCTTTTCTGTATTTGTTTTCTAATTTGTTAATAAAAACCAAAAATTATTACATTTCGATAAATTGGTATACACAATTTATCATTGATTGTCTAGTTCCTTTAAACATGATTATTTATATTCCTATGATAACCTTTTAGTCCATCCGACTTAATAATTTATTCCACACTCATTCACATATTTGCATTTACCTCCTGCCTTGGTCAATATTTAAAATTTAATTTTGCAAAAAGAAACACAGTAATAATTATTACTGTGTTTAGGGAATAATCTATTCATATATCTTACTTCTCAATAGGTCAAGCTTATCTTTATTTTTAGCAAAAGTAATATTAACCAACACTATAAATTCCTTGCTCTTCTTAGTATAATTTCAGCTGAAAAAATTATAACATGATATAATTTTATTGTCAAAAAAAACAAGCCCGTCAAAAAAATAAACTCTCCTTGAAGACCCTCTACAACTTTAGTTGTCCCTTTTGGTTTTATATTAATTCTCCTGATCCTGATTCTATAAAAGACAAACTGATCAAAATCTATACTTTATTTAAAAAGTTATTTTATAAACCAACTAACTAAACATTAACGGTTAATGGTGATTGGCAAGGCAATAGTCAAATAAAGATATTCTTTTTTTTCTCCCGCCTGCCCTTCCTCTAAGATCTTATCTTTTAATAATATCACCTGTATATCCTCTTTCTCTCCCTGATTAAGCCCAAGCTCTGATTTCAAAGGAACAAGATAATCTGCGGAAGTTTTTATAGAAGTAATTTTAACCTCCTCTCCTCCCGAATTGGTTAGAGCAATTCTCCCTATATTCTCTCCTTCTAAATCACGTGCGAGGTTGAAACGTATTCCTACAGGAGAAATACCTACAGTAGGAGAAGACTTTTCTTTTATATAACCATTAATCCGTAAGGAAAAAGCTTTTCTTCGAGGGTCGTTACAATATATTCGCACACTTTCCCGTACTTCACCTAATTCATGCTGGGTGGAATCGTAAGTAAAGATTATCTCTTGTTTTTCTCCTGGTTTAATATTTAGAGGTATTCCTACCTCATATTTGATGAATTCAGAAGCGTCTATCTTGTCAATTATCAAATCCAACTCCCCTTTATTCTCAATAATAAAGCTAAAAGTGGGTAAATCTCCCTGCGAAATTAACCCTAATTCCCATTGAGAATTAGAGTAAAAGGCTTTAGGAGAAGGAATAGGTTCTACGTCAGCGATTATAGTAATCTTTGCCTTGGGAAGTTGAGGATCATTAGATTCAATATAGATACTTTTTTTTACCAGTCCATTATAACCTGTAGGATTAAAGGTAATTTTTAGTTCAGCTGACTTTCCTGCTGGTATATTATCAGAGGAAAGCATAGTAGCAGTACAGCCACAGGAAGCACGTACACGACTGATAATTAGTTCTTGTTTTCCTGTATTTTTTATAGTAAAAATATGAATTGGTCTTTCATCTTCCTTTATCTTACCAAAATCCCATTCCTTTTCGGAAAAAGAAATTTTGGGTGGTAGGGAAGATTTACTTTGAATATTATAAAATATCAAAAAAAGTCCTACTATAACTATTATACCTATTAAAAAAATAGGTGTTTTATTTTTACTAAACATATGTCTCTCTCCTTTGTTTGTTTAATTGCTAACCTAACTAACTATATGCTGGTACTCGCTGCTGTTTTTGCTATTCCACATAAGCTGCCTGTAAAATCTCTTTAGTT
>Ga0190359_1001970_pt1 | contig 12512 bp, 13 predicted proteins | sample 48721823_MG_FD_161269 | JGI IMG/M metagenome (GOLD analysis project Ga0190359, IMG submission 161269) | Hydrothermal vent microbial mat bacterial communities from Southern Trench, Guaymas Basin, Mexico - 4872-18-2-3_MG | ecosystem: Environmental > Aquatic > Marine > Hydrothermal vents >...
CGCAACCGCGCGGTAGGGAAGCGTTATGGTGACGTCGGCGGCGAACGCGAGCCCCGCGGGCTCCAGCTCGAGTATCGGCCCCACGGGGATGAACCCGCGAACGGGCGGCGCCCCGGCCCCGGCGCGAACCACGATGATGGCAGGCTCCTCGAGCGCACCGGCCGGGATCTCGATACTCGCCCCCGCGAAGGGATCTCCGGGACGCGCCGCTTCCACCGTGCCTCCCCCGGGCCCGACGAGCGCCAGGCCGCTCGGCGGGTACTCGCCCGCGGCCGGCAGGTACACCGACACCGCGTCCGCCGCCTCGTTCCCGGCAGCGTCCCGGGCCAGGGCCCGTACCAGGCCGGCACCGGCCTCCACGGTCACCGTGGCCGAGAAGGCACCTCCGCTCACCGCGGCCGGGGTGCCGTTCACCAGCACCTGCACCGCCGTGGCGTCGGAGACCGTGCCGCCCACCGCAACGGCGGCAGACTCCAGTACGGTGCCGTCGGCGGGCGCGGTTATCTCGATGACCGGGGGGATGCCGTCGTGCACCACGGTGATGACCGCGGCCCCGCTCGTGTTGCCGGCCGGGTCGGTGGCGGTAACGGAGATCTCGTTTACGGCGTTCGCGGCCAGCGTCACCGGAAGCTCGAAGTGGCCCGCTTCGTCAGTCCAGGCGGAAATGCTCCCCGCGGGCGAGGTCGCCGTCACCAGGGAGTACTGCCCGGCCTCGCCGGAGACCACCACCGGGTTCTGCGCCGTGGGAGACTCCGGCGGCAGCAGCAGCGGGGCGGCGGGCGGCTCGTGGTCGCCGAGCAGGTACATGAGCGAGGCCAGCTCCCCGTCGTCTTCTATCCTCCAGGGCCGGCTGCATCCCTGGTGCCCGGGACGGCCGTCGCGGGCCTCGATCCCGGCCCGGAAGGCGACCAGGAGCTGCGCCACCGGTGACTCGATCGCCGTGTCCGGTCCCGCCCGGCAGCTTCTCCGCCGGCAGCCCGAAAGCCGGTCGTAGGCCCGGGCCATCCGGTAGACGAGACCTCCGTCCCGGAAAGGCTGGGCCAGGAGATCGTCGTCCGTCAGGGGCGAGCCGTTCGCCTGGTTGAGCAGCAGCGCCGTCTGCTCGACGGTCTTCTCGCCCCCGTACGCCAGGCGCGCCACCTGCTCCCAGTCGGCCCCGAAGCCGGGGCTCACGGCCACCGTCGCCAGCACCACCGCCGCCAGCTGCTCCTTCTCGCCGAGGGAGACCAGCGAGGGATAGTCGGCGGCGGCGACGGAACCCGCCGCGATGTCGTCGAGCAGCTCGCCCGTGCCCGCGTCCACGGTACCCAGGGCGTGGCGCAGCCCCACCAGCAGCTCCACCAGCCAGCGGGGGAAGGACTCCGGGTCGTGGTGGTAGTGCAGCACGAACCAGTCGTCTACCAGTGAGTCTGCGGGAAGTGCGGCGGGGTCGTTTTCAAAGGTGAGCGATCTTTCCATCCTGCCAGGGGCTGACCCCCCCCCGCAAGATCCAGCAGGCAGCTCGCCGCTGCCAGCGCGACCAGCAACGCCGTCCCCGTCAAGACACTGGCCAGCTTGTGACGCCTCATCACCTCCGGCATGACCCGTCCCCTTTCCTCCCGCAGCCTGCTCGCCCCGGCCACCGTCCTGCCCTGCCACCCCGTGCGGATGGAAGATAGTATACCACGGAGCGGGGGAGGGCGGGGGGATTTTCAAGACGCTGCCGGCCGCGGCGCCGGTCTTGCTGCCGTGGCGGCAGCCGGCCCCGGTTTTCCGTGAGCGAGTGCCACCCCGCCTGCGCCAGGGCACGCCAGAGGAACCGGACCCTTCGGGGTACGGACAACCGCCGTATTTGATACGAAAACCGTGTCCTCGTATTATTGTGACATGAAGAACATCACCATATCCATGGAGGAAGAGCTGGCCCGCTAGGTCAGGGTCAAGGCCGCCGAGCGGGACATGAGCGTATCGCGCTACATCAGGGAGATGCTGCACCGACAGATGCAACAGGCAGAGGAATACCGCCGGGCCATGAAGAAGAACATCGTCCGGCGGCCTCGCGATCTCAGTGGTGGACGCGCCTACCCCGGCCGGGCTCAGCGCGGGAAGTTGACCGTTCCCTCGTCGGCCACGGGGATGCGGAAGGCGCCGAACTCCACCTCGCCCTCCAGGCGGTAGCTCACCTGGGGCTTGGCCAGCAACGGCCCCACCGAGGGATCCTCGCGGGCCGAGAGCATCCCCGAGCTGATCTCGTAGGAGGTCTCGCTGTTGCCGGGGATGTCCTCCTCCACCGGCAGCCGGCCCTCGCTGAGCAGGTGTCCCTCGGCGGTGATGCGGTAGACGATCTGGCGCACCTTGACCTTGAAGGTGTTCTCGTTGGTGAGGGTGATCTCGAAGTTGAGCCGGAACTCCTGGCCCGAGAAGCGCTCGGCGTTGGCCCCGGTGACCTTCATGGTGGGCAGCCGGGGAAGCGGCAGCGAGCCCGAGTCGCCGGCGCTCACCACCAGCGGCTCGCCCGGCCCGGCTATGCGGCAGGTCAGCTTCAAGCTGTAGGGTATGCGCTCGCGCCCGAGGAAGGTCACGATCTCCTGTGCCTGCTCGGGCCAGGGCAGGGCGTAGTGCACCACGATCTGCCTGCTGTCCCGGCCGGGCAGCTCGGCCGGCGCCTCGGCGGCCTGCTCCACCGGCTCCCGGCCTTCCAGGTCCAGGCGCCACTGGCAGCCGGCCAGCGGGGCCGGTCTCTCGTCGCGGCTGGTCAGGGTGAAGCGCCAGGTGGTCTCCATGCCGTGGAAGGAACGGTTGGTGAACTTGATGCCGGCAAACTCGAGATCTGGCCGGGCGTAGGGAGTTGGCTGCGCCTGCGGTGCCGGCCGGTGAGCGCAACCGGCGCACAGAACCAGCACCCCGGCCACCACGATGTGCAACTTGACCGCGGACATCGCCTACCTCCTGTGACTCGTTACCTTTGCCGGCCAGTCTAGATCCCGGTCCGCCACGGTGTCAAACCAGCTTTTTCTTGTGGCAGTCGGCCCGCTTCTGCTAAACCTCGGCCAGGAGGTGAGCGATGCCCTGGTCGAGCTTCGCCTACAACTACCTCGCCGGCGGCCTGATCTTCCTGGTGGGCATGCTGGTGGGCTGGCGCCAGGGCCAGGTGGGCCTGGCCACGTCGCGGCAACGGCGCACCACCCTGGTGCTGGTAGGCGGCTTCCTGCTGGTCTTCGGCATGCACCTGGCACTGATGCTGGCGGCCGAGGCCGCCCGGGGTTGACCACATGGGCGATCACGTCGTCGGTACGGCACTGGACTACTGGCTGATCATCGGCTACTTCGTGGCCATCCTCGGCTTCGGGGCGTTCTTCGCCCGCTTCACCCGCACTACCAGGGATTTTTTCTTCGGCGGACAGCGTTTCTCCTGGTGGCTGATCGCCTTTTCCTGCGTGGCCACCACCGTGGGTTCCTACAGCTTCTACAAGTACAGCGCCAAGGCCTTCTCCTACGGCCTGTCGAGCAGCATGACCTACCTCAACGACTGGTTCTGGCTGCCGCTGTGGCTGCTTACCTGGCTGCCCATCATCTACTTCATGCGCATCACCTCCATCCCCGAGTATTTCCAGAAACGCTTCGATCGCCCCGCCCGCCTGGCCGCCACCTTCATCCTGCTGGTGTTCATGATCGGCTACGTGGGCATCAACCTGCTCACCCTGGGCAAGTGTCTCAACGTACTGCTGGGCTGGCCGGTGTTCTGGGCGGCGGCCCTGGTGGCGGTGGTGACCGGCGTCTACGTCATGGCCGGGGGACAGACCTCGGTAATCATGACCGACCTCATCCAGGGAGCCTTGCTGCTGGTGGCCGGGTTCGTGCTCTTCTACCTGGGTCTCGACGCCCTGGGCCAGGGCCGGGGAGTGGTGAGCGGGCTGGATAACTTCTGGCACCTGCTGCCGCCCGGACACCGTTATCCCTTCGCCGACTTCAACCGCCCCGCCGATTTCAACTCCGTGGGCATCTTCTGGCAGGATGCCTTCGGCAACGGCGTGGCCTTCTACTTCATCAACCAGGGCCTGATCATGCGTTTCCTGTCCGCCCGCTCGGTGCGGGAAGGGCGGCGGGCCATGGTCTTCATCCTGCTGCTGCTCATGCCCCTGGCGGCCATCGCCGTGTCCAACGCCGGCTGGGTGGGACGGGCCCTGGCCGGGGCCGGCCTGCTCGAGACTCCCAAGGATCTCGACGACATCTTCGTGGTGGTGGCCGCCAAGCTGTGCCAGCCGGGGGTCTTCGGGTTGGTGCTGGCGGCCCTGACCGCGGCTCTGATGTCCACCGCCGACACCCTGATCAACGCCGTCAGCGCCGTGGTGATCAACGACATCTACCGACCCTACCTGGCCCCGGACCGGCCCGACCGTCACTACCTGGCCGCCTCGCGCTGGGTGGCCATCGCCACCGCCGGGCTGGGGCTGGCGCTGGTGCCGGTGTTCGGCCAGTTCGAGTCCATCTACGTGGCCCACGGCACCTTCACCGCCGCGGTCACCCCGCCCATGGCGGTGGCCCTGCTGCTGGGGGTGCTGTGGAAGCGCTACACCCCGCGGGCGGCGCTGTGGACCATGGTGGGCGGAGCGCTGTGCGTGGGCGCGAGCTTCGTCTGGCCCCAGCTCATCACCCCCTTCGCCCACGGCACCCCCATGTTCCCGGACGGACCCGGCCCCCACGCCGCCTACAAGGCCTACACCTATATCCGGGCGCTGTACGCCGTCGCGGTTTCCGCCGCCATCGGGGTGACCGTAACCTGGTTCACCACTCCACGCCCGGCCGAGGCCATCAAGGGACTCACCTGGTCCACCGTCACGGACGCCATGCGCCTGTTCAAGGGAGCCGAGCCCAACCTGGAAGAGGGCTGCCAGGTACGCCTGCGCCCGGTGCTGCGGGACGAAGTCGCCGGGGAGGAGCTGCAGCTGGTCAACCTGCCGGCGGCGGCCCTGGAGAAGCTGCGCGCCCGGCCCGGCGACCTGGTTCACCTGCGCGACGGCCGGCGCTGGCTGGGCGGCCTGCGCTCGGTGCACGCCCGCCTGGGCGAGCCCGGCGGCGAGCCGGGCACCTGCCGGCTGCCCCGCGCCCTGGCGGCCCGGGGCTCGTTGCTGAAGAGCAAAACGCTGCTGGTGGACAAGATCATCTAGCCGCCGGCCGGGGCCAGCGACCAGGTGGACTCCGGGGAGTACTCGAACTTCACGTACCAGTGGCCGGGCGAGAAGTACTCTTCCAGGGCGGTGGTGGGACCATCGACACCCACGGTACGCTGGTGCACCAGGTGATAGGCGCTGAAATCACCGGCCGGCACGGTGACGTTCCCCTGCCCCTGGTTGTCGAAGCGGTGGGTCTCCGACCCGCCCTGCTCCACGTCGCTGGTAGTCGACCAGTTCTGCACCGCCACCCCGGCGTCGTTGGTAAAGGGATAGGGCAGCAGCTTGACGGGGGTCAGGTACCTGCGCTCCACCACCCCGCTGCCCTCCACCACCTGCTCGCCCAGTAGAAACAGTCCCGCATCATCTACCTGGTACCAGCGGGTAGCGATGAGGTTGCCGTTCTGTCTCATCTCCACCCGGTAGGCATCGACGCCGTCGACGTAGCCGGGATCGACACCGGCAACCTTCACCTGCCCCGCCTGGGGAAGCGCCAGCCCGACATCGACCTCGTAGTTCAAGGTCATGTCCTGGTCGAAGCCGAGGAACTCCAACACCGTCTCTCCGTCGCCACCGTTGGAGCCGCCGCCACAAGCGGCCGTCACTCCCAGAACCAGCAGCAACCAGCCGATACCTTTCATGACATCTCTCCCCTGGCGCACCCTGTTACAGCGTCGCCAGAATCTCCCGGGCCCGCTGCTGCGAGCGCGCCAGTACCTCGGTATGCAGCGACTGGCCGTGGGAATCCATGGTCACCACGGCCGGAAAGTCTTCCACCTCGATCACCCACATGGCCTCGGGTACGCCGAATTCCTCCAGCTTGTGCACCTCCACCACCCGGCGCACCGCCCGGGCCAGGATCACCGCCAGGCCGCCGATGGCGTGCAGGTACACCGCCCCGTGCCGCCGGCAGGCCTCCAGGGTGCGCGGGCCCATGCCCCCCTTGCCGATTACCCCGCGCACCCCGTAGCGCTCGATGACCTCGGCCTGGTAAGGCTCCTCGCGCTTGGAAGTGGTGGGACCGGCGGCCACGAAACGCCAGGAGTCGCCATCCCGGGCCACCACCGGCCCGCAGTGGTAGATCATGCCGCCGCGCAGTACTTGGCTGACCTCGCCGGCCTCCTGCTCCACCATGTACTTGTGAGCGGCATCGCGGGCGGTGATCATCACCCCGCTGATGAGCACCTCGTCGCCGACTTTCAGGGCCCTGATCTCCTCCTCGCCGGCAGGCAGATTTATCTTCTTCATGACCTTGTTCCCCGCGTTCTAGTCGATGGAATAATCGTCGTCGCGCACCACCAGGCGCCGGCGCCGGTAGGCCCAGCACATGTAGGTGACGGAGACGAAGAAGCAGGCCGGCAAGCGGTGGCGGGTGCCGATCTTCACCCCCAGCAGGGTGGTGCGGCCCCCGAACCCCATGGGGCCGATCTCCAGCCCGTTGAGCTTTTCGTACATCTCCCGCTCCAGGGCGGCCAACTCGTCATCCGGGTTGCTGTCGTCGAGACGCCGCAGCAGCTGCAGCTTCGACTCCTCGAACGAGGTCATGCGGTCACCGCCGATACCCACTCCCAGGGTACCGGGTGCGCAGCCGAAGCCCTGGGCCTTGACCACGGCGTCCACCAGGCAGCGCTTGATGCCGCTCAGGTCCCGGCCGGCCTGCAGCGAGGCATCGGGCAGGGCATACTGCGCGCCGCAGTTTTCGCTGCCGCCGCCCTTGAGCATGAGTGCCACCTCCAGCAACCCCGGCTGCTCGACCTGCTCGAAGTGCAGGTAGGGACTGCCGCGGCCCAGGTTGTCGCCGGAGTTCCTGCCGCTGAGGGGATCCACCGCGTTGGGCCGCAACCAGTAGCGCCGGGTGGCCTCGGCCACCGCCGCGCGCGTGGCGGCGGCGATGTCGGCCGGGCGCCGCTCCGGCCCATGGCGGATAAAGAACAGCAGGCTGCCGGTATCCTGGCAGATGGGGGTGGAGTTCCGGCGCGCCTCGGCGGCGTTGCGCAGCATCCACTCCAGGGTGGAGCGGGCCCGGCCCTGCTCGGCGGCAGCGGCCCGTTGCAGTGCCGCCTCCACGTCTTCCGGCAGGTCGCAGGAAGTGCGTCGTATCAGTTCCAGGAAGGCTTCCCGCAGGTCTGTCACCTCTTTCCTCCCGTAAACGAGTCATCACCCATCGACCAACTGCTACCGCCACGTTTACTCCATCGTCCTCCGCAAGGCAATAGCACAAAAAAAACGGGGCCGGCCCCCGGGGCCACCCCGTCCAATGCGCTAACTAGACGACGCTGAACTACAGGACCTTCTTGAAACCCGGGGCGGGCTTGAAGGTCACCGTCTTGCTGGCGCTGATCTTGATCTTCTCGCCGGTCTGCGGGTTGCGCCCGGTGCGGGCCTTGCGCTTGCGCACGGTGAAGGTGCCGAAGCCGGGATAGGAGAACCGCTTCTCCTTCTTGATGGCCTTGGACAGTACCTTGAACACCGCGTCCACGACTTCCCCGGTGGCCTTCTTGGAAAGCTCGGGCATACCCTTGGTTTTGAGCACCTCGTTGATCAGGTCGGCCTTGGTCATGATTCCTCCCTTTGCAGTTGAACAACCAAACGACTCACGCCCATACCTCGAAAAGAACACTCACAAGAGTTCTCTGGGGTCTTGCTAAAGCCTCCAGCGTGGGGCGCAGTGTATGCAGGCCCCTGGGGCCTGTCAAGAGCAAAATCACTCCGGCCCGCAAAAAACGGGGCCGAGCGGATACCCGTAGCGCTGAAACCCTTGCCAATACTGGTCAAAAGACGGCCCTCAACCGCTCATGGCTTGCAGTACCTGCTGCAGGTCGGCGATTCCCGCCCGGCCTCCCAGCACGCGACACTTGAGACCGGCAGCGGCCGAGGCGAAGCGCATGCGCTCGCGCAGGCCCCAGCCCTGCAACAGGCCGTAGATGTAAGCACCGTGATAGACATCACCGGCCCCGGTGGTATCCACTGCCTTCACCGCCAGCGCCGGCACGATGTAGGTCTCGCCGTTTTCCATGCCCACCGAGCCGTCCCGGCCAATGGTAATCACCACCGTGGTCGGACCGTGCTCGGACAGCAGGCGCAGGCTCTCGGCCAGGGTTCCCGAGGCGGTTTCCGAGGCGAAGCGCTCCGAGGCGATCAGGGTATCGGTGTTGCCCAGCAACTCTTGCCAGCCCTCGCGCGGAGTACCGGCGTCGAGTACCACGTGCACGCCGTGCTGCCGGGCATGGCGGGCCGCGGCTATCTGGGCCTGCGGGTGGATGCCGTCCAGGTGCAACACCTTGGCCTGGGCAATCAGGTCCAGGTCGAGTTCCTCGGGCTGCAGGGCGGAGACGTTGCCGCGGGTCCAGAAAATCGTACGCCGGGCGCTCTCCCTTTCCACGGCAATGAAACTCATGGGTGAGACCCGGTCGCGTTCCACCACCAGCGAACCGGTGTCCACTCCTCCCTCGCGCAGACCGTGGCGGATGAAAATGCCGAAGTCGTCGTCGGAGATCTTGCCGATGAAGGCGCAGCTGATACCGTAGGTGGACAGGGTAACCAGGGCGGTGGCCACCGGCCCGCCGCCCTGAATGGAAAACTGATCCAGTTCCACCTTGCTATCGACCTCGGGATAGCGCTCCATCAATCCCAGGTAGTCTACGGCGCAGTGTCCGACACCAACAACTTCGAAGGCCATTGGGCATTCCCTTTCTCCCCGAGTTCTTCGCCGCCCATGCTAGGCAACCCGGCCCGGCGCGTCAAGTGCCGGCGGCAACGGCGAGCACCTCGCCCCGGGGATTGGATTTTTCCCTCTCATCTGCTACATTGCCACCATCTACTGGCAGGCGTTTCCACAACCCTGGAGCAAGGCTATGAGTGAATCGAGACTGCCCAAGATCCTGGTGGCCGACGACGACCTGGAAATCCAGAAGATGGTGCGGGCGGCGCTGACCACCATCGGCGCCCGGTTGATAACCGCCGCCGACGGCAACGACGCCCTGGACAAGCTCCGCCGGGAGAAACCCGACCTGCTCATCCTCGACGTCATGATGCCGGGAAAGAGCGGCTGGGAAGTCATGCGCGAGCTGCGCCAGGACGAGGCCCTCAAGGGCACGCGGGTGCTCATGCTCACGGCCATCGGCCAGAACGTCAACGAGGCCACCTCGCCGCTGATCGGCGCCGACGATTACCTGGACAAGCCTTTCAACTTCGATGAACTGGCCGAACGGGTAAGAAGCCTGCTCGACCAGAATTGACAGGAACGGTCTGCTCCCGTGCGCCTGTGTGTCCTCGGCTCCGGCGGAATAGAACCCGACCCGCAACGCTCCGGTCCCGCCTACCTGGTCGACAGCGGCCGGCTGAAGATCCTGCTGGACCTGGGCCCCGGTGCCCTGCGCCAGCTGGCACGAGCGGGTACGCCGGCGGACGGTGTCTCCGTGCTGTGCCTGACACATCGACATCCCGATCACCACGCCGAGCTGTGGCTGCTGCTGCAGCTGCTCCGCACCCACGGCCGCCGGCAGGCGCTGTCGCTGCTGGCCCCGGAGATCTTCGCCGAGTACCTGGAGTTCTTCGCTGGCTGGGGTCGCGACCACCGGGTCGAGCTGCCTTTCAACCTGGACAGTCACTGGATGCCGGGCAGCCGGCGCTTCACCGGGGTGCACATCAGCGGCCGGCTGGTGCCGCACGTGGCCGGCAGCGTGGGCTATCGCCTGGAGGGAAACGGCCGGGTACTGGTGTTCACCGGCGACTGCGGCCCCGGCGAGGAGGTGGTGCGCCTGGCCGCCGGAGCCGACCTGCTGCTGTGCGAGTGCAGCCTGCCGCCGGGTGCCCGCTCGGCGGCACACCTGGCCCCGGAGCAGGCGGCGGAGATCGCCGCCCGGGCCGGTGCCCGGCGGCTGGTCCTGACCCACCTGCCGCCGCACGCCGACCCGGAGCAGATCCTGCCCGCCTGCCGGGACCGGGGAGTGGAGGCGGTACTGGCGTCCGACCTGGAGTGGTTCGAGGTCTGACCGTCGCTCACTCCGCCGCCAACCGTCCCGGGCTGCTGCAGGGTTGCCCCCGCTGCAGGTACCAGTTGTCCTCGCCGTCGGGCTGCAGCGGATCGCGCCGTTGCAGCGAGCAACCCTCGTGGTCGGAGCTGTCCAGCCAGCCGCCGTAGCGATCCTGCTCCCGGCCCGCGGCGTCGATCAGCACCAGTGTCTCGCCGGCGGAGTTGCGCAGGCCGCGGCTGGTCAGGGAGGCGTGATCGGAGCACCACAGCGCCACGCCATCGTCCAGGTCGTCCGGGGGAACGAAGTCACGACCCACCAGCAGGGCCACCCGGCCACTCGCCAGCAAACGCGATTCCCGACCCGGGCAAGGCTGCAGCTCGTCACCGGGCGAGCTGCCGCCGCTGTCGTCGAGACGCCAGCCGGAAAGATCGACCGGTGCGCCGGTGAGATTCACCACCTCGACGAATTCTCCCCGGGCCTCCACCCCGGCCGGGTTGGCCAGGATCTCGTTGAGGCGCACTCCCCCGGTCCGGGTACGGAACTCCCCCAGCCAATGGGTATTGACCCCCAGGGGCCGGCCCGCCTCGTCCAGGCCGGGCCTGTCGACCAGGGGGTTGCCGGCGCGGTCGGTGAGCGCCGCGGAGACGACCACGGTGTAGTCACGGCCCGGCTCGAGACGCTGTTCGGGAACCAGTCGCACCTGCTGCCCGTCCAGCAGCACGCTCACCGTGCAGGGCAGGCAGCGGGCGGCCCGTTTCTGCCCCAGCGGCGGCTTGTCCAGGTCGGCCAACAACTCGGCATCCACCTCGGCGCCGGGCAGCAGCACCACCAGCCCGTCCCGCTCGCCCAGCAACACCGGCTCGCTGAACAGCACGCTCACCTCGCTGTCGAGAGGAACCTGCTCGCCGCGGGGAGTCATCTCCAGCACCACCGGGGGGATGCGGTCGCCGGCGGGGGGTTCGAGCTGCAGGCAAGCGGATAGCAACGAGCCGGCAGCCACCAGCACGATACCGCCGCGCCGGTTCACGGCCGCACCCCGCACCAGCTACCGCGAAAGCACCCCCCCGTCCAGGCGTCCAGCAGCGCCGTCAGCTCGAGCAGGCGCCAGCGTACCGCCCGGACGCCGCGCCCGGATCGAGCCGTCAGCAGGCGGCGGCGTTCCAGGTAAAGGGCGATCACGCTGGTGGCTATCTCCATGCGTTCGAGTGCGCGCTGGGCCGAGGCCCGGGCCTCCTGCAGCTCGGCCCCGCGCCACACCGTCCCGGCCAGGTCCCAGCTCAGGCTCACCTGCCAGGACCAGCCGTCGTCCTGCTGCAGCTGGTCCACGGTGGTGCCCTGCTCGTAGCGCCAGCTCCAGCGCCCGCCCAGGTCCTTGGAAAACCCGCCGCTGAGACGCGGCAGCCAGCCGGCGGCCCGGGCCCGGGCCAGCCGGGAGCGGTCCCGCTCGGGCTGCAGCCCGGCCTGCTCCCAGGCCCGGTGCACCACCCGCTCCAGGGCCGGTTCCCGGCCCAGGCAAGGATCGAGCCCGCGCCCGCCGGGCGCGGCCGTCGCCGGAGCGACCCCTTCGCTCAGGTCGAGCGCCAGCTCCTGCCCGGGCTCCTCCGTGGCCCGGACCACCGCCGCAGACAGCATGAACAGTGTCCCCGACACCAGCAAGGTACGTCCCCAGGTTTTCATTCCCCTTCCCTCCTTTCCTCACGGTTTTGGCAATCCTTCCAGTATCTCGTCGCGAACCCGCCCGAGCATGCTCCGGCAGCGCTCCCGGCCGGGCCGGCACCAGCGCCTGGCGAGCGCGGCAAACCCGGCGATGACGCGCCGGCGCGCCCGGCTGGCCCGGCGCCGGGCGTCCTCCCGGCCGGGATGAGTTCTCAGGACCCGCGCCGGCAACCAGGTCAGGCGCAGCCAGAACACCACCTCCTGCTGTCGCCAGCCGCCCGGCGACGCCCCCGAGAGCTTCCCGGCCAGCCTGGTGGTCTGGCTGGCCCCCACCTCCAGTCCGGGCAACAGCAGCCGCCACGAGCCCGTGCCCGCGCAACCGCCCGTGCCGGCCAGCACCACGGCTCCCAGTCCCAGCAGCGTCGCCCATTTGCCAAGCGTCCCCATCATGACGACGAAAATGTTAAGCAAATCCCGTGCCAGCACGAGGCCACTGCTAACTCACCGGAAAACAACAACCCCGCCTCGACCGCCACGGAGTCGAAGTGCCCGGGGTGTACGAAAACCGGACACTGCCGGCCACCCGGGACTGTCCCCGGCCACCCCGAAACACCCACGTCGCCCATGATGCGGGCGGCGAGGGGGTGTGCTCTCGCGCGGAGCGCAGTGAGCACGAGAGTGCGGCCCCGAGCCGCCAACCACGCCCCGCACCGGCACGGCCCGAAACACC
>Ga0190359_1001971_pt1 | contig 12510 bp, 11 predicted proteins | sample 48721823_MG_FD_161269 | JGI IMG/M metagenome (GOLD analysis project Ga0190359, IMG submission 161269) | Hydrothermal vent microbial mat bacterial communities from Southern Trench, Guaymas Basin, Mexico - 4872-18-2-3_MG | ecosystem: Environmental > Aquatic > Marine > Hydrothermal vents >...
ACGATTTTGAGCCTGCAAAAAGGGAGTGTCAAAGATTAAAGGATTGGTTTAAAGAAAGAGGGATAAACGTATACACAGAAGAGATGACATCCAGCCCAGCCTTAAACCAATTCCTTGAAGAGGAGACAATTATACCAGATACAGTTGACTGGGTTGTCGTATTAGGTGGAGATGGAACATTGCTGGGAGCCGCCAGAAAGGTTGGGCGATATGGTCTGCCTATTTTGGGCATCAACCTTGGGGGATTGGGTTTTTTAACAGAGATTCCGTTAAAAAGGCTTTATAAGGACATAGAAAAGTTTGTAACTGGAGAAATAACCATTGAAACAAGGTTGATGTTGCAGGCTAGCATTCTAAGAAATAGTGAAGAAAAATGTCGTTTTTCAGTCTTAAATGACGTGGTTATTAACAAAGGCGCATTAGCCAGGATTGTTGACCTGATGGTATCGATTGATGGTCGTTTTCTCACGACCTTTAGGGCAGATGGGTTGATAATATCTACTCCAACAGGATCAACAGGTTATAATCTTTCCGCTGGAGGCCCGATAATCTACCCGGATTTAGAGGCATTGATATTAGCTCCAATATGCCCATTTACATTGACTCACAGGCCAATTATATTGCCGGATAAATCAGTAATAGAGATAGAGATGGGGGAAAATAGCGAGCAAGTCACACTCACCTTTGATGGCCAGGTTGGCTTTGATCTTATAACTAATGACAGGGTTATTATCTCTAAGTCAGAAAAAAAACTTAAGCTAATTAAATCCCCTGGTCAGGACTATTTCGATATTTTAAGAACAAAACTGAAATGGGGCGAATCCTCTTACAATGAGACAAACCGGTAAATATCTTTTGTCTATAGATAGAAAGGAAATATGTTATTTGCAATGGATAATAGAATCATACGACGGCATGGCGTCTATGAGAACTATTAATCCAATAAATGGTGAGATTGAAATCTCTATAGCGCCCTGTTGTAGGGAAGATATACTTTCACTTATAAAATCTTTACAGGAAGAGGGAAGTATCCATATTAATAAAGAGAAATTGTATTGATACGATAAACTTTTCTCTTTCGCAGGCACGGAGGTGCCATGTGGATCCATTATTTTATATAAAAACCTTTGGGTGTCAGATGAATGTGCATGATTCTGACACTATCAGCCAAATCCTTATAAATAAAGGATATAAAAAAACAGATAGCATCAATGATGCTCATATTATCTTAATAAATACCTGTGCGGTCAGACAAAAGGCTGAACAAAAGGCATTAACACTTATTGGTCGCCTGGCTTCTTTAAAGAGCAAGAAGCCAGATATTATTTCTGGAATCATCGGATGTGTCGCCCAAGAACAAGGCACAAGTCTCTTAAAACGTTTTCCATTTATTGATTTGGTTTTGGGCCCAAGAAATATTTACCACATCGATGATCTTCTTGATCAAATCAAGGAAGGAAGAGGGAAGGCCTCATCCCTTGATTTAACCTGTGAACCACCCACATTACCCACATGCAACGGCTACGTAAAAGGAAGGGTTGCAACTTTTTTAAAAATTATGGAGGGATGTGATAATTTTTGCACTTATTGCATTGTTCCTTTTGTGAGGGGTAGGGAGACAAGCCTTCCAGCAGAGGACATCATTAATAAGTCTAAATATTTGATCAGCCAGGGTATAAAGGAAATTACCCTTATTGGGCAAAATGTAAACTCCTACAATACCAAAAACAATGCCTTGCCAACATTTCCTGGTTTGCTAAAGGAGTTGGATAGTATAGCGGGTTTAAAAAGACTTCGCTTCATAACATCTCATCCAAAGGATCTATCCGATGAACTCATAGGTTCTTTTGGAGAATTAAAGAGCCTTTGTTCTCATATTCACCTGCCAGTTCAATCAGGCTCAGATAATATACTCAAGCTTATGAATAGAAAATACACAAGAGATAAGTATATTTCTCTAATAGAGCGCATAAAAAAAACAAGGCCTGATATAACAATTACAAGCGATTTGATTGTTGGATTTCCAGGTGAAACTGAAAAGGATTTTGAAGATAGCCTGCAATTAATAGATAAAATAGAGTTTGATAATCTATTTTCCTTTAAATATTCTGAAAGGCCCAAAACCAGTGCATTAGAGTTACCGGGAAAATTAGATGAAAAAGAAAAACAAAGACGCCTATCTATATTGCAGGAAAAGCAAAAAAAGATAACCTTATCAAAAAACAAACTAATGGAGGGAACCATTCAAGAGATTTTAGTGGAAGGCCCCGGGAAAAAGGGGGACAGTCAGCTTACAGGAAGAACGTCAGGAAATAAGGTTGTCAATTTTTTTGCTAACAAAAATCTTAAGGGGCAATTGGTGCGGGTAAAGATTATTAAAGGTTTTCAAAATTCATTACTTGGGGAGTTAGTTGACAAATATAATCAGAAGGTATATGAGGTTATGTAACCATGGAGCGGGGATATCATAAAGAACATCTTCTGGTTGTTGATGATGAGATAGAGGTGGCAAAGGTCGTAACAGAATTACTGTCAAGTTTAGGGTTTAATGTTGATTCAGAGAACAGTGGAAAAAAGGCATTACAGAAAATAAAAAATGGAAAATATACCTTTTTAATTACTGATATCAATATGCCAGAATTTAATGGAATTGAATTAATAAAGAATGTGAGGGAAGAAAAGATTGATATAAGTATAATTGCTATGACTGGTTACGATAAAGACTATGCGTATATGGATGTTATTAATGCTGGCGCAAATGATTTTATTTCCAAGCCCTTTAAGATTGATGAAATAGAGGCGAAGATAAGCAGAATATTGATAGAGAAAAGGATCAGAGATGAATTAGCCAAATTATCAATAACTGATAACCTCACCGGTCTTTTTAATCAAAGACACTTTCATAATAAACTAAAAGAGGAGGTGAATAGGGCAAACCGTCAGAATCATCCCTTATCCCTGATCCTTTTGGATCTTGATAACTTCAAGAAATATAACGATACATATGGTCATCTTGCAGGTGATAGAATCCTTGCTCAAGCTGGAAAGATAATCCTTTCAAACATCAGGGAGAACGTAGACACAGCCTTTCGATATGGGGGTGATGAGTTCGCAATTATTCTTGTTGAGGCAGATAAAGAAATTGTTCTCAATACAAGTGAAAGGATTAAAAAAGGATTTGAAAAGGGAGATGGTGTTACAGCCAGTCTTGGTTTTGCAACATATCAAAAAGAAATGGATGCAAACGATTTAATCGCATTGGCAGATAAAGATCTTTATGAATCAAAAAATAAGAATAATAAGTAATGTTTTTACATTAATATTATGTCTGATAATATATATTATGTAAACTTAAATACAGATATTCCACTTTTACGTCTTTATTCGCCATTATTATAAACATTTTAATTATTTGGAGGTTTTTATTTTTATGAGCAGTGTAGTTAAAAAAAGAAGAAAAAAGATAAGGAAACATAAATATAGAAAATTACTAAAATCTACGCGCCATAAAAATAAACGATAGTCTTTCATTTTTTTTAAAAAAATAAAGGGAGACTTAAAACAAAGTCTCCCTTTTTGTGCGCACATGTAATTTTTATGAATACCATCCGCCACCAGTTTTTTTACCGAATTTACCGGCCCTTACCATAGTTTTTAATAAATTTGGCGCGACCCATTTGTTTTCTTTGTTCAACTCATTAAAGAAATATTGCGTTACAAAGTATGCGATATCAATCCCTGTCAAGTCCATCAATTCAAATGGACCCATAGGATAATTGAGACCATTTTTTACTGCCTTATCAACATCCTCAATAGATGCAATACCTTCCTCAACAATCTTGATAGCCTCGATCATATGCGGAATCATTATTCTGTTCACAATAAAACCTGGCGAGTCCTTTTTGACTTCCACAGTTGTCTTACCCATTTTCTGTGCCAATTCTGTCGTAGTGTTTACAGTGTCGTCACTTGTTGAATAGCCTCTAATTATTTCCACAAGCCGCATTAAGGGCACGGGGTTAAAAAAGTGCATCCCACAAACCTTATCAGGTCTTTTAGTGCTTGCGGCTATTTCTGTAATTGACATAGATGATGTATTGGTAGCCAAAATAACATCCGGTTTACATAATTCATCTAACTGCTTAAAAACGCTCTTTTTTAAATCTAAATCTTCAATAACGGCTTCTACAACAAAATCAACATCCTTAAGGTCATCCATGTCTATTGTGCCTTTTATTCGGCCAATAATAGTGTCTTTTTCAGTTGCATCCATTTTCCCTTTTTCTACACTTCTTGAAAGAAACGTCTCAATATTCTTCATTCCCCCTTCTACAAATCTCATTTCAATGTCTCTCATGACAACATCACACCCGATTTGGGCCGCTACCTGAGCAATGCCATTGCCCATAGTCCCTGCGCCAACAACACCTATCTTTTTGATTTCCATAACTCCTCCTTAATTAGTTGTTAATATTTTATACTAACTATATTAAATAACATCTTCAAATCCCTAAATAAATCCTACGATGTTAAAAAAATTTGAAAAATGTTAACAGTAATAAGTGACGGTAGAAAAATTTCAAAAACCGTCCTGTTTTTAACATATTCAGAAATAGATCACAAGGATCTAAGTGAACCAGTATGGATAAAATCCTTAAATTCTTAGCCTACGAGCACAAGCATTATCACCCAGGCCTCTGTTACTTTATCACATATGGACTTATCAAGTGCGCATTAACATCCTGACCCTGTTGTCGAGGTAGTTAGAAAGAGCAGAAGAATTTTTTGGAGACCATCCCAGCGATTGTTCCCACACATCATCACTTTCCATGCAGAGATAAATTCCCAGATTATCGTGCCATTTTTTTAATCTTTCTGATAAGTTAGCATACATTTTTACCCTAATGGGTTTGAAATATCTCTGTTTACCGTCTAAACCGGTAACAAATTCACCATTAAAGATATGCGTACCTGGAAATCTTTTTAAAATACGCCACTTGAGTTCTGGCATATACCTAAAAGAGCCAATGCTTATCCAGATAATAGAGGCTGGATCAATATATCTCTCCAAAAGTTGAACAATCTCTTCATATTCATTTTCCCATCCAGGATAATTTATCAGGGGATCAAAATGAAATGCTATTACAAATCCTGCTTTCTGGCATTCCCGTGCGGAAATGATTCGCTCTTTTAGGCTTGCTGTCTTTCCCTCTTCATTGGCTATAATTCGAGAGGTATTTAAAGACCATGCGGCAACTATCCCTTTTCTATAGCTACTTTTAATAATGTCTTTGATAAAAGAGGTTTTTGTCTTGAGTTCCAGTATACAGTTCTTTCTGACAGAAAAAAAGGGGAGTAAAAAATCAGTCCATCCAGTAATATAATTAAGGGCGAGACTATCGGTAAATTCTCCTGTCCCAATCCGGAATATCCTGTCTGGCTGGTTATCAATAATCTCACCTATCACATTAAGTTCATCTTCTAAGTTAGTAAAAAGCCTTAATGATGGTTGATTAACGTAGGACTGTAGAAAACAGTAAGTACATTCCATTGGGCAGTTGATACCTACATTGAGGATCTGGTACCCGCAGCAGATATATCTCCTTGTGCCCGGACATGGTTTTAGGAATTCACCTTTATAGTGGATAAGCCTCAGCGAGTCTTTATCCATCTCTTCAATATCATCCCGCAATGCTAATTCATTTGATCCTGCACGCTCTATTGGTATATTTGGCAACTTTCCAATTATTTTCTTTGATAAAGAGTCCTTTTCAGCCTCTCTTTCAATCAAAATTCGCCTCACTTTAAATCGTTTCATAGGTATTTTCTAATTACTCAGGTATCTTGCCACAAAGCCTGCCCTGGCGCGAGCACCTTAGCATATATTGCAACTTATATAATACCTATTTATGTCATATAATATAGGTAGGCATTGCATGCCAAGTCTGGGCCAGGGGCTCCAAGACACTAAGATTATACAATTATTCTTTATAATAGCCTTTTTATATTCATTTTCTCTTTGTGTCTTTGGGTCTTGGTGGCTTAATAGTTATGGTATTTTATAAATGCTTTTTTGAAATCCGAAATACTATATGTCCTTCCAAAAATCGGGTATGTGTTTTAATTCAGACAAGTTATATAAATCAGCTAACTTCCCTTTCAGATCTTCGCCTTTTCTAAACCTTACTTCAAGTCTGTAATCCGTCCCCTCAAAAAAAGGTGGGGGAATTATTTTAACTCCCAAGGGGAGAGAAAGATTGGAAATACCCTTGTTAAATAATTTTTCAGCCCTCGAAAGCGATGGAAATCTTCTGAATTTCAGTATCTTAACTATGGTTTTTACCTTCTGCGGTTTATTCATCGCAGTATTATGTAAAACCTCTTTAATATCTTTTGAATCTATAATCTCTTTAATTGAGCGCCCTTCCCTGCTGGCAATTTCTTTAATCCATTGGATAGTCTCCCATTGCTGATTAAAGCTCCACTTTAAAGTTGTAAATAAATGATTAATTGCAAGACGATCCTTTTTCTCAAAATACCTGAGTAATCCAGCCACCCGCATGGATAATCTTTCCATAGCGACAGAAATCTTTATTCTCTCTTCTAACTCCTCTAAGCCTAAGAATAATTCTAATTGCTCTTTGCTTGAAGGAATACCAAGAATAGGCATGAAATTGGTTACTATTTCTTCTGTGCTAACAAAACGTGTTAGTCTTTGCAAAACCATCCCTTTCTCAATATTATTCAATTGACGATTAATGAGGTTATCAGTTAAATTAAATAAAAGCCCATTAAACAGGGAGAAACTATCAGGTAACACGTGGCATACTATATCCCGCCACCCCAATTCTTTTACAGCCATTAGCCTTCGGTAACCGGCAACTACTAAAAAATTGTTATCGGCATTTTTAAGCAGATATGGTGTATTTATAATACCAAATTTTTCAATAGATGCCTTAAGAGGTCCCAGGTTAAAATTAAAGCTCATACATAATGGGCCTGGTGTTAAATCAATATCTGAAATGGCTACATTTAAAAGGCTGCTTTTTAATACTTTTTTTTTCATCATAATCGCCTCTAGAAAGATTTTTTCGCATCCAATGGCATTTAAACATAATTTTTAACAAGGAGACAATGATCAAAATCAGAAAGAGTTTTTTTCTTGATGCCGCTGAAGAAACATGGCGGAAGAATGCTCTGGAAAGTTGTGCTGGCAAAAAGGCAAAAAGTTCTTGACAAACAGTAAATAACAAATTACCAAGAGATGTAGATATTACGTGAAAATTTACTTGGCTCAGAAAAATGCTATTAATAATTTACCCCTTGAGTAAATATTTATCGGTCGTTCTAAATAATCATATAGTAGGGAAGTTTTCAGATCCTGTTATGTAGATTACATAACAGGATTTTTTCTATTTTTTTATGGGCTATACATTATTTTCTACAACAATAAACTAAAAAGGGGGGAGAAACATGAAAAAAAGTTATTTTAAAACTGCTCTAATCTTTATAGCAATTATCGGGTTTTTTGTATCGGCGAATGCAATTGCAGCGCCAAAAAAATTGGTAATTGGTCATCCAGCCTGCCTTTCTGGAAAATACGCAAAGGCAGGGGAACAGGCCATCGGGGGAATAAAGGCATGTGTAGATTGGGTAAATAATGTCTATGCTGGTGTCTTGGTAGGTAAAAAAAGAATTCCTCTTAAGTACAAATACTATGACTGCGAGTCCAAAAAGGAGTCCGTGACAAGCCTTATCGGACGTCTGATCACGGTCGATAAAGTAAACGTTGTTTTTTCCGCATATAGCTCTGGGCTTACTCTCAGGGGAGCCCCTGTGGCAGAAAGCCATAAGATGCTCTATATGGATCATGGCGGAGCAAACAACAAGATATTCAGGCAGGGATTTAGGTATATTGTCCAGACTATAGGGCCTGCCACCAGGTATCACGAGGGAACACTTAATATGATTCATAAGATTGACCCAACGGCCAAAAAAGTTGCGCTGGCCTATGAGGACTCCGAATTCGCAAAGATGGTTATGCACGGAGCAGAAAAACACGCCAAAAAGCTTGGATTTAATGTTGTCTTTGAGCGTACATATCCAAAAGGGGTAACAGACTTAACTCCCCTGCTTTCTGCATTAAAAGCAAGCAATCCGGACTTTATCCTTGGTGGCGGGCACTTTGAAGACGGCCAGCTTTTTAATCGTCAGATGGCTGATCTGGGCATAAATAGCAATGCCCTCTCCCTGATAGCAGCCGCAACACTGCCAGCATTTTACAAGGCCCTGACCAGCATGGCCGAAGGCGTCATGGGTCCCTCACACTGGGAATACGGCGTAAAATATTCAGCTCAAGAGGCCAAGAAAGTAAAGCTTCCCTGGATTGGTCCAAGTCAGGATGAATTTGTAGCCCTTTTCAAAAAGGCCCTGGGCAAAAATATTATCCCCGACTATCACGCTGCGGAAGCTGCTGCTCAGGTCTTAGCCTATGTATTGGCTGTGGAAAAAGCGAATTCTATTGATTCGGATAAAGTAAGGGCGGCCCTTGGCGATCTTACTTTCATGTCTTTTTATGGTGGCTGGGATGTTGATGAAACAGGCCTTCAGGTCGGCCATTCCATGGTGGACGTGCAATGGCAGGATGGTAAGAGGGTTATTGTTTGGCCCGAAGAAGCTCAAACCGGGAAACCTTGCTACCCCATGCCTACTTTCGCCGAAAAAGCAAAGGGGAAGGTGGCGGTTCCAAAATAATATATAGCTACAATCGCCACCATCAAAATCTTTGGTGCTCTTCTCAATAAGTTGGGGTATCTGTCGGGCAATAAGGCACAACAAGGCCTACATAAAGTCAGGGAACATACCCATGCTCCTTAAATGCGGCATTTTTAAGCTGCTGCCACAACTTATTGAGTTACAATGTTTGATGGTGGCGATTTTTGTACCCAATAAATACATTGAGGGGATTTTAGAATGATATTAGAACAGTTAGCCGGCAATTTGATCCAGGGCCTTGTGTTAGGCGCTGTTTATGGTATGGCTACGATGGGTCTAAGCCTTATTTTTGGTGTTCTGAAGGTAGTAAATGTTGGGCACGGAGCCTTTATCATGGTGGGAGCATTTGTAACACTCTGGCTGTTCAACACCCTTGGAATCAATCCAATCCTTGCTGTCCCTGTTGCCTTTGCCATAGGCATGGGCTTGGGGTTTATATTTTACTATACAACCATGCAAAGGTTAATCAAGGCGCCGGAACTCGCCACTCTGCTGGCGACTTTTTCCCTCGGAATTTTGCTTGAAGAGCTTATAAAACTCATCTTCGGATCAGAGTTTCGTGGCTACAATTGGGTTGTAGGTAAAATCAATATTGGTGTAACTGTTTTTCCAATGGCAAAATTGTATGCCTGCATCGGGAGCGCACTCATCGCTGTTCTGCTCTATTTGTGGTTTAATAAGACCCGGGCAGGCTCGGCCGTGAGAAGTGTTGTTGAGGACAGTGAGGGCGCCAGGGTTTGCGGTATAAATGTTGGAGGGGCCTATGCCTTGAGTTTTTCATTGGGAATAGGGCTCACTGTAGCGAGTGGTGTCCTTCTCACCATGTTTATCCCGGTTGGCATTAACCCTTATATGGGAGGCGGATATACCCTGAAGGCCTTTGTTATCGCAGTCTTGGGCGGTCTTTCATCACCGTATGGCGCCTTTTTCGGTGGATTGGTCTTTGGACTCATTGAGAATGGGTCCTATACGATATTTGCCCTGCTTCCAGGTGTAGAACCGTTTGCGCTGACCCGGTTTTTGTCTTTTGTGATATTATTAGCCATACTTCTGATTAAACCGACTGGAATTCTGAGTAGAAAATGAAAAATAAAATAACAAAGTACTATCCTCTAATACCACTATTGGCTGCATACCTTCTTCTTCTTTTAATAGGTAAAAATATTTCGGGTATGTGGCAATTAGTGGCCATGCTTATATTCTACTGCGCTATGGGACAGGCATTTAATATTTTTCTTGGCATGACCGGATACGTAGACTTTGGCTATGTTGCTTTTATGGGTGTTGGCACCTATGGAATGGCACTGGCAATTACGCATCTTTCCCATATTAAAGGGCTCGGAATATTAATTATCATAATAGGTTTTGCCCTGGCAATAGTGATGTCCACTCTTCTGTCCATGGCTGTAGGTGCCGTTGCTCTGAGACTCAGAGGGGCTTACTTCGCTATTGCCACAATAGGAGTAAATGAGGGATTTCGATTTCTTATTGAAGGCGCAAGAATATGGAATGGCTCTGAAGGTCTTATATTTACTGCTCAACTCAATCAGATACTTGGAAGAGAAACCGCAAGCTCACTCATGACTTTCTGGGCTGACATTATTGTTCTTATCATTGCAGTATTAGCTGCATTTGTAACCCTGTATTATATGAAAAGTAAGATAGGCTATGCGCTCACCGCATTAAGGGAAGATGAAGACGCAGCTAAGGTGATGGGTATCAATGTGACAAAATACAAAATCATCGCCTTTATCACCAGCGCCTGTTTTGCAGGTCTTGTTGGAGCCACCTCATGGGCGCTAAAAACTCCGTATGTTTTTCCGCCTGAAGTTTTTGAAATTCATTATACTATAGAAGCTATTATTATTGTGCTCCTTGGTGGGGCAGGCACACTTCTGGGTCCGGTTGTTGGCGGACTTATCTATGGCATCTCTAAATATTATCTCGCCATATTCATGCCGGGATTCCAGTTGCTGATTTTCGCGCCGGTGATAATTATCATTATAGTCTTATTCCCGGAGGGGGTGGTAGGGATGTTAAAGAGAAGAGTTAAGGGTTCAGCTCTGGCAAAATTTATTATTTAGGTGAGAATATGGCTTTATTAAGGCTTGAAAATGTAACAAAACGCTTTGGAGGATTAGTGGCAGTTGACAAGGTGAATTTGGAAATCCAGCCAGGAGAGTTAATAGGAATAGTCGGGCCAAATGGGAGTGGAAAAACAACGCTTTTCAATGTTATTAGCGGAGTTTATCCCCCAGAGGAAGGAAAAGTTACATTCGACGGAAAAGATATCACCCAATTTCCTCCATACAAAAGGGCCCCTCTTGGATTGGGCAGAACCTTTCAAATACCCAGACCTTTTAGCTCGGCAAGTGTTAGGGAAAATGTTGCCATTGGGGCCATGTTTGGCACTTTGGCAGGTCATGTCAACGTAGATGATTCTCTTGAGATAGCTGATCGATACATCAAACTTGTTGGCCTTGAGGCCCATAAAGATAAAGAGGCAGGAGGACTGACCCCGGTAGAGAAAAAGATGGTAGAAATTGCCAGGGCCCTGGCAATGAAGCCAAAACTTCTGCTTATGGATGAGGCCATGGCAGGAATGAATCCAAAAGATATTGACAACATGGTCCAGTTTATTAAGAGGATAAAAGAGGAAGAAGAGATAGCCATAGTCTCTATGGTAGAACATATCATGAGGGCAGTAGTTGGTTTGGCTGAGCGAGTAATGGTGATGAATTTTGGCGCGAAATTAGTTGATGCTAAGACAGAGGAAGCCCTCACTGATCCAAGAGTAATTGAGGTGTACTTGGGTCATCCTCCTGATGAAAAAAAATGGAAATCGGAAGTCTGGAAAGAGGGGAAGGATAGTGATGGATAGTATGTTACGGTTAGAAGATCTTGAATCTGGTTATGGGCCTATGCAGGTATTATGGAAACCAAGCCTGGAAGTTAAAAAGGGTTCTATAACCGCTCTTCTTGGCCCTAATGGCGCCGGCAAATCAACTCTCCTTAGCACAGTGTTGGGCTCTGTGGAGCCATGGGCTGGAAAGATAATCTATGAGGATGAAGAGATTACCCATATGCCAAGTCATAAAAAGGTAGACTTAGGCATTACCCTGGTTCCAGAGGGCAAGCATCTCTTTGGGGGAATGACTGTTCATGAAAACCTTATCATGGGAGCCTATCGTAAAGAAGCCCTGAAAAATATCGATCAATCTCTTGATATTGTTTACTCTTTATTTCCTATTCTCAAGGAAAGAGATAAGCAGCAAGCAGGCACACTGAGTGGTGGTCAGCAACAGATGGTGACAATTGCCAGGGCGCTTATGTCTAAACCAAGACTTATAATGCTGGATGAGCCAAGTCAGGGATTGGCGCCTAAACTTGTAGGAGAGGTCTTTGAAACTGTTGAAAAATTACAGGCAGAAGTTGGATTAACCTTATTACTGGTAGAGCAAAATGCTGAGGCCTCCCTAAATGCCGCTAACTATGTCTACATCATGCATGAAGGTCAAATTAAATCAGAAGGAACGTCTGAGAAGATAAAGGGGTCTTCAGAAGTAAGAGAGGCCTATCTCGGGATTTAATAATTTCCTATTCGTTTCTACTACCTACCCACTAACTGCGCATATTCCTCTTGAATCTCTTCAAACCTCTTTTACGCTAATGTCTTAAATTCATAACTTAAATGATTCACATTGTCCGGATGGTAACGTGCAGCTAATTTTATAT
>Ga0190359_1001972_pt1 | contig 12509 bp, 11 predicted proteins | sample 48721823_MG_FD_161269 | JGI IMG/M metagenome (GOLD analysis project Ga0190359, IMG submission 161269) | Hydrothermal vent microbial mat bacterial communities from Southern Trench, Guaymas Basin, Mexico - 4872-18-2-3_MG | ecosystem: Environmental > Aquatic > Marine > Hydrothermal vents >...
AGAAGAAAAGCTTATTCAAACGGTTGGCAATCCACCTCTTGAAGGTTTCACGCTTCCAAAAATAATTTGGCTTCGGAACAACGAACCAGAAAATTTTTCAAAACTTTACAAAGTCTTATTACCTAAAGATTATATAATTTACAAATTAACTGGCAGGATGGTTAGCGAAGTTTCAGATGCTGCGGGAACCGCTATATATGATGTTAAAAACAAGCAATGGTCAAAAGAATTGGCGGATATGTTAGATCTTGATATTTCAATATTTCCAGAAGTTATAGAATCCTTTGACGTTGCAGGTAAAGTCTCAAAAAAACTTGCCGAAGAGCTTGGATTATCACCAAATACATTGGTAATACCTGGTGGTGCCGATAACGCATGTGGGGCGGTTGGAAATGGAATAATAAAAGAGGGATTATTCCTATGCAGCATTGGCACATCTGGCGTTGTTTTATCTCCAACCTCTTCTCCAAAATTCGATTCAAAAGGTAGAATACACTTTTTCAATCATTCAGTCCCAAGTATGTGGTATAACATGGGGGTTATACTTTCGGCTGGTTTCTCACTGAGCTGGTTTAAAAACAACTTTGCAATTTTGGAAGGTATAGTTCAGGAACTTTCAGGGATCAGCGCATATGAGATTATAAACGCAGAGGTTGAAAAAATTCCAATTGGGAGTGAGGCGTTGATATTCCTACCTTATCTAAACGGCGAAAGGACACCTCATAAAGATGCAAAGGTTAGAGGAGCTTTCGTAGGTGTTTCGGCAAGACATACAAAAGCACATTTTGCAAGAGCAGTGATGGAGGGCGTTACGTACGCATTACGTGATTCTTTGGAAATAATGAAAGAACTGGGGATAAATCCGACAGAGGTTAGAATAACAGGTGGAGGTGCAAAAAGCAAGGTTTGGCAACAAATAATGGCTGATATATTCAAAGTTGAGGTAAAAACTATTCAAGTTGATGAAGGTCCAGCTTTTGGGGCAGCTATAATAGCAGCAGTTGGAGGAAATCTTTTCGATTCGTTTGATAAAGCAACTGAGAAATTTGTGAAGTTAGGAAAAACTATTGAGCCGATTGAGAAGAACTCTAAGATATATGATGAACTCTATGAAATATTCAGATCTTTGTACCCCTCGTTGAAAGATAAATATGAGAGACTTTTTAATATAGCTGTAAGAACATCAAAGGGTGATAAGAATGAATAAAAAGATAGTTTGTGCTGGAGAGGCTCTAATTGATTTAATAGCTGAAGAACCTGGGGATTTGATAACTGTAGACAAGTTCTACAAACGTCCTGGAGGTTCCATATTAAATACAGCTATAGGTTTGGCAAGACTTGGTTTAAATGTTAGCTTTGTAGGAAAACTTGGAGGTGATCAATTTGGTAAACAGCTTTTAAATTTGATGATCAATGAGAGAATTCTTACTGATAATATCATTGTTTCTAAAGATCACAAAACCACCTTGGCATTTGCTGCACTATCTGAAGATAAAATACCAGACTTTCAGTTCTACCGTGACAATCCTGCAGATCTTTTGATTTATCCAGAAGATTTTAAAGGACTCAGCTTTGATAATGTTTCCAGCTTCCATTTTGGTTCAATCTCAATATTATATGAACCTGCTCGAAGTACTTTTATTGGGTTATTTGAGAAAGCTCTTGAAAATTCAGTTATAACCTCGTTCGATCCAAATATAAGGCCTAACTTGATAACAAATAAAAAGAGAGTTTTGGATGATTTCGTATATATAAGTTCCAAAGTGGATATTCTTAAAATGAGTGATGACGATTTAAAGTATCTGTTTCCCGAAAAAACATTAGAACAAGCATTGAAGTTCGTCACAAGAAAAGAAAATTCTCCCACTTTTGTTACTCTAGGAAAAAAGGGGGCATTAGTGTATATCGATGGAAATATAGGAAAAGTCAGAGGATACAAGGTAAAAGTAGCAGACACGACGGGGTGTGGAGATGCCTTCAATGCTGGCTTAATATATCACTTTTATAAAACAAATCATGATTTCAAATTCCAAAATTGTTTAAAAGCAGCAGAATTTGCAAATAAAGTTGCAGCTTTAACAGCCACTAAAATTGGTGCAATTAATGCCTTTCCAACCCTTGAAGAGGTTGAAAGATTTGAAAAGGAGGAAAATCTGTAGTTGATTAAAATTTTTTTAATAGCTATAGGTGGAGCGATAGGTGCAATCTTGAGATATTTAATTTCGGGTATTGGATATAAAATCTTTGGTAATGGTTTCGCTTGGGGAACCTTAATAGTGAACTTGACAGGCTCATTCTTGATAGGATTTTTATGGGAGATTTTCGAAAACAGTGTTGTATCTGCAACTTTTAGGATATTTCTTTTGATTGGTTTTTTAGGAGCTTTTACAACTTTTTCGTCATACACATTAGAAACTTTGAACTTTCTAAGGGACAATGAAGTTAGACTTGCAATAATGAATATATTTTTGAACAATGTTGTAGGAGTTTCATTAGTATTCTTTGGAATTTTATGCGGTAAGTTAATTCTGAGGTGAAATAATGAGGAAACTTGAAAATGGATTGCTTTTAAGAATAATAATCGGAGAATCTGATACTTATCATGGAAAGCCTTTATATGAGCAGTTAGTTTTAAAGGCAAGGGAAATGGGACTTGCTGGAGCGACTGCGTTTCGAGGGATAATAGGATTCGGAGCGAGTAGTCATCTGCACATGGCAAAATTTTTGAGATTGTCAGAAGATTTACCAATAGTGATAGAAGTTGTGGACACAGAGGAACACCTGGAAGAATTTTTGAAGTTTGTAGATGAAGTTGTTAAAGAAGGAATAATAACAATTGAAAAAGTTAAAGTACTAAAATATGTTGGTAGAAAAGTATCATGATAATCTTTTTCTTCTATTGCCAATTGCTTGACTTTTTGTACATTAAAGCAAAAGAAGCAGAGTTTTTGTTAGAAGATATAGAAGGATCGATAGTTCTTGGAGACAGAGGATATTGGGTAATGAAATTGATAGAGAAGATGAAAGAAAAGGGATTCAATTTGTATGTAAGGCCAAGGGGAAAGGGAGGAAAGAGATTGTTGATCGTTATTAGAAAAACGTCAAATATTTGTGATATAATACTATCAAATACATGGGGGGTGAGGTTATATGAGAAATCGTTTTATTTTATTGTTCATTGCCATGCTGGTTTTGGTTACTTCGTTAATGTACGCTACCAGGGATTATATCATAATTGGAACTACAGACAAGATAAGATCATTGGATCCAGCGAGATGTTACGATTATTTCTCGAGTAATATTTTACAAAACGTCTTATCAGGGTTTGTAGATTATGAAATTGGAACGACCAATTTGAAACCATGGTTAGCTGAAAAGTGGGAAATTTCAAATGATGGAAAGGTTTATACTTTTTACTTGAGAAAGGATGCTACCTTTGAGGATGGAACTCCAATAACCGCTCAGGTGATGAAATATTCATTTGATAGGGTTATTAAATTGAATGGAGATCCGGCATTTTTGTTATCCGATATTGTGGATAAGACAGAAGTGGTTGATAAATACGTCTTTAGAGTATATCTCAAATACCCATTCTCGGCATTCTTGTCGGTCTTAGGATACACCGTTGCTTACCCTGTTAATCCAAAAGTTTATCCTGAAGACAGCTTTTATGAGCTTGCACCAAGTGCATCCGGACCTTACAGGATCAAAGAATGGATAAGGGACGTGAGAATAGTATTGGAAGCTAATCCAAAATATTTTGGTGAAAAGCCGAAAACAAAAACCATAATAATTAACTTTTATGAGAATGCCTCCACATTGAGGCTCGCACTTGAAACCGGTGAAATCGATGTAGCTTATAGAGATCTTGATCCAAGGGACATACTGGAAATTGAAAAAGATCCAAGATTCGTGGTTTACAAAGGTGAAAGTCCACAAATAAGGTATATCGTTTTCAATGTAAAGCAAAAACCCTTCGATGATCCAAATGTTAGAACAGGTTTGGCATATGCCGTTGATAGAAATATGATAGCTAATGAGGTATTTGTTGGATTAGTCAAACCTCTGTATTCCATGGTGCCAATGGGAATGTGGAGTCATGAAGATGTATTTCCAAAAAGAGATTTAGAAAAAGCTAAAGAATATCTTTCTCAAGCAGGTTATGATGAAAACAATCCATTGAAGATCGATTTTTGGTATACCCCCACACATTACGGCTCCACTGAGGCGGACGTTGCTCAAATAATCAAAGAATCCTTAGAAGAAACAGGAGTGATCAAAGTCACTATAAAATATGCCGAATGGGCTACCTATGTGGACTATTTCTTAAACGGAACCATGGGAATGTTCCTACTGGGTTGGTATCCAGACTATCTTGATCCTGATGACTATGTGTGGCCATTCTTGAGTATTAGCGGCGCAAAATCACTTGGAAGCTTTTACGAAAACCAAGAGGTTGAAAATCTCATGGTGGAAGCCAGAAAAAGTTCGGATGTTGAAGAAAGAACGAAGATATACAAGAAAGTGCAGGAGATATTGGTGAAAGATAAACCATATGTTCCCCTTTGGCAAGGCGTTGCTATTTGTATAGCCAAACCAGAGATTAAGGGAATAGTACTTGAACCAACGCAGATATTCAGATATTACACTCTGTACAGTAAATAATAGAAAAAATTCAACGGTTCCATCCCCATTTGGGGATGGAACCATTTGATTGTGTTAGAAAGGATGGATACACAAAGGGATGTCTCTAAAGAATTACATACTTACAAGAATATTTCTTGCTATACCTATGATAATTATTCTTTTAGCTTTTATATTTCTTATATTAAGGATAATACCAGGTGATCCGGTATTGGCGATGCTCGGTGGTAAGGCACCAAAGGAAGTTATAGAACAAAAAAGGCATGAGCTCGGTTTAGATAAACCTTTGGTTGTTCAGTTTCTCAATTATTTTTTTGGGCTTTTCAAAGGCGACTTTGGAAAATCTACTTTGACAGGAAGACCCGTTTTAGACGAATTAAAGGAGAGGTTTCCTGCCACGGTGGAATTAACTTTGTTTGCCTTTATTATAGCGATCCTGATCGGTATCTTTGGTGGCACAGAAGCAGCAAAACAAAAGGATAAAGCACCAGATGTTCTTGCACGTTTTTTTGCAATATTCATGTATGCTATTCCTATATTTTGGCTTGGTTTGATGTTTCAATTACTTTTCGGTGTTACTTTGAGATGGTTACCTGTTGCTGGAAGACTTTCGCCCGCTATTCAATTCAAACCAATCACAGGCCTTTATATAATCGATTCACTCATAACAGGAAACTGGAAAGCTTTTGTTGACGTTATTAAACACTTGCTGATGCCTGGTACCGCCTTGGGGCTTGTCATATCAAGTATATTTTTGAGGATGGTTAGAAACAATATGGTTTTAGTTCTGTCAAAAGATTTTATAAAAGCCGCAATTGCTCGTGGTATTGAAAATAAAAATGTATTGTATAAACATGCACTAAAAAACGCGTTGGTTCCAATAATGACAGTTATGGGTTTACAGCTCGCATTGTTACTTGCAGGTGCTGTACTAACTGAAACAACCTTCTCTTGGCCAGGGCTTGGAAGTTATCTTGTTTTGAAAATAAGATATAGAGATTTCCCTGCAATACAAGGAGCTGTGGTTTTCTTTGCAATAATAGTAGTAATAATAAGCATATTTGTGGATATAATAAATGCCATTGTTGATCCAAGGGTGAGATATTAAACTGGAGGGTTAGTTTTGGACGAGATTAAAAACAAATTCATTTCACATCACATAGGATCTCTATTTAAAGAAGTGTTTGGAAGCGGGACAGGTATAATAACTTTTATAGGAGCTACGATACTGATTTTTTTCTTGATATTGGCAATTTTTGCTCCACAGATTGCTCCTTATAATCCAACAGTGAGGGTTTCAAGATCTTTAAGGCCTCCAAACGATACTTTTATTTTTGGGACTGACAATCTTGGAAGAGACGTTTTTAGCAGGGTTATTTATGGTGCTAGAATAGCATTAACTATAGCTTTTATAGCCGTTTTGATAGCGGCAGCTATTGGAATACCCCTTGGATTAATCTCGGGATATATTGGAGGTATACTCGACAGGATAATTACACTAATCATGGATGCTATATATTCTTTTCCAGGTCTGATACTGGCAATTGCGATCGCCGCTGTTTTAGGTCCCGGAATATTCAACATATCCATTTCGATAGCTGTGGTTTATGCTCCAACGTATTATAGGGTTATACGAAATCAAGTGGCATCCATAAAGGATGAATTATATGTAGAAGCCGCAAGAGCCATAGGAGCAAGAAACGTGGTAATTCTTTTGAGATATATTCTTCCAAACGTACTTCCTTCCATTGTAGTAGTACTTTCCATGAATTTAGCTGATGCGATAATGACCGAAGCGGGCTTGAGTTTTCTTGGCCTTGGAATAGCTCCTCCCACTCCTGATTGGGGGTTTGATTTAAGTAATGGTCAAAGATTTGTTTTAAGTAAAGCCTGGTGGGGACTTCTCTATCCTGGATTGGCAATAATAATGATCGTGCTCGGATTTTCAATGTTCAGTGAAGGTATAAACGAGTATCTTAACCCTACAATAAAAGAAAAAAGGTGACGTGATACTTTGATGAAGAATTCAAACCTAATTGAGATACGAAACTTAAAAATATCGTATATAACTAAACGTGGAATTGTTAGTGCTGTTGATAATGTCTCATTTTCCATCAAAGATGAGGAAACTCTTGGACTTGTGGGAGAATCTGGTTGTGGAAAAACAAGCATAGGTAATTCTCTTTTAAAAATTCTACCCAAGAATTCTTTTGTAGAAGGCGAGATCCTGTTTGAAGGTAGAAATCTGATCGAACTCAGTGAAAGAAAAATGCAAAAAATAAGAGGGCTTAAAATATCCATGATATTTCAAGACCCAATGACTTCACTGAATCCCATAATGAAACTCAAAGATCATTTTGTAGAAACTATTCAAACCCATAAACCAGAAATTTCTGAAGAAGAAGCTGAAAAAATGGCCGAAAAAGCTTTCGAAGCTGTTGGAATTGAACCTTCAAGACTGAGAGATTATCCATTTCAGCTCAGTGGTGGGATGAGGCAAAGAGCAATGATAGCTTTAGCATTAGTCCTAAATCCTAAATTTGTAATAGCGGATGAACCTACCACTTCATTGGATGTTATTGTACAAGCCCAGATATTAGAGCTTTTAAAAAAATTGAAAGAGAGATTCAAGATGTCGATTATGTTAATAACCCACGACCTTGGTGTGGTAGCAGAAATGGCGGATAGAATAGGTGTGATGTATGCCGGACATCTCGTAGAAGAAGGTACGAGTGAGGATATCTATTACAATCCAAAGCATCCATACACGGAAGCATTGCTGAAATCCATTCCAAACACAAAACCAGGAGACAAAAAATTAATCTATATACCTGGAAATCTACCCGATCTGAGTAATCCACCAAAAGGATGTAGATTCTTTCCGAGATGTTCGAAAGTTATGGAAATATGCCGTGAAAAAGAACCACCTGTCTTCGATGTGGAAGGTTCGAGAGTTAAATGCTGGTTATATAAAGGAGCGAAGATCGTCGAATATGAGAGAACTAATCAAGGTTGAAAACCTCAAGAAACATTTTCCATTGAAGAAGTCAATAATTGAGACCCTAATGAGAGTTCCAAGTAGAGTCGTTAAAGCTGTTGATGGAATCAGCTTTGCTATAAATAATGGCGAAACGCTTGGATTGGTCGGTGAATCCGGAAGTGGTAAAACAACCACTGGAAGGTTGGTTCTACGACTTATAGATCCAACCAATGGAAAGATAATCTTCGATGGTAAAGAAATAACATCTTTGAAAGGCGAATCACTTAGAAAAATGAGAAAGGATATGCAAATCATATTTCAAGATCCAATGGCCGCACTCAATCCATACATGAAAATTGGTGAAGCTATTAGACATCCACTTAAAATACACGGGATAGGTTCTAATAAAAAAGAACAAATCGAAATTGTTTACAAAATGTTGGAAAAAGTGAATTTGACACCCCCTAAAGTTTTTTACAATAGATTTCCTAAGGAGCTGTCCGGTGGTCAAAGACAAAGAGTTGTGATTGCAAGGGCATTGATAACGAATCCAAAATTCGTTGTTGCAGATGAAGCATTGGCAATGCTTGATGTTTCAGTGAGATCCCAACTCTTACAATTGCTCTTGGATCTCAAAAATGAATTCAATCTTACTTATCTTTTTATAACTCATGATCTTGCTACCACGAAGTATATTTGTGACAGAATAAATGTGATGTATTTGGGGAAAATAGTTGAAATGGGAAGTTTTGATGATATTTATCGTTCACCTGCGCATCCTTACACAAAAGCTTTGATTTCTGCTGTTCCAGAACCTGATCCTAAAATTCAGAAGTCCAAGAAAAAATTAATTCCCAAAGGGGAAGTCCCCAATCCTATAAATCCACCATCAGGTTGCAGATTTCACCCCAGATGTCCATATGCAATTGAAGATCTATGTTCCAAAGAAGAACCGAAGATGAAAGAAATCTCTCCAAACCATTTTGTAGCATGTCATCTATGTTAGTTAAAAAGCCTCAATCTCTTTAAATCTGTATTGAAATGCTTCTGCTATGTGTGAAGAGGTTATAATATCGCTTTCATCAAGATCAGCAATTGTCCTCGATACTTTTAGAGTCTTTTCAATTGCTCTACCTGATAAATTTAAGCGCTTCACCCCCAACTTAAATAGTTTCTCAGCTTCTTCACTCAATTTACAAAACTTTTTTATCTGCTTTCCTGTCATTCGAGAATTCCAAAGATTGCCTTTAAATCTATAGAGTTGTATCTCTCTAACCTTGATTACTCTTCTCTTAATCTCTTCAGAGCTTTCTTCATTTGCTATTGAAATATAATCTTCATACTCTAATTTTGGAACCTCTATAAATATATCGATTCTATCCAAAATTGGACCTGATATTTTCTTATTATATCTACGTATTTCATTAAATGAACAAGTGCATCTTCCGCTTGGATCACCGTAGTATCCACATGGACAAGGATTTTGCGCTGCAACAAACATGAATCTTGCTGGATATGTCACAACGGCTTGTGAACGTGTTATAGTAATCTTTCCATCTTCTAATGGCTGTCTTAGAGCTTCAAGAACATCTCTACGAAATTCTGGAATTTCATCCAAAAAGAGCACACCATTGTGTGCTAAACTTATTTCTCCAGGACGTGCATTGGTTCCACCACCGATGATTGAGGCTGTAGAAGCGGTATGATGAGGGTTTCTAAATGGGCGTTGCTTTATTAGAGGGTTTTTCCTATTTAAGATACCAACAGTACTATATATTTTCGTTACCTCTATAGCTTCTTCAACGGTCATTGGAGGTAAAATAGTTGGTAAACGTTTTGCAAGCATACTTTTTCCCGAACCAGGTGGACCTTTCATCAAAACATTATGCATGCCTGCGGCTGCTATTTCTAAAGCTCTTTTTGCTTGTTTTTGGCCTTTGACCTCAGAAAAATCGATCTCGAAACCTTCAAATTCCGTTTTTATCTTTTCAGCTTTTAAAGGTTCCAATTCTGTCTCTTTATTTATAAAAGCTACCAATTGCTTTAAATTTTCCACTGGGTAGATCTTAAGATCACTAACAAGTGAGGCTTCCTTTTTATTTGATTCAGGAATGACAATATTCAGATTTGGATTTTTATCTTTAACATACAAAAGCAAAGGAAGAACTCCATTAACAGCTCTCACTGAACCATCAAGCCCAAGTTCACCAATTACAAACCAATTTCTCACATTATATTTCAATATATCAGTTGCTCCTAATATAGCAATTGCTATTGCGAGATCTAAAGAAGAACCTTCTTTTTTCAAATCACCGGGCGCTAAATTGACAATTATTCTTCCAAATGGCAATGAATATCCAGAATTCTTGATCGCACTCTTTACACGCTTTTTGCTCTCTTTGACTGCTGTATCTCCCAAACCAACAATATCTATATCATGAATAACCGTTCTTGTTTCAACATCAACTTCAACATCAATAAAAAAAGCGTTCAAACCATGTAATGTTCCACTTCTTACACGTGAGTATTTCAAGAATATCCTCCTTCCAAATTATTAACTTGATTTAGCTTTTGATATTATATTCGCTATTTTCTCCACTGAGAATTTAACTGAGGGAGTTCTAAAGGGAATTGATGCACTGTCGAGTTTAATCATCCATATTTTACCCTTCAGAAAAATATCTACGAAATAATGCTGTTGAATATTCTCATCGCTAGCAATAACTTTTAGAACAAAGTAATTTTTTGAAGTGTTTTCAAAGACTTCCTTAACAACGAAAACCTTTTTTCCTTCTTTAAAAACCTGATTCTTTATGGTTTTCAAATTATCTATATTCGCAATTTCTGTAGGTATTTTCCTGTGGGGCATCTCTGATTTTCCCTCCAACAATTTGTCAACTTTTATTGTATATTTCTTCACTACTCTCAAAAAGTATATGTTTCTCCCGTATTTTAACCATTTTATCTCATAACGGGTTTTTATCCTCCTATCAGGGTTTACAGAAAATTCCCCAAGACTTAGAAAATCAAACTCCTGAACTATCTTTTTAGTTCGTTCAGCGTATTGAAGATCATCTGTTGTGAGTTCGAAAGTCCCCTCTTTTTTCAAAATAGCACCAAGTGTTTTAAAAAAATCGGCTTTTGCGATTCTCTTATCCTCATGTCTTTTTCGCGACCATGGGCATGGAAAATTTACAATTACCTTTTCCACACTATCGTTCTCAAATAGCTCTCTAAGACAGAATCTCCCATCCGCGAGGGCCAATTTTACATTCTTTATGGATTTTCTTTCCAATCGGCGCAAGGTTTTAACAATAGAAGTGAGGGAGTTCTCAAAGCCTATAAAATTTTTGTCAGGATTTTCTTGAGCCAAAGCTTCCAAATATTCCCCATTACCAAAACCTATCTCCACAATTATTGGGGCTTCGCGGCCAAATACTTTATCCCAGCTCAGAGGATATTTATCAAAAAGTTGAGGGTAAAAATAATTCTCGAACTTCAAGTAAAATTCACTCCTTATTCCTTCAGATACTACAGTATGTTTTTCAGATAAACTTATAATCATCAGAATTATACCAAATTTCCCATCGAAATCCCTGAAATTACAGTAATATCATTGGATTTTATCTCATGCCAAGCGAACGCAAAAATCGAAGCAAATTAGAGTAAATCTATCGTAAAAAAGCATAATTGGATTAAATCACCTAATATCTTTTCAAATCCCTTCCAATCAGATTTGCTAAAAATATGTAAGTATATTACAGTAATATTGCTGTATAATATTGAGAAACATGCTTTCATAATATGAAAGGATGAGGAAATGGAAACTCTCAAAACTTTCTCACTTGAAGGAAAGATTGCTGTAGTCACAGGTTCAAGTAGAGGTCTGGGGCAAGCTATGGCGGTGGGGCTTGCTGAAGCTGGAGCAAATATAATTGGAGTTTCCCGAAGACCACAAACTGAAACTGAAAAAATGGTTAAGAAAAATGGAGTTGAATTTTTATGGATAGAAATGGATATGCTTGAAAGCAATAAAGTAGATGTAATAGTTAAAAAGGCTGTTGAAAAATTTGGAAAAGTTGACATACTTGTTAATAACGCCGGAATAATAAGAAGAGGACCAGCGATAAAATTCACGGGAAAAGATTGGGATGATGTATTAAATCTCAATTTAAAAAAGGTCTTTCTGCTGTCACAAGCGTTTGCAAAACAAGTAATTTCCCAAAAGAGCAAAGGAAAGATAATAAATGTCGCTTCAATGCTCTCATTTCAAGGAGGAATAAACGTAACATCCTATACAGCAGCAAAACATGGAGTACTTGGACTGACGAGGATTTTGGCAAATGAATGGGCGGGTTACGGTATAAACGTCAATGCAATAGCCCCTGGTTATATGGAAACTGAGTTAACTGAACCTCTCATAAAAGACGAGAAAAGAAACGCTGAAATACTTGCGAGAATCCCTCTTGGAAGATGGGGCAAACCAGAGGATCTAAAAGGTGCTGTTGTTTTCCTTGCAAGCACTGCTTCGGATTATGTCACTGGAACCGTTATAGCTGTTGATGGTGGTTGGTTGTCGAGATAATGAAACTGGAGGGATGAATGTGAAGGTTCTGACAATGGGTGAAATTATGATTCAATTCAATTCAACAATCACTGGACCTCTAAGACATGTCAATTATTTTGAAAAACATATTGCAGGATCTGAAGGCAACGTGGCCATTGGAGTAAAAAGGTTGGGAATAGACTCAGCAGTTCTGACAGCCGTAGGCGAAGATGAATTTGGGAAAAATATATTGATGATTTTAAAAGCAGAGGGAGTGAATACAAGCTTAGTTAAAATAGATGATTCACATCCAACGGGTATTTATTTCATTCAGAGGGG
>Ga0190359_1001973_pt1:0-7500 | contig 12502 bp, 9 predicted proteins | sample 48721823_MG_FD_161269 | JGI IMG/M metagenome (GOLD analysis project Ga0190359, IMG submission 161269) | Hydrothermal vent microbial mat bacterial communities from Southern Trench, Guaymas Basin, Mexico - 4872-18-2-3_MG | ecosystem: Environmental > Aquatic > Marine > Hydrothermal vents >...
CAGCAAAGCTTAACGACGAGTTGGGCGCCGGATCTCTGACAGCGCTTCCCATTATCGAGACCCAGGCCGGTGATGTGTCCGCATATATTCCGACAAATGTTATTTCCATTACCGACGGTCAGATCTTTCTTGAGCCCAGTCTGTTTTTTGCGGGGGTTCGGCCTGCAATCAATGTCGGACTTTCGGTGTCCCGCGTAGGGGGTGCGGCTCAGGTCAAGGCCATGAAACAGGTCGCCGGTACTCTGCGGCTTGATTTGGCCCAATACCGTGAACTTGAAGCGTTTGCCGCTTTTGGAAGCGACCTGGACAAGGCGACACAGGCACAGCTTGCCCGTGGAGAAAGACTTGTTGAGATTTTGAAGCAGCCTCAGTTTCAACCCCTCACGGTTGAAAAACAGGTGACAATACTCTATGCGGGAACAAAAGGTTTTCTGGACAAGTATCCGGTTAACGTTTTAGAGAAATATGAGGCCGGCCTGTACCCGTTTATTGAAGACAGGTACGCTCAGATTTTTACTGAAATTGCGGAGAAACAGGAAATATCGGATGACCTTGACAAGGTAATGAATGAGGCCTTGAACGCTTATGACGAGGAGTTCAAGGATACAATCAAATAGTTGTTTGTTGTTTGATTTGTATAAATTAGGTAATCGAAATAAAATAACAAATAACTTGAATTATAAAGGCTGATTTGTATGGCGACGTTAAAAGAGGTCAAAACAAAAATAGGTGCGGTAAAAAAGACGAAACAAATCACAAAAGCCATGAACATGGTGGCTGCTTCCAGATTGCGCGGTGCCCAGAGCAATATGGAAGGCTTTCGACCCTATGCTGAAAAGTTCGCCGAAATTCTTGGAGGTCTTTCAGGTCGGGCAGGAGAGGAAACCAGCCCTCTTCTTTTGCCGCATGAGGAAGTCATAAAAAAACATATTATTTTGTGTACTTCCGATCGGGGTTTGTGCGGAGGTTTCAATGCACACCTTATTTCCAAAGCCGATTCATTTATAAAAGAAGCTGGAGACGATGAGGATATAGAGTTCTCCATTACAAGCTTTGGCAAAAAGGGACGTGATTGGGGCCGTAAAAAACAAATTCCTATTATCAGCGAGCATATTGGGATCATTGGGACTGTGATTAAGTTCAATATTGCTTCCACAGTTGGCAAGGGCTTGATAGAAGGATTCCTTAATGGAGAATATGACGAGGTCTATGTTGTTTATTCGGAGTTTATCAGCACGGGACGACAGGTCGCGACAATAAAACAGTTGCTTCCCATACCGCCATTGGAAACTGATGAGGATGAGATCGAAGACCAGGACAAGCCGTATCTGGCGGAGCATATTTGTGAGCCGTCTCCCGATGAGCTTCTGGGTGAGTTGCTGCCAATGAGCATATATACTCAATTGTACAGGGCGTTGCTGGAGACGTCCACCAGTGAACATGCCGCACGGATGATGGCCATGGACAATGCGTCCAAGGCTTGTGACGATATGATAGAAAATCTTACTCTGGCATACAACAAGGCTCGGCAAGCGACCATTACCGCTGAGTTGATGGATATCGTCGGCGGTGCCGAGGCCCTTAAAGGGTAAACCTGGGGAATAGTCACTCGTTGTTTGTTGATAGGTTAACAAATAACAAATAACAGATTCGGAGGTCTATAGATGGGAGAGAATATAGGTAAAATTATGCAGGTTATGGGGCCTGTGGTTGATGTGGAGTTTGAACAGGGTAAACTTCCTACGATTCTTACTTCACTTCTGATTAGCAATCCAGCCATCAGCGATGAAGCTGGCAATCTTGTTGTTGAGGTTGCGCAGCATCTGGGCGATAACATTGTTCGTACGATTGCAATGGATGTCACCGACGGTCTTGTCAGGGGGATGCCGGTTACGGATACGGGCAAGCCGATTATGATGCCTGTAGGTGCAGCCGGACTTGGACGAGTTCTTAATGTGGTCGGAAGGCCGGTGGACGGTTTGGGACCGGTCAGCCAGGAAAAGATGATGCCTATACATCGTCATGCCCCGAAATTTACGGAGCAGGATACCACGGTTCGTGTTCTCGAGACCGGTGTTAAAGTTATTGATTTGCTGGTGCCATTCCCCAGAGGGGGTAAGATGGGGATGTTTGGCGGCGCCGGTGTGGGAAAAACCGTTATCATGATGGAAATGGTACACAATATTGCCATGCAGCACGGCGGTATTTCCGTTTTTGCAGGAGTTGGTGAACGGACTCGTGAGGGAAATGACCTTTACCATGAGATGAAGGATTCAGGAGTTCTTCCCAAGGCTGCACTGATTTACGGACAGATGACCGAACCTCCGGGAGCCAGGGCTCGGGTTGCACTTTCAGCCCTGACCGCCGCGGAATATTTCAGGGATGAAGAAGGGCAGGATGTTCTTATATTCATCGACAACATCTTCCGGTTTACCCAGGCCGGTTCCGAGGTTTCCGCACTTTTGGGACGAATGCCATCGGCGGTAGGATATCAACCAACCCTGGCCGTTGACTTGGGCGAACTTCAGGAGCGGATCACATCGACAGACAAAGGCTCGATTACGGCAGTACAGTGTGTTTATGTGCCCGCAGATGACTTGACGGACCCGGCGCCGGCGACAACATTTGCACATCTTGACGGTACGGTGGTTCTTTCCCGGCAACTGGTGGAACTCGGGATATATCCTTCGGTGGATCCCCTTGATTCCGTATCCAGAATTCTAGATGCTGCTTATATCGGTGATGAGCATTACCATACGTCTCGTCAGGTTCAGCAAATTCTGCAAAAATATAAAGAACTTCAGGATATTATCGCAATATTAGGAATAGATGAGTTGTCTGATGAGGATAAAATTACGGTGGGGCGGGCACGAAAAATTCAGCGATTTTTGTCTCAGCCTTTCCATGTTGCTGAAGTATTTACCAATGTCCCTGGGACCTATGTAAAGATCGAAGATACCGTAAAAGGCTTTAAAGAAATAGTTGAAGGCAAACACGATGATGTCCCTGAGCAGGCTTTCTACATGGTTGGTGGGATTGATGAGGTCCTAGAAAAGGCCAAAAAGATGGCCGAATAAATCTAGTTGAGAGGGTAAACGGATGGCTGGAAATATTACATTAGAAGTGGTTACCCCTGAAAAAGTGGTGGTTAGCGAGGAAGTTCAAATTGCCGTGGCTCCCGGCAGTATTGGTGAGTTTGGTGTACTTGTCGGCCATACCACTTTTTTGACGACCCTAAAAACAGGTACGATCCACTATACGGGTGCAGACGGGGGGCAAAGATATATTTTTACCAGCGGTGGATTTGCTGAGGCGCTTCCGGATAGGCTTACGGTGTTGGCAGAATCGGCTGAAAGAAGGCGTGATATTGATACCGAGCGTGCAAAGGCTGCAGTGGAACGAGCCCAGAAACGTTTGGAAAAAGAAACTGAGGATATCGACTTTGCAAGGGCCAAGGCAGCTTTGGAGAGAGGCATACATAGAATAAGGCTTGCTGAAACAAAGCAATAGTAAAAATTAACGTTGGTTTTTAAGGTTATATTTATCCCTGAGATATGGGAGATGATCGTTGGGTTTTTATAGAAAGGGCAGACCAATAATGTGGTTTGCCCTTTTTCTTTGAAAATAAAGGATTTAATGCTTCTGGTTCAAAATATAAAAGAAAGAGGGGTAACATCTCAATAAATTCTGGTGTATTAAAAGGTGATATTGAGCCGAATCCATAATTTATTGAGAACTTACAAAGAGCGTTTTTAAATGGATGAAAAAAGAAGAATATTATTAGGAAAACCAGCTATTATAATACTTGCTGCCGGATTGGGCAAACGTATGAAATCCAACAAAGCAAAAGTATTGCACAAAATATTAGGCAAACCCATGATTATGTATATTGTGGAAATGGCCGAGAAGGTTGCTGGAAATGATGTGGTTCTTGTTATTGGCCACCAAGCTGATAAAGTTCGAAAAGTGGTATCAGAAAATGCCCATGTAATTTTTGCTTTACAAAAAGATCAACTCGGAACAGGTCATGCTGTTTCATGTGCGCTGCCTTATTTGCCTGATTATACTCAAGAGGTGATTATTTTATGTGGTGATGTGCCGCTTCTTACTTTTGAAACTGTTATGGGGCTTTTAAAAGATCATGTCACAGCTAAACGAGATATATCACTTTTAGCTGTGGATATTGATAATTCCAAAGGTTACGGAAGGGTTTTGTTTGATAAAAAAATGAATGTGTCGGGAATAATAGAAGAAGCGGATGCATCCGCCAAGCAAAAGAGCATAAAGACGATTAACACCGGCATATACTGTGTTAAAAAAGAAACTTTGTTTGATTTATTAAAAAATATTAGACCCGATAATGCACAAGGCGAGTTTTATTTAACAGATATCGTTGAATTAGGATACAGGGAAGGAAAAGTTGTGGGGGTGCTTATTGGTGAAAATAGTGAGGAGATTGTTGGGGTTAACACCATACATGACCTTATTAGAGTTGAAAACATTTTGCATAGCAGGGTAAGGAATAAATCTTGACTTTCAGTTATATAAAAGATTATATTAAATTATTAGATTATGAGGTGTAAGATTGGATAACGAAATTATTTTAAGACAATTTGAAGAAATTGAACAAAAAGTTGATAAATTAATCGATGTTAATAAGTCACTTGAGGCGGGAAACCTAGAACTTAGGAATAAAATTAAGAGGTTGGAGGAAGAGCTTCAAGGTAAGGTTGATGCTGAAACCAATTACACAAAAGAAAAGGCTTTGATCCGGTCAAAAATTGATAGTCTTTTGGTCAGACTAGAGGATATTACAGAGGTTGAATAACGGCCAAAAGGGATGATCTTAGGAAGGCAGAAGAACTTATTCATTGGAACAACTTGTAAAAATAGAACTTTTTGGGCAGTCTTATACATTTAAAACAGACTCAGACGTAACAAATGCTAAAGAGGTTGCTGATTACCTTGTCAAAGAAGTGACTAGATTTGAAAATCAACATTCGAGCAAATCATCTGATACCAAATTTGTGACTTTGATTTTAGCTGCACTTAATATTGCGAATGAAAATATTGAACTTAAAAAAAAATATTCAGATTTGTTGATAACTATTTCAAAACAATCGGCAAATCTGATATGTGCATTGGATGTTGCGGTAAATGATTAAAGGTTTTTAACAAGTTGATACAATTAATATATGAAAAGTCGTTTTTCCTGGCCCTTTCTTAATGCCTGTATTTATTAAGGACAAAGATAGGCAGTTTCTGTTATCCTCCCGGGATAAAATGTGAGCTTACCGTTTTTTAAACCAGGCGTTTGACCCCTGCCGTGTTTGTGATTGGAAGATGTTCTTTGACCCAACATCTATTTAAAGGGAGCCTTCCCTGATTTTGGTGCGCAGGTTCTGCTCGTACAGAAAAGCCTAAAGAAATTAAAAGGCGCCCACTTTATTTTATTGGTTCAAAGACCTCCCAACACGGCATTATGGCGGGGGTCCTGCTTAATTCAGATCAATGAATAGCTATCAATTTGATGTGGCTGGAAGTGCTTATTCAAATTTATTGAATCCTTAAGGTCATACAGATATAAGAAGCTTTTCAGTTCCCATACCTTTTACCTCCTAAATGTTTCATTCATAATCTTTCATAATAAGATTTTTCATAGGTCATATGGTGTAGTGGGTAATTTAGTTTTATCTAATATGAAATTTAACCTATCGAAACTTACACTTAAAATATAAGGGGTTAATCTCGATTAGAGTGTTAAATATGAATATTTCCGGGGAGTAGGCTAATGAATGAATATAATTTATTAATAGGCATGATTGCATTCATTATAGGCTTTGCGATTGCCTATTGGGTTAAAGAGATAAATTTAGCTCAGAAAGTTAAGACAGCTGAAAGGGAGACTTCGAGAATATTAGATGATGCCAAGAGGAGATCAGAAACTCTGATAAAAGAAGCCCAACTGGAGGTTAAAGACAAACTTTTCAAGATGAAAAGTGATTTTGATGCTGATACTAAAGAGACTCGATATGAATTGAAAAAGAAAGAGCAAAGGTTGATACAAAAAGAAGAGAATATCGACCGCAAGACTGAACAATTTGAACATCGCGAACGGGACATTTTACGAAAAGAGAAAAAGCTTGGGAGGAGAGAGGAAGAAATAGAGTTGATTAAAATTAAATATAATGAACTCATTGAAGAACAGAAGAGACAGCTAGAAAAGATATCTGGTTTAACAGGGGAACAAGCCAAGGAACTTCTTGTAAGGGCCATGGAAAACGAGGCACGATATGAAGGTGCTAAGATTATCAAAAGGATAGAGAATGAAACAAAAGAGCAGGCAAATAAAAAAGCTACAAAGATCATGGCTACGGCTATCCAAAGGTACGCCGGAGATTTTGTTGCTGAACACACTGTTTCAGTAGTTCAACTTCCAAACGATGAGATGAAAGGACGAATAATTGGCAGAGAAGGTAGAAATATTCGTGCACTTGAAGCAGCAACCGGTATTGATCTTATCATCGATGATACGCCTGAAGCGGTCATCTTGTCCGGTTTCAATCCGGTTCGGCGTGAGATTGCAAGGCTTTCACTGATGCGGTTAATATCGGATGGTAGAATTCATCCGGCTCGCATTGAGGATGTTGTCAAAAAAGTAGGAAAAGAGGTTGATTTAATAATAAAAGAGGCTGGAGAACAGGCAGCGTTTGATTTGGGTGTTCACGGTATTCATAGTGAGCTTATTAACTATATTGGCAGATTAAAGTTTCGTACCAGTTATGCTCAGAATGTTCTGCAGCATTCGGTTGAGGTAGGTGTTATAAGTGGTATTATGGCGTCTGAATTGGGACTTAATTCGAAACTGGCAAAACGCATGGGATTGTTGCATGATATCGGAAAGGCTATTGATCGCGAGGTCGAAGGTCAACATGCTATAATTGGTTCTAAACTTGCAAAAAAATATGGTGAAACACCTGATGTTGTGCATGCCATTGCTGCTCATCATGAAGATGTGCCGCCTATTTCCGTGTATGACTTGCTAATACAGGCCGCTGATGCTTTATCAGGAGCTAGACCTGGGGCTCGCAAGGAACTGCTTGAAAATTATATCAAAAGGCTGGAAGACCTTGAAAAGATAGCAAAATCATTTAATGGGGTTGCTAATACTTATGCTATTCAGGCCGGAAGAGAACTCAGGGTTATTGTCGAAAGTGGTATTATTTCTGATGAAGAGGCAACGCTTCTCAGTAGAGATATTGCCAAAAAAATCGAGGATTTTCTAACCTTTCCAGGCCAGATAAAGGTTATGGTCATACGTGAAACCAGGGCTGTGGAATATGCAAATAAATAAGTTAAAAATTATAGCTGAGGTAAAAATAACATGTCGAATTTGATCGATATTCTAAAAGAAAGAGGTTTTGTTGATCAGGTAACACATGAAGAAGTGTTGGACGAATATCTTAAAGCCGGAAAAGTAACCTGTTATATCGGTTTTGA
>Ga0190359_1001974_pt1 | contig 12501 bp, 10 predicted proteins | sample 48721823_MG_FD_161269 | JGI IMG/M metagenome (GOLD analysis project Ga0190359, IMG submission 161269) | Hydrothermal vent microbial mat bacterial communities from Southern Trench, Guaymas Basin, Mexico - 4872-18-2-3_MG | ecosystem: Environmental > Aquatic > Marine > Hydrothermal vents >...
AATCCAGAGAGATTCTTGAGAAATACTATAAAACGTTTATCCGCAGATTTTACAACAGGCCCTTTATGCGGAAGGTATACCGGGCAATGCTTTTTCAGTCGCCGCACAGTTACTGGCGGTTGATTAGACACGCGTCTTCTTTCTGGCGGTATGCGAGGGATATGAAAAAGTGATTTTTATTACAATCACTTTTCAGCAGGCACAGAAGTTGCCATTATAATACTTAATAGACTTGTTGCATAATTAAAATTAACATGAAAAATATGCTGTTTATACTTAAAAAAAGGCACTTCTAAACCCCTAAAAAACAAATTATGTAACAACTCTAATATATTTTTTAAAAAAATTGCAACCTGTAATGGTGGAACAGAAAATAAAATTCTTTAAAAAAGAAATGGCTGCTGAAGTATAGTTGTGATGCTTAATCAAGAAATGAACACGTTTTTTTAATGTAGCATATTTTTTATACATGATAAATCACAAGCCCTCACCGCGTCATGTAATACGGAATAATTATTAAGACCTGGAGCCGAAGGTTATCTCTCTATGGAAAAAATTTCTGAAAAAGGCAGCCTTAATATGTTCCAGCTTAAAGGGACCCCGCTGTCGCCCGGCTTTGCGCAGGGGATTGCGTACGTTTACAGTGATATTATTAAGAGTAAACAATCAGCGTACTATATCAGAAAAAGCCAGCATGATCTGGAACATGCCAGAATTTTCAGCGCTAAAGAAAATGTACGACAGCAGCTTTTCAAATCAGCAAAACGGGTAAAAAGAGCTTTTAACAAGGGTGTCGCAGACATATTTCTCGCGCAAGAGACTATGCTCGCGGATCCTCAGCTGGCAGCAGATCTGAAACAGACGTTAAGTCAGAAGCATATCAATGCGGAGCGGGTTGTAGAAATAGTATTCCGGAGATGGATACAGAAATTCCGTAATGCGCCAAGTAAAATGCTTAACGAACGAGCGGATGATATAGAGGATTTGTACCGTAGAATGATAGGGGTTCTTGTTGGTGTAGAATCGCATCGGCTTGAGAATCTGCCTCCAAATACAATTCTTGTCGCCCGGCGTCTCTTACCTTCCGACACGGTCTTTCTGTCACGTGAATCATGTGCTGGACTTCTGCTTGAGATTGCAGGTCCTTCCGCGCATTCTACCATTCTGGCAAGAGAGCTCGGCGTTCCCTGTGTGGGACAGGTGAGCAATCTTATTTCGAGCATTAACCCAGGTGATAAAATTCTTATAAATGGCAACACGGGAAAAATTACCATCAATCCCACGGAAAGAGTTATAAAATCTTTCGATTCTACGCAACATCGTTTCTTTCAACGATCAAAAAAAGCGCGCAAAAACCGTTACAGTGCGGCTTGCACTAAAGACGGCAGAAGAATCGCGGTAATGGGGAATGTCGGGTCGCGTGAAGACGTCGAATTAGCTGTGGAATCGGGAGCAGACGGCATTGGACTTTTCAGGACTGAGAGTTTCTTTCTTGCAGCAAAGGTTTTACCCAATGCCAATGAATTTACTCAGTATCTCGTACATTGTTTGGCGTCTGTTGGTGACAGAATTGTTAACCTTCGTCTTTTAGATATCGGTGGAGACAAGAGCATCCCATACTTGAGCCTGCCGTTCGAACTTAATCCTTTTTTAGGAAGGCGTGGAGTCAGGCTGCTATTTGATTTCCCGGCATTACTGAAGATTCAGCTGGAAGCTATGCTTTTTGTTTCGCAGAAATACCATGTTCGCGTGCTTCTTCCGATGGTGACTTTTGCCGAGGAAATTTTTCGAATCAGACGGATGCTTGAGAAGATAGCTAAAAAACAACAAATCAAGCCGCCACCGCTAGGGGTGATGATTGAAACGCCGGCCGCCGCCCTTGCAATGCCTTCTTTGCGCAAACATGCAGATTTTTTCTGTATAGGAACGAACGACCTCACGCAGTATATAATGGCTGCTGACCGCGAGAGTGAATTAGTAAGTGAGTATTTCAGAGACGACCACCCCATTCTTCTTGACTTGCTTCGAACCATTGTGGCCCAGGCAGGAAAAACATCGATCACTTTGTGCGGTGAATTGGCGGTAAAACGCAAGGCGCTGGATCGTGTGCTAAGGACCGGCATTAGAACGTTAAGCATTGCTCCGTTGAGCATTCCTGTAATTAAAGAAGCCATACGTCACCTTGAATTTTCCTGAGAAGGAATCAATATGGATCAAATGTGCCTGTATCTCACAAATCCTTACAATCCCTTAGTTAAGATTGTCACACGCACGTTGAATCTATGTGACCGATATACTGAAGTTTTCGAAAGGTTCGAGATTGTATCCTGTGTCATTCCTGAGCAGGGATTCTGGAGTCAAAAATAAAAATGAATTCACCTCTCAATGAAGCTTCATCCAATAAAGAAACCGATCAGGACCGCCTGGACGGCCTTCTCTCTGATGATGTTCTGTCGCTTGATCTGGTATCTGCCCTTGCCGGAGATCGGCCGTTGACTAAAGCGGAGGAGGTTCTGCTGGAAAAAAAGAAGAGCACGCTTGGTAACAAGTTCTTCTCTGATCTGCTCTTTGCGGTCACCCATCAGCATTTCGAACCTGATGCCGCAAAAGCCCTGTGGCAGGAAATCCTACGGCATAAATACCAGTTGTCAGCCGCATTAAAGCGAGACATCCGGCTCGTTGTTGCCGCGCTGGATTATCTTTCAAATATCACAACGAATATTGAGTCAACAACCTTAATCTCGGAAGATCATATTGCCCATATTGTCGATGTCTCGCTTCGCGACGGTCTGACCGGTTTATTCAACCATGCGTACTTCTATCGCAGAGTAGACTTCGAGCTGAAAATACTATCCAGATATGGCACGCCTGTTGCGCTTATGATGATTGATATAGACGATTTCAAGGATTTTAACGATCGGTTCGGGCATCAGGAAGGTGATGCTGTCTTAAAGTCGGTCGGAGCTATTATTGAGGCAGAGACGCGAGATGCTGATATATGCTGCCGCTATGGCGGGGAGGAATTTGGTGTGGTATTACCGTCAACGGACAGCGGGGAAGCCTTGATACTTGGCGAAAGGCTAAGGAAAGCAATAAAGAAGAGACATTGGTATAAAAGAAAAGTTACCGTCAGTATAGGGATTGCCGCTGCCAGCCAAAAGCAGTCATTACCTACACCCCAATCGTTAGTAAAAGAAGCTGATGACGCTTTATATAAAGCGAAAGCCGGCGGCAAGAATCGTGTTATTACCGGGGAATAGAGCACGATTTCCCATTTTAGCGATATCCCCCGGGCCTTCGTACGATTACTATAGTAACTTCACACATCACGGTTAAGGTAAAATTTGACCTTTTTCAATAAATCCTGCGGGCCGGGTATGTTTTAACATAATTGAACCACAAAAAGGGGAATATTTAAACACCGTCTCTGATAATCTAATAATTATTTTCCTTAACTAACGGTATCCCAAAGGTACGATGCCAAAAAATAAATTTCAGACGATATATTAATGTTATATTTTCTAAGTATGCGCTTCCGTACAAAGGCTTTATTAATATTTTCAGCATTTGCTTTGCTGTTATCGGCCTTGATGTCTGCATTTACTCTTCAGTCATGGAAACTTTTAGAGAAAGAGGCTGAGGACAACCAGAAAAATATTGCCAGGGTTATCCATCTGTCAGCGCAGAGATTCCTGTCGGAGAACGTTGATGATCGACAGGTATTAAAACGAATTATCGAAGAGATAAGGAGCATTGAAGATGTAAGCGAAGTGACCATTATAGACAGAAACCAAAACGTGGTGGCCAGCACGAAACCCGAGCTGGTTGGACAACATCATCCACTTAGCAGCATGGAACTGGCAATCGATAAGAAGATTGAGGACCAGGACAAGAAAGAGGAATACAGTTCATTTGAGATTGGAATACCTGTAATGCGAAACCGGCAGATGATTGGCCTGGTAAGGACCACAATGATTCTTAAGGACATTAGCCGTCCGCTGCGGATACTCTATTACAAAAACATAGCAATTACCGTTGGTCTACTCATAATCGGCTTCTGGGCATCCTTTTTTATGTTAAGCCGTTTGAACCGGCCTCTCAGCCGGTTAACAGCCGCAGTTGAAAAAATCTCGGCAGGTGATCTGTCGGTTTCCGTCCCGATAACGACCAGTGATGAAATTGGGCGGTTGGCTGAATCCTTTAACCGGGCAACGCAGAAATTAGCCGAACAAAAGCAGTTGGAAGCAAAGGTACACCAGTTGGAGCGTCAGGCCATTGTTGCCGAATTATCCTCGTGCCTGGCACATGAAATACGCAGCCCGTTAAACCTGATTATGCTCACCGCAAGTCATCTTGGCAATCAATTTTTACCGGAAGACCGGGAACAATGCCGGAAGTACAAGGAATATATTACTTCGTTAAAAGCAGAGGTTAAACATCTTAGTCAAATGGTGGGCAATTTCTTGTCAATGGGGAAATCCTCAAAAATAATAAAAACGAAAATCAAGCTTTCAGAACTCATTGAGCGAACTCGGTCTCTTGTGAAACTACAGCTTATTTCAAAGAATATAACACTGAACATTTCGGGGAATAGTGACATAGAAATGTTTGTCGACGAAGAGCGAATGCAGCTTGTATTCCTTAACCTGATTATCAATGCAATAGCCGTAGTACCATTCAATGGAATAATAGATGTTAAGGCAAGTAACGTGCATGATTCCGGGGAAGTACTTGTTTCAGTAACTGATAACGGGTATGGAATAAAACCGGAGAACGCGGAAAGAATATTTGAACCTTATTTCACCGAAAGAACTGGAGGAACAGGAATAGGACTGGCTGTTGTAAAAAGGATAGTTGAAAAACATGACGGTCGGATTACTGCCGGAAATTCTGAACACGGAGGTGCACGGTTTGACATTATTCTTCCCGGGAAGGAATCGTAATGGCCAAGGTGCTCATTGTAGACGATCAGGAGAAGCAGCGTAAAATACTTGCAGATATTCTTGCAGCAAAAAAGCATCTTATTTTTGAAGCTTCAGGCGTGGACAACGCCCTGGACCGGATTAGGGAAAAACGGCCGGAAGTTGTCTTGACGGACCTGAAAATGCCGGGAAAAGGCGGGCTGAAACTGGTTGAGAAGATATCTCAACTAATTCCTTCGCCGGAAGTGATTGTCATGACGGCGTTCAGCACAGTGGAAACCGCGGTCAAGGCTATTCGGCTTGGTGCATACGACTACCTTGCCAAGCCTCTGGAACCGGAAGAGGTCCTTTTTCTTATAGAAAAGGCACGGGAAAAATATGTCTTAAAAGTGGGAAGTCAACACCTTAAAGAGGAGTTAATGCGGGGGCTTGCCTCGAATATGGTGGTCGAGTCCCCTGCCATGAAAAACATCCTTGAGATGATAGAAAATGTTTCCGCTTCCGACTCCACCGTATTGATTCTGGGGGAAACCGGCACCGGTAAGGAATGTATTGCACGTTTGATTCATCTTCGAAGCCCGAGAGGGAATAATCCCATGCAGAATATCAACTGTGCGGCATTTACTGAAACACTTCTGGAAAGCGAACTTTTCGGTTATGAGAAGGGAGCTTTTACCGGCGCAGAGACACGCAAGACAGGATTAGTTGAAACGGCTTCCGGGAGTACACTGTTTCTTGACGAGGTGGCCGACATGTCTTTAAATGTGCAGGCGAAGGTACTGCGGTTTCTACAGGAAAGAGAGATACGGCGGGTCGGAGGCAAAGAGAACATCAAAGTGGACATCCGGGTCATTGCTGCAACGAACCGGGACCTGAAAGAAGCCATCAAAGCGGGCAGCTTTCGCGAAGATCTTTTCTATCGCCTGAATGTGGTACCGATAACGATACCGCCGCTTCGGGAACGAAAAGAAGATATACCAATTCTTATTAACCACTTCTTCTCACAATTTGGTGGTATAAGAACTATTGAGCCTTCGGCAATGAAGTTGATTATGGAATACAACTGGCCCGGAAATATCCGTGAACTGAAGGCTATGGTTGAACGCATCACGGTTCTATCCGGAAGTGGAACAGTACGCCTGGAAGATCTCCCTCTTGAATTGACCGGGAGACGGTTTTTATCGGGTACTGCCGTGTCGGATATACCGGATGAGGGCATTGTGTTTGAAGAGTGGGAACGCACGCTTCTGGTCCGGGCTATGGAAAAAGCCGGGGGCAATATGGCGGTAGCGGCCAAGCTTTTAGGTATGAGCTACAGGACCTTTCGATATCGGGCAAAAAGGTTTGGCTTGAATGATTAGTGACCATTTGGTACATTACCAATGTATCATATCAGCACTTTTTTGTAGAATGGGTCATTTCCTGCCATAACCATTCTCCCACCCAGTTTTATCTATTCTATTACCTAAATTGAGTTATTCCTATCGTCTTATGACATCATAACCTCAAATTATAGGAGCATGCTGTTCATGGCATGGTTATTGCATATGTATAGAATCAGGAGAATATTGAAAAAACAAATATGAATCATAACGGTCTCAGGATGTTTTCACAATCTAAGGAGGGTGCGATGAAAAATTCACTTGTACTGCTTATTATAGGCTGCGTGTTTTTTAATGTGCCGGCCGAGAATAGCGACAGAAAAACGGTTGCGAACATTTTAGCTAAGAATAACCTTACCTGGGATATTGATAATAGAACCATCTTTAAAGGGGATAGAATAATTGCACTTGATCTGAATAATAAAGATATATCATGCATTGGAATCACTATATTGATTCCGGAAATTGGAGACCTGACAGAATTGCGGACCCTTACGATAAACGACGGTCAGCTTTCATACTTGCCACGGGAAATTTTTAATTGTACAAAACTTGAAAAACTGGAAATAAAAAATAACAATCTGTCATCTGTTCCAATTGGCCTTAGCAGGCTGACCAGACTTACAGAACTCGATTTACGTAATAATGAGCTGAAGCAATTACCATTGGACATCGTAAAACTAAAATCAATTATTAAAATTCAACTCTGGGGGAACAGTTTAACGTTGCTTCCGCCGAAAATGGGAGATCTGTTAACCCTCAGGGAATTATACTTGAATAATAATCGACTTAAAAAACTACCTGCAAGTATTACGAAACTGCAGTTAACCTATCTTGATATTTCTTTCAATTACCTCAGAAATAATACAACGAGTGTTGATACCTGGCTTAATAAATACAACAGTCGATATATGAGTGAACAGTACAATTACTCCGAAGGGAAATATTATTAATAGGAAATACACCAATTTCCTGCCAATAGTTATCCAACCTATTAATAAATAACAGGTTAAGGTACCTGGTCGATGGAAGGGGAAGGGAAATAGACCGGCGCCCCGTTTGCGTTCTTTGACACTTAATTATAATGATTGCTGCAAAGAAGGGATTGAGGAAATGAGTGCATGTCCGGGGATTAAAATTAATGCTAAAATACTTGTGATTGATGACGATAATAAGGCCACTGAATTATTGAAGCTTAACTTGGAATCGTATGGTTTTAATGTGGTTACAGCTACAGGTGGAAGAGAAGGATTGGATAAAGCGTTTTCTGAGCCGCCGGATGCCATTATTCTTGATGTGCGCATGCCGGTTCTCAATGGCTGGCAAGTATGTGAACGGCTGAAGAAGGACCCGCGAACCGAAGCAATACCTTTGATTTTTTTTACAGCCTATTCGCAAAAAACTGACTTCGAAAAATCAAAAAAGCTGGGGGCAGATCTTTTTCTGACCAAGCCGCTTGACACGGAGGAATTGGTTCAAAAGATAAAAGGCATATTAGTTAATGAAAATAAGGAACTACTGAAAGGGGATACAAAAGATTTATGAAAAAAGTACTTTTAACGACAGTGTGCGGACCATTTGGTGCCGACACCGATGACTGTACCAGGCATGTTATGCCTGAGCTTTTTCATGCGCAGGTAACACGGGCGCAGGGGGTTTTCAGCCTACGGTCAACTTATATTTCATACGGGCTGGAGTATATCGCAAATAATATAACGACTCCCTCTATGGTAATGCAGTATCCAACCATGAACCAGTTCAAGCGTGAGTTGAAAAACGGGTATGATTATGTAGGTATCAGTTTTGTCATAGCAACATTCGGCAAGCTGAAGAAAATGAGCGAGATGGTAAGAGATGTTTCGCCCGATTCTAAAATAATACTCGGCGGTTACGGCACCGTGCTCCCCGAATGTGAGCGGTATGGTGATTATGTATGCCGTGAGGAAGGGGTCGGTTTCATGCGGCAGCTTCTGGGAGAAGCCCACAACGGCGCGCCAAAAAAGCATGTCGTGTACCCGACGACCGCTAAAATTGTCGGGTATCCTTTCATGAAAGGCGCTGTTGTTCTGGCCGGCCTTGGCTGTCCGAACGGATGTGAGTTCTGTACAACATCTCATTTTTTTAAAAAACGTCACATTCCGCTTCTGAAAACCGGGGCTGACCTGTATAAGGAAATCTGCAGGGTACAAAAAGTTCTTGGCAACAGAAACCTTCCTGTCGGCATTATTGAAGAGGATTTTTTGCTCCAGAAAGAGCGCGCCGCTGAATATCTCGAGTGCGTAAAAAAAGAGGAGGAAAAGCCGCCCCAGATATCCTGCTTTGCAAGCGCCTATGCGGTAGCGCAATGGGACCCTGATGACCTTGTCAGGATGGGAATTGAGGTTGTCTGGATCGGCGTTGAATCCAGTAAAGCCGCCTATGGTAAATTGAAAGGCATTGATGTAAAGGCGGTTTTTGGTTCCCTTCACTCCCACGGCATCAACACCCTTGCCTCTCTGATAATCGGACACGATTTTCATACGGTGGAAAGCGTGTGGGAAGATCTCGACTACCTTGTATCTCTGAAACCGAGCCTGAGCCAGATTCTTATTATGACTCCGGGCTGCGGCACGCCCCTGTTTGACCGGTACAAGCAGGATGGCAGGCTGATTGATGCACCCCACAAACACTGGGACGGGTTTCACCTCGTGTTCGACCATCCCCATATCAGTAAGGAAAAAATGGAACAGTTACTTCTGGATGTGTATGACGAGGAATACCGCAGGCTGGGTCCTTCTGTCATACGGTTTATAGAAAAGAAGCTGAATGGGTATCTGCGGTTTAAAAATGCAACGGACCCGCTTCTTTTAAAACGAGCTGAGCAGTACCGGCGGGGATGCCTTGAAGCTCTGCCGCTCTTTCCGACTGCGTTCAATTATGCCCCCTCAGAGGAGGTTGCCCGGCAGATTGAAAATACCAGGCAATCCATTGTCAATGAGATAGGGACCGGCGGTCTGAAAAATAAAATTTTGTCAACCATTGTACCGTTTCTTGCATTTGTCGAGAAATTCAAGTTGAAATATTATGCGTATCCGCAGTCAAAGCTTCGGCGCACCAGATATAAATTGTCGACGAATCTGCTGCAACCTCAAGCTATTACCGGAAACGGACTTCTCACTATAAAGCCGAAGGTACCCTATGCAGCTCATTATCCCCTTGTGGTTGATCTTCACGGTAATTTTACGATGATGACGGCAATGAAGCTGAAAAAAAGAATCAAAACTATTCTGAATGAAAATATGGGGCACCTTGCAATTAACTTCAGAGGGGTAACCACTATCGAAAGGGATGCACTGTTTTTGTTCCTGAAGAAACTGAGAGACAAGAACGAGAGGATCATGATTATAAATATCGATTCGCTGCGGGCGGACATAGCTGATATTATCAATTATGCAAAAAGGTATTTTGAGGTGTATACAATCATTGAAGGTTTGAATGCGAGCACTGCGTGAACCAGATGCCGCCTGCCAAGGACGAAAACCTCACCGCGGGTATTGATATCGGTTCCACCAGTACCAAGGCAACGCTCATGAACAGCCGGAAGGTTGTGGTGGCCGGCCTGTATACCAGCACCGGGGGGCAGCCCGTCGCTGCGGTTCAGAAATTAACCCGCACAATAGAAGCACTGGAAAAGCGCTTTGGCGTTGCCTTTTCTCTGATTGCAGACGGCACAACCGGCTCAGGACGTAAATTTATTCAGAACGTTGCCCGCGCTGATTATGGCGTCGATGAAATCACCGCCCATGCTGCTGCCGCATATCACCTGAATCCTGAAATCGACACCATTATTGAAATCGGGGGTCAGGACGCGAAATTCACCGTCATGAACAACGGCATGGCAACCTTTTCCGTTATGAATTATGTGTGTGCAGCAGGCGCCGGCAGTTTTATCGAGGAGCAGGCCCAGCAGCTCGGGATTGCTCTCAATGAGTATGCGCATTGTGCTGAAGGGCATAGCGCTCCTATGATAAGCGATCAGTGCACCGTGTTTATGCAGCGGGACTTGCATTACCTGCTCAGCCTGGGATACAGCCGCGGGGAGAGAAATACATCCAACGTCCCTTCCCTGAAAATCGGGTTGTATGCAACATTGACCATGCTTGAATATCTTCCCCTGTGGGAGTTGTTCTTCAAGCGGCTCGGATTTACGACCGTGGTTTCCCCTGTAGAAACCGGCCATATTGCAGCAGGCAAAGAAATCGCCGGAGCCGATTACTGCGCACCGATTACGGATCTGCATGGTCATATCAGGTATCTGGCTTCACGGGTCGATTATATCTTTTTTCCGCAGCTTTTTGAAAATGCCAACGGAAACGAAGAGAAAGCGTACTGCTATTACTGCCACTATGCCGTACCGATTGTACAGAATATACCCGGACTTGACATCAGCAAAAAGATGATCGCGCCGGTGCTGGACCTGCATAAAGATATTAATGAAACAATACGGACCGTGTACCTTCATCTGCCTGAGGAGTTGAAAACAAAGACCACCTTTGCCGGGATTGAAGCCGCTTTTATTCCGGCCTGGGACCGGTATAAGGAGCGAAAAGCGGATATGCAGTACCTTTTTCTCGATCAGGTCGGCGCATCCAATGACATCGGGATTGTCCTTATCGGCCGCCCTTACCTGATTCTGCATCGCGCACTTAATAAGGGTATTCCTGATAAACTTGCTGAAATGGGTATCCAGTCCTTTTTTATGGATATGGTTCCCATTGATGATGATAAGCTTGACGCAGCACGTGACTTTGTCAGGTATAACCACTGGCACTACGGCAACCGGATCATTAAAAAACGCCTTGCGGAAATACATTTTCAGACCCACTGGCAGTGCGGCCGGTATATTGCGCTGCTGAAGGACAAAGTCGCTTTTAACATGCTGAATGCCTTTAACAAAAAACTCAACATCCCTGTCAGGCCGGTAATTGACAACAGGGTAAGAAAACTCGAGGGTAATCCCTGTGAGTATCTTCAGAAAAACCATTTCACCATCAGGCACAGCGGTGAAACATCCAAGAATCTTTTAAAGGTATATTATCTTAGAGAAAATTATCCGGAACTGAAACTTATTATTAACGTCTATCCGATTTTCTGCTGTCCGGGATTAATAAGTGAGGCAATTTACAGAAAGGTTGAAAAAGAGATCGGTATTCCCATTGTATCCATAACCTACGATGGGACTCAGGCCGACAAGAATAAAGTATTAAATCCATACCTTTACTTTTTAAAGTAGACGGTACTGCCTTAAATTGCTGTACTGTTAAGTAACAGAAGGAAATAAAAAAATGCGGTTGTACAGGAGTCCCGGTATAAAGCATACAAATTAATATAGACCAATACCCCTGTTTTTTCAAGGTGACCATACTGCATACGCAGTGCATCAATTCTTGAGTTCATGTCATTGATTGAGAATTTGGTGTAACTTTTATTCATATCAATGACGTAAGAAGGAGAAGGTGTTATGAACATCTATGTTGGCAACCTGTCGTTCCAGGTAACAGAAGAGGAAATACGCGAAGCTTTTGCTGCGCATGGAGAAGTCTCATCTGCAAAATTAATCAAGGATAACTACAGCGGTCAGTCCAAAGGTTTTGGCTTTGTCGAAATGGCCAGTCAGAACGAGGGTGAGGAAGCAATTAAAGCCCTTGACGGCAAGGATTTTAAAGGGCGGGCTATTGCGGTAAATGTGGCACGACCCAAATCGAATCGATCGCCTCGAAAACGGTGGTAAGAACTTATAAAAATCCCTGTGATTTTTAGCGGGACAGTCCGTTTGATACTATGACGAAAACAAAACATGTGCCGCAGGTACCTCCTCCGTGAATTGTCTCAAAGCACATGTCAATTAAACTGTCTGGGAATATCCGTGAACGGATACGTACAAAACGAATCCAGAGAGAACGTGACGTGAGGGGGTAATCTACCGCTGCGAATAAACAGTGGCGGCGGAACACCTTTTTCCTATTGTGCATAGTATATTTATTAATAGGGTTGTTGCATAATTCATTTTGTTATATGATGTGCATATATACCACGTGCTTACCGAGTATCTTTTTCACCGCTTGTCTCGATACAACCTCCGACAATACCGGAGGTTACTCGACAAGCGGTGAAAAAGATGTATCGAGGTAAGCGCATAAAAAAGCCGTAATTTCCTG
>Ga0190359_1001975_pt1 | contig 12500 bp, 14 predicted proteins | sample 48721823_MG_FD_161269 | JGI IMG/M metagenome (GOLD analysis project Ga0190359, IMG submission 161269) | Hydrothermal vent microbial mat bacterial communities from Southern Trench, Guaymas Basin, Mexico - 4872-18-2-3_MG | ecosystem: Environmental > Aquatic > Marine > Hydrothermal vents >...
AACATAAAGTTCTCAAAGATATGGCACGTGGACGAGATGTTCATCAAAGCGCAATGCAGGATGAACTACTTGTTTGCTGTCATAGATGACCGGAGCAATGTGATAGCCCTGCATGTGTCGGAAAGAAGGGATCGGAAGTCAGCTATGTGCTGCTTAAGGAAGGCAAGATACATAACCGGCAAGCCTGATATCATTGTGACTGACAACTGGAATGCCTATCCCAGGGTCATACGCAAGGTATTTGGCTGGCATAGGGATACAGGGGCGAAGCATGTTCAGGCGCGCTTTGAGAAGAAACGCATAGTGTATAAAGGCATTTAGCAACAACCGCATAGAGGGCTGGAACAGTTGGTTCAGGCATATCTATAGGGACATGAGGGACTTCAAATCCATAACATCTATGCAAAGGTTTCTTGATATATTCGGTGTGCTGTGGAACCTGAAAAGTGATGCATGGGATTTCTTGGAAAGGTTGTAGAAAACATCTTAGAAATTGAGCAGAATTAGAGGTAACTATGCGGTTTCTGCATAGTTTACGGATTTAAGTTCTTAAAGCCCCAAACAGAGCTTCTTATATACTCGCAGAACCAACAATATCTTGTAGCTTTGCAATCGATGAGTTGTATAGTTGTATAAGCCCATGTGCTAGTATGGGCTACTCATTGATGTTAAATGGTTGGTTCTGAACAGAAATAAGCTTTGGGTTTCAGTTAGCGGTTTTGCCACGACATGAATGGCGGCGTAAAACCAATTGGTTCGGTATTGATTTATATAAACACGCCTTGATTCTGTGGGTTATATTCATTATGGAATTAAAAAGATAATGAAGGGTATTTTTTTCTGAGGCTCTCTTGTATTTCTTGAATAAGTGGTTTCACTCTTTCAGTAACATCTTCCCCGAATTCGCTCTCAAACACAACTCCATTGGGGTTGTCCTTCCTTACGAAAAAAGTTCCCCCAATCTCGCCTTCTATTGGGTCCAGCCCATTAGCTATTAGTTTTTTTTCTTCCAATTCAGATAATATCTTATAATCCCTGGAGATTTTTACGCCTCCTCTATATACCTGTACCATTATATCTCCATCATTCGCCCCTGCCAAAAAGTAATCTCCTGATTTTAAAGCGGGTTCTGCAAATGTTTCTGTTTTTGTCATATATTCTCACCAATATAAAATAGAACAAAAACATTTATAAATCTTTCCCACATAAATCCCACTTTTCCCATGAATAAAAAGGGAACTATCTTACCTCTTTTATAAGAACTCTGCTCTCTATCTTCCAGATTAAGACCTCTTTGCCTGAATCCAGCTTGCCCTTGAATTCCTCTGGTATGGTGGCCTCAAAGGTTGAGTAATCCTCTAGGTCCATCAGCTGAACAATATCGCCAGAAACAGATACAACCTGAGCTTTTTTCTTTTCTATCTCAGGAGACTCCACAGTGGCTGATGTGGGCTTAAGTATGTATCTTCTCCTGTTGTCAAAGATCCCCATTGTCTCTATTCTGGCCTTTGTAGAACCATGCTTGCCTGGTTTTGATTTCGTAATGCTGGCAATCTTGCAAGGCTCACCATCAACCATAACATAGTTACCTGGTTTAAGGTCCTTAATAGAAACTGATCTTGTTACCATAAGGATTATTGTAGTTTGGAATTTATATAGATTTGGGTGAAATCCTTCTCAAGGTGCTTAACAGGTTCATTGGTTTTCTCGAATAACAGCCTGAAAACAAGTATTACAGGGGGATTCTCGTATGCTCTCTCTATTGCCTTGTAGCTCAGCTCTTTCTGTATGTTGAGCTTCTCCTTCAGTATTTTGACCAGCCCTGCAGCAACCCTGTTGCTGCATTCAAAGTATTGCTGGACAAGGATTGTTTTTGCCTTGTCAAAGCATGACTTCGGAGGGTTACCTACGTTGCCTTGGTCCATGTGTCCTATTTCCCTTTTTATCTCATCAACTATTTCCCTGGTCAGGTTGAGGAAGTCGTTCATCTCGTTTAACTGTGCCACATAATAGGATCCCCAGCCTATGGGTTTATCTTCTTTTGGTACATACTTATATTTCCTTGCCTTTACATCCTTTATGAGCTGGGTCAGCTTGTGCTGGGCTTTTGGTGATGGCATAATATATTATTGTCAGAACTGATATGAATTAAGTCAGCAATATATTATCAATGACTAACTATGAGAATCAGCTAATTGCGTCCCAAAGCCGGTTTTTTGCCCACATTTAGACCGTTCTTGGCATTTCGGTTCCTTTATTCATTATGGGTTTTCTGTCCACCAAATATCAACAGGACGGTTTTAATACTTATGTAAGCAGGAAAATAATAAAATATCATGGCAGAAGATAAAGATGCCAAGCCTGAAGCGTCTACTGATGAAGAGAAGTCTGAAGGGAAGAATAATCAAAATGAAAGTGGAAAAGTAAAAAGGGAATCGGAAGAGGAAAAGGCCAAAAAAAAGGAAGTCCCTAAGGCAGGGAATGCTTTCCCTGTATCCAACAAGCTTATTTTGATATTGGTGGTTATTGCTGTTGCGGGTGGTGTTATGGCCTTTTACATGTTCTTTCCTTGGAATGGTGATGAACAAGAGGCCACTATCAGGGACATTGTTTCAGCCCACCCTATAGTAAAGAATTTTCTAGGTAATTATACGCACAATTCCATGGAATTTTCCTATTTTAGGTTGGATGACGCTGAGCTTATATTCAAGCAGATGCGCTCTGACTGTCAGGAGCCAAACAGCACAATAGAAGAGGTTTACAGGGTTATTATAAGCGACAGGGAATCTGAAAAGGCACTGGCTGCATGGCTGGACTGGAATGAAAAAAGGGTTGTGTGTGTAATCAGAGCAGGCAATTGGAATTGCACAAATCATTCATACTATGCTTGCTATAATAATGATATTTACTGGTATAATTCCTGCAAGGACAGAGAGGGAATAAAAGAAGATTGCTTTGCTATATGCAAAAATAATACATGTGCACCTATGTGTTTAAATGAGAGCATGGGTGGTGATATATCATATAACATATCCTGTTGCGGGAATCTTACAAGGCTACCCAACTCCACCATGGACGAGAATGGAAGCTGTATTCCGCCAGTCAATGAAAGTTATGTATGTACGAATTGCGGTAATGAATTGTGCGAGAATGGAGAGAACAACTGCAACTGCCCCTATGATTGCAATATCAGCTGCATAGATTATGATGGTGGCAGAAATTATTATCAAAAAGGGAATCTGACAAGAGGGGAAAATGTTTTTTGGGACGCCTGTAAAAACTTTACAGGTCTTGTTGAGTATTATTGTGAGCAAAACGCATCAAGATCAGAGGAGATTCAGTGTCCTGAGGATTATGAATGCTATTATGGGAAGTGTGTGAATACAACACTACCCTGCCTTCAAGAAGGTGAGGTAGGAGAAAAATTCCCATGGAATGATTGTTGTGCTGGATTGACTAAAGGGGAATTCATAAGTGATGTGAGCGAATGTGAGGCCTATGGCACTATGTTTATATGTATAAACTGCGGGGATGGTGCATGCGGCATATGGGAAAATGTATGCAACTGCCCTCAGGACTGCTCATAAACAAGAGACTTTTTACAAAAGAATTTAAATTTAAATCACATGGATTATACATGGTGATTTTTTGGAGATAATGCATGACCCGAGAACAAGAAAGTTCTTTATTATAGCTGCAGGAAAAGAGGCCTTTGTGAATTATGAAAAGGTTGGTAATAGCGCATTTGATGTTAATTATGCATACATTCCTGAGAATCTAGCAAAAAAGGGTCTGGGAGATAAGCTTATTTTCGCTGTGTTTAAATACGCCTGGGACAAAAACATCAAGATCATACCCAACTGCGAGCTGGCCAAGGAATTCCTTAAGAAGAACAAGAAGATGCAGAGGTTTGTTAAGAAGTAAATGATGTTCTATTCCCATAATAAAGGGATGTCTACAAGGATCTTTCAATATCGCAGAAAATATTATGCAGAAGGTAACAGCAAATTTGGAAGCGATGCAAGAAAACAGGTCGCATATTACTGAAAAGAGCTGGAAGCCAATGAATTATATCCCTATAGCATATTAATCTCATATTAACAGAGTATCCAAATAACCAGGGCAAATATGCTAGAGAAGAAGATATTTGCAAAGCATAAAACCCGTGAATATGCCTAGTAAGTGGATGACACCATTCCTTGATGACGCATCAAGGAAGCTGTTAGCAATAGAATATGATAATGCTACATCAGAGAACTTGGTAAAGGCGTTAAAGAAAGTCTCAAACGGCTAATTGGTCAACTCCTCGCCGCCGGTCAATAGACCGGGGAATTCTTATCTCAAACGGTTAATTGATTAGCTCCTTACCACCGGTCACACACAATTGGTTAATAAGACTGGTGGGATGCGGAGCTCCTGGTTAATTGTTTGAGAGTAATTCCGCATAGTGACTGGTGACTGTTAGCGATTGCCTTGTTTGGAACCACCGGTCAGAGACCGGTGGAATTCTGATTTAAAGTTGTGTTATTAATAATATGTTATGATACCAGAAAACATTAAGTTTGGTGAATATGGCCTTTTTTCTATACTGGTGTCTGTAATTGTTTTAGTAGTATTGCTCTTGTAAAAGAGCTTTCATTGATTCTCTAGATTCTGGAGATCCTTTATGAAAGTTTTTCATGCTCTTGGTGAAAGAAGATTAATGCCCTTTTGGAAGTTGCTTCGAAGTGTGAGAAGCAACTCCTTTTGCTCTACAGCTTTTCTTGAAAAAGCTGTAAGGAGGTGAGAGAATGGAAGGTGGTGACTGCATATATACCCGAACCTGCAGCAGGTACCAGTTCGAAAAAATAACAGGTGAGTGTCCCTTGGCAGGATGAGTGCAGAAGCTACAGGGGGTGCTTTGAAAAGGATGGTAAAGTAAGAAGAGATGAAACAGAGTTTAGATGGACCCCGGATATGGGAAAATTCAGTTTTTAAGGAGTTGATAACATGGAAACATACGATGTGGGCATACCGTGCAGAGATGGGAAGTACAGAGGCCGCACATTCGAAGAACTGGATACATATATGAGATTGTGCTTCCCGGAGGATTCAAATGGCTTTGAGACCATTGGCAAAGAATGGAACAGGTGGACTGAATGGGAGCCTGGTATTAGGAACGGTGAACAGCCAGAATACAGGCACAGTTTCAGCATAGAATCCTGGGATGTTGTTGTTCAGATATACTTCAGGAAACATATCCTTTTCCAAGGAGAATCCAAGGCTGTACTTAAAAGGGGATTTTATGTTGCTGGAAAAGGGAGATATGTAACATCAAGTAAAATAAGGAAATTATATAGGTAGACAAATATTATAAATTAGGAAAAGAAATTGAATGAATATGAAAAGAATAGATTTCGGGAATATCGAGAAGAAGTGGCAGGAGAGATGGGAGAAGTCAGGGATATTCCATGCAAAGGAAAACGGAAAGAAAAAATATTATGTTCTGGAGATGTTTCCCTATCCAAGCGCTGCAGGCCTGCACATGGGTCACATAAGGAACTATTCTATTGGTGATGCCTTTGCAAGGTTCAAAAGAATGAATGGGTTCAATGTTCTGTACCCCATGGGTTATGATGCATTCGGCCTGCCTGCAGAAAACGCTGCCATAAAGAACAAGACGCACCCAAAGGAATACACAGAAAAAGCCATTGCAGGAATAAGAAAAAACCAGAAGGCCCTGGGCCTTTCCTATGACTGGACAAGGGAATTGGCTACTTGTTACCCGGAGTATTACAAATGGAACCAGTGGATTTTCCTTAAGATGATGAAAAAGGGTCTTGCTTACAAAAAGAAGGCACCTGTTAACTGGTGCCCCAAGTGCAAGACAGTCCTGGCCAATGAGCAGGTTGAGGATGGAAAGTGCTGGAGATGCGACAGCCGTATCACAATAAAGAATCTGGAGCAGTGGTTCCTGAAAATTACAAAATATGCTGAAAGGCTTTTAAAAGGTTTGAAAAAGATAGATTGGCCAGAGAATGTAAAAATCATGCAAGAGAACTGGATCGGAAAGAGCAAAGGCGTGCTGGTAGACTTTAAGATAAGCGGGAGTGAGAAGAAGATACCCATATTCACAACAAGGATCGACACTCTGTATGGTGTCACATTCATGGTTTATGCTCCTGAGCATCCTGATGTCATGGAGCTTGTTAAGGGTACGAAGTACGAAAGACGTGTAAAGAATTTTGTCAGGAAGGTTGTTCTTAAGGACAGATTTGAAAGAACAGCTGAGGATAAGGAAAAAGAGGGTATGTTTATCGGCAGATACGCCATAAACCCTGCCACAGGCAAGAAGATTCCGATATATATCGCAAACTTTGTTCTTTTGGAATACGGGACAGGTGCAATAATGGCTGTTCCTGCACATGACCAGAGGGATTTTGAATTTGCAAAGAAGTTCAGGATACCCATAAAGGTTGTTATAAAACCGCCTTCATATGATCTTGATCCCAAGGATATGTCAAGGGCATATACAGAACCGGGTATTCTTATCAATTCAGGTAAATTCAATGGGTCCATGAACTATGATGCAATAGGAGAGATAGCTGACTATCTTGAGAAAAAGAAACTGGGCAAAAAAACCACGCAGTACAAGCTAAGGGACTGGCTTATATCCAGGCAGAGATACTGGGGCACGCCAATACCGGTTATTTATTGTGATAAATGCGGAGTGATTCCTGTTCCTGAGAAGGATCTGCCTGTTCTGCTTCCTATAGATGTTAAATTTACAGGCAAGGGTAACCCATTGGCAAGCACACCTGATTTTGTTAATACAAAATGCCCTGAATGCGGTGGTAAGGCAAAAAGAGAAACAGACACTATGGACACGTTCGTGGATTCAAGCTGGTACTTCCTAAAATACTGTTCCCCTAAATCCAAGGACATGTTCGATAAAAAGGCCGTTAAGTACTGGATGCCTGTGGACCAGTATATAGGTGGTGTGGAACATGCTGTCATGCATCTGCTGTATGCAAGGTTCTTCACCATGGTTCTGCACGATCTCAAGCTGCTGTCTTTTGATGAACCGTTCCTTAGATTATTTAATCAGGGCATAGTCTACAAGGACGGGCACAAAATGAGCAAAAGCTTTGGAAATGTTGTTACACAGGAAGAGATTTCAAAGAGGTATGGAATAGATACAGCCAGGCTGTTCCTTTTGTTTGTAGCAAACCCAGAAAGTCAGATGGAGTGGAGTGATGAGGGTGTGATGGGTGCGTACAAGTTTTTGAGAAGGGTTTATGGCATGGTTTCAGAAGCAAAGGGCATAGAAACCAAAAAAGACGTAAATACTCTGGATAGGCAGGTACTTTCCAAAACGCACAAATTAATAAAAACAGTTACAGAGGGAATGGAGAACTTCAGGTTCAACACAGCTGTAGGAAACCTCATGTCCTTTGTGAATGATCTGTACAAATACAAGAGACAGAGGCCAAATAAAGAAGTGCTGGATGAGGCCTTAAGAACACTCGTACTGCTTCTGTCTCCATTCACCCCGCACATTGCAGAGGAGGCATGGGAAATGCTGGGCCAGAACAAAACAGGAAAGGACTTTGTTTCAGTGCAGAAATGGCCAAAGGCGAATGAAAAATTAATTGATCCTAAATTAGAGCTTTCAGAAAACCTGATTAAGCAGACAATAGAAGATGTAAAGGAGATAATAAAGCTGGTGAGCAAGAAACCAAGGATAATTAATATATTTGTAAGTCCTTTATGGAAGTATATGGTCTATGACACTATACTTGATCTTGCTAAGAAACCAGAAGATATAGTACAGGCAGTGATGAAAACCCCAGAGATAAGGAAACAGGGTAAAGATGCTGTCAGATTCGCAGAAAGACTAAAAAAGGATATAGGCAGATTAGGCAGGGTCCTTAACCAGCACGAAGAATTAACAGCACTTAAAGAGGCAGAGAGTATGTTAAGAAATGAGTTCAGATGTGAGGTAAAGGTCGTTAAAGCAGAGGAATCCATATCTTCAAGGGCACTGAGGGCAGAGCCGGGTAAGCCTGGTATAGAGGTTGTTTGATTATGTTTCTTGTAGTTCTGGGTTTTTTGGATCTGATAATTGGCACTATCTTAGTTGTGAGTCAGTTCTATACGCTTGCAGGAAACAGCATAGTTTTGTTTTTTGCTGTCATAGCTCTGCTCAAGGGCATCTATTCTACTTTGACAGCTGCTGGATCTGGTTTTTATTTTGATATTCTTGGGTGGTTTGATCTTATTTCAGCTGTTCTGCTGTTTTTAGTGCATATAGGTATAATCTTTAACTTTTTCCTGTACATCGGAATAATAATGATAATAAAGGCGCTGTATTCTATAGCAATGGGTCTAATGGGTTAAGAAGGTTACCCTAAACTCTCGTCAATATCACTTAACAGACTTCCTAGTTCCTCAATATCAGAACTCATATTCTCCACAGCGCTCCTTGTTCTGGTGGTTTTTCAGGGCAATATCTCTCAAACGGTTAATTGATTAGCTCCTTACCACCAGTCACACACAATTGGTTAATAAGACTGGTGGGATGCGGAGCTCCTGGTTAATTGTTTGAGAGTAATTCCGCATAGTGACTGGTGACTGTTAGCGATTACCTTGTTTGGAACCACCGGTCAGAGACCGGTGGAATTCTGATTTAAAACAAGATCAAGAATAACATCCTTTTCCCATATTCCCAAAGTGCAGTACCTATTTTAGCAATATATTCCTTCCTTGCCTTCTGTTATACATGAATTCGTCTTCTGTCGCATCCTTAGCGCCTTTTATGAAATCTGTTATTTCAGCCAGCTTTGAGCTTAGCTCATCTGCATAGTACACAGCAACAGCCTCAGGAAGCATGGGTGCCTTTGGAGAACCCTGTTCCATGCATCCGTGATGACTAAGGATTATATGAAGAAGCTTATCCCTCACATTCTCACTTGTTTTTAGCTCATCCATGATCTTGGAAACCATCCTAAACCCTATGGGTATATGACCCTTTAACTGGCCTTTTCTTGTGCCCTTTATTCTTGTAGTGACCTCGATCTCTTCTATCTTTCCTATATCATGCAAGATAGCACCAGCTATAAGCAGGTCCCTGTCCATGTCATTGAACAGGTTCTTGCTCAAATCAGAATACTTTACAACCTCAAGAGTGTGCTGAAGTAAACCACCTGTCCAGTTATGATGGATTTCAATAGAACCTGGATGGACTTTGAATTTTTCCAAGAAAGAACCTTGGAATACCTTGTTTAATAAACTCCTGATTTCCGTGTTCTGGATACTCTCAATATAACCATTCAGTTCCTTTACCATCCTCTCAATATCCCTTCTGGCCGGCATTATAAAATCATTGGGATCATATTCACCCTCACTAAGCGTTCTAATGGAATCTGCGGGAGGGTTTGCGGATATCTGCAGCTTTCCACCATAGTTTTCTACTCGGCCTTGCACAAAAACAACAGAGTCCCCCTTTATACTATCATAAACCATCTTTGTATTATCCTCGGATTCCTTGCCCCAGTATTTGCATTCTATACTTCTGCCGCTAGAATCAGAAAGAACAAGGGAGAAATAATAACCTGATTTGTTTTTGTAGGGCAACATCACCCTCTTTATCTTGACAACAAATATATCCTCAACCCTGTCCCCTTCTTTTAATTCATTAATGGGTTTCTTTTTTGAATACATAATCAATAATCTCGAATTAAGAAATAAAAGCTTTCTTTTAATAGAACAATTATGAAGCCGAGACCCATGCAACAGAACAAGTTTTGCGTAGATTGCGAAAGAAAGCATTTCAGAAGATATGGCAAAAAATGGGAGTAGACCTTGATGACCTTGATGATTCTGTTCTGAATTATGCAATTGACAGCACGCCTCACAATATAAGAACACGCGCCAATATGCTGTTCCTCTTATATGATTCAAGGCAGGTTTCATACCAAAGAGTAAATACAGCCATATAGTCTCAACAGGAAGCACAGAATGCAAGGGGTTTCCTTGGATATGCAAAAGGAAAACATGTAGGTATTATACCTGACAATGCGGGGGAGATCATGTTTGACAGCCTGTTGGCAGACATGCTGCTTTCAAACTGCAGAGTTAGTGTTGTATGTGCTGTAACACCCAGATGGAATGATGTCACATATGCTGAGTGCATAAATATATTCTCATCCACCCCGCAGATAAATGTTATACCGTCCTTTTCTTTGTGTCAGTACTCGAGTGAGGAACTAAACATGATAGCCTTTGAAAAAGGAACAGATTGCTGGGTTGCCAAGGGTATAGTGAATTTTGAGTCATATGATGGCAATTCGGAGATACCAGTCTTCAATTTTCTTAGTCTCAAATGCAGGGGTATGCAAGAATACTTTGGTGTTAACAGGCCTTATGGTGTAATAACACTCCAGCCTTTCCCAACGAGTTCAACAGAAATTATGCTGTAAGGATCATTGTCAATCCCGGCGAATATCAGGACAACATGGATGAAACTGTGAGAACAGATGTCAGGAATGCCGCAATAGAGGCGATAGAAAAGATACCCCGTATTAGGGATAATGTGTATCCTGTTTCCATCCTTCCTGCTGGTAAAGTATTCTATAAAAAATGTGAAAGAAGAGGATATGGTTTGGCAAGGGATTACAACGTCTTCTTTGCTGTGGACATGGGCAGTGAAATGGACGCCGGCACAATAAAACATCTTGGGGATGCCATAAGAAAAAGCCTGAATAAGCTGTATCCCATAGAAACAATTTAATGTTCATGCAAACTTAGCAAGATAATTAATCTTCTGTCATCTGCCTGTATACGGATTCTAATTTCCTTTTTGAACCCCGCAGCCTTTTAATTGCCTTTTTCTCTATCTGCCTTATACTTTCCCTTGTAACACCAAAAACCCTGCCGCATTCCTCCAGAGTGAGCGGTTTCCCCCCGTCAAGTCCGTATCTTCTTCTTATTATTTCAGCCTGTTTGTAATCTAATGTTCCAAGTACCTCTTCTATCTTCTCACTCATATTATCATGCATATCCCTAGATGCGCATTCCTCAGCAGGATAAGCATGATCTTTGTCTTTCAGAACATACCCAAATTTTTCCCCACCCCCATCCATGATTAAGTTATCAACTGATAAAGGAACATAATTTATTATAAACCTCAGTTTTTCAACCGGAACACCACAGGCCTCTGATAGCTCTTCAATGTTTGGGTATCTGCCCAGCCTGTTCCATAGATCATTATATGTTCTTCTAATTACCGAGAGTTTCTCATAGATGTGCTGTGGCAGCTTTATTGTTCTTGCTGTTTCATGCACAGCCTTTGTTATGGACTGCCTTATCCAGTATGATGCATATGTGGAGAATTTAAAGCCTCTTTCATAATCCCACTTCTCAACGGCTCTCATAAGACCTATAGTCCCTTCCTGTATAAGATCCCTGAAAGGCAAGCCCCTTCTCCTGTAATTCTTTGCTATGTTCACAACTAGTCTCATGTTCGCTTCTATTAATTCTTTTCTTGCCTTTTCAACACTTTCATATGTTCTGTTTAATTCATACACACTTTCTAAAAAATCTTCAGGCAGATCTCCTATCTCCTCAACAAGCAGCATATGTGCATTTCTTGTCATTCTACCGGCTGACTCACTATTTATCCTTCTGCCAATCCTTTCCAGCCTCTTTTTGTAATTGTTAAGATCCTTAAGTAAACCAACTGCTGTTTTATACTCCATATCCAGCGGCATCAGCATTGCAACAATACCATGATGTATATTTTTAATATCCCTTCTAAGTCTTTTTTCATACTTTTCTGATAGTTTCTTCTTCATTATACTTTCTATTCTTACTCTGGCTGACTGAAGAGATTTTTTTACTATCTCTGGTACTGTAAACCTTTTATTCGGCTTCTCATTGTCAGAAAGCGGGGGGGAGTGTTCCAATATCTTTTTGCGCTTCACATGGAAATATTCATACTTTCCTGACCTGGATTCAGCATCACCAACAAGGCACTGGTACAATAACTCAGAAATCTTTCCAGCCCCATACCCGGTCATTAGAAGACCCTTTTTGAGATCCTCATTTCCGTGCTTTATGGTTCTCCCAATCTCTATCTCCCTTTCCTTTGTAAGTGGCTCTTTTCTGCATGTCTTACCCAGATAGTCTTGAAGGGTATCCTTATAGCCTTCATCCATGAACCCGGTGAGACCATCCTCATTAAAACCATCAGAATCAAGCACATCTCCTGCAACATATGACTCGTCCACTGTTGCTGCATTTCCACGTATGCTCTGGGGGCTTACAAAAACACCTCTATTCCCTGTCAGGTATCCAGAATCTTGTGAACCCATTCATATAAGAATTCGCTTAATATATTTTTAAATAAAGAATTCCACCGGTCTCTGACCGGTGGTTCCAAACAAGGCAATCGCTAACAGTCACCACTCACTATGCGGAATTGCTCTCAAACAATTAACCAGGAGCTCCGCATCCCACCA
>Ga0190359_1001979_pt1 | contig 12493 bp, 10 predicted proteins | sample 48721823_MG_FD_161269 | JGI IMG/M metagenome (GOLD analysis project Ga0190359, IMG submission 161269) | Hydrothermal vent microbial mat bacterial communities from Southern Trench, Guaymas Basin, Mexico - 4872-18-2-3_MG | ecosystem: Environmental > Aquatic > Marine > Hydrothermal vents >...
GGGAAAATAACCCAGGTAACTTCCTATGGAGCTAATGTGGAATTAGAGGCAGGAGTTGGTGGAGTAATTCGTCTTTCTGAAATTGATTGGAAATATATAGAAAGACCATCTATGGTTTTTAAAAAGTATATGGTACTTCCTTTAAAAGTAATAGATATTGATAAAGATTCTCATATAATTTTTTTGAGTAGGAAAAGAACTTTACCCAATCCCTGGGATAATATAGATAATTTTTATCAGACTGGTGATACAGTAAAAGGTAAAATTACGAGAATAAAAGATTTTGGGGCATTTGTTGAATTGGAAAAGGAGATAGAAGGGTTTGTGCCAGTATCAGAAGTTGATTGGGAAAAAATAAGACATCCTAGTGAAAAATTAAAAAAGGACAAAGAATATGAATTTAAAATAATAAATATAGATAAAGATAAATTACAAATAACTTTAAGTAAGAAAAGGTTATTACCAGATCCTTGGGAGGAAATACAAAAGAAATATCCTGTCGGAACCTTAGTGGAGGGTAAAGTAGTAAAACTTACAGATTTTGGAGCTTTTGTAAATTTAGAAGATAATATCGATGGTTTAGTTCCTTTACCTGAAATATCCCATAAAAAAATAGATAAACCAGCAAGTGTTCTTTCGGTAGGAGAAGAAGTTCTAACTTTAGTGACTAAATTAGATAAGAGAAGAAAGAGAATTAGTTTAAGTATCAGAAAAGCTGAAAAAGAAGAACAAAAAAGATTTATAAATGAGTATAACAAAAAACAGGGGACTGACCGCATATTATTTAAGGATATATTTGGAGACATATTTAAAAAGAAATAAATTAGTCGTTACTGCATTTTGTACGAGATAAGAATTAGTAAATACGGTGAATACAGATGGAAATGCCAAAAAAAGGTTTTACCAATGAGAAAATTGGAGAAATATTATTAAACCAAGGTTTAATTACTTCTCAACAATTAGAAGAGGCCCTTAAAGCACAAAAGGAAGGGAATAATAAGAAGCTGGGCGAAATCTTGGTGGGTATGGGAGCATTAAGTAAAGAAGAATTATATGAGGTTTTACAATATGTTTATGAAACTGAATATGTAGATTTATCTAATTACGTCATAGACCCGGAGGTTATATCTCTTATTCCCGAAAAGATTGCTCTCCAATTTACTCTAATTCCTATAAGTAAAAATAATAATGAATTAGTCATTGCTATGGCTAATCCTTTTGATGTTTATGCTATAGACTTTGTAAAAGATTATACCAAGATTAAAAAGATTAAATGTATGTTAGCTCCCGAAGAAGACATTATAAATGCCATTAATAGTTATTATAAATTAGGGGAGTATGATGATATTTTAGACAAATTGGACACTGAAGTAGTGTTTAAAGAAGAAGAAAAAGAGGAAGATTCTAAAAAATTAGAGGCAATAAGCAAAGAAGCTCCCATTATTCAACTGGTAAATATGTTAATTGTTCAGGGAGTAAAAGATAGAGCCAGCGATATCCATATTGAGCCCAACGAAAGGGGTTTATTGGTTCGTTTCCGTATTGATGGAATATTGCATGATATCAGAACTTTACCTCCTAAAATAAAATCAGCAGTTATTTCTCGAATAAAAATATTAGCAAAAATGGATATTGCCGAAAGGCGTCTTCCTCAAGATGGGCGTTTTCAAGTAAAGTTCGGAACAAGAGAAGTTGATTTAAGAGTTTCTACAATTCCTACAGTATTCGGTGAGAAAACTGTTTTAAGATTATTAGATAAAAGCAAAGGTTTAATAAAATTAGAACATCTTGGTTTTCTGCCTAAACAATTGAATCAATTCAAATCAATGATTTCTAAATCTTATGGGATAATATTACTTACAGGACCTACTGGTAGTGGTAAAACCACTACTTTATATGCTGCCTTAAATATGATAAATTCTAAAGATAAAAATATTATTACTGTCGAAGACCCTGTGGAATATAGGCTTGATAGAATAAACCAGATTCAAATTTTGCCCAAAATAAATTTAACTTTTGCTAATGCACTACGTTCAATATTACGACAGGATCCGGATATAGTAATGATAGGTGAAATACGAGATGTCGAGACTGCTCAAATTGCTGTTCAGGCTGCCCTGACGGGGCACTTGGTTTTAAGCACCCTACATACTAATGATGCAGTAAGTGCGTTAACTCGCTTGATTGATATGCAAATTGAACCTTTCTTAATTTCTTCTTCAGTTATTGGAGTAATAGCTCAAAGATTGGTAAGGGTGATTTGTGAGAAATGTAAAGAGGAGTATACGCCCAGCGAAGAAGTATTAAGAGAGCTTAATATTAGTGAAGATTTTAAAGGTGGTAATAAAATAAAACTATTTAGGGGAACAGGATGTCCTTTTTGTAAAAATACAGGATATTATGGGAGAACTTCTATATATGAACTTATTGAGTTAGATGAAGAAATTAGATCTCTAATTGTTTCCAAGGCTTCCAGTGATGTAATTAAAGAAGTTGCGATTAAAAAAGGTATGATGACCTTAAAGAATAGTGGATTAAGAAAAGCAATACAGGGGATTACTACAGTAGAAGAAGTGCTAAGAGTGGCAGGATAAGCGGTATCAATTCCTGCTAATTATAATTCACTTCCGAATTTTGATTTTTGATTTTTGACTACTGAATGTGTAAGTAAATTATTTTTATATAAGGAGAATATTTTTAATGAAATATATGTCCAGTGGCGAAATAAGAGAAAAGTTTTTAAAATTCTTTGAAAGCAAAGGACACAAGATAATTCCTAGTGCTTCTCTGGTTCCCACAGATCCTAGCATTTTATTAACTATTGCTGGTATGGTTCCCTTCAAACCAATATTTTTGGGTCAGGTTAAATCATCTTTAAAACGAGCTACTAGCTGCCAAAAATGTATCCGGACAACTGACATAGAAAATGTAGGTAGGACTGCTCGTCATCATACATTTTTCGAGATGTTAGGTAATTTTTCTTTTGGTGATTATTTTAAGAAAGAGGCAATTCAATGGGGATGGGAATTTTTTACTGAAGTTATAGGATTCCCAGAGGAAAAGTTGTGGGTTTCGATATATAAGGATGATAATGAATCTTACGACATTTGGCATAATTTTATTGGTCTTTCCGAGAAAAAAATTATTAGATTAGGAGAAGAAGATAATTTTTGGAAAGTCGGACCGACTGGCCCTTGTGGACCTTGTTCAGAAATTTATATTGACTTAGGAGAAGAGAAGGCATCAGAAAAAGGTGGAGGAGTTGGAGTGGATGGTGAAAGATACCTTGAATTATGGAATTTAGTATTTATGCAATACAATCGTAATGAAGATGGTTCATTTACTCCTTTGCCCAAAAAGAATATAGATACTGGCTTAGGTTTGGAAAGAATAGCATCTGTGTTGCAAAAAGCTGATACAGATTTCGAAACAGATCTTTTTTTACCAATTATAAATTTTGTTGCTAAAAATGCAGGCGCGAAATATCATGAAGATGATAAAAAAGATTTAGCTTTAAAAGTGATTGCTGATCATATAAGAGCTTTAGTTTTTATGATTACAGATGGAATTATGCCTTCAAATGAAGGAAGGGGATATGTGCTTAGGATGTTGTTGAGAAGAGCTTTTCGTTACGGTAGGTGGCTGAATTTTAATCAGCCTTTCTTATATGAAATTGCTCCCGTGGTAATTAATCTAATGGAGGATGTATATCCTGAAACAAGAAAAGCAGAAGCTCAAATTTGTCAAATAATACTTACAGAAGAGAGAAAATTTCAAGAAACTCTAAATGTGGGAATTCAAATTTTAGATACCATGAAAGATGAATTAAAGAAAAAAAATAGGAAAATGCTTGATGGAAAAGATGCATTTAAACTTTATGATACTTATGGTTTCCCCATAGAATTAACTAAAGATATTCTCAAAGAGGATGGATTTGGAGTTAGCGAAGAAGATTTTGAACAAGAAATGAAAATTCAAAGAGAAAGATCACGAAAAATTTGGGTAGAATCGAGAATTAGTTTCGAGAGCAATAAAGAAAAAGAGATGATCTATGAGAAAATTCTTAAAAATTATGGAGAAACAGAATTTTCTGGATATAAATTTAAAATGCAAAAAGCCAAAGTAATTGCCATTATAAAAGAGGGCAAAATAGTGGACAAGGCAAAAGAAGGGGATAAATGTAAAATAATTTTAAATAGAACTCCATTTTATGCCGAAAAGGGCGGGCAAATTGGAGACCGAGGAGAATTTGTGTCTTCTAAAAAAAATAATAATTTACTGCTTACTATATCAGATACTCAAAGCCCTGTCGAAGGCCTTGTTGTACATTTTAGCAAGGTAGTTAAAGGTGAAGTAGAAGTCAATGAGGAGGTAATTGCAAAAGTAGATGTGCAAAGAAGGAAGGCGATTGCTCGAAATCATTCTGCTACTCATCTTTTACATCGTGCCCTTAGAGATGTATTAGGAGATCATATAAAACAATCAGGGTCTTTGGTAAGTGATACCCATCTTCGTTTCGATTTTAACCACTTTGCTACTCTAACCAAAGATGAATTAGATAAAGTTGAAGAATTAGTAAATAAAAAGATATTAGAAAATCTAAAAATAGAAACAAAAATAACTACTTTTGACCAGGCTAAAGAAATGGGGGCAATTGCCCTCTTTGGGGAAAAATATGGGGAACAAGTAAGGGTAGTAAAGATAGGAGAATATAGCTTAGAATTATGTGGAGGAACGCATTTAGAGAATACTTCCAATATTGGTTTATTTAAAATATTAAATCAAGAAGGAATAGGGAGTAGCATAAGAAGAATTGAAGCAGTAACTGGTGAATATGCCCTAAGATATGTTAAAGATAGAGAAAATATTATAGACACTATATCTGATAAGTTACAAGTTGTTCCTTCGGAAATTATAGTAAAATTAGATCAAATAATAGATAATCTTAATAATTTAAAACGAGAAATTAAAATTACACGAAATAGATTAGCTCGATATGAGATTGAGGAAATAGTTTCTAAAATGAGAAAAATTAAGGAAGTAAATATCATATCTACTAAAGTTGAAGCTTTAGATAATAGTGATTTAAGGAATTGGGGAGACCTGATTAAAGAAAGAATTAAATCAGGTATAATATTATTAGGAACGAAAATGGGAGAAAATAAAGTTGCTTTGTTGGTTATGGTAACTGATGATCTGATAGTGAAGGGTTTTGATGCAGTAAAGATTATAAAATCGATAGCTCCGCTTGTGAATGGAAAAGGTGGAGGCAAAAAAACATTAGCTCAAGCAGGAGGATCAAAAACAGATAAACTCAACCAAGCCCTTGAAAAAATATATGAAATTGTTTAATCTACCAATCTACCAATCTACCAATTTGGGGAGAAACATTAAATTGGAGAGGAATTTTATTTGTCTACTATAAAATCATTTGAAGAATTACCAGTTTGGAAAGATGCAAGAAAATTTGCAAACAAAATATATAATTTAACTAAGAAATTCCCTAAAGAAGAAAATTATGGATTAGCTTCACAGATTACTCGTGCTGCAGTTTCTATTGGTTCTAATATTGCAGAAGGTTTTGATCGTTATTCTAAAAAAGATTTTATAAAATTCTTAGTTATAGCCAGAGGTTCAATATCAGAAGTTCAGAATGGTTTATACATTGCTTTAGATTTAAAATATATTAATCAGAATGATTTTCAAGAGACTTATGCCTCGGCTAAAGAGTTGGGGAAGCAAATTAATGGATTTATTAAATATCTGAGATCATATAATAAAAATTTTTCTAAAAATGACAAAATTAATGAGGAATATAATAAATATATTTTTTGAGCGACAAATACTTAATTGGCAAATTGGAGAATTGGAGAATTGGAGAATTGATTTATGCGAATTTTAGGTATAGATTTAGGTGAAAAAAGGATTGGAATTGCAATAAGCGATGAGTTAGGAATTACCGCTCAAGGACTACCGACAATTCCTTCAACCACTGAAGATGAAAACCTTAAAAAAATTAAAAAATTAATCGATAAATACAATGTTGAAAAAATTATTTTAGGATTGCCAAAAAATATGAATGGAACTTTGGGTAAGCAGGCAGAAAAATCTCTTTGCTTTGCCCAGAAAATTAAAAATATTCATCAAGTACCAGTAGAATTAGAAGATGAACGTTTAAGCACTTCCAAGGCAGAGAAGTTACTAATTCAAGCTGATAGGAGCCGAAAGAAGCGAAAAAAAGTTATTGATAAGATGTCAGCCGTAATTATTCTTCAATCATATTTAGATAAAAGGATGATAGACAAAGAGTAAAATATGAATTTTATCCATAAATTATTTTTTATATTTTCTTTAGTATTTTTAATTATTATTTTATTTTTTACCGCAATATATTTTCCTCTTAACGAAAACTCCTCAATCTACAAAATTGTTATTATCCCACCTGGTACCAACGCAAGTGAAATAGTAAATATTTTAGAGGATAATGAGATAATTGTAAAAAATAATTATATAATGAGAATTTTGATAAAATTAACAAAATTAGAAGAAAAATTAAAATATGGAGAATATAGATTAAGTCCAGCAATGAATATGATACAAATTTTAGAAAAATTAGCCAAAGGGGAAGTTGTTTTGTATAAAATTACCATTCCCGAAGGTTATAATTGTGACCAAATAGCCGAATTGTTAGATGAAAAAGAGATTGTCGAAAAGGAATCGTTTATAAATCTGATAAAAAATGGTGAAAAAAACTGGGAAGGGTATTTATTTCCTGATACCTATGAAGTGCCAAAAGGATATGGTTCAGAAAATATGCTTAAACTTCTATTATTAAATTTTAATCGGGTAATGGATGAACTTAAACCTAAAATTGAAAAGAGCCAATTTTCTTTGGATGAAATAATAACCCTGGCTTCCATAATTGAAAAAGAAGCAAAATATAATGATGAGAAAAGTAAAGTTTCCTCCGTATTTCATAATAGGTTGAAAAATGGTATGAAATTACAATCTTGTGCCACTATTCAATATATCTTAGGGAAACCAAAGGAAAAGTTAGAAGAATCTGATTTAAAAATAGGCTCACCCTATAATACATACCTTTACAAAGGTCTCCCCCCCGGACCAATTTGTAATCCTGGGCTTGACTCAATCATTGCCGCCATTGAACCTACGGAAACTGATTGGTTATATTTCGTATTAGGAGAAAATGGAAGACATATTTTTTCTAAGACTTATCAAGAACATTTAAAAAATAAAATGTAAAAAAAAGTGCCTGGCACCTTTTTTTACATTTATGACAAATTTAGTGCCAGGCACTTTTTTTTACATTTTAAGGAGAAAGTTTATGAAACCGTTAATAATAGGTATTGCTGGAGGAACTGGATCAGGAAAAACTACAGTTGCTAATCGGATATATGAAAGTTTAAAAGGAGTAAATGTAGTAGTAATTCAGCAAGATGCATACTATAAAGATTTAAGACATCTTCCTTTAAAAGAGAGGAAGCAAATAAACTTCGATCATCCCTCAGCCTTTGATAATGATCTTTTGATAGAACATTTAAAGAAATTAATTAGAGGAGAAGAGATTGAAAAACCTATATATTCATTTACTGATTATACTCGTAAAAAGGAGACAGAAAAAGTTTTTCCTCAAGATATAATTATATTAGAAGGAATTTTAGTGTTAGAAGAAGAGAGAATAAGAGACCTTTTAGATATTAAAATTTATGTTGATGCTGATGAAGATGAAAGATTTATAAGAAGACTGATGAGGGATACCAAAGAAAGAGGACGAACTATGGAATCAGTGATTGAACAGTATTTAAATGTAGTAAAACCAATGTTTTTGCAGTTTGTGGAACCTTCGAAAAGGTATGCTGATATTGTTGTTCCTCAGGGTGGTTTGAATGATGTAGCAATTGATATTATAGTAAGTAAAATAAAATCCCGAACCTAAATTAGTATATAGCCGTTAGTATTTAGTGAATAGTTAACTATTCACTAAATACTAAAAAGAGGATAGAGAATTGTTCAATTTTTTAAAACCAAAAGTTTATATAAATTCAATTTACAATATAGACTTGAAGAAGTTAAAAAAAATGAAAAAGATAAGGGGTATTATTGTTGACTTAGATAATACTTTGGTGGCTTGGGGAAAAAATGAAATTAACCAAGAAGTTATTGATTGGGTAAAAGAAGCAAAAAAATTAGGACTAAAAATATGTATAGTCTCTAATACTCGATCTAAAAGAGTCAAAAAGTTTGCGGAAATATTTGGTGTCCCTTATTACTCAAAAATCATTAAGCCCTTTAGCATGAGTTTTATTAATGGTTTAAAAATTTTGAATACAAAAAAAGATGAGACAGTGGTGATTGGAGATCAGATATTTACTGATATTTGGGGAGGGAACAGATTAAAACTTTTTACTATTTTAGTTTCCCCTATAATTAATAGAGATGCAATAGGAACATTTCCTCAACGTACCTTAGAAAGAATTATCATCTCATTCTGGTTGAAAAGAGGTATAATAAAAAAAGAAGTTTCCAATTGGCCCTAGATAACAGTATCTATATAATCGATACTGTGTGCTGTTTTAATTGGAGATTTGACCAATGTCACTATTTTATAGATTGTTATTGGCACATATTGTTGCAGATTTCCCCCTTCAAACGAAACGAATATTTAATATAAAGATGAATAGTGAATGGGGAGTAATACTACATACCGCAATAGTGTTAATCTTTTCAATTTTCTTTACCTTCCCCTATTTGGAAGACCCAAAATATGTAATGATCCTTTCAATTATATTCTTGTCTCATACTGTAATTGATAAAATAAAATTAGAATATTCAAAAAAAATAAATAACCAGAGTTTGAGAATATTTTTACTTGATCAGATTTTACATATTGCAACCATTGCTGTTTTAACTGTTAACTTTAATAAAAGTTATCTATTAGTCTTTCCATTTAATAATGTTTTTTTTAATTACTTGATAGAAGTTTATAATAATGATATATTGATTATAAATTTAATAGGATATATTACTTCTATATTTTTTATACCCATTTTACTTATGCACATAGAAGAAGGTACTCCTGATAACCTTGATAACCCTAAAAAATCGAAAGTACAAAAAATATTAAATATTAAAATACCAGAAAATCAAACCATAGACAAATCTTATCGTTTACTTTTAACTCTCTCTGCTCAGTATTTAGATGATAAATATATTATTATAATTTTTATATGTTTTGTAATTATAAGTTTTATTCCCTACCAGATGAGTGCAGAAAGAATAGAAAAAGTATATAATTTAAAAAGGATTATTAATACATCGTTGGCAATATTCGTTGGGTTAGCATTAAAAATGATTTAAACTTTTGTATTATACGACAATGGAGGAAAAATGAAGAAAATTGTAAACAAAAGTATTACTGGGGACTTCCTATTAGATATATTACACAAGAGGAATTTAATTACTGATGAACAATTAGATAGAATCTCAAAAATTCAGAAGAGTACTGGAAATGACCTGCAAAAGATAATTATTGAATTGGACATACTTAAAAAAGACGAAATGATGCTTGCTCTAGCTGATGAAATTGGAGTAAAATACGTAAATTTAAACGAAGTAAATATTGATCCCACTATAGTAGTTTTAATTCCTGAAGAAATGGCCAGAAGACATCAACTTATCGCTATAGATAAAGAAGAAAATACATTAACAGTGGCGATGGCTAACCCTTTAGATGTTTTTGCCCATGATGAACTAAAAATAAGGTTAGGCTATGAGATTGATCCGGTATTGTCTTATGGTGAAGATATCAACAAAGCTTTAGATGAAGTATTTGGGATCACCGATGAATGGGACCAGGTAATTGGTAAGATTGAAAATATGCAAGTTACTGTATTAAAAGAGGAAGAAAAAGAAGTTAGTGATATTTCTGCTATAGATAAAGGTGAAGAAGCTCCGATAATTGCTTTAGTTAACCTGATAATTTTAAGGGCGGTTAAAGAGAAAGCCAGTGATATTCACATAGAATTATTCGGTGAGGACACTCTTAGAGTTCGTTACCGAATTGATGGTATATTACATGATGTAATGTCTCTCCCAAAAAGTTTGCATTTGGCTGTTATTTCTCGAATCAAAATAATGTCAGATTTGGATATTGCCGAAAGGAGATTACCTCAAGATGGCAGAATTCAAGTTAATGTTGGAGGAAGAAATATAAACATCAGGGTCTCCACTGTCCCTACAGTAAATGGAGAAAGTGCAGTATTAAGAATATTAGACCCGGCAAGTATTTTATTAGATTTGGATTCTTTGGGTTTTTCTAATGATATTCTTCCTAAATTTATATCTTTAATTAAAAAACCAAATGGTATAATTTTAGTTACAGGCCCGACAGGAAGCGGAAAATCTACTACTCTATATACTGCTTTAAATTTGTTAAATTCAAATGAAAAAAAAATTATGACTATTGAAGATCCAGTAGAATATAGATTAAAAGGAATTAGCCAAATTCAGGCTAAACCTAAAATTGGACTTACATTTGCTGCGGGATTGAGAAGTTTTTTGCGACAAGACCCCGATATTATGTTAGTAGGAGAGATTAGAGATAGAGAAACAGCTGAAATTGCCGTTCAGGCCGCTCTTACTGGGCATCTTGTCTTAAGTACTCTTCATACTAATGATGCACCTAGTTCGGTTATAAGATTGATTGATATGGGGATTGAGCCCTTTTTAATTTCTTCTTCCGTAATTGGCGTTATTGCCCAAAGATTAGTCAGAAGAATATGCCCAAAATGCAAAAAGGAATTAAAAATAACTCCTGATATAGAAAAAATTATAAATATATACGAGATAAATGGTTCTAAGATAACCTTATATAAGGGTGAAGGATGCCCTAACTGTAAAGGTACGGGGTATAAAGGAAGAATAGCTCTCTTTGAGTTGATGATTATTACTGACACTATGAGAGAATTAATTACTAAAAATGTTAGTAACAGAAAACTGAGGGAAACTGCCCTCCAGGAAGGTATGTGCACCTTAAAGGAAGATGGTATAAAAAAGGTTTGTGAAGGAATTACCACTATTGATGAAGTTCTAAGAGTTGCTTCAGGTTAAAAGTTAACGGGAGTGAGTTAAAATGCTTAGTGATCAAGTTAAAGAGAATAATTTGAAAGAACTAAAAATGAAATTATCACAATTGGATGCATTGAATAAAATATCTTTTGACTTAACCCGCACTACAGATTTAGATGTTTTATTAAATAAGATAATAAAGTATGCAACAATAATTGTAGAGGGGGAAGCAGCTTCTTTATTACTATTAGATAAAGAAAAAAAAGAATTATATTTTAAGGCAAGTTTGGGTAAGAAAAGTAAAGAAATAAAAAAATATAAAGTAAAAATTGGGGAAGGAATAGCTGGTTGGGTAGCAGAAAAGGGGATTTCTCTGATAGTTGATGATGTTAGCAAAGATGGGAGATGGAATAAAAGGGTAGATAATGCAACAAAATTTAAGACTAAATCAATTATTTGTGTTCCCCTAATTTTGCAAGATGAGATACTGGGAGTAATGGAAGTAATCAATAAAAAAGATGGTAAATATTTCGATAAAAATGACGAGAAAATATTAAATTCGCTTGCTAATCAAGCTGTAGTTGCTTTGAGGAATGCTAATATTATAAAAGATTTAAATAATTATTTTATAAATCTTATTGAAATATTAATCCAAGCAATGGAAAGCGAACCGCTTGGTCCTAAAGGTCATTTTATGAAGGTAGCTCGATTGGCTACCCAGATTGGGAGTAAATTGGGAATAACTGGGAAAGAATATACTAATTTATATTATGCCTCTCTTCTCTATGATATAGGTAAAATAAAACTAAGCCATAAAATTGATATTACAGTTAAAGAAAAAGGTATTTCTTCTTTAGTTCAGAAGGAAATCAGGTTGCATCCCGTGGTAGGTGCAAACATGCTCAAACATATAGATTTATTTAAGGATATAGTGCCAATTGTTCGGCATCATCATGAAAATTATGATGGAACAGGTTATCCTAATGGATTAAAGGGAAAAGAGATCCCGCTTGCCTCTCGAATAATAGCTGTAGTTGAAGATTTTGTGGGTATACTTTATAATTATAAAAACAGAGAAAATTCTTTACCAGATAAAGAAGTACTGAATAAATTTTTTTCTTTAGCCGGAACCAAGTATGACCCCAAAGTGATTAATGCTCTAAAAGAGATTATTTAAACAGTATATAGTGCCCAAGTCCAATATCGAGATATTCGATACTGTCTAAAAAGAGAGGTGAATTATTCCACAATGGCTACTTTTGTTTATAAAGTCCGTGACCGAACTGGTAAAGTTTTTACGGGAACAATGGAAGGAGATAATAGATCGTCGGTTGTTTCTCGACTCAGGGAAATGGATTATTTTATCACTTCCATTGAGGAAAAAAAGAAAAGTGCTCTTTTTTCT
>Ga0190359_1001980_pt1 | contig 12493 bp, 6 predicted proteins | sample 48721823_MG_FD_161269 | JGI IMG/M metagenome (GOLD analysis project Ga0190359, IMG submission 161269) | Hydrothermal vent microbial mat bacterial communities from Southern Trench, Guaymas Basin, Mexico - 4872-18-2-3_MG | ecosystem: Environmental > Aquatic > Marine > Hydrothermal vents > Microbial...
CTTGGAGATATTTCTCCATACAGTACCTTTAAAGTATCAATTTCTACAGCGACTTTTTGATTACCGTAACGAGCATGAAAATGCGGAGGATTATGATCATCATAAAAAATAGCAACAATTATTCCAAAAAATCTGCTTATTTCCGGCATTTCTCTATATCCCTTTTCAGGTTTTTCTTAATAAATTAAATATAATAACAAAAAGTTTCCGAATAAAGAAAATATTTTCCCTTCCTCGGAAACCTTTTTTATTAAAAAATACTTCACATACTCATCCGCCTCATTAAATCCATATGGATTTAAGGCGTAAGCCTTTCATCAAACTTCACAACATGCCCCTTCTCATCCACCCCATGAAATCCGGCAAGGGTTGTGTGAAGTGGTAAGCCTTTGGTTAATATGTTGCCGGATTAATTCCAAACTCACCCGGATTTTTACTACTTTTTCAGCGGTTTGTGGCAGAACCACCAGTCATAGCACTCATAATCTTCAAGGCGTTTTTGGGCAGCTTTTTCGTCAGTTGCAGGCGGAACAATTATTCTGTCTCCTATAAGTTCATTATCAGGCCAACCTGCAGCAACAGCTCCCTGCTTGTCGGAAATCTGAAGAGCCTTAACTGCTCTTACTACCTCATCCATGTTTCTTCCAACTTCCTGAGGATAGTACATTATTAATCTTACTTTGCTTTCAGGATCAACAATAAACACAGCTCTGACAGTATTTGTTCCTTTACCCGGGTGAAGCATACCAAGCTTCATTGCAACAGAATCATTTGCAGCTACAATTGGAAATTTAATCTCTATATCAAGATTTTCTTTTATCCACTGAACCCACTTGATATGAGAAAAAACCTGATCAATAGACATTCCGATAAGTTTACAGCCAAGTTCCTCAAACTGCTCATACCTTTTCTGAAACGCCACAAATTCTGTAGTACAAACAGGCGTAAAGTCGGCCGGATGGCTGAAAAGAACAAACCAGGTACCTTTAAGATCTCCCGGGATATTCATGGGGCCATGTGTTGTCTGTACCTTTATTTCCGGGAACGGATCCCCAAGAAGCGGCATATTTGGTTTTAATTCTTCCATAAAGCTCTCCTCTTATATATTATTTTATTGTTATTATTGTACTGTCAAATCACACTTAATATACTTAAATAAAAATAATAATCAAGCAAGCTCAGCTGCAGAGAATATCAGCCAATATTCCCTGCAGCCCGCTATTCTTCTCCACGCTACTCCATAATAATCATCTTTCGTGAAGCGGAAAATCCTTTCATATTGATTTGGTAAATATAAATCCCCGATGCAAAGCCCGAGACATTAAACTTAACCCTGTAAACTCCGGGCTGATAATTTCCATTAATAAGTGTTGTAACAAGCTGCCCCAGAGAGTTATAGATTCTTAAAGTAACCCGGCTCATTTCTCTTACACCAAAACTGATAGTTGTTTCGGGATTAAACGGATTAGGGTAGTTCTGATTCAGGAAAAATTCCTTTGGCCCTACATCTTTGGAATTTACACGCTCAACAGAAACAGCAAGGTAGTTTGAAAATTCCGATGTGTTCCCCGAATCATCAATTGCAACTGCCGTAGCATAGGGACCGGTTACTGTTCCGCTGTATGTCCAGTTACCCTCATCATCTGCTGTAGTTCGTCCTTCAAAAATTCTTCCCTGATCCAGTGAATCTGAAAAAACTTCAATCACACTGCTATGCGGCGCTGTGCCTCTAACAGGGTCCTTTCCTGTAATAACAGGTGCTGCCAGATTGTTATTTGCACCGTTATAAGAATGAATACCCCCGCTTCCATTATTTGAAATAGAATTTTCGGTTATAAGGATTTTCTTCACATTTGAACCTGAGAGATAAATACCATAAAGTTTATTATACCATATCACATTTGACGGCCCTATTGTATCACATGAGGTATATCCTGAAACTCTTACTCCATGCTCATCATTCGGCAAAGGCGACAAACCGTCTGCCTGTACGCCTATCTTGTTATTTCTTATTATGTTACTGCCGATCGAATTAACAAATTTTATTCCTCCCCTATTACCTGAGATTAAATTATCTTCGTAGATATTTACAAACCCGCCCAACTCCACACCGTAAGAGCCATTTCCCAAATCTTTTATGCCGCTTACATCCGTACCTATATAATTGTTCTGAAATAAATTATATGCAGCTGAGTCTGAGCAAAATATACCAGCATATGCATTTCCGGAAATTATATTTCTGTCCTGTTCATTTGGGCCACCTACAACATTATATTTTGCTTTGATATCAACATACACTCCATACCTGTAATTCGGAACTGTATCCTGGCCTGTTGCATCAAGCCCGATCCGGTTGCCGAACACATAGTTTGAGTCTGTCCCTGCCCCCGAGATTGATATTCCGCACTTTCTGTTGCCTCCGACAATATTACCAATCCCTATAATATTATGTTTTGCCTTGCCGAAAATACTAACTCCGTTGTAATAGTTACCCAATGCTTTAGTCCCTGTAATATCCGTGCCAATATAATTATTACAAACATGATTTTCTACTGCTTTCTCTCCAGAAATATTAATTCCGTGCTTGAAATTGCCGGAAATAATATTCCTGCCGCCTTCATCAGATCCGATTATATTTTTTCCGCTCTCAAACAGATAAATCCCTTCATACTGATTTGGCACACTCTTTGTTCCGTCAGCGCTTAACCCGATTATATTATCAAGGATATAATTATTACTGCTGTATAACATATATATACCTCTATACAGATTCCCGGAAATCACGTTCCCCTTTCCCGGTTCTCCGATATAATTTTCTCCTCCTGCGCTATTAATATAGATTCCGGTACTGTTTGGAATAGCATCATTCCCGGCTGCATTTGTGCCCAGGTAATTATTTATTATTTTGTTATGCGTACATTTTGTCCCATACATTCCAATGCCTGTCGTAAACCCTGAAATAACCATTCCCGATATGGTATTATCAGATGAGTACAAATTAAAGCACCTAGATATCAATGAAGATCTTCCGTCAAGCATAATTTCAGGACCGTCGGGATTTGTATCGGAGTCATACTCAGTCTGAGTCTCTCCGATAACCGCAGTACAACTGTCTTCAAGTGAAGGTAACTGAGACTTGGGAGATATTACCCACACAGTTCCGTTAAATCCCGGATCTGTATCAGGGATATTAAAAATAATAGTATCAGAGCCTGTACTGCTGTTTGCAAGTTCAATTGCATTTCTTAAAGAACCTTCTCCTGTATCAGCTGTAGTTGTAACAACAATGTTTCCATAGAGCTTTGCTTCTGAAAACTCAGATGTATTGCCATCCGCATCAGTTGCAGTAGCTGTAATCCATGGGCCTGTGATAATACCTTCCCAGATAAAATGTCCTGTATCGTCTGCTTGAATATATCCTTCAAAATTCTGACCGCCCTGTTTATCAACACCTGAAAAAATTTCAACTAAAGAATTTGGAGGTGCAGTTCCGATTACTGAACCGAACTCTGTAATTACAGGAGGTGTCAACTCAGTATTCCCCCCATTTGAATTATCTATCCCCTTCCATCCATTATTAAAAATGCTGTTTTCAGTAATTCTGTTCTGTATGCTGTTTCCATAAATATAAATACCGTTATATTTATTATATGCCACTACATTCCCCGGCCCAATTTCATTATTTGAACAACCGCTGAATAATTGAATACCATATTGCTTATTACCCAATTCACCCGTACCAGTTACATCCACTCCAATTTTATTATTTGAAATTATAGAATTACTTATTGAACCGGACATGTACAGGCCTGAAAGTTCATTGCCTGAAACGACATTTAAACTGCATGTAATATTTTGAAGGGTTCCGGTTATACTTATACCGTAATATTTGTTGTCTAAATTTCCTGTACCTGAAATATCCGTCCCAATGTAATTCCCAATTACTTCAGTCGAATCCGATTGATTAGAAGAAGAATAAATTCTTATACCTGACCCTTCATTCCCGGATATTATATTTCTGTCATCAGGAAGGCTGCCTCCGATTATATTCCCTTTTCCCGAAGAAATAAATATACCATTTAATTTATTCCCTCTGCTTTCAATACCGAGAGGGTCTGTGCCTACCAGGTTACCTTTAATAATATTTCTACTGGGATAATTATAACTTAGAGCAATCCCGTTAGATTTATTTGAAGAAATAACGTTTCCAGGGCCAATGACATTATGCGAAGCATAATAAATAATACTTACACCATTTACATTATTACCAAGGCTGTCCCCTGCTGCAGACAGCCCAATATAGTTTCCGGTTAAAACATTAAAACTTGTACTGTCTCCAAAAATTTGGACACCATTATAAATATTACCGGAAATGATATTACGCTCATTTTCAGCCACGCCTCCTATTATATTATATTTTGCTTTATTTTGTATCATAACTCCACTGCCATTATTCCCAGCGCAAACAGTTCCTTCTGCATCAGTACCTATATAATTTCCAATTACATAATTACTGTCAGTCCCTGATTCACCGATACAAATACCATGGTTTTTATTACCGGAAATAATATTCCCCGGACCGATAATGTTGTTTTTTGCTCCATCGGTCAGATCAATTCCATAAGACAGATTTCCAAGAGTATCTGTTCCTGTACTTGTTATGCCTATATAATTCCCGGATACATGGTTATCATAAGCCCCATTTTTTATTACCAAACCAGAATATTTATTCCCGCTTATTATATTCCTCTCTCCCTCTTCTGTGCCTCCGATAATATTATCTGCTGCACCCATACTGATAAAAATCCCATAACCCTGGCCAGATACACGGCCCCCTCCGCTGTAATCGGGGCCGATAAAACACCCGTAAATTTTATTATTGTCACCGTAAATACTAATTCCTGATGCCCAGCCTCCGTTTATTGTGATAGATTTTACAGTATTTTGAGAGCTGGCAATTGACAGACATTCCTGTCCCTGTGCACTGCTTCCATTTATAACTATTTCAGGCCCAGAAGGATTAGGATCTCCTCCTGTAAATGCAGCCTGAGTTGTTCCGTCAAGAACCATACTGTCAGCAGAGAGCATCGGGAAGGGACTTGACGGTATGATCATCCATATTCCTTTTACAGCATCATATCGGGAATCCGTATCAGGAATATTAAAAATTATTGTATCAGCACCGGTATGGCCGTTTGAGTTTTCAATTGCCTGCCTCAATGAGCCTGCGCCGGAATCATTTGTGTTTGTCACAATAAAAGTATCTGCCATCAAAATACCCGCGAAAAAGAAAATCATGCCGAGTACAATCACTGAACTCCGCAATACAGTCTGCACAGAATGCTTTCTCATATTTCCTCCCAATTATATAGGATCAAAACAGTGATATTTTTATCTTACCAGAGTCATTTTCCCAAATTTTGCAATATTGTCAAGTTTTACTGAATACAAATAAACACCTGAAGACACATTAAAACCGTCCACGTCTTTGCCGTTCCACACCACAGAATGATACCCGCTTTCCATTACCACATATTTTATCCGGTTAATTTTCCTTCCTGTAAGATCAAAAATTTCCACTTTAACAAGACCTTGTACGGGCAGTTCAAAACAGATGTGTGTTTCCGGATTAAATGGGTTCGGATAATTGCCTGTTATTTGAAATTCTTCAGGTACAGCAGCACTTTTATTCTGCTCAACAGACGTTGTATTTCCGTAAAATCTTATTCCATAAATATCGCTGCCTCTGTTCATTGTTTTATCTTCAAATGTATAAGCAATAAGAAATTCATTTCTGCTTATGCTGTGCGCAATACCAAGCAAGCTTCCCGAATAATTGTCAGAGACTTCAAGAGGTATGTTATCTGTGTAACCTACAGTACCGGTTCTGTCTGCAGATAAAAGAGACATTTGAAGAGTACTACTGTTAACCCCAAGCAATTGAGAATACAAATCCGCTTTGGCATATCCGCCTGTACGCGGATCTCCCCATGCTACAAGAAATTCATTATTATGAGAACTATATGCAATATCCGTAACTCCAACCCAGTCATTCTGAATTGAAATTGGATGATTTGAGACATTGTCCGTAACAACACCGTCAATATTTATGTACTTGGCAACATATTTACCACTTTGTTCTACAAAGCCTATTTTCTGTCCGTAAACATCATTATCCGGTTTATCTGTTCCTCTTCCCTTCCAGACAACTTCAACTTCACACCACGAGCCTGAGCTTTTTGTAACATACATAATACCTTCATTGTTTGCCTGAACTCTTGACTGCATGCAGTCCGGGCCGTTATTAAATTCCTGAGAAATCTGAATCCCGGTATCTCCTGAAGATTTTCCCACTGTTTCACCGTGCGCATTAATTAATTCACCGTCGCAGTTTACTCTTTGTCCATACACCCAGCCGTTTGTACCGTAAACAACAAAGAATTCATTTGTCATACCGCTGTATGTTACATCAGCTACACTTTCAGGATAATCAGGTTCAGCTGCAATTGGAAAATTCACTGCAGGATCTGCAGGAGAAGGGGGAGATAAAAGAGTTCCGTCTGCGCCTACAAGCTGCCCATATACATCCTCACCTGTATAACTGGTTTTTTGCGGATCATTCCTGAAATCTCCCCAAACAACCAGATATCTCATAGAAATAAAATTAAAAGCAACAGAACATGTATAAATATCTGCGCTGTTACTGCATATAAGAAATGTGTGATCAGCAGCATCCGATGTTGGTGCATTATAGAAAGTACCGTCTGAATTGACAAAAACACCTCTTATATCTCCATTTGAAGTATTTCTCCAGTCTTCAAAAACTACAAGAAATCTGTTGTTAATCGGGTCAAAATCAAGCCTGGGCCAGTACTGATCCCCGGACACCGTACAGATGGGAAAATTTTCCCCTTTTAATGTACCATTGCTTTGTACAAATTGTCCGTAAATGTCAGTATCACTATTCCTGTTATCTTCCCATACAACAAGATACTCATCTGCATTTGTGTTATACGCAACCTGTGCATATCCCTGGTTCTTCATTGCAGCAGAAATTTCAAAAGTTGAACTGAAATTCTGTGCTAAGAGAGCTGTTGATACCAGCACAAATAACACTGTTAGCATTTTTTTCATTTTAAATCCCCCCCTTTTAACCATATATATGTTATTTATAAACAATCAAAGTTTAATACGACTATTCAACTCCCGGATGTAAATAGAGAACTCCACTATGTGCATTATTAATTTTATTAAAATACTTAATTCAATTACAAAAGGTGTTAAGCGAATTTCGGGCTAACATCTGTTACAACTATAAAACTCACTCAGAAGGAACATATAATCATGAAGCAATAGGATGAATTCAGCAATTAATACAAAATAGAGATATCAATCCCTGTTAAAAGTAATTTGAAAATACAAAATTTATGTCATTATGATTATTAATATTAGTATGGTTAATTTTAACAATTAATTTCGGCAAAAGCAATGATTTTCTTAATTACTTCCAAAATTCACGATTTTACACACATCCGGGAAATCCGGTAATTTCAACCAAAACATCAAATAAGTTAAAACAGTTCCATTATTTCTCATATACAAAATTGGTATTGAGAATTAACTATAATCATTAACCAATAAATGCAAGCAATGATGGACATTTTATATTTAATCATTTTAAAAACTTAAAAACAAACAAGTACGATTTAATAAAAACATATCAATAAAAATTCCATTATTCCCCAGATTTGACTTGTAATTTTCAAAAGGTTTAATAAATTTATTCTAACTGATCCGAAAATCAACAAGATAATTTTATAAACTGGGGAGCATAATGTTAAGGATAAAAACTCTTATCATATTCTTTTTCTCAACTATTCTTATAATTAACAGCTGTACAAAAAATCAGAGTGATTTTGACGTTAAAAAATGGCAAAAATCAGTTATTGACAACAGAACCGCAAAAGACAATGAATTTAAAACATCTCCGACTTCACCTTTTGCAGGCCTTGCCCGAATAAACGCAGAAAAAGACAAAACAAGTTTTCTGGATTTTAAATCCGGCAATTTTATTTTAAATAACAAAAAATCATCTTTAACGCTGATTTCCGTTTTCCAGAAGAATGGCAAATGGTATCTTAAAATATTAAACAATGGTTTTACTTGTAAAAGCGGAACAGAAAAAGAGGGTTCTCTATACAAACTTGGAGATATGGTTGAATGCACCTATTACAGATTTACATTTGTAATGTATCCTCTTGACGAGAGGCTTGTAATAATTGCATTTGATCCGGAACTTAAAAAAATTAAGGAATTCAAGCACCTTTACTACTACCCGCCTGACCCTGAATTCAGAGTTAATGCAAAGCTTGTAAAAATAAAAAATCCTGAGCAAATTGACATGCTGACCAGTCAGAATCAGATAAAAACTTACTACAGATATGCGGAAATCCGGTTCAAAATCAAAGACAAAAAACTTACTTTAATCGCATACAAAAAAGATTTGCATCAAAAGCCGGAACAGACATGGCTTTTTATACCTTTTACAGATAAAACTACAGGCAAAACAACTTATGCAGCAGGACGATTTCTTGAAATTAAAGAACCTTTAACCAAAAATTTTATTCTGGATTTTAATGAAGCTTTTAACCCATTGTGTAATTACTCTCACGTTTACAACTGTTCATATCCTCCTGAAGAAAATGCTCTGGATATTCCCATAGAGGCAGGTGAAAAAGTATATCCTGTTTACCAAAATTAACAAAAAGGAGAAAATATTATGCGCAAACAATCTTTATTCTTTATCCTGATTTTATTTACAGCCTTTAACCTTTTGTTTGCAGACAGTTTTAAAGACGAATGTACAAATTTGATTGTAACAAAAGGCACAACAAAAACAGGTTCAGTAATGATCTGCTATCTTTGCGATGCACCGTTCTGCTCCCATTTGCAGCTTATTCCTGCTGCAGACCACAAACCCGGAACCTTTGTTGAACCGGATCAGCTGAGAGGAAATGTCAAAGTAAAGCAGGTTCCCCACACATATCAGATTATGGCATCCAACGGAATCGGACATATTAATGAATTTCAGCTCGCTATCGGAGAAACAACATTTGAAGGAAGAAAGGGGCTTGCAAATAAAAGAGGACTGCACTATTCGGATCTTATGACACTCGCTCTTCAGAGAACAAAAACAGCAAGAGAAGCTGTTAAATTAATCGGAAAACTTGCAAATGAATATGGTTACAGAGCTCCGGGAGAATCTATTTCCATAGGTGATAAAAACGAAGCATGGCTTATGGAAATTATTGGTAAAGGAGATAAGAAAGGTGCTGTATGGGTTGCTGTGAAAATACCTGACGGATACATATCCTGTCATGCAAACCAGTCCAGAATCCGCACTTTTCCTCTTGATGATCCGGAAAACTGCCTGTACTCCAAAGACGTTATCTCTTTTGCCAAAAAAAGAGGCTTTTACTCAGAAGACCAGGGGCCCTTTGATTTCAGTAAAGCCTACCACCCTGCTACTGAAAAAGTAAAAAAAACATGCGCAATGAGAGTATGGAGTATATTAAACAGGGCAGCTCCTTCTCTTCATCTTTCCGCTGATTACGCAAGAGGAGTTGAAAATGCAGAAAGATACCCTCTTTTTGTAAAACCGGATTCTTTGCTTGAGACAAAAGATGCTTTCAGCCTTTTACGGGATCATTATGAAGGAACGGAATTTGACATGACAAAAGGAGAAAGAGCAGGTTATGCAGGAAATCCCTACCAGAAAAGAGCGGAAAGAGGCATTTCCACAAGAATTACTGCTTTCTCAATTGTCACCCAATTAAGATCAGATCTTCCCGATCCTGTTGGAGGAGTTCTGTGGTACTCGCCGGATGATACATATTTTTCCTGCTACATTCCCCTTTACTGCGGAATCAATTCAGTACCTGAACCTTACTCAAAGGGAAACAGAAGAGAATTTTCCTGGGATTCGGCATGGTGGACATTTAACTTTGTATCCAATTTCTGTAATATAAGATACGACAAAATGATAAAGCATGTAAAAAAAGAACAAAATTCAATTGAGTCCAATTTCTTTAAATTTCAGCCGGAAATTGAAAAAACCGCTGTTTCTCTTTTAAAAACCGACCCCGAAGCAGCAAAAGCATTCCTGACAAATTATTCCGTAACAAACGGGGAAAGAGTTGTAAAAAGATGGCAGTCACTTGGTAAAAAACTCATTGCAAGATACTCTTGGTAATAAAAATAACAGGACCAAACTTCAGGAAGGGTAAAAAATGAACAGGCTAAAAAACATATCCATTGCAGCAGTTGTGCTAATGATTTTTACAGTTCAGGTATTTGCTCAGAAACGAGCTTTTACAGTTGATGATCTGTACAAAATCAAATCTGTAGGAGACGTGCAGATATCAAACAACGGCAAAGAAGTACTTTTTACAGTTACAAAGCACAATCTGAAAAAAGGTGAAAGTAATTCCGATATTTTTTTATTGGATCTGACTGATAATAAAATCACCCCCATGACGCGGAACAAGGCAGCGGATTTTCACCCGAGATGGTCATCTGACGGAAAAAACTTTATGTTCCTGTCTTCAAGAAAAAATGGACTGCAGATATGGTCAATGTCTGTCAATGGCGGTGAACCGGAAAAAATTACTGATTTCCCCATAGGTATTTCAGATCCGATCTGGGCGGATAATACTCACATTGTTTTCTCAGCTGATGTGTTTCCCGAATACGGAGCTGACTTTGAGAAAAATAAAGAAGAGAGCGACTCTGTGGAAAAGGGCCCTCTTCAGGCTCACATGGCAGATAAACTTCTGTACAGACACTGGACAGCATGGGCTGACGGGAAAAGAACTCATACCTTTGTATTTGATGTAAAATCCGGGAAAATTAAAGACCTTACTCCCGGAGAATACAACGCTCCGAGATTTTCTCTCGGCGGATCAGGTTACGCTGTTTCTCCGGACAGTAAAGAAATATGCGTTGTCTCAAATCACGACCCTGATCCCTGGTCGTCAACCAACGGCGACCTGTGGATTATTTCCACAGATACCGGAGAATCAAAAAACATAACGTCTGAAAACAAAGCTTTTGACGGCTCTCCTCAATACTCACCGGACGGAAAGTACATTGCATTTTTAAAGCAGACAATTCCCGGATATGAATCCGACAGGATAAGGCTTGCTGTTTACAACAGAAACACAGGGAAAATCAGAACATTGACGGAAAGCGTAGATTCGTGGATAAACGAATTTGTCTGGTCTCCTGATTCAAAATCAATCTATTTTACTGCAAACGAAAAAGGAGATGTCCCTCTTTTCAAAGTTGATCTGAAATCAGGCAGAATAAAAAAACTGTTAACTGACAATACTTTAAGAGGTATTGCAATATCCCCTGACGGAAAATTTATTGTAACAGGAAGAACGTCTGTGGGAGAGCCTGTTGAACTGTACAAACTTAGTCTCAGAAATAATAAATTGACAAAGCTGACAGGCTTTAATGACGGAATTTCCAAAGAGGTTGACATACGGCCTGCCGAGAGAATTTGGGTTAAAGGCGCAGACGGAGCAATGGTTCAGGTCTTTATTGTAAAACCCCACAATTTTGATCCTGCAAAAAAATATCCTCTGATTATTAATGTTCACGGCGGTCCTCAATCAATGTGGTCAGACAGTTTCAGAGGAGACTGGCAGGTCTATCCAGGATCAGGATATGTTGTTGCATTCCCAAATCCCCACGGATCAACAGGATACGGTCAGGAATATACTGCGGAAATATCCGGAGATTACGGCGGAATGGTTTATGAAGATGTGATGAAGGTTACTGAGGCTCTTGCAAAACTTTCTTATGTTGATGAGGAACGCATGGGCATAATGGGCTGGTCATACGGCGGTTACATGATGATGTGGCTTGAAGGCCATACCAGCAGATTCAAGGCTATTGCTGCAATGATGGGGCTTTACGATTTAAGATCATGGTACGGTGCAACAGAAGAGCTCTGGTTCCCGGAATGGGATTTAAAAGGCCAGCCGTGGAATTCCGAACTTTACGAAAAGTGGTCGCCTTCCAATTTTGTAAAGAATTTTAAAACTCCATGTCTTGTAATTACAGGAGAGCGGGATTACAGAGTTCCCTACACCCAGAGCCTTCAGTTTTTTACAGCACTACAGAAAATGAATGTCCCGTCAAGACTTATTGTTTTTAAAAATGACGGGCACTGGCCGAATTATGTAAAATCCATGCCCCTTTACTACAATGCGCATCTTGACTGGTTTCACAAATATCTCGGTGGAGATCCTGCACCGTATGACATGAAGAAGATGATAAGAAACCGGGCTTTTTAAAAACTTGGCTCTTCCGGGTTTTCTATGGATACAGGCTTAATTTACCACAATAAAAAAGAATAGAAATTCTATAATTTTTAAAGGTTCTAAACCCACGAGCAGTTGCTTTAAGATGCTGTATTTTATTATTA
>Ga0190359_1001982_pt1 | contig 12481 bp, 12 predicted proteins | sample 48721823_MG_FD_161269 | JGI IMG/M metagenome (GOLD analysis project Ga0190359, IMG submission 161269) | Hydrothermal vent microbial mat bacterial communities from Southern Trench, Guaymas Basin, Mexico - 4872-18-2-3_MG | ecosystem: Environmental > Aquatic > Marine > Hydrothermal vents >...
TGAGTGATATTGATCACGAGACCGCTCAGCAGACAGCTGATGCCGTTGAAGGGCTGGGACGTAAATCCCTGGCAGTCCAGGCGGATGTTTCAAACGCCCAAAGTGTCGCGGTCATGGTTGCCTCTTTTTTAGAGACATACGGCACCATTGATATTCTGGTCAATAATGCGGGGATTACCCGGGACGGTCTTATTATTCGGATGAAAGAGGAAGACTGGGATTCGGTAATCAATGTGAATCTGAAAAGTGTTTTCCTCTGCTGTAAAGAAGCCGCCCGTCCGATGATGAAGGCGCGTGCAGGAAAAATTATTAATATGGCCTCAATTGTCGGTCTTATCGGCAATGTCGGGCAGGTTAATTATGCCGCTGCCAAAGCCGGGATGATAGGTGTCACTAAGACTCTGGCGCGTGAATTTGCCGGACGATCTATCCAGGTGAATGCAGTGGCGCCGGGTTTTATTCAATCGGCTATGACCGATAAAATTCCTGATGTGGAACGACAGAAACTGGTGGATCAAATACCGATGAAAAGAATGGGTTTGCCTGATGATGTCGCTAATGCTATCTTATTTCTGGCATCACCACTTTCCGATTATATCACCGGCCAGGTAATTACTGTTGACGGTGGACTTGTCATGTGACGTGCAAATAATCATTTTATATAAATTCTCACAGATTTATAACTTTTAAAGGAGCATATTGTGAGCGAATACGAAGCAAAAATGAAACAGATTGTTGCTGAAAAGCTCGGTGTTAGTGAAGACAAAATTACTCCCCAGGCATCTTTTGTTGACGATTTGGGTGCGGATTCTCTGGATCAGGTAGAACTCATTATGGCTCTTGAAGATGAGTTTGATATGGAAATTCCTGATGAGGATGCTGAAAAAATGAAAACAGTTAAAGATGCACTGGATTATATTGATTCAAAGAAATAAATTCTACTGCTCATACACCCATACGTAGAATTGGTCCTTTAAAAGTTCGGTATGAATATCCTTCGTTTCCCGTGAATAAATTCGTACCGACTTTTTATATTCTTTCATTTTGTAACGGCAACATGTTTTGAACAAGGACGAGTGATAGATGTCAAAAAGAATTGTTGTAACGGGCCTTGGTGCTGTCACGCCGATAGGGAACAGTGTTTCAGAGTACTGGGAATCGCTTCTGGCCGGTAAATGCGGGATTGATACGATATCCGCCTTTGATGCGACGGACTATCCGTCACGTATAGCCGGTGAGGTAAAAGGTATTGATTTCACGAACTATGTTGATCCCAAGGAATTGAAACGTACCGACCGATATATTCTTCTGGCATTGGCTGCAGCCGATGAAGCGGTACGTGATTCGGGACTGGACCTTTCGTCGGTTGATCTTGACCGATGCGGGGTGATAATTGCATCCGGGGTCGGCGGCATAAAGACATTTGAAGCGGAGACGAAGAAGCTTATTACACGGGGACCGAGAAGGGTTTCGCCCTTTCTTATTCCCATGCTTATAACCGATATGGCATCGGGTATGATTTCCATTAAGTACGGCTTTAAAGGAATGAATTACTCCGTGGTAAGCGCCTGTGCTTCAGCCGCGCATGCACTCGGTGATGCGATGATCAGTATGCGTGCCGGGATGATTGATGTTGCCGTTGTCGGCGGCGCTGAGGCTACCATATCACGGATTGGTGTGGCCGGCTTCTGTTCCATGAAAGCATTATCCACCCGGAATGATGAACCTGCAAAGGCGAGCTGTCCTTTTGATCGCAAGCGTGACGGATTTGTTATGGCTGAAGGTTCCGGTATTGTTGTTCTGGAAACCCTTGAACATGCGCTTGCAAGAAACGCAAAAATATACGGTGAATTTGTCGGTTATGGTGCAACGGGTGATGCCCATCATGTGTCTGCGCCTTCGGAGAATCATGAAGGTGCGCAGCGGGCAATGCGGATGGCATTGTCATCGGCCGGAATCAAACCGGAAGACATTGATTATATTAATGCACACGGTACCTCGACCCAATACAACGATAAGCATGAATCGAAAGCGCTCATGCAGGTATTTGGAGAATATGTCCACTCTGTGGCGATCAGTTCAACAAAATCGATGACCGGACATCTGCTCGGCGCTTCCGGTGGTATTGAATTTATAGCGTCCCTTATGGCAATAAATAATAACCGTATACCTCCAACCATAAATTATGAAGATCCGGATCCTGAATGTCCGCTGAACTATACACCGAACACTGCTGTTGAGAGGAACGTACGCTATGTCATGAGCAACTCCTTCGGTTTCGGTGGGCATAATGCCGTATTGATTGTAAAACAATATGAGCCTTCTGAACCGAACGGTTAAACAGGTAAAAAAACTGTGTATGGTTTTTATAAAGAAACCGCAGTCTAATGAAGCGTTAGATACATTACAGCGACGCATACGGTATCAATTTCGTGAGCCGACGCTCCTTATTCAGGCGTTAACCCATAAGTCAAGTGTCAGTCCGGAAGATAAAAAAGGACTGTATTCCAATGAGCGGCTTGAGTTCCTGGGTGATGCCGTGTTGGACTGTCTGGTTACGGAAAAAATATATATCCTGTATCCCAGATATTCGGAAGGTCAGCTCTCGAAAATAAAATCGCTTCTGGTAAGTCGCAAGATAATTGGGGAGATCGCCCGAACAATTGATCTGGGAACATTTATGATTATGGGGCAGTCGGAGAAGAAGACCGGCGGCAGGACGCGCATGTCTATCGTATCGAATGCCCTGGAAGCGGTTCTTGGGGCTGTCTACCTTGACGGTGGCATAGAATGCGCCAGGGAAGTCCTCGAGCTGCTGCTGTTTGACAAAATAGATAAATTTGTGAATGACAAAGAGAATATTAATTACAAGAGTAAAATCCTTGAGATGGCTCAGGGGGACGGGTTCGGCATTCCAACCTACCCACTGATTTCGGCTGAAGGACCCGATCATGCAAAACAGTTTATCGTTGGTATCGATATCGGCGGCATTCATCTCGGTAAAGGAAGCGGTTCGAATAAAAAAGAGGCCCAGCAGAATGCAGCCTTTAACGCATTAAAAGTATATGATAAGGAAATGATACAATCACGTCTCAAAGGAGAATAAACGGATGAACTATTTTCTCACTGAAGAACAACAGATGATTGTGGATACAGCGCGGGAAATCGCTGAAAAGAAGATTATTCCTGTTCGTGAAGAGTATGACCATGCAGGCACGTTTCCCTGGGACGTCGTCAAAGCCATGGCCGAACTGGATATGTGCGGTCTGTATATCCCGGAGGAATACGGTGGTTTCGGCGGCGGCATTTTTGAATTATGCCTCGCGGTCGAGGAATTCTCAAAGATCTGCGGCGGCATATCGCTTGCCATGGCTGCAACCGCTCTGGGCACCTTTCCTATTCTTCTGTCCGGTAGTGATGAGCAGAAACAAAAGTATCTGCCGGATATAGCAGCGGGGAAAAAACTGGCGGCTTTTGGATTGACCGAAGCAAACGCCGGATCCGATGCGCTGGGTATGAAAACCAGTGCGGTCAAAGACGGTGATTCATACATTCTTAACGGCGCCAAGCAATGGATTACCAACGGTGAGAATGCCGAAATATATACGGTCATTGCGAAAACCAATCCCGCCAGGGGTGCGCGGGGGCTTACCGCCTTTATTCTTGAAAAAGGTATGGATGGTTTTACTTTCGGGAAACATGAGGACAAAATGGGAATCCGCGCGTCCAGCACCACGGAGCTCATTTTCCAGGATTGCCGCGTACCGGCGGAAAACATTCTTGCACGCGAAGGTATGGGTTCAATTGTCACCATTAACACGTTGAACTACTCCAGACCCGGTATCGGCGCTCAAGCTCTCGGTATCGCGCAGGGTGCTTTGAATGATGCATTAAAATATTCCCGGGAACGGGTGCAGTTCGGTCATGCAATATCCTCTTTTCAGGCTGTCCAGCATATGCTGGCGGATATGGCGACTGAAATTGAGGCGGCTCGCGCATTACTCTATGCAACTGCGAAAACGATAGATGCCGGTGAAAAAAAATTTGCAAAAGAGGCCTCCATGGTGAAACTGTTCTGCTCGGATGTGGCGATGCGTGTCACGGTTGATGCACTGCAGGTAATGGGCGGGTATGGCTATATGCGTGAGTATCCCATGGAAAAACGTATGCGTGATGCAAAGATTACACAGATATATGAAGGTACCAACCAGATTCAACGCAACGAGATAGCGCTCCAGCTTATCAAGAGCGCCGCTGCGATATAGAAAAAGGTGTCTGCAACCATATAAAACGCGCAAAGACTGAAAACCCCTTTGCGCTGTTTTTATTTGATAAAGGTTTGTGACAGGAAAGGTAATGCATGCAGCAGAAAGAGATTATTGTAGCGCCGTCAATTTTATCGGCGGATTTTCGCACCCTTGAGCGGGAGGTGCGGGCGGTTGAAAATGCCGGCGCCGACTGGATACATTGTGATATCATGGACGGAAGATTTGTGCCGAATATCAGTTTCGGGCCCATGATCGTGGAATGGGTGAAAAAGTGCGTAACTGTTCCCCTCGATGTGCACCTGATGATAGTGCATCCCGGGGACTATATAACGCAGTTCAGAGATGCCGGCGCAGACGCCATTACTGTACACGCAGAGGCGTGTGACAATTTACCGGCCGTTATTGCCATGATCAGGGAGTCCGGTGCAAGGGTTGGTGTGACCGTGAATCCCGACAAGCCGATCGAGCTTTTCCTGTCCCATCTGAAGGAAATAGATCTTGTCCTTATCATGAGCGTCTATGCCGGATTCGGCGGGCAGAAATTTATCCCTGAGGTGACGGCTAAAGTGCGTGCCGTGTATGATGAAGCTGAGCGTATCGGCCATACCGGGCTGGACATAGAAATCGACGGTGGCATAAACAGTGAGACCGCAGAAATAAGTGCTGAGCACGGCGCCAACGTATTTGTCGCCGGTAATTATATTTTTAAAGGGGATGATTACGGCCGGCGTATTGAGGCTGTTCGAAACGGGGCCCTTACCGGGTGGAATAAAAGATGACAATGAAACGGTATTTGAGCAATACCCTTTTCAGCATAAGTATTTTGACGGGAATGCTGTTTGTTTCATGCAGTTATCCACCGGTACCTGAAGATAAGGATGTCGTGGAGCTGGAGCGTATCTGGCAGTACTGCAAGGCGTTCAGCCTCTATTCTGACAGGGTGCCGGCCCGTGAGCGGTTGCTGGAGTTTAATAATCCCTGTGAGTTGGTAGACAGTATTTATGACACCCTGTATTCACATTGGGATACTGTGACTTATTTCTGGGCTGATTACAAGCCTGAATATAATCAGTTTTATATTCCGGTTCGCAATATAAAGGATCCAGGCAATGAAATACAGATCGATCCGTACAATCGTACGGTGAATTTTCATAAACTAACCGACAGTACCGCTTACATATACATAAAAAAATTCGGTTTAACGACCTGTTCTGAATTCATGAGTTACAGCTCTGCAATAGCCGATATCCCCAATATTATAATTAATTTAAATAAAAATGTCGGCGGATATGTTAGCCCGTGCCTTGCTGTTATTGACAGATTACTTCCCGCGGGAGTTACTTATTTGTTGGTAAAGGAACGAAGAATCGGCAGCGATACCGGTACGGTGGATACGACATGGACCAGTGCCGTCAATGATTCCGCCTGGGGCGGGAAAAAAGTTGTGATTCTTATAGATGATTCAACAGCAAGTGCGTCAGAGATTCTGACTGTTGCTCTCCGCGATGGTATGCCTTCAGGGAGTGTGTATATCATCGGTGAGAAGAGTTTCGGAAAGGCGATCGGACAGGTGATATTCCATCTGTTGAATGATGCGGGACTGAGGCTGACCACCCTGCGTTTTATGCCGATTAATGGCGTTAATTATCACGAAGTGGGTATTACACCGGATTTGCAGTATTCCGGTTCATTCAGAGATGAAATAATAACTGCCGGCAAATGGCTTGAACCTGGTTTCGAAACAGCGGTTAATACGGCCGTATTAAGTGCTATTGTTGCAACGGATAGTACCCAGCAGGCATCACCGGTTCGAGGGTACTATAAAATAATCGAAAAGGACGATTTGCCATTTTAACATACAAATCTTTTGAATAAAGATATTTTTGCATTTTTATCAGATTTTGCCTATTAATATATATGTATATTTCCTATTGCCCCATATTGTAACATGGTAGTGAGAGTGGTTTTGTGAACTTCAGGTGTTTATAGGTATACCGGTTTCCAGGTTGTGTTTCAGGCATAACTTTTTGCCATTACACAAGATAATGAGTTTGAAAGGACATTGTATTATGAAGGTGGTCAACATTCTTATGGGGATAATTATCCCGTCACTGTTAATTATTTATTTCGGCTGCACTCCGGCGGCAGAATATCTTTCACAGCTTGACTCCCAGGATCCCCAGTTACGCGGTGAGGCCGCTCTGGCTCTCGGATTAATGGGTTCCAGGGGGATGCCGGCGGTCGATAAGTTAATACACATAGTGAGACGAGATTCGGATCTTGAAGTCCGTCGGCTGGCTGTGGATGCCCTCGGGATGATTCAGCCGACAATGACGGCGGAGCTCTGTGATGCTTTTGTTATTGCACTGAATGACGAAGACATCCACCTTCGTCGCGCCGCGGTGATAGCAATCGGCAGATTCAGCAATTTCCCACCCAATATTATTACCATGTTGCAGAAGCATTTGAATGATGAGGATCGACTGGTTCGTGAGCTGGTAATGAGTACATTTGAACGGATAGGTCACCTGGGACTCAGGTCGCTTATCAGGGCATGTAAGGATCCTGACGATCAGATGCGGCTGGGTGCTATAGTGACACTGGGAAGGCTGGGCGAATATGCACAGCCTGCGGTAAATGTATTGAAAGATATTGAAGCAAACGATCAGAATAGTGATGTAAAGAAGGCTGCGAAAGAGGCTCTGCGGGTTATTACCCAGTAGCAGGCTATTGAAAGGGAGAACATCAGTACTATGAAGAATTCTCCTGATCTGTTTTAAAAGATTCTTCATCCGGATAGATTTTCAGCACCGAATCAAGCCCCATGGTTTCCATGACCTCTTCTACTTTATTATTTACATTGACGAGGTACAGGTCTTTATTGTGTTCTTTACTCAAAGAGTGAATTCTCATAATAACACCTACTCCTGAACTGAACAGGGCGGGTATCTTGGAAAGATCGATTACTACGCTGGTTGTTGAGGCCTTTTTTATATGCTCAAAAATATCCTGTTCAATAGATTTATAATTATCCATGTCGATAGAGTCTTTAATAGTAATCCAGAGACATCCGAGGCGTTCCTCAATTGAAGTATTAAATGATTTGGTCATAACAACTATTCCTCCCGCAATTTTGGACTCAACCGTTCTAAGAATATAATATATTAAAATCCGCCAAAAAGAAAGTATTATGCAATTTAAAAATTGTAATGTACCATGACAAGAAGATGCAGTCCCTCACGAATGCAGTCCAGGGGATCGGACCGGGTAGCATACGATACGTGATATGGCTGGTTATTATAGTAAGCACCGGTCGCGGTAATGGTAAGATAATCCTCTATAAAAATATTGCCGTTCAGATAGGTATAGTACGGCCCCCGGTTAGGGATACCAACCCAGGTTGGGAGACTCGTGAATCCTGTCTGGAACAGCAGCCAGTTAGTAAGCCAAAGCGATGTCTGCAGGGAGAAACGGATATCGAGGACCTCATCCCAGTTAATACTGTCGGCTGCTGTATACAGATCAATCCCGCGATCGGTTGAAAGAAGATTTCTCTCCGCTTTCATATCGAGAAACCATATAGCGGTCAGAGGAATACCCCATGAAACTGCCATTCCAAGAGAGTGTTTGTAACGGAATGTTGCGTCGGTATACACGGTATCGTTATGCAACTTTAATGAATCATACGGGAAGGTAGTTTCATTTCTTGTAAGCGCTGGAATCATTCTGCTTGTGGTAACCAGTTGCAATCGCGGTTTTGATCGGAACAGGGGAACGTTACATAAAAGGATTTTTTTTATATCCAGTGGTGAGATATAGCGAAGGCTTTTTTTCTCAACAGCCTCATCATCTACGATAACAGCATCCAGCTTTTTCTTGAATTCCTTTGTTTTCTCAAGTTTCTTAAATTTATAGGTATTATTCTTTGCAAGCAACTCAGCAATGGCAATGATAGTCCGATCCGAAAGCGGGAATCCAGCCACACCTCTTTTCAGCAATTCTTTCTCCAGTTTAAACACCTGATATACCGGTAACAGATTCGGCGGTTTTCCAATGCCGACACCAGCTGAGACATCAATAAAAAAGGTTGTGTTTAATTGCTGCTCTATGATCCAGTCCTCTTTCAAGAATTGAGACAGTTCTTCGGAGACGAAATCCGGATCATATCCCTTTGTGTTTGAATAATATGCCCTGCCGTGGACTGCAGTATGCAGTTCAACGAAAGATTTTTTTATCTCGCGGTTATGCATCAGGTATCGGGTAAAATCGAATACTGCATTGCCGCGGAGTTCCAGCAGGTAGGAAAGGGTATCAAGATAACATTCGTTTGAAACAGGTTGATGTTCAAGAAAATCATATATACTGTTGAATCCGACTTGATACGAAAATCTTCGCTCGTTCAGTAAAGAGCCGGTATGCTTGCCGGATTTAAATGAGAGGTTGAATTGATGGAGTCTGTCACGAAATACTGCAGTATCGATAGCGTTAATTTTATCAATCTCAGGATTATTATTCGTGATGTAGTTAAAGAGAACATTCCGTTTTTCGTGTGTAAATAGATGGCCGGTGTACCGATCGAGTACGCGCAGAAATCGTGACTGTTCCGCCGGGACAGGACAGCTTACGATAATAATACAGAAAAGTAAGAGATGTAGTTGTTTCATCATGAGTGTTCTGCACAGGATATGTCGAATAGAATAGATACAACCGCTCTCTTTAAGTGTCGAAGATACCGGGCTTCCGGTTCACAATTAATGATCCATACTCTTCAACAAAATACCTTATTTAAACTGAGAACCGGGGAAAATTGCGGTTGATGCAGGGTGTTTCAGGTCTCCTCCTGTTCAGATTTACTAATCGCCTGTTTGGAAAGCTTTACCAGTGCATACTCACATTTTTTTAAAAATTGCAGGTGATTCACTGTCCGTGAAACATTAGTACGTTTGATAAAGCTTTTTCGTAACGATTTGATTGTCTCCTTTATTACCTTTTTCGGAAGGGTGCCGGAAAAAAAAGCCGCTAAATCTCTCTGCGAAGTAAAGGAGTACAGGTTTTGACGTTTTTCATTCATCGTGTCTGTATTTTTACGGTGGTTGTAGTGTAATCCTGTGATTATTATTCTGCTGCAGGAAGCTGGTCTTCCGAGTCGAACGTTTTAATCAATGAATCGAGATCTATTATTGAAAGAAAATCATGAATATCCTGGTTTACATTGAGGAGTGCCAGGCTGCCTTTGTGTTCCTTTATCAGTTCCCAGCATCGAATCAGTGTTGCGCCCGATCGGGAGCAGAGATACGAGCCGTCTGAAAAGTGAATAGCGATATATATCCGGTTTTCATTGATCAGGTCGGTAACAATATCTTCAAGGGAGTCAATATCAGAGGTGAGATTCAGCACATCCTTGATTTTTATTACCTGGTATTTTCCTTTGGGGTAGATTTCTGTTTGCATAGGGTAATCCTGCGTTTTATTATAGCCGGTGCTGCCGCTGACGCTAAATTACATAATTGAAGAAAGGATGTTCAGTATATTACCGGATTTCATGCAACACCATAGATAGTATACCATAAAGTCGACCGGTTGAATAGAAAAAAATAACCTCGGAAGCTTTAAGGTTCAAGGTTTGATTTTACGGATGTACTGTACACTGACAGAATTTACCGCTGCCTTTGAAATTCCGGATAACAGTGGCAGGTTTACTTATCTACCCCGCCGTGCATTTTCCTTGACACCTATTTCCGTGTTGAGTATTTTGCTTAAGGACTTCATGGTATACCGTTCTGTTGGTTGACCTGTTGGCAATATAATCGTAAGGAGGCGTCATGCGTGAGATTATTCGTCATACCCCCGGCAAAATCTTTCTTTCTGTGTTGCTTCTTTCTGTAATTGTCATGCTCTATATCCCGAAATTCTTCTTTCAGGAGCGTCTCTTTTTCGGGTGGATGACGCTGCCGTTTCTTTCAGGAGTACTCTTGCTCCTTGTCTGGCTGGTGGCATACCTGATCTATTTCTTTAACTACTGGCCATACAGGAAATAAGGGGAGGAGCACGGTTATGACTATCACTATTCTCATTCTTTTCGGACTCATTGTATTATGGATGGCGGTATACGGCTATATGATTTCCGCCAAGACCTCTGAAGATTATATGTTGGCCGGTCGGGGCATCGGTATCGTTGTCATGTTTTTCTTCATGCTTTTTGCCATTTCGAGTGCGTGGACTTTTTACGGGTATTCCGGGTATCTGTACCGTCACGGCCCGTCATACGTCTACTTCGTGTGGGGCTGTGTTATCGGTTTTGCCGCGCTGTATATGTTCCTCGGGCCGCGCCTGTGGGCGGTTACCCGCCTCAATCGCTTCCTTTCACCGGTCGAAATGATAGGGGTCCGCTACCAGTCGAAAACGCTGCGCTTGATTCTGGCTATCATACTCCTGGCTTTCATTGTTCCCTATGTCGGTATACAGCCCCTGGGGGTCGGACTCGGTTTTAAAGCGTTAACCGGGGTTTCTCCAGTAGTGGGAATAGTATATACAGTAGTACTGCTGGTCCTTGTCGTTCTTCTGGGCGGTATGCGTATTACCGCCTGGGTAAATGTCTTTCTCGGCAGTGTGTATGCAGTTACTTTTCTGGGTTCGCTGGTCTGGGTAGTGAAAAAGGTCTTTCCCGGCGGTTTGCCGCAGGCGGCTCAGATTATTTCAGAAAAGGCTCCCGCGCTGTTGACCGCACCGGGACCCGAAAATGTCTTTGATCATGTGACCATCAGCGGCCTGCTCATCGTGGGAATGCTCGTATTCAGCTGGCCTCATGTGGTTATCGGTACTATGACTGCCCGTGAGAAGTACATATTCAAATGGCTGCCCCTGCTGGCTATTGTGGCGGGCGGTCTGTTGTTCTATACCGTGCCGTTTATATGGGGTTCTGTTGTAGCACCGGCCATCAGCTATATGCCCGATACATTGGTACCACCGATAGGTGGCAAAGAGGCGGATAATATTCTCCAGGTAATTGTAACCAGATATCTGCCCGGCTGGTTTGCCGTCTTTGTGCTCATGGGGGTTATTGCCGCCGCTATTTCCACGGCCGCAGTGCAGTTGTTGACTTCCGCTATTATTGTTTCCCGGGACCTGATTCACGGTTTTATCAAGCCTGACGCGGATGATCAGCAGCTCATCAACTGGACCAAGGGCGCGGTGGTCATACTCATAATTCTCAGTCTGGGTATTGCTTTATGGAATCCGGTTGCCCTTGCCGAATACCTGGTGCTGATTGCGGTACCCGGTTTTGCTCAGTGGGCGCCCTGTCTTGTCGGTTCCGTATTATGGAAACGCGGGACAAAGCAGGGGGCCATAACCGGTATAGTGATCGGCGCTGTCCTGCTGATTGCAGGGTTTATTTTTGGTGTTGGGACAAAGATAATTCTGGTATCAATTATTGTAAACTCGCTGATATATTGGATAGTCAGTCTCGTAACTCCCGGACCTTCAATGGAGATACAGAATAAATTCTTTGATGAGGTTGATGAATTTTTATCGACGAAAGCATAGGTGTTATGGCAAATTCATGGCGGTTACTCTATAACGACAGCGCTGATGTAGCGGATGTCCTGGCCATGCCATCAGCGGTGGCGGAAGGGAGGCTTGCCGGGCGCTATATTATGGCGGCGAAGGTCACTCCCGAGACGGTTATTATCCAGAGGATTGTGAAAAAAGGGATACTGGCCGGTGCGGAAGTGTCCGTTGATCGTGAAGAGGCGGAGAAGCTGGGGATCGATGTGGTTATTCAGCCCAGGGCCGGGAGGGCATCGACGCGACCTGCGGAAACTATCTCCCTGGATGAGATGATGCTTCGGTCCGGTGATGCATTCCAGGCGGTTGAACGATCTGATGATGAGCTTGCGGCCTTGATCTATACATCGGGCACTACCGGCATGCCTAAAGGAGTCATGCTGACCCATGGTAATTTCCTGGCGGAGTGTGCAATTACAGAGACGGTGATAAAGACGGAGCCACATGACCGGTTTTCGAGTCTGGTGCCTTTTTTTCACGTATTCGGTCTGGCCGATGTGTGTGTACTGTCGTTGTACCGGGGATTGACCCAGGCGCTCGTCCCCCAGTACCATCCCAGAAAATTTTTTAAAATGATGGTTGATGAAAAGATAAGTGTGGTTGTCGCTATTCCTACTCAGTACCGGCATCTCTTGCTTGCGGCGAAA